>Ga0272446_1003716_pt1 | contig 18890 bp, 9 predicted proteins | sample YNPCB0061_FD_194587 | JGI IMG/M metagenome (GOLD analysis project Ga0272446, IMG submission 194587) | Hot spring microbial mat communities from Yellowstone National Park, WY, United States - YNP-CB-006-1 | ecosystem: Environmental > Aquatic > Thermal springs > Hot (42-90C) > Sediment | place... | reverse complement strand
GCGCGGCATTGGTTGCCGCCGGGTCGGTGAACACCACCGTGCCGTTGGTGTTCACCAGCCAGGCCACCCCTTCCCAGTCCGCCAGGTTTGTCGAGCTTTGCACCTGGAAGGTGCTCGGTGCCGGCGCGCTCAACGTCAGGACCGGCAGCCCGTTGGTGGTCCAGCCCGCCCAGGCCAGCCGGGCCGGTTCGCTCAGCCCCGCAAAGCCCAGGGCCACGTTGGTCACGCTCACCGTCGAGTCCCGCCCGCCGAAGAGGTCGAGCTGGAAGCTGAGCGTGTACACCCCGGGGGCGTATTCGCCGGGCAGTTCAAACTGCCAGGTCCGCGACGGCCCGGCGTCCACCCGCTCGTCCAGGAACCCGATTCGGTTGGTGTTCCAATAGACCGAAAGCAAACCCTCGCCGGGCGGGTTGCCGGTGAAGGCTGCCTCAAATTGCACATAGTTGACCCGATTGGTCGCCTCCACCGCCACCGCCAACCAGACCGGCGCGTCCGCCGGCCCGCCGTGCAGCCGGGATGGCGAGCGGCCCAACTGAAAGCCGGCCTGGCCCAGCGGCGCAAACGCCGTGCCTGGCCCCGTGACCGGCTGCAGCGCGAAGAAGTTAAGCAGATTGCCTAGAATCCGCTTGGGCTGGCTTATTGGCAGCGGCTTGGTGCACAAGACCACGGGCTGATTGTTCACCGGGTAGCGCACCCGCCTTTCCCAGCCCCCGGCTTCCTTGCTGAGCGCAAAGCCGTAGTCGCCCACGCACGCCGGCAATTCGCCCCGGATGGTGTGCAGATAAAAGTCGTGCGGATAGTCGTAGGAGGCCTTCTTTTTGGGCACCTTTTGATACCCGCAGGGCAAGACGGCCATCGGCGTGCTCCCGGCCACCGTGCCCGCGACCTCACAGTAAACCGGTTGTTCCACCCATTCACCAGTCGCCGAGGTCACGTCCACCGCGTGGGCATGAAGCAGCCGGCCGCCGGTCCAACCGGCGGTCAGGTCCCGGGAGAAGTAGGCGTCTGCCCAATCGGCGTGCTCGCCGTACTTGTCCGCCCAGCCTCTGAAAATGCCCTCGTAGGCGTCCAGAAACGTGCTGTGGATGGTCGTCTGGTTGCCCCACACCTTCTTGATTTGCCGGGCAAATTCCTCGATTAAGGCCGACCCCGCGCTCTGCGCGATTAAGTGAATGTGCGCCCAATGGTTCTTGGCAGCCGCTTTACCCAGCAAGCCGCCTTCAATTCTGCCGTTGTCCAGGGCTGTTTCTGGAAGCCCCCAAGCCCAATTTTCCCAATGCACCGTCGCGACCACCCAGTTGCGCTGACCGCGCGCCTCCAGCGCCTGGCGAATCGCCTGGGCCATCTCATCTACCCACGCAGCCCGCTCCCCAGAGGGTGCCCAGCCGTGCGTGATCAGCACCAAGCCGCTGCCCTGCGGCGCCGGGGGCACCGAGGGAGACACCTCGATCCGCTCTTCCGCCCTGCCTCCCGAGCCCGGCACGAGCACTGCCAGGGTTGCCGTTGCGCTTCCGCCCCGACCACATTCGTCCCGCACCACCACTTCGTACCGCCCGCTGTCTGCTTCTCGGACGCCGGGCCGGGTCAATACTGCTCCGTTCTGCCCGGGGAGGGCGATGCCGTCTTTGAACCATTGGTAGTAGGCTGGGCCCAAGCCCTGCACCGTGGCCGTGAACGTGGCGTCCTCGCCCCCGTTCAAGGTCCGTCGGCTCGGTTCAACCACCACCTGCGGCGCCACAGCCTCGATTCGGAGGACTTGCAGACCCGCATCCCAATTCGCCAGGTATGCGTAATTGCCGCTAATCGCCACGCCAAAAGCCAACGCCGAGGTATCGTAACCACCTACCTTCCGCAGATTGCTTGGATTGCACACGTCAATCACCCGCAGGCCAGCATTACGATCTACCACGTAGGCGTATTTACCATTGACTAGTACGCTCAAGGCCATGTCGAACGGGGCGTAGCTTCCCACCAAGCGCGGCTTGGTTGGATCGCTCACGTCAATGACCTGCAAGCTCGACCCATCAGCCACGTAAGCGTAACTGCCACTGACCGCCACGCCAAGGGCGGACCCAGGGGTGTCATACTCGCCTACCCGTCGCGGGTTGACTGGGTCGCGCACGTCAATCACCTGCAAGCCCGAAGCCCACCGCGCCACGTAGGCGTAACCACCGCTGACCGCCACGTCGATGGCCGGTTCCCCGAAGGTCTCGTAGCTGCCCACCCGCCGCGGGCTCACTGGATTGCTCACGTCGATCACTTGGAGGGATGCAATATACCAACCTCCTATATACCTCCTTCCATCCGCCACGTAAGCGTAGTGGCCGCGCACCGCTACGCCCCGGGCAACCCCGGGAGTGTCGGTGTAACCCACCCACCGTGGAGTATCGGCTGGATTGCTCACGTCAAACACTTGGAAGGAACCAATATAATCGCGGGTTGCTTGCCAGTACCTTTCTCCATCCGCCACATAAGCGTAGCGGCCGCTGACCGCTACGCGCCCTGCAAACCCAGGGGTGTTGTAGCCCCTTACCCACCGCGGGTTGGCTGGATTGCTCACGTCAATCACCTGTAGGCCCTCGTATGCATCCGCCACGTAGGCGTAATTACCACTGACCGCCACGCCAGCGGCCCACCCAGGGGTGTCGTAGCCGCCGACCCGTTCGATACGGACTTCATCCCCCAAACCGGGCCCGGCCAAAAGGAGCAGGGCCAAGATCAAAGCGGCCCTGAGGTTTAGGCGGGGTTTTGTGGTTGGGTGGTGACTCTTTGTGGTGCAGCCATCCTGGCTGCTGGACTGGCAGGCCAGCGGCCTGCACCACAAGGGGATGGCCCGGGCGGTGCCGCCGTCCGGGTTGCAAGCACCTTGGGTTCTGGGCAACGTGCCCCTCAGGCTTGGGCAACGGCGGGAGGTGTTGAAGTCAGTTGGCATGGGCGGTCACGGGTTGTTGGGTTGAGCCGGACACGGCCAGAGGCAGGGTTGCGGGCCAGGGTGGCGCGGCATGGGGCTGGTCGGAGCGCGCCGGGTCGCGGATCTGCCGGAGCACACGGAAACTGTGCGGTCCGTGCGGGCCGCGGGGCGGCTTGCCCTCAATCCCTCGACTGGGCCTTGGCGCCTGCATCAAGCCGGGCGGGATGTTGGTGGAGCGGATAAACGGCTGTGCCCCCACCGTCAATGAATTTTTTTGGAGGAGCGAGGGAGGGGGAAGATGGATGCCGGATACCGGAGGCCGGATACCGGATGCCAGATACCAGATACCGGATGCCGGATGCCGTCGGCCTCGGTAGGGCCGCGCTGCGGCGCGGCCGATTGCGGCGCCGGCACAGCGGCGCCCTACCTCCGGAGACGCGCCACCCAAAGCCGGTGGGGATGCACGGCGCTCCCGTGCCGACGGCGGGGCGCCGTCGGAGGCACGCGGGGGCGCGTGCGCTCCCCGAATCGAGTCGGTGCCAAGGCCGCGGAGCGACGCGGCACAATCCGGTAGGGCCGGGCTGCGTCCCGGCCGGGGCAACTTCTGGTGGGGCGAGACTCCGTCGAGCCCGGCACCGTCGCGGTTCGCAGCCGGGTGGGCGGCGCTGTCGGTAGGGCCGGGCTGCGTCCCGGCCAAGACGCGGCGCCGGCGCAGCGGCGCCCGACCTGCGGAGGCGCGCCACCCAAAGCCGGTGGGGATGCACGGCGCTCCCGTGCCGACGGCGAGGCACCGTCGGAGGCACGCGGGGGCGCGTGCGCTCCCCGAATCGAGCCGGCGCCAAGGCCGCGGAGCGACGCAGCACAATCCGGTAGGGCCGGGCTGCGTCCCGGCCGAGCGACGCTGGCGCAGCGGCGCCCGTCCCAAGCAGAAGTGAGGAGGGAGGAGGGAGGAGGAGGCCAGATGCCAGATACCGGATACTGGATGCCGGATACCGGATACCCGATACCCGATGCCGGATGCCTGATGCCGGATACCAGATGCCGGGGGCCGGAGGGTAGATGCTGGAGAACGGAAACGGTGGCCGGGTTGGCTGCGCGGCTGGCCAAACGCCAGCGCGTAGGTCGAGGGACGCTGCGCAAAAAAAAAAGAAGGCCGGGCACGGGCCCGGCCTTCCGTGTCAGCGATGTTGCGTCGGCTTAGCGGCGCACGCGGAAGAAGGCCTGGCCTTCACTCGCGGCGATGGTCGCGGGGCTGGTGGCGCCCTCGACCGGCGTCCAGCTCTTCAGGTCCGTGGAGGTTTCCAACGTTCCGCCGGCGGGTTCCCAGGCGATGGTCACGTTGGCGCCGTTGCGCTGGATGCTGAGGGCGGGCGGGGCGGGCGGCGGCGCGATCATGTACTGGACCGCGTTGAGGAACAGCTTGGCGCCGTCCTCGGTGAGGTCGTAAATGCCGGCACCCTGCGAGGTGAGCCCGGAGGCTTCGCGGCTGCCGCTCAGGAAGACCAGGCGGCGGCCGCCGAGCACGTCGCCACGCGCGTTGGCGGTGACCGCTCCGGCGGGCCATTCGCCGATGATCATGCCGCCGAAGGCGGGGTCACCGGCGGTGCCGACCGTGGCGAGGATTTTGCCGCCCGGGGCGATGGGATCGGTGTTCACCGAGATGCCGCGTTGGACGGTGTTGTTCCAGGTCACGAGGTTGGCGTACGGGTTGACCATCACGTGGTTGGCGTCCAGGGCCACGCCCGCGAAGATCGGGTGGGCGGGCTCGTTGACCTTGAGGGTGATGGTGCCGGCGGTGTCGGGGATGGTGCCGCCGGTGGTGAAGCCCAGGCGGCTGTTGCGGAGGACGTAGCCGCCCATGATCATGGTGGGGGCGGTGAGACTGGTGTTCCAGGCCAGCGTTTCAGGCGGGTCCTGGTAGTCGCCGCTGGGCACCGAGCGGCTGATGATCACCAGGTCGAAGGTGTTGAGCAGCGCCATGTCGGGGGTGCCGCTGGTGACGATGCGCGTGACCGCGTAGTTGCGGGAGGCGAGCAGTTCGGTGTAGCCCACGTCGGGCGCGCGGGTGAAGCCGGCGGTGGCGGCGTCGGTGGCCGGGGTGTCGTCGCCGGGGTGGAAGCTGACCCAGGCGATCTTCGGGCCCAGGTCGGGCGCGTTGATGGTGGTGAAGCTCCACCGATAGGTGATGCCGTTGTAGCCCAGGGCGGCCTGCACGGTGGCGTTGTTGGGGTACTTGGCGGCGGGCGTGTAACGCACGGTGGTATGGCCGCCGGCCACGGTCTTCTGCGGCGTGACCGGTGTGCCGTCAATGGCCAGGGTCACGTCGCCGGTGAAGTTCTCGATGACCGCCTCGATGGGGGCATCGCGCAGCACGCCGGTGGCGCCGCGGGCCGGGCTGACCGAGCGCAAGAGCGGGCGCGCCGGGCCGGTGTACTGGCGGTACACCTTGAGATGGAGCGGGCGGTTGCGGTCGTTGAGCAGGGTCGAGGAGTTGCCCTCCATTTCGAGGTTGTGAAGCTCGAGGCTGGCGCCGCCGGACCCCTCGAACCAGAGCAGGCGGATGGGATAGATGCCGTCCTGCTCGACCACGAAGTCGCAGGCCGATTGCGGCAGGCTGGCATCGGCGCCGCGCCCGCCGTCGAACTGGCCGAGCACCGGCGCAGCGAGGTCCTGCGGGGTGAGGCCGCCCAAGAGTTGGAAGCCGTCGTCGCTGTTGACGCCGAAGCGATAGATGCCGGCCTTGAGTTCGACGAAGCCGATGGCTTCGGAGACGATCCAGTCTTGGAGGGTCGAGTTGCCGGCAATGATGCCGGGGATTTCGAGGTCAATGAAGTTGGCGTCGGTGAGGTTCGGGTCGTTGCCGGCGTTGAAGGCCCCGGTGTTGGCGGGGGCTTCCTGGTTCCAGTTGATGATTTCGACCTCGTGCCGGCCGTCGGGCAAGGTGCCGGCGTAGGCGCCATTGGCGTAAGGCTGGTCCGTGGCGGGGTCGAGGTAGCCGCGGGCGAGCTGGGTCTCGGCGCTGGCGATGGAATTGACGTTGCCCGGGCGCGGCACCACGGTGCCCGTGCCGTCCACCATCTGGTAGGTGTCCACCGCGAAGCCGGAGGTGGCCTTGTTGATTTGGCCGGCCGGGATGGCCATCCCGGCCTGGAGGACCGGCAGGCTGGCGTAGTTCAACACAGTGAACTGCCATTTTTGCGAGACCGCGTTGGCCGGGCTGGCGGTGTCGGCGTACTGCAATTCAGCCTCGAGAGTCTGCCCCGAGGGCAACAGGCCGGGCTGGTACTTCACGGTAGTGACGCTGCCGGACTTGGTGACGCTGGCGGCGACCTCCTGGCCGTTGACCAGCAGTTTGACCGAGCCGGCGGCCACGGCGGTGTCTTGATCGGTGATCTGGGCCTGGATGGCCAGGCCGGGCCAGACGTTCGAGGCGCCGGGCAAGGGCGAGACCGAGACGTAAGGCGGCTGGGGCACTTTGAGCAGGCTGTACGCCTTGACGGCTTTCGCGTTGGCGCGGTCGTTCACCAGAATCTTGGTCTGCGTCTCGCCCGAGAGGTCCAGCGAGAAGAACTCGAGGTTGGCGCCGCCGCCGCCCTCGTACCAAACCAGGCGCACGGGATAGATGCCGTCCTGCGCGACGTTCACGTAGAAGAGCGTGTCGGCCGAGCCGCGGCCGCCGTTGAACAGCCCGAGCAACTTGGCGGACGTGGCGCGCGGGTCGCGGCCGGCGGTGAGGTGAAAGCCGTCGTCGCTGTTAACGCCGAAGCGGTGCAGACCGGCTTTCAACTCAAGGTAGCCCACGATTTCCGCGGCGATGTTGTCGGTGTTGTCGCCGCTGTCGGGGTCGGTGCCCGGGATGCCGGGGATGGGTTCGTCGGGCGAGAAATTGCCCGCGGGGACCTGGGTGCCGGTGGGGCGGGCTTCCTGGTTCCAGTTGACCACGGTGACGGGGTGCGTGCCGCGCGGGCCGGAGCCGGGGTTGGCGTAGTTGGCCAGCGGCCCGCCGGTGGTCGGGTCAATGAGCCGGCCGGCGAGCTGGTCCTCGGCGCGTTTCATGTTGTTGGGCAGGTCCAGGGTGGGCCAGAGGGCCGTGTCGCGCGCCTGCGCCACGCGGGCAAGGAAGCCGGAGCTGGTGAGGTCCACCGCGTCGGCCGGGAGGGCGTCGTCGGCGGTGAGAGTGACGAAGGTCTCGACCGTGAAATTGAGCGTCTCGCGGATTTCCGTGGCCGGGGAGCCATCGTCGGTGAAGGTCAGCACCGCGGTGTGAGTGGAGCCGGAGGGGAAGAACGGCGTGGCGGTGTACTTCACGGTGGTGGTGTCGCCGGATTTGGCGATGTTGACCGTGACCGGGGTGCCGTCGAGGGTCACGGCGATGGTGTCGGCTTTGACCTTGGTGGCCGAACCGTCCAGGATGGTGAAGGTGAAGCCCAAGAGGTCGCCCCGGGCGCCGGTGACGATAGGTTTTTCGGGGTAAGGCACCACGACCACGCCGTACATGTTCTGCCCGTTGTTGTGGGCCGGGCCGAGGGTGAAAGTGCCGGCGTCGAAGACCTTCATGTAAATGCTCGACCACTGGTTGACGCCCTGGCCGGGGCCGGCGCCGTCGGCGCTTTCATCCACGCCGATGTGGTCGGGCCAATCGGGGTTGCCGTGGCGGTTGTGACCGGTCTTGACCGGCTGCCAGCCCTGCTCGACGACCCAAGCCATGTCCGGGAGGCCGTCGCCGGTGCGGTCGGCGGTCCAGTCGGGGTAATTGGGCGGGTTGGCGTTGTTGCCGTCGCCCAGGCGGTCGTCAATGAGCAGGTACACGAAAGACTTTTTGGCGATGGTGACGTCGAGCTGGTAATCCGGGTTGTCGCGGTTGTCGTTGCCGGACATGATGTATTCGCCGCCCAGGAGGTACTTCGGAATGAGCAGCGTGGGGGTGGCGCCGGTCCATTCGTGGTTGCGGTCCACGTAGGCGGGCACCTCCTCGCCGAAGAAGCCGCAGGTGAACGGTGTGCCCACAGCGCCCACCGTGGGTTCGTTGGCTACGGTGCGGTCCCAAGTGACCCCGGTCCACTTGGCCACAATGGTGTCGGTGGGTTCGTTGTCGCCGCCGGTTTCGACCACGTCGGTGATCACGGGGAACGCCCACAGGTTCGCCGGGGCAAGGATGAGCGCGGCTGCCGCCAAGGCCGCCGCCTGAGTTGCGTAACGTTTCATGGGTAGGTTTGGGGTTGGAATCCGCCGACCGGAGCGGGCCGGACACGCGCGCCCACGCACGGGCGCCAACCCTGCTTGTTGTGCCGACGGCGGATCATGGGGTTGGGAAACGATTCCCGGCATTCGGTCCGCAAGGCAACACTTTTTTGAGCAAGTTCTTGCCTGCCGCCGGGGCGTGGTTTGCGCCTTTGCAGTCCGGGGCGGCGCCGGTACTTTCCCGGCCATGCGTTTCATTGCCCGCATGGTGGACAAGCTGCAGCGGCACCCGAAACGGATCGTCTTTCCAGAAGGCACGGAGCCGCGGGTGTTGCAGGCGGCGCGCCAGTTTTATTCGCTGCACCTGGGGGTGCCCATTTTGCTCGGGGAACGGCCACAGGTGAAGGCCGTGGCCGAGCGGCTGGGCATTTCGCTCGAGGGCATCCGCATCATCAACCCGGTCGAGAGCGACGACTTCGAGGCGTTTGTGCGGCGCTTTCTGCTGCTGCGCCGCAGCAAGGGGGTGCAGGAACAAGAGGCACGCCAGACGATGGCCAAGCCGAATTACTACGGCGCCATGATGGTGGCCATGCACCAGGCCGACGGGCTGGTGTCCGGCACCAACGAGTTCACCGGCAGCGTGCTGCGGCCGCTGTTCCAGATCATCCAACTGGCGCCGCAGACCACCGTGGCCTCCAGTTGCATGGTCATGGAGCTGCCGGACTCGAAGTTCGGCGAGGACGGCGTGCTGTTCATGGCCGACTGCGGCGTGATTCCCGACCCCTCGGTCGAGCAACTGGCCGACATCGCCGTGGCCACGGCGCGCCTGGCGCGGCACCTGTTGGGCGTGCGGCCGCGCGTGGCGATGCTGTCCTTTTCGACCAAGGGCAGCGCCACGCATCCCTCGATCGGCAAGGTGCAGGCCGCCACGGCGCTGGCGCAGCAAAAGGCCGCCCAGCGCGGCCTGGAGGCGGACTTCGACGGCGAACTGCAACTGGACGCCGCGCTGGTCCGCGAAATCGCCGAGCGCAAGGTCCCGGACAGCCAGGTGGCCGGCCGGGCCAACGTGTTGATCTTCCCCGACCTGAACTCCGGCAACATCGCCAGCAAGATGGTGCGCGTGGTCGCCCGGGCCAACGCCTACGGCCAGATTCTCCTGGGCCTAGACCGCCCGGCGGCCGATGTCTCCCGCGGCTCGAACGCGCACGACATCCTGGGCGTGGCGGCCATCGTGGGCGTGCAGGCGGTGGACTACGAACTGCTCTATCCCGGCGCCGGCCGGCGCCTGCCCGGTGAAGGCAACTCTGCTCCATGAACACATGAACACCACCACCCCGCGCGTTTTCATCGCCGCCACCCGGCAAAACGAGGGCAAGACCACCATCTCCGTGGGGCTGGCCTCGGCCCTCCAGCGCGTGTACCCGCGCATCGGCTACATCAAGCCGGTCGGCCAGCGCTTCGTCGAGGTCGAGACCCAGAAAATTGACGAGGACATCATCCTCATGGACCGGGTCTATCAACTGCGCTGCCCGCTGGTGGACATGAGCCCGATCGCGGTGGACCCGGATTTCACCCGCAAGTACCTCCAGAAATCCAATCACGAGGCGCTGGTGCGGCGCATCCTCGAGGCCTTCGACCGCGTGGCGTGGGAGAAGGAATTCGTGCTCTGCGAAGGCTCCGGCCACGCCGGCGTAGGCTCGGTGTTCGACCTGTCCAACGCCCGCGTGGCCAAGCTGCTCGGGGCCAAGGTGGTCATCGTCTCCCAGGGCGGCATCGGCAAGCCCATTGACGAGGTGTGCGTCAACCACGCTCTGTTCGAGAAGGAAGGCGTCGAAGTCATCGGCGTCATCCTCAACAAGGTCCTGCCCGAGAAACTCGAATTCATCCAGGAGTTCGCCCGCAAGGGCCTGCGCCGCCAGGGCTTGGATTTGCTGGGCGTGCTGCCGCTCCAACCCATCCTCTCCAGCCCCACCCTCGAGGTCATCCGCGAGGAACTCCGCGCCGAGCCGCTCAACGCCAGCACCCAATACCAAAACCTGGTCGAAGAGGTCGTGGTCGGCGCCATGAGCGTGCGCAACGCCCTGGGCTATTTCAAAAAGGGCGTGCTCGTCATCACCCCCGGCGACCGCGAGGACATCGTGCTGGCCGCGGCCACCACCCTTTACGGGCAGAGCACCGACGGCCTGGCCGGGTTGCTCCTGACCGGCGGCCAACGCCCGTCGCCCAACGTCATGCGGGTCATCCAGGCCCTGCCGTTCCCCGTCCTGGCGGTCGAGCAGGAAAGCTACCGCGTGGCCTCGAAGGTCCACGACCTCACCGTAAAAACCCGCCCCACCGACCACGCGAAGATCGAGCTCATCCGTGACCTCATCGCCCGGCACGTGGACGTGGAGCGCATCCTGCGCGCGGTGGACCCGGCCCGCGCCGAGGGCAAGTAGCCCGCGGGCGGCTCAAATCAACGGCTCGCCCCGCGGCACCTTCACGACCAACGTGCCGGCGATCAGGTCGTGCCAGCTCCGGCGCTCGGCCGACCACCCCGCCCAGAAAAAGCCCAGGAACAGCGGCAACGCCGAGAACACCGCCGCCAGCGCCCGCACCAGCGCCACCGAGCGATCCAGCGGCCGGCCGTCGGTCCGCACCACCTTCAACCCGCACACCAGACCGCCGAGCGTGGTGCCCTTCCACGCCCAGAACGCCGCGTGGTAGGCGATGAGCACCAGCACGAAAAACGGCCCCGGCACCGACCCCGGCAACGGCGCGACCAGCCACGCCAGGAGCAACACATCCAGCGCGGCCGCGGCGGCGCGAATCCAAAACCCGGCCCGCGGCAGCGACGCCAGTTCCGCCGGACCAAGCCCGGCGGCCGCCGGGCCCGCGCCAGGCGGCGGCGGCGGCGGGATTGGCGGAGGCGGCGACGCGGGCAGCGACGGCGCGGCCCCTGGCGGAGCGAACGCCGGGGACGGGCTTCCCGTTTCCAGTGGCGCGGGCGCGACCGGTGAAGCCGCTTGCGGCGGCGGTGCGGGCGGTTCCGCCGAACCACGCACCACCGGCATGGCGAAACCTGTGGCCGTCATCGCGGCACCGCCCGGCGCGGCCTGACCCGCCCCTGAACCAACGGGGGCCGACGAAGCGGCCGCCGCCGGGCTCATCGGGGTGGCCGACCCGGGGCCGGGAGCCGCAGGAGCAGCCGTCGGCGGCGCGGGAGTGGGCGGCGGCGCGACCGGCGCCGGTTTCGGCGCGCGCCCGGTCCGCACGGCATCCACCACCGCCAACAGCGCCGCCCCGAAGGCCAGCGGGATGAGGAGGCCGTACACGACAAAGCCGACGCCCGGCACCATGTACAGCAGGGTGACGAGGACAAAACCCGCCACAAAGCCCACCAGAGGCGGGCAGGTTCCGGCCGGATTAAACTGCCGGCACAAGCTGCGCCCGAGCCACTGGAAGACGCTTGTCTTGCCCACGAGCAGGGCGACCTGGACGGCCAGCAGGAACAACGGCAGCACCAGCAACCCCACGCCCGACGCCAGCAACACGAAGCTCAACGGCGCCGCGAGGATCAAGCCCAGCAGTCCAATCCCGAACGCGGGCAGCGCCTGTTGCTCGAGGGTGTGTTCGCCCGCCGCAACCGCCCGGGGCAGCAGCGCGGCCACCAGCAGGTACAGCAGAAAATGCGCGGCCACGATCCACCACACCCAGCTCACGCCGGGCGGAATGGGCCGACCCAGCAGGAAGCCGTGGCGGAACCAGTCGCCCAGCCCCTTCAGAAACCCGGCCAGGTGGATTTTTTGGCCGTGGAGCGTGGCGCCCGGCGCGGTCTCGATCCGGCCGCCAATCACGACGGTTTCCCCGCCCACCACGGCTTGGGGGCCGAGCCGGGCGTCGCCCATGAGCACCACCAGATCGCCGTCCACCTGGCCGTTGAGGTCCAGGTTCCCGAACACCGTCACGCACTCATTGCGGACGCGGCCGCCGAGGCGGGCGTCGCCAAAGACCGTCACACAGACATCGTCCACTTCACCGGCCACCTCGGTGTTGCCGAAGACCGTGACCACCATCGCGGCGCGGCGCCCGGCCGGGAGGCTGGAGTTGTTGAAGACGTTGACCAGCTCGCCCACAAACCGCGGCGCCTCGCGCGTCTCCCCCGCGGGCGGGGAAGGTTCGGCGGGCGGTTGGGGCGGAGCGCTCTGGCGGGGGTCCGGCTCGGCGCCAAGGACGTTCCAAGCCAGGCAGCAGGCCAGCCACCCGGGCAGATAACGCGCGGCAAACTCAGCGGGTTTCATGGAGAGTCCTTTGGGGCCGGGCCGGACAGCACAGCCGGTAAAGCACCGTGCCCAGGGCCATACAGACGGCGTACATGAGCAAGGCCAGGCCGCCGAGCGCGAGCCAGACCGTGCCGCTGACCTGGCGGGCCAACAGGCTCAACGTGACCGCCAGGGCGTGCGCTGCGGCCCGAACCGCTTCCACCGGCGCCCACCACGCCGCGAACTGCGCGGCCAGCGTCTCGGCCGCGGCGAGGTCTTCCAGGTGGAGCAAGGCGTAGGTCAGCGAGCCCAGGGCGCCGGACAGGACCAGCAGCGAGATGACCTGCGCCCAGCGCGGCCAAGCGAACCAGGGCTGGCGGTACCAGGGCCGGCGGGCGTGCGCCGCCACCGCGGCGAGCACGCGCGGCGCCAGACTGGCGGGCGCAGGGCGGTCGGGCAGTTGGCGAAGCTGGCGGTCCAGCCAGGCTTCCCAATCTTCGCCGGGTGGGTGCGGAGTCGGATTCATGCGGCGCTCACGAGGTTAAGGACACACGGGCCGGTTGAAAAGTTGCGGGGAAATCCTGTTCGGGCCGCAGCCCGGGGTGTGGCGGGGAGATTCATGGGGATTGGAGGTCCGGATGTTTGAGCTGCAACTTGCGCCGCAACGCCTCGCGGCCGCGGTGGATGTCGGTCTTGACCTTGCCCAGGGAGACCTTGAGGCGGGCGGCGATTTCCTCGTAGCTGAGGTTCTCGAAGTGGTAGAGCACCAGCGGCACACGCTGGGCCGCCGGGAGGGCCTGGAGGGCAGCCTCGAGGATTTCCCGCTGGTCGGCGGTGTCGAGCGTTTGCTGGTGGGTTTCCGGCGCCGCCAGTGTGTCCGCAAAGGCGCGGCCGGGCTCGGCGTCCTCCTCGGATTCGAGCTCGGAGAAAAAGCGCCAGCGGTTGCGGTAGCGGGTGAGGTGGTTGAGGGCGAGGTTGCGGGCCACCGTCTTGAGCCAGCCGGCGGCGGTGGGGCTGGCGGCCAGCGCGTCAAAGTGCTCGTAGGCCTTGAGGAAGACCTCCTGGGCGATGTCCTCGGCCTCTGCCGGCCGGCCCACCAGACGCAGGGCCGTGGTGTACACCAGGTCCTGGTAGTGATGCAGAAACGCCTCGAACTGGACGGGGTCGCTCATCCGCCGGTGTTGTGCTTGGTGGGCCGTCCGTCAATGGGCGCTCATTGTTGACGACTCAACCCCGGGCGGAAACGCAAAGTTGCAAAAATGTTCGCCCGCTCGCCGAGCGGCGGGCGGAGCGCCAGCGCGGCGTGGTGTCCCCGAGACGGCACGCGGGCCGGATCAGGGCAGGCGGCGGGCCCGGTAAAAGCGGGCGGCGGCCCCGGGCGAGACGGGGTCGGTGAACTCGACCGTGCCGGTTGGATTCTCGAGCGTGGCCAGCTCGGTCCAGGCGCGCAGGTCCGGGCTGGCTTCCAGCCGGACACGTCCGCCGGGCGGGCCGTTCACGCGCAGGCGGAAGCCCGTGTCGGGCGAGTACGCTGCGGCAGCCAGTTCGAGGGGGGAGTCGTCATCGAGCAGGGTCAACGTGGCCCGCACGCGCTCGCCGGGCAGCACGTTCACGAAGCCGCTCAGCTCAAGCCCGAGCGTCTCGGAGGATTCGACTTCGGCGTCGTTCAGCAAGGTAACCACAAACGTGCGCTGCGTCTGGCCGGGCGTGAAAATCAGGGTGCCCGCGGCCGCCACATAATCCTGGCCGGGCGTGGCCGTGCCGCCCGCCGTGGCGTAATCCACGTAAATGGTCTGGGTCGAAGGCTTGGTGAGTGTGACCGTGGCGGTGAAGCTGCCGGCGCCTTCGCTCACCGCGTAGGTCGCGGCGCTGAAATTCACCGTGGGCGGCTCGTTGTCGAGGATTTCGAGCACGGCCAGGGTGGGCGCGGCCAGGACCGCGTTGGTGGGGTTGAACAACCGCACTTCGACCGTCTCGGTGGGTTCGTCCAGGGCGTCGTCCAGCAGGGGCACGGCGATGTTTTTCTGGGTCTGGCCCGGGGCGAATTCGAGCACGCCGGTGCTGGCCACGTAATCCAGGCCGGCGGTGGCGATCCCGTTGGTGGCGGCCCAGGCCACGCTGACCGGCCGCCCCGAGGCGGCGCTGAGCACCACGCTCAGCAGCGCCAAGCCGGCGTCCTCGCGTGCGCTGAAACGCTCCGCCGCGAACCGCACCGCCGGCGGGTCGTTGTCGAGGAGGGTCACGGTCAGCGGCGGCCCCGGTACCGTGTCCACGCCGTTGGTGAGCACCACCTGGAACTGCTCGTCCAGCTCGACCAGCGCGTCGTCGAGAATGCGCACGGTCAGCACGCGGTTGGTGGTGCCGGGGGCGAAGATCAACGTGCCCGCGGCGGGCTCGAAGTCCTGCCCGGCCGTGGCGGTGAGTTCGCGGGTGAAATAGTCCACGCGCACCTCGCGCGACATCGGGTAATCGAGGTTGACGGCGAACGCGAGGTTGGCGGTGCGCTCGGTCAGGTTGGTCTCGCTCAGGGCGAAGCGCACCGGCGGCGGCGGCGTGGTGTCCAGAAAGATCGAGTCGCTGACCGGCGCGGAGACGTTGCCGAAGGGGTCCTCGAATTGGGCGCGCACGGTGCGGGTGGCCACGCCGGCGGGCAGCTCCCAGACCTTGGTGGGGGCAAACGGCTCCCAGGCCGACCAGGTGGTGCCGTCGTTGCTGAAGCGCATCCGGGCCACGGTCCCGCTGTTGTCGGTGGCGGCCAGGGTGAGCGTGACCACGCGGTTGGTGGTGAAGGCCGCGCCGTCGTTGATCACCACGCTGCCCACCGGCGGGTCCAGGTCGGTGAGGATGTTGGTGGTGTAACTCACCGCCAGACCGCCCGCGCCGGTGACGGTCTGGGTGACCGTGAACCGGCCGGGCGTGCGGAAGGTGTGCCCGGGGCTGCGCGCGCTGCTGGTTTCCCCGTCGCCGAAGTTCCAGGCATACGCCAGGCCCGCGACGGACAGGTCGGTGAAATACACTGTCAACGGCGCGCGGCCGGACGTGGCGGAAGCCGCAAAACCGGCCAGGGGCCGGGTGGGCTGGGCGTGCCAGTTCGAGGCGGCGAAGTTATAGCCGAGTTGGCTGACCTGGAACCCGTCCGACCACGTGGCCGTGGCGTTGGTGATGCCCATGAGGATGGCGGTGCCGGACGCCGGCGCCACGGTCACGCCCAGCCATTGGCCGGCGTGCGGTTGGAACAGGCGCGCCCGCAGTTGGGGGCCGTTGCCCCAGGCCACCAGCCCCGAGTCATTGAGCAAGGTCAGCGCGCCGGGTGTGTTGGTGTCATCCCGCACCCAGCGCTGGCGCAGGGCGTCATACACGCGCACGCGCACCGTGCCGGCGGTGCTCCAGGCGACCACGCCGTTGGTGTTGCTCAGATCGAACGTGGCGCCGAAGGCGTTGTCATCGGCCTGCCAGCGGCCCAAGGCGGGGTCGTAAGTGCGCAGGGACACGCTATTGCCGCTGGTCCAGCTCACCACGCCGTCCACACAGCGCAGGTCGGAGGGGGTCACGTTGACCTTGTCCGCCACCCAACTCCGGCGGGTCGGGTCATAGACCACAAAACCCACCTGGCCCACGGCGCTCCAGGCCACCAGGCCGCGGTGGTTGCGCACGTCCAGGACCTGGGCCACGGGCTGATTGAACTCGACCCAGTTGGTCCGCGCGGGGTCGTACGTGCGCACGTACACCGTCTGGCCGCTGGTCCAACTCACCACGCCGCCGCGGTTTTGAAAGGCGAAAAGCGACGGCGCGGAGGTCGTGTTGGTAAACTCGCGGCCCTGCGCGGGGTCGAAGACGCGGCAGACCACCTGCGAGCCGTCGTAACTGGCGGCCACGTCGGGAAGCAGCGCGGATAAGTCCACCACCGCGGCCCGGGCCGTGGCGGCGGCCAGGGTAAACAGGGCCAGCCAGCGGCACTGCGGTCGGGGTCGGCAGCGGCGCGCGGCGGGCGGCCGGGGCAGTGGACGGTGTACGGGCGTGAGAACGCGCATAAGGCGTCAGCTTAGCAAGTCACCTGCCAGCGGCAACGGTGCCGAATCCGGCGACTGCCCGCCAACTCCGGCGTCTGGTATCTAGCATCCGGCATCCGGCTCGGGTATCGGGCATCGGGCATCGGGTATCGGGCATCGGGCATCCGGCATCCGGCATCTGGCATCGGGTATCCGGCGTCCGGCATCCGGTATCCGGCATCCGGCATCTGGCATCTGGCATCTGGCATCTGGCATCTGGCATCTGGCATCTGGCATCTGGCATCCGAACCCGCCCTTGGCACCAGGCAACCAGCGGACTCTACACGTTACGCGATTGACCAGGCGCCCGCCCCGCGCGCCTGGCGCCACGGTGGCGCGTCGCCTGGCGCGTTGCCGCGCGCGGAGAGCCCTTTTAGAGTCGGGTTGTGACGCCTGTTGCGGGCAAGGTCTATTTGGTGGGCGCCGGCCCCGGCGACCCGCAGTTGCTCACGTTGCGGGGCGCGGAGCTGCTCCGGGCCGCGGACGTGGTGGTGTATGACGCGCTGGTGGACCCGGCGCTGTTGCGGCTGGCGCCGCCCGGCGCGGAGTTGATCGCGCGCTCGCCGGAGCCGGCCTTGGCGCAGACGGAGTTGAACGCCCTGCTGGTCGAGCGGGCCCGCGCGGGCAAGCGGGTGGTGCGGCTCAAGGGCGGCGACCCGTTTCTGTTCGGGCGCGGCGGCGAGGAGGCGGCAAGTCTGGCCGCGGCGGGCGTGCCGTTCGAGGTCGTGCCCGGCGTTTCGTCCATCACCGCCGTGCCGGCCTGCGCAGGCATTCCCATCACTCAGCGCCAGGTGGCCTCGACGGTGACGGTGGTGACCGGACACGAGGACCCGGGCAAGGACGTGGCGGGCGTGGACTGGGCGCTCCTGGCGCGCACGCCGGGCACCAAGCTCATTCTCATGGGGCTGGAGCGGCTGGCGGCCATTTGCACGACGCTGCGGGCGCACGGGTTGGCGGCGGACACGCCGGCGGCGGTGATTTCCCGCGGCACCACCGGCCGGCAACGCTCGGTCTTCGGCACGCTGGCGGACATCGCGGAACGGACCACGGCGGCCGGGTTGGAGGCGCCGGCGGTGATTGTGCTGGGCGAGGTGGTGCGGTGGCGGGAGCGGCTGAACTGGTTCGAGACGCGCCCGCTGTTCGGGCGGCGGGTGGTGGTGACACGCGCGCGCGAGCCGGGCGAGCCGTTGGGCGCGCTGCTGCGCGAGCACGGCGCTGAGGTGCTCGAGGTGCCCTGCCTCAAGATCGCACCGCCCAGCCGGCCCGAGCCGCTGGCCGAGGCCCTGGCCGGGCTGGGCAGTTACGACTGGGTGGTCTTCACCAGCGCCCACGGCGTGCACGCCTTTTTCGAGCATTTCTTCCGCGCTTACGAGGACCTGCGCTGCCTGGGGCTGGTGCGGTTGGCGGCGGTGGGACCGGGCACGGCGGCGCCGTTGCGCGCGCTGCATCTGAAGGTGGACCTGGTGCCGCGGGAATTCACCGCGCGTGACATCGCCCGGGACCTGGCCCGCGAGGGCAGCTTGGAGAACTTGCGCATCCTCTTGCTGCGGGCCGAAGTGGCGAATCCGGACCTGCCCCGCCTGCTCGAGGAGGCCGGCGCCATCGTGGATGACATCGCCTGCTACCGCACTGAGGCGGAGACCGGTGACCCGAGCGGCGACGCGGCGCGACTGGCCGCCGAAGGGGCGGACTGGCTGACTTTTGCCAGCGGTTCGGCGGCGCGGCATTTCCACGCGCGCTTCCCGCTGGGCGAGCTGCGCGGGCGATTTCCGGGCCTGCGGGTGGCTTCGATCGGGCCGGAGACCACGCGAGTGCTGGCCGAGCTGGGCTGCCGGGTGGATGCGGAGGCCGCGCCCCACACCTTCGAGGGCCTGGTGGCGGCGCTGGAGCGGAGCGGCTAACCCGAAAAACGGGGCGGAGTGCACCTGCTCGCGAGGGTCGCCGAACGCGCCAAGGCATCCGGTTCTTCTTCAGCAAACGGGGGGCGGCTCGAGCGGGAAGAGATTTGTGGCCGATGCGGCGCCGGCGCAGCGGCGCCCTACCCAAGCAGGAGTGAGAAGCGAGGAGGGAGGAGGGAGGAGGAGGATGCCGGTTACCGGATGCCCGATGCCCGATGCCCGATGCCCGAGCCTGATGCCAGATACCAGATGCCAGATACCAGATGCCGGATACCGGAGGGCAGATGCCGGATGCCGGTGCGGTCGGTAGGGCCGCGCTGCGGCGCGGCCGGGCAGGCGGCGATGAGTGCCGACGCAGCGCACAGTTCCAGTCTTGTATCGAAATTTCCCTCGACCCTTGTCAGCCATGGTCTGGAGGCATGGATGGCCCTGCCCTCTCGCCGGCAGGCAGGAGGGCCGGGGCGCGGGCGGGTTCGTTCCACCTTGGCACAGGTCCTTAAACCCCGTGCGCACACAGCCGGAACCGCTCGCGCCAGTGTCCTCAACTCGCACCGGTGATGGAACGTCCCGGCCGGGCCGGGTTCACGGCAACCGGATGGTTTGTCCGGCG
>Ga0272446_1003715_pt1 | contig 18892 bp, 13 predicted proteins | sample YNPCB0061_FD_194587 | JGI IMG/M metagenome (GOLD analysis project Ga0272446, IMG submission 194587) | Hot spring microbial mat communities from Yellowstone National Park, WY, United States - YNP-CB-006-1 | ecosystem: Environmental > Aquatic > Thermal springs > Hot (42-90C) > Sediment | place... | reverse complement strand
TCGTAGCCCTTCAGGCGGATGCTGTGACGGTGGTGACGGTTGGGATCGTAGCTCACAGCCCTCTCTCCTTCAGAAACCGCTCCGCATCCTTCACCCGCAGCGCGCCGGAGATGAGCTTCGGCAGCAGTGCGTCGCGCAGGGCGGCCAGGGTGCGGGCCTCCACGGCGCGGCGCCAAGTGCTCTCGATGAAGGGAGCGATGACGACGTCCATCGCTTTCAGCAACGCGGGCGAAGGGATTCCCAGCTTTGCATCCGACAGATGATGCCGCTGGATGTGACCCATCGTGGTTGCCTTCCCGGCTGCGATGTGCCGGAAGTCTGCGAGGTGGTGATGGACGCCGAGGTAGCAGAGCCACTTCGGGTACTCGTCCGACGTGACCTTGAACAGGTGCTGGTTCAGCGCTCCTGGCCCTGCCGCCCACAACACGCACTCCAGCGATCCGGACCATGAGAACAGAACGTCGCCGTCCTGAACGATGTAGGCGGGTTCGAGGTCAACGCTCGCCCGGTCCGCGCCTTCCGTAGTTCCTGCGCGCAACTGGGCGATCTTGATTACCGGAAGCGATCGCTCTCCTGTCGGGGGGTACTTCTGAAGTGCAAGACCGTTGACAAAGCGAGCGATCTCGTCGAGTGACTTCACCTCCCACCCCCTCGGAATCTCCCCCAGCTCCGAGTCCTCGAAGGAATCCGGGAAGAGGTCGGCAAGGGCGGGAGGCAACGCAAAGTCGCCAGGACGCGAAGACGCCAGGGAGCTTTTGCTCTCGTTGCGGCTTTGCGCCTTTGCGCCTTTGCGTTCCATCTTCCAGCGGACGGGGTCGAAGTCCACGAACCACGACTGGAAGAGCGCCCGCGCCATCGCCTCCAGCGTCTCGCTCATGCGCCGGTTCAGCTCGATCTTGTCGTCCAGCGTGCCGAGGATGTGGGCAATGGCGCGCTGTTCAGACAACGGCGGTGTCGGAACACAGACCGTCTTGAGTTCACGCAGATTGATCACTTGTTGGACGGAGCCACGCGAATGAGCGCCAAGTGCTTCCTGCCCAAAGCGCGAGCTCAAAAAGTACATGACGAAGCGCGAATCCACATCGCGCCGCAGACGAATGAGTGCCGCTTGCCGGGCGATGTTGGCGCCTCGAAGTGACGCGGGCACAATTGCAACTTGGCCGGGGTTCCCGACCAGTGACATCACGAGCTCGCCACCACGAAGAAGGGTCCGCTTGTACTGGTTGGAGACCTCCTTCGATATGGTACGCAGCTGGCTCGTCAGGACGCGCCCGTTGGCAATGTCCCCGCCCCGGATGAACAACACACCGTTCGGATCCTCATCGCCTGGCTTCACGACGCCGTAGGTCACGGGGGTGTCCGGCTCGGTCAGATCAGCGAGTGGTGTCTCCGGCCACTTATCCGCCATACCCCAGCTCCTTCAGGTTGGCGGCGATGGCGGCGTCCAGCTTCGCGGCCTCGGCCTGTTGCTCACGCAGTTGCGCCACGAGCCGCTTCATCTTCTCGTCGAACGGCTCGCCGTCGTCTTCGACAGCCTCGGCGCCGACGTAGCGGCCGGGCGTGAGCACGTAGCCGTGTTTGCGAATCTCCTCGAGCGTGGCCGCTTTGCAGAAGCCGGGTATGTCGGCGTATTCGGGTGTGGGTGCATCGCGATGCGCCCGTAGGGGCGGTTCGCGAACCGCCCCTACGTTTTCCCCGCGCCAGGCGTGGTAGGCGCCGGCGATCCTGGCGATGTCGGCGTCGGTCAGCTCGCGGTGCGTGCGATCCGCCATGTGGCCCAGTTTGCGGGCGTCGATGAAGAGCGTTTCGCCGCGCCGGTCGCGGGTGGGGGCGGCTCGCCGACCGCCCCTGCCGGATTTGTCGCGCGCCAGGAACCACAGGCAGACCGGAATCTGTGTGGAGTAGAAGAGCTGGCCGGGCAGCGCCACCATGCAATCCACCAGGTCGGCTTCGATGATGGCTTTGCGGATTTCGCCCTCGCCGGACTGGTTGGACGACATCGAGCCGTTGGCGAGCACGAAGCCGGCGAGGCCGGTGGGCGCCAGGTGGTAGATGAAGTGCTGCACCCAGGCGAAGTTGGCGTTGCCGGCCGGCGGCGCGCCGTAGACCCAACGCTTGTCGTCCTTGAGCAGCTCGCCGCGCCAGTCGCTGTCGTTGAAGGGCGGGTTCGCCAGCACGTAATCGGCTTTCAGGTCGGGGAAGCGGTCGTTGTGGAAAGTGTCGCCGTGCGCGATCTGCGCGTCGATGCCACGGATGGCGAGGTTCATCTTGGCGAGGCGCCAGGTGGTGTAGTTGGACTCCTGGCCGTAGATGGAGATGTCGCCGATCTTGCCGGCATGCGCCTCGATGAACTTCTCGCTTTGCACGAACATGCCGCCGGAGCCGCAGCAGGGGTCGTAGACGCGGCCCTTGTAGGGGGCGAGCATCTCGACCAGCACGCGCACCACGGCAGTGGGGGTGTAGAACTGGCCGCCCTTCTTGCCTTCGGCGCTGGCGAACTGGGCGAGGAAGTATTCGTAGACGCGGCCGAGGGTGTCGCGGGCGCGGTCGGCGGGGCTGCCGAGGGCGATATCGCTGATCAGGTTGATGAGCTGGCCCAGGCGCTGCTTGTCGAGGCCGGGGCGGGCGTAATCCCTGGGCAACACGCCCTTGAGCGAAGGGTTGTCGCGCTCGATGGCGGCCATGGCGTCGTCCACCAGCGCGCCGATGGCGGGTTGCGGGACGTTGGCTTTGAGAAACGACCAGCGCGCCTCCGGCGGCACCCAGAAGATGCCGGCGGCGCGGTACTCGTCCGGGTCTTCGGGGTCGGCGCCCTCAGCCTGTTGCGCGGCGAGCTCAGCGTGCTTCGCCTCGAAAGCGTCGGAGATGTACTTCAGGAAGATCAGGCCGAGGACGACGTGTTTGTACTCGGCTGCGTCCATGTTGTTGCGCAGCGCGTCGGCGGCGGCCCAAAGCCTGGCTTCAAAGCCGAGGGCGGCGCCGCTGTCATTGTGCTTGCCGGTGGTTTTTGCCATCGCGCTCCTGAGCGTGTAAGCGTGTAATGGGAAATGGGGTAGGGATGCGTGTCATGCAGGGCCTGACGGGGCGCGCTTTCCGCTGAGCACTTCGGAGATTACCCCTTGCGAACCAACTTCTGGTAGATCTGATTGCTTGAGGCCGTGCTCTTCCATCAGGTGGCGGAGCGCATCTGCGCCGTTACCGGCGAAATGGGATGGCGCTTTGGGGTTCGTCAAAATCCGGGCTGGTCGAAATTGCTCCTGTATGCAGACCTGCCATGCGAGAAGAGTATGACCACGCTGTCTCCTCCTCTGGCCTGTTCCAGTCCTCAAGCGCTGGTTCGCTCAAAAGCGCTGTTTCGGAAATAGCGAATGCTGGTTCGTCCAGGATGATGACGAAGGCTCGCCGTAGACCTGGCAACTGAACAGGTTCCAGCAAGCGAACGTTGTTCTGCAATTATTGCTTCAACTGATCTGATCATACTTTTATCCTGCGTATTATTCGACACATGGCCCTATTGCCTGCCACGCCCACCAAAGACGAAGTGACTCGGATTATACAAACCGGTCGCGGTGACCCGGCCCGCGAATGCGCCTGAATCAGGCTCCTGAAACCCAAATGCTCAGAATCCCAAAATCTGAAATCCAAAATCCAAAATCCAAAATCCAAAATCAGACAATGGGTATGATTGGCGCTCGATGACATCACACACCCCCGGCATCTCTGCCCGCGACGAGATGGGTTTTGCGCGCATCGCGGCCATCACGCCGCAATTGCGCGTCGCGGATATCGCGTTCAACACGCAGGCCATCATTGCCGCGCTGGAACAGGCCGCCGCGCGCGGCTGTCGTCTGGCGCTCTTCCCCGAACTGTGCGTCACCGGCTACTCCTGCGCCGACTTGTTCTACCAGTCGCTCTTGTTGCGCGACGCCAGCGCGGCGTTGCGCCCGATCGCCGAGGCTGCCAACCGCGCCGGCATCGCTGTGGGGGTTGGCCTGCCGTTGGAGGTGGATGGCCGGCTGTACAACAGCGCGGCCTTGCTGTGCGGCGGGCGCGTCGTCGGCATCACGCCCAAATCGTTCCTGCCGACGACCAACGAATACTACGAAGAGCGCTGGTTCAGCGCGGCGCGATTTGCCACGCGCCGCAGCGTGTATATCGAAGGGGTGGAGACGCCGTTTGGCGCCGACCTGCTGTTCGAGGCCGGCAACCTGCCCGGCTGTGTGATCGGCATCGAGATTTGCGAGGATTTGTGGGCGGTCAACCCGCCCAGCGGCGCCCTGGCGCTGGCCGGCGCGACAGTGTTGTTGAACCCTTCGGCCAGCAATGAGTTGCTGGGCAAGGCCGACTATCGGCGCGACCTGGTGCGCCAGCAGTCGGCGCGCTGCCTGGCGGCCTATGTGTACGCGGCCGCCGGCCCCGGCGAATCCACCACCGATGTTGTCTTTGGCGGCCACTCGATGATCGCCGAGAACGGGACGCTGCTGGCCGAGGCCGAGCGCTTTCGCTTCGACACGCAGATCATCGCCGCTGATGTGGATGTGCAGCGCCTGGCTGCGGAGCGGTTGCGCAACAGCAGCTTCTCGGCAGCCGGCGGGGCGCATGGCTATCGGGTGTTGCCGTTTGACCTGCCCGATCCCCAGGCCGGCGCCGAGCCGGCGGACTTGTTGCGGCCGCTGGCGCAGACGCCGTTTGTGCCGGCGGATGCGGCGCAGCGCGCCAAACATTGCCGCGAGATTTTCAGCATTCAATCCACCGGCCTGGCGAAACGGCTGAAGCACACGGGCGTGAAGACCGTCACGCTGGGCGTCTCCGGCGGGCTGGACTCGACGCTGGCGTTGCTGGTGACGATCAAGGCGTTTGACATGCTGAGGCTGGCGCGCGCTGGCGTTGTGGCCGTGTCCATGCCCGGCTTTGGCACGACGGCGCGCACGCGCGACAACGCGCAACGCCTGGCCGGCCAGCTTGGCGTCACCTTGCGCGTGATTCCCATTACTGACGCGGTGCGCCAGCATTTCAAAGACATCGGCCACGACGAAACCATTCACGATGTGACCTATGAGAACGCCCAGGCGCGCGAACGCACGCAGATCCTGATGGATCTGGCGAACAAGCTGGGCGGGTTTGTTGTGGGCACCGGCGACCTGTCCGAGCTGGCGCTGGGCTGGGCCACGTTCAACGGCGATCACATGTCGATGTATCACGTCAACGCCGGCGTGCCCAAAACCCTGGTGCGTTATCTGATCGAATGGGCCGCCGACGCGGAGTTCAGCGGCGAGACCTCGGCGATTCTGCGCGACATCAGCGCCATGCCGATCACGCCGGAGCTGCTGCCGCTGGGCGAGGGTGGGGCGCTGCAACAGGAGACCGAGGCGACCATTGGCCCCTATCTGCTGCATGATTTCTTCCTGTTCTACACAGTGCGCTATGGCTTCGCGCCGCGCAAGGTGCTCTATCTGGCGCAGCGCGCGTTCGACGGGGTGTACGCGCCGGCTGAAATTCTGCGCTGGATGAAGGTGTTCTATGCGCGCTTCTTTGCGCAGCAGTTCAAACGCTCGGCCATGCCCGACGGCCCCAAAGTCGGCTCGGTGGCGCTCTCGCCGCGCGGCGACTGGCGCATGCCCAGCGACGCCGGCAGCGCGCTGTGGATGTCAGTAGTCAGTAGTCAGTAGTCAGTAGTCAGTCGTCAGTAGTCAGTCGTCAGTCGTCAGTAGTCAGTAGTCAGTCGTCAGTAGTCAGTCGTCAGATGACAGACAACAGATTTCAGAGCACAGACAGACAGAAGGATGCTCAATCACTCAATCACTCAATCGTCAATTGTCAATCGTCAATCCAAAATCTAAAATCCACCATGTTTTATTCCGATGAAGTCCGCCGGGCGCTGGCGGAAGGCCGGCCCGTTGTCGCGCTCGAATCCACATTGATTACGCACGGCTTTGCCTGGCCGCGCAATTTGCGGGTGGCGACCGAGATCGAGCAGGCGGTGCGCGCGGGGGGCGCAACGCCGGCCACGATCGCCGTGCTGGCTGGCCAGATCACCGTTGGTCTGAGCCGGGAGCAACTTGAACACCTGGCGACGGCGCGAGAGGCGCGCAAATGCAGCGTGCGCGATCTGGGTGTGGCGGTGGGATTGGGCCTGGACGGTTCGACCACTGTCGCCGCCACGATGTTCATTGCGGCCAAAGCCGGCATTCGCGTGTTTGCCACCGGCGGCATCGGCGGCGTGCATCGCGGCCATCCGTTCGATGTGAGCGCCGATCTGACGGAGCTGGCGCGCACGCCGGTGACGGTGGTGTGCGCCGGCGCCAAGGCCCTGCTCGATCTGCCGCTGACGTTCGAGCATCTGGAGACGCTGGGCGTGCCGGTGATCGGCTATCAGACGGATGAGATCCCGGCGTTTTACTCGCGCAGCAGCGGCCTGCGCGCCGATGCGCGCGCCGATTCGCCCGCCGATGTGGCGCGCATGGTGCGCGCGCGCCGGGAACTGGGGCTGCCGGGCGGCGAGCTGGTGTGCGCGCCGGTGCCGCAGGGGGATGAATTGCCGCGCGATGTCGCCGAAGCAGCCATCGCCGAAGCGCAACGCCTGGCCGATGCGCAGGGCATTCATGGCGCGGCGTCAACTCCGTTTCTGCTTGATCAGATCGCCAAACTGACGCGGGGGGCCAGCGTGCGGGCGAATGTGGCGTTGCTGCTCAACAATGCGCGCGTGGCGGCTAGGGTTGCCGGCGCGCTGCGCCATGAACTGCAAGCGTGATCGGCGTGCCACGCTCTATGCCTCTTTCTCAAGCTCAGGCTCAGGCGCTTTCGCGCGTCACCAAATAAGGTTGAAGCACCAGCGAAGCGGCTGTGGCTGGCTTGCCCGCGCGATGCGCCTGGATTACGCGATCCAGTTCGCGCACGGCCAGCCGGCCCAGCTCGATCAGATCGTGATGCACGGTGGTCAGCGCCGGCTTGAAAAACGCCGCCTCAGGGATGTCGTCGAATCCCACCACGCCTAAATCGTCCGGCACCTGTCGCCCCAGCCGATCGGCGGCTTTCAACACACCCAGCGCCATCTGGTCATTGCTGACAAACACAGCGTCGAGCCTGGGGAACTGCTTGACCAGTCGCAGCAAGCCGGCCTCGCCGCTGGCAGCGCCCCAGTCGCCTTCGACGGTCTGCTTGTCTGAACGCGCCAGGCCGGCGGCGGTCAGCGCGTCTTGCCAGCCCAGTTTGCGCTGTTGGGCAGACCACAACGTCAGCGGGCCGGTGATGATGCCGACATGGCGATAGCCGCGATCGAGTAAATGTTCCGTTGCAATCCGCGCTCCCTGGCGGTTATCGACGCTTAAAGTTGCTGCGCCCGATCGAGGCGACATGCTGAGAAAGATCATCGGCGCGTGGGTCAGCGCGTGCTGACGGAAGACGCGCTCGCATTCATCCGACAGCTCCGGATAAGCCCAGATCACGCCGGCTACGTTTTGAAAACTCAGGCTTGTCAGCGCGTGTTCACAGGCTTTGGAGGTGGGCGCTTCCACAACTTGCAACATCAGGTGCCAGCCCAAATCGCGCGACTGTTGCTCGATGCCGGTGAGCAATTGAGCCGGCCCGAACAACTGGAAGCCGGCGGCCACAACCCCGATCAACTGTGTGCTCTGAATAGCCAGGCTGCGCGCAATGCCGTTTGGCCGATAGCGCAGTTGCGCGATGAGGGCTTGCACTTGCGCGCGCGTCTTTTCCGACACGTCGGGATGCCCGTTCACGACGCGCGACACAGTTTGTGTGGACACGCCGGCCTGCGCAGCGACTTCACGGATCGTGACGCGATGAATGGAGTTGACTTTTGCCATAGTTGTGATGTAGAATCTGTTAACGCTCACGGGATTTTACGACAATCGCCCAACGGAATCAATTGTCTTCCGACCAACCCAAAAGCGAGCAGCAAGCACCATGTCGTGCAAGCGGTTTCTGATCGAGCGTTCGGGCCGGGCGCAGCGCGAGGCTGTTGCGCCGGGGTGTTGCTATGTTGATTGCCGTCGCCGATGCTTCCCCGCTATCGGCATTTACCCCTTCCCAGGCTATGCGGTGAACTGGCCGGCGCTGTCGAGGCGTCCGCTGTCTCACCATAGTAATTCTCTTCACCAGGAATTAGGAGGAAAGGACGTATGAACAAGTTGCATCATCTGTTGCAAGTGGCGGCTGTTGCCAGCGTGGCGCTGGCCGCCTGCGCCGCGCCGGCGCCCAGGCCGGCTGCAGAACCGACAGCCGCCCAGCCGGCCCAGGAAGCTGCCAGCGAGATCACCCTGCGCTGGCGCACCCGACCTGACAACAAAGAAGAAGCCGACGTCTACGCCAGCATCAGCGATGAGGTTTCCAGCAAGCTCGGCGTCAAGCTGGTCTATGAGCCGGGCGGCAGCGAGACGGCCAGCTACCAGGACGTCTTGCGCACAGAACTGGCCGCCGGCACCGCGCCGGATGTGTTCTGGATTCCCGGCACGGACATTGCGGACTTCGTTCAGCGTGGTTTGTTGCTCGACATGCGGCCCTACGCGGCCAGGACCGAAGGCTACAGCGACGCCAACTACTACCCGGAGCCGATGTTCCACCTGACCTACAACCCGGCCACAGGCAAAGCCGGCGAGACGCTGTGGGGGTTGCCGCGCGATGTGTCCACCTTCGTGCTCTACCTCAACATCGACCTGTTGAATGAAGCCGGCGCGCCAGACCCGCGCGAACTGGCCAGGCAGGGCCAGTGGGACTGGGAAGCGTTTAAGCAGGTGGCCGAGAAAGTGAATGCCCTGGGCGGCGATATCAAGGGCTACGGCATGAATGCCTGGTGGGGTCCATTCGGCGCGTTCATGAACGCAGCCGGCGGCGGCTTCTTCAACGCCGAGCGCAATGCCTGCGCCTTGAACACCCAGGAATCGCTGCAGGGCTTGACCTTCCTGCGCCAGATGTACGACACCGGCCTGGCCGTGCCGTATGGCGAAGATAGTGAGCCGCCCTTCCGCGCCGGCAAAGTAGGCATGTTCCAGAACGGGCGCTGGGCTACACCCGGCATCAGCACGGTTGCCTTTAACTGGGACGTGGTGGAGCTGCCCAAAGGGCCGAGCGGCCACATGGGCAACTGGCTGTTCTGGGGCGCTTACGTGGTGAACAAGAACACCAAACATCCTGAGGAAGCCTGGAAGTTGGTGAATACGCTCACACAACCGGACGTTCAGGCCAAGGTGGCTGCGCGCGGCACCAACATCCCCAGCCGGGTGGGCGAGGCGGTGTTTGCCGAGTTCCTGAAGATTCTGCCGGAGAAGAACAACCAGGCCTTCCTGAACGGCCTGGCCGACAAGCCGACTGCTGAAGGGCCGCTGTGGACGGGGAGCTGGCCGGACTTCGACCGGGTCATGGGCGCCAGGGTCAGCGACGTGCTCACCGGCAAGCTTTCGATTGAGGAGTTTGGCAAGACCGTGTGTGACGAAGCCGGCAAGGCGTTCAACCAGTAGGCTTAGCCTGTTCTGACCGATTGACAGGCGCTGCAATCAGCCAGGATCACGCTGTTTCGGCGGCGGTGCTGGCTGATTGCGCCTTATTTTGAGGCGTGTCATGTTGTCTGCGACCCCCCGCTTGTCCCTGCCTCACGCGCGCACCCTGACCGTGCTGGCAATCTGGCACGCGCTGTTGGGCGCGTCTTTGCTGTCTGGCGCGGCGGCTGCGTTGATCAGCGGCGCTGCAGGCGATGTCATCGCAATCATTCTTGCGCTTGGCGCGCTGGCTTTGGGCGGGGCGAGCGCAGCAGCAGCCTGGTTCATCCTGCGCCGCGATCATCTGGGTCGCACGCTTTCGCTGGTCGTGAATTACCTCCTCACTGTGGCCTGCGTGTCTGGCCTGGCGCATGTGCTGGGGATGTTTATGGGACTGGATGACCTGGCGGATGCGATGGCGCGCGGCATCCCCTTTCTGATGCTGTTCGTGGTTCTCGCCGGCTATCTCATCGGCGCGGTGGAAGTGCGCGAGCGGCCTGTGTCATTGCTGCGCCGCAACGTTGGCCGCGTGCTGATGGCTATTGGCGCTGTCGGCTTTGCGCTGACTGCAGGCGCTGTGCCGGCCCTGGCGTCGCTGCCCGGCAAATACGCCGCCGGCGGCGTGTTGCCCCTCGCGCTTACGGCTGGCGCTCTGGCTGGCAGCTTGATGCTCTGGCGCATGAGCCGCCGCGATTGCGCGCAGGCGATGGGCGCGAGGCAAATCCACGCCGAGCGGCTGAGCGGTTGGTTGTTCCTCTCGCCGAATCTGTTTGGCTTTTTGTTGTTCTTCGCCGGCCCGTTGTTGTTTTCGCTCTATGTCAGCTTCACCAACTGGGACTCGTTCGCCCTGCGCGATTGGGTCGGCCTCGCAAACTACGCGCGGGTCTTCAACCTTTCGATCACCCCGCTGGCCGCGCCTGACCAGCCGCTGCGCGAAGTGATGGATGTGCGCGTCTACGATGAGCTAACCCGCTTCAGCGCGTTGGGGCAGTGGGTGGCGATCGGCGCGGCAGACAAACGCTTTTGGATTTCGCTCGGCAACACCCTGCTGTTTGGGGCGCTGGCCGTGCCGCTGTCGGTGCTGCCGGCGTTGTTGCTGGCGTCTTTGCTCAACAGCCGGCTGCCGGGCATGCGCATCTATCGCACCCTCTATTTCATCCCCAGCGTTGCCGCCGTCGTCGGCGTCGCGCTGATCTGGCAATGGATGTACAACTCGCAGGTCGGCTGGATCAATTTCTTCATCAGCAGCGCGGTCAACTTCCTCAACAGCGCGCTGGGAACCAGCCTGCGCGACCCCCAAATCCGCTGGCTGGCCGATAGCGATTACGCGCTGCTGTCGGTGATCATCATGAGCGCCTGGCAGTGGGTGGGCTTCAACACGGTGTTGTTTCTGGCCGGCTTGCAAACCATCCCCCGCGAGCTGTACGAAGCGGCCACGGTTGACGGCGCCAACCCTGTCCAGCAGTTCTTCAACGTCACGCTGCCAATGCTGGCGCCCACCACGCTCTACGTGCTGGTCACCACCACCATCCAGGCGTTGCAGGTTTTCGACCAGGTGTTCATCGTCAGCAACGGAGGAGGGGGGCCGGGCACATCCACGTTGACGATGACCCTCAACCTGTACCAGAACGGCTTTCAGAGTTTTCGGCAGGGCTATGCCAGCGCGCTGGCCTGGGTGTTGTTTGTTGTGATTTTCGCGTTTACCCTTGTCCAGTTTCGGCGCCAGCGCCGCGCCAGTGGCGCTTACGACATGTGACATGAGCTATCGCCTTCTCCTCGCCCTTCGCGCTGTCGTCATCTACGCTGTCCTGACGGTCTTCGCGCTGTTCATGCTGTTCCCGTTTTTGGTGATGGTGTTCACGTCGCTGAAGACGCCGGCAGACACGTTCAGCTATCCGCCGCGCTTGTTGCCCAGCGAGCAGGCGCTGGTTGAGACGCCCGACTTCGACCGCCCGCTGCCGTTGTATCACATCGCAACGCCGTCGGGCGAACGCAAGCTGATGGCGCTGGTTGAGGAGAACATCCGCGTGGGGATGTTTGCCCCGCTCACCGCTGCCGGCCAGCCTGACCGCGACCGCGTGGTGATGCGTCGCTTTGGGGAAGTGAAAGTCGCCGGGGGCGCTGCGCCCAAAGCGGTGGTGGTGGACCGTCAGTCGCTGCCGGTGTATGAGGTGAAGGTTGACGCCGGCGTGGTCGAGATGGTGGCGCTCACCCGAACAGTTGTGGGGCGATTCATCAATCCGGCCAACCCCGCCGAGGAGGCCCTGGCTAACGTGCGGTTGAGCGAGCCGGTCACGCGCATCACAGCGCATCCAGAGAACTATGCCGAGGTGGTCAACCTGCTGGGCTTCGACCGCGCTTTGAGCAACACCGCGCTGATCACTATCCTCACCGTGATCGGCCAGCTTTTCACCAGCATACTGGGCGGCTATGCCTTTGCGCGCCTGCGCTTCCCCGGCCGCGACGCCTTGTTTTTGGTCTATCTCGGCACGATCATGGTGCCGTTTGTGGTGCTGATCATTCCCCTGTATCAGCTCATGGTGGTGATTGGATGGGTGAACGCCATGCCAGCGCTCATCCTGCCCTGGCTGTACACGGCCTATGGCACGTTCCTGATGCGCCAGTTTTTCCTGACCATCCCCAGGGAAATCGAGGAAGCGGCGCTGATCGACGGCGCGTCGCGCTGGTCGATCCTGACGCGCATCTTTTTGCCGGCCAGCGTGCCGGCGCTGGCGACATTGGCCACGTTCACCTTCCTGTATGCGTGGAACAGCTTCTTCTGGCCGCTGGTGGTGGTGAACACCGGCAACACGCGCGCCCAGGTGTTGACCTTGGCGTTGAACGTGTTGCGCGGCCGCGCCAGCGACAGCCCCAATCTGATCCTGGCCGGCGCAGCCATTGCTGTTCTGCCGCCGACCCTGGTGTTTATCCTGGCGCAACGCTACTATGTCGCCAGTGTCACCAGTAGCGGCGTGAAGGGCTGAGCGGCTTGATTGCCTGGCGCGCGCCCGGTGAACGGCTGTGGTTGCTGAATCAGCCGGCCACCCGGATTTGCGCGTAGCGAATCTCGTTTGGCGTTGCGCCCAGCCCGAACAGATCGATCACCGGCGACGGGGACGTGCCGTTGCGCGGGGTGGCGGTGAAGAACGTGTGCAGCCGGTGCTCCAGATCGATCTTCTCTGCCGGCCCTGGCTTGGGCAGCAGGGGTTGCAGGTAACAACCGCCGGCCTGGCCCCCTTCATCCGCCAGGTGATAGATCACCAGCAGTCGCTGCGCATCGACGGCGTGGAAGGCGGCATATGTGGGGCGCGGTTCGCGCATGGGCGCGTCGGCAGTCGGGCTGGCAGGCGGGCGATCGCGGTCCTCTGTGCAGCGCGCCAGGGTGCGGCGCTGAATGACTTTGCCATCCCGCACGCGCGCGTATTTCAGCGCCACCGTGATGGGCAGGTCGGGAAAGAAGGCGTCGCGCATGAAAGCGTGCCACACGTTGCGCTCCAGCCAGAGCAGGTGCGCGTCGCCGTCCGGCCCGATCCACAGATCGAGATTGCGGATGTGCCCGCACGTTTCATCCACGCTGGCCACGGTGAGGATGGGCGAGAAGGGGATGGAGGTGATGTAGGGCGTCCACGTGAAGTAGAGCTGGCGAAAGTCGTAGTCCCAGTCGTTGCCGGTGACGCGCCGCTTGTGCGCGCGCCATTCGATGTTGGGTTCCACGATGTCGCTGACCGCCATCACATATGCGGCGCGGCTGGCCAGCGCCACCTGCGGGTAACAGGCGCGCAGGGGGAAGCGCAGCATGCCGTTGCGCGTCCAGGCCCCGCTGCGATCCATGAAGCTCCAGGCCTGGCCCTCGTGGCCGACGATGTTGAGCAACAGGATTTCTCCCCTGGCGCTGTCGGCGGCGATGCCGCGATAGGAATGCTCGGTGAACGCATAAGGCCGGTCCCACACCGGCTCCAGCGCCTGGGGCGGTTGATCAGCCGCGCCGGCGTCGAACTGCAACAGGCGGGGGTGACACGCCCACGACTCGCCTGTGCTCCATGTTTCAAGGTGGCGCGTCTTTGGATTGACCAAGAGCAGGATGCGCCCGCCCGACAGGCGCGCCATCGGGCATGGTTCGCGCTCTTCAGGGCCGGGGCCGGCCTGAACGCGGGTGAAGCCGGCTTTGCCATCCTGGCGCATGAAGAGCTGCCAGCGCGTGTTGCACAGCGGCTTTGCGCCGGCCACCGTCTCCGGCACGCTGCAAAACACAGCCTCGCCGTCGCGCACCAGGGTGGGCGAGCCGTAGCACCACAGCGGGCCGGCGCCGTTGTTGGGCGGTTCGTATGTCGTGACGATTTCTTCGGCACCAATTTGGATGCGCATGGTTCTCTCAAGGGTGGGCGTGGTTGCGCGCGCCGCAGGTTCGAGCATATCATGTCCGGCCCGATTTGCGTCACCTCTGCTTAAGCGTCCATCAGACTGCTCTTTTGGCGCCGTCAGGCGAGGAGCGCCAGCGCAGGCCGCCAGGCCAAGTGTCATGGCCGAACTGCCGGCTGTCACACGCAGAAACTGCCGTCGACCGATTCGTTGCTTCATGCCTCTCCAACAAATTGATTGGAAAAACTGTCAGCGGCTGGTTGAGCAGCCTGCCCGCATTCTGCTCGACCTGATGATGCTGGATCACGACGGCTGGGAAATCCTGCGCCTGCCCCAGACTTATCCTGAAACGGCTTTGACTACGATTATATATGCTGCAACCACGTCAGACGCCGCATGTTCAACGCCTGTTGATCCCAGCTCGCTTCTGTGATCCGCGGGCTATCGGCGCCGTCTGAGATCCTGCATGTCGTCATCGGAAACCCTCATATTGAGCTGCGATTGTCCCAAAGTGTCCATATAGGCTATGATGTGGACACAAGGAGTTGCCCATGAACCGGTGGTTCACCACAGCGGATGAAAATGCCGCACCCGGTGGCATGACCGGGCTTGTGGGCGCATTTTCACTGGAGGCTGCGCATGAAAGCCATTCATGTGGGTAGTCGTGAGTTGAAGAACCGCCTGAGTCAGTATTTGCGCCGCGTCAAGGCCGGCGAGACTGTGATCGTCACCGAGCGTGGGAAACCAGTCGGTCAAATCGTGCCCATCCAGGGGGACATGCAGGAGCGGTTGAGATTCTTGTCGGCGGCCGGCGTGCTGGACTGGGACGGCCGGCAGACGCCGCCGTATCGGCCAAAGGCAGTCAATCGCAGCGGCCGGTTGCTCTCGGATCTGGTTGCTGAGGAGCGGGAATGATTCTATACGCCGACACCAGCGCGCTAGTGAAGAAATACGTGCGAGAAGCCGGCTCTGAAGCCGTGCTGACGTATTTTGCCGGCTTTGAGACAACGGCTACGGCAGCATTGACGCTGATAGAGATGGCGGCGGCCCTGACTAAGGCGGCCCGTATGGGCTGGGTGGACGAAACTGCCAGCCAAAAAACCTGGAGAGATTTCCTCGCGCACTGGCCGGCCTATATCCGCATGCCGATCTCTGCCGGAGTGGTCGAGCGCGCTGCCCGTCTGGCTTGGACGCATGGCTTGCGGGCATATGATGCCGCCCACCTGGCCTGTGCCCAGGTCTGTCTGGAGGTGGTTGGGGAAGAGTTGGTGTTTGCCTGCTATGACCGCCGGCTGCGCGCAGCGGCAAGCGCCGAAGGATTGCGCGTCTGGCCGGAGGATGATCTCTGATCTGGCGTCAGTAGACGTATCTTCGCGGAGGTGTGTGTGAAATTCGGGCTTGGTCTGTATGGAAACATGTTGAACGCCGAGAACTTCCGCTTTGCGCGGCAGGCCGGCGCGACGCACATCGTGGCGCACGTGGTCGGCCATTTTGGCGCGTTGACCGATGCGGCCAAAGATGAGCGCCTGAAGGGTTTTGGCATCTCCCGGCCAGACGGCGAGATCTGGACGTATGAAGGCATGCGCGATCTGCGCAAGGCCATCAACGCCGAAGGGCTGGAGCTGGAAGCCATCGAAAACTTCGAGCCGGCCCACTGGTATGACGTGCTGCTCGACGGCCCGCGCAAGCGCGAACAGATGGAGCGCCTGAAGCGCATCCTGCGCGACATGGGCCGCGCCGGCATTCCCGTCATGGGCTACAACTTCAGCTTCGCCGGCGTGTGGGGCCGCGTCAAGACCAATGCCGCGCGCGGCGGCGCGGAGACGGTCGGTTTTCACGATCCCGTCCAAACGCCCATTCCCAAAGGCATGATCTGGAACATGGTCTATGACCCGGAGACGTTCGACCCCCAGGGGCGCAACGGCACGGTCGGCGAGATCACGCAGGAGCAGTTGTGGGCGCGCCTGACCGAATTTCTGCGCGAGATGCTGCCGGTTGCCGAAGAAGCCGGCGTCAAACTGGCGCTGCACCCGGATGACCCGCCGCTGCCCTCGTTGCGCGGCACGGCCCGGCTGGTCTATCAGCCGCATATCTACGATCGCGTGCTGGACGTTTACGACAGCCCGATGAACACGCTGGAGTTTTGCCTGGGCACGCTGAGCGAGATGAGCGAAGGCGACATCTACGAGGTGGTGGACCGGTACAGCCGGCTGCGCAAGATCGCCTACATTCACTTCCGCAATGTGCGTGGCAAGGTCCCGCACTACGACGAGGTGTTCATCGACGAAGGCGACATGGACATGATCCGCATCCTGCGCATTCTGCATCGCAATGGCTACGACGGGGTGCTCATTCCCGACCATACGCCGGCCATGAGCTGCCCCGCGCCCTGGCACGCCGGCATGGCCTACGCGCTCGGCTACATGCGCGCAGCCGTCAGGATGATTGACGACTGAGCGATTGACAATTGAAGATTGACGATTGAGCGATTCGCATGCCATCTGACTACTGATTACTGACTACTGACTACTGACTACTGACTACTGACTGCTGACTGCTGCCTACTGATGCCCCCCATGCTCACCCTCGAATCCACCACCCCTCTGACCGCGCCGCCGGCCTGGGCGACGCTCGAACGTCAACTCATCGACGCCATGAACCAGGCCGTTCACCCGTTCGTCCAGAAGTACGCGCGCGAAGACGGCGAGTTGATCTGGGGCGATCGCGGCCTGTGGCGCGACGGCGCCGACGACTTCTATGAGAGTTGCTACAACTGGTCGCTGCTCTACGCGCTGGGCGGCGGCGATCATCTGCTGGCGTTGCAGCACAAACTCTGGGACGGCGTCACACGTCAGCTCACGCGCATGGGCATGTTGCGCGCCGAGTACGAGTTGGGCTATGACCAGTTTCACCAGAGCGAGAGCTACATTGCGTTCTACTTTCTGTGCCTGGCCGACCCGGCCAACCCAAAGCTCATCGACCGCGCGCGGCGCTTCGCCGGCCTGTACCTGAACGAAGACCCGCAAGCGCCCAACTACGACCCGCAGCATCGCATCATCCGCGCCCCGCACAATGGCGCCGGCGGCCCGCGCTGGGGCTTCTTCGATGGCGAGCCGGCCTATGGCTGGTCGCAGGGCATGGCGCCCTACGGCCTGCCCTACGAGGATGTGCCCGGCGTCCGCGCCTATGACGACCTGAAGGACCCCGCGCTGGCCCGGCGCATGGGCGAGGTGATGCAATATCGCATGGGCCGGGGCGATGTGGCCGCCAATCTGGGCGTGACCAGCCTGGTGACCAACGCCTGGCTGATGACCGGCGACGACAAATACCGGCGCTGGGTGCTGGACTATGTCGAGGCGTGGATCGACCGCGCGCGCGCCAACGGCGGCCTGTTGCCCGACAACGTGGGCCTGTCGGGACGGGTGGGCGAGCACATGGATGGCCGGTGGTACGGTGGTTTGTACGGTTGGAGCTGGCCGCACGGCTTTTACAACATCGGCGCGGCGGCCACCGTCGCCGCCCTCAATGCGCATCTGCTCACGCGCGACGCCGGCTATCTCGACCTGCCGCGCTGGCAGATGGACAAGATTCTGGCGCTGGGCCAGACCCGCAAAGTGACCGATCTGCCGATGAGCCTGCGCCATCATTGGATCGGCATCTTCGGCGCCATGGAGTCAGACGAAACGTGGGTCGTGCCCTACCGCTATGCGGACTCCGGCTGGTTCGACTATCAGCCGATGTCGCCCATTTACCCGGCGGCGCTGTGGAACGCCTCGCTGGCCGACGCCGACTGGCAGCGCATCGAGCGCATCCGCGAGCGCAGCGGCTATGACTGGCGGCGCGTCATTTCCTTCCGCTCGAAAGAGGACAGCGGCCACGAGCAACCCTGGTTGCGCTATATCGCCGGCGACAACCCCGACTACCCGGAGCGCATCCTGAGCGCGGCCTGGCAGTCTGTGTGCCGGCGGCTTGCGCTCATCCACGACGACAACGCTGATCTGACGCAGGTCAACATTCATCACTGGCAGGAGCTGAACCTGGTGACAACCGAGGCGCTGGTTCAACTGACCACCGGCGCGCCGCAGCACGTGTATTACGGCGGCTTTGTGATGGGCCGGCTGCGCTACTTCGACCCGCAACGCAACCGGCCCGGCCTGCCGGACGATGTGGCCGCGCTGGTTGAGACGATTTCCGCCGAGGGGGCCGTCCTGCGGCTGGTCAATCTCAACCCGCTGGCGCCGCGCGAGGTGATCGTGCAGGCCGGCTGGTTCGGCGAGCACGAATTCGTCTCGGCCACATACCAACAGCGCATCAGCGACTACCCCGGCTCGCAGAAGGCGTATGCCGCGCCGGTCCTGGCGACGGCGCAAACGACGGCGGCGTTGAGCGGCAATCGCTTTGCTGTCCGCCTGCCGCCGGCCCACGAGATGCGTCTGGCCCTGACGATGCGCCGGTGGGTGAACCTGCCGGCGTATCGTTGAGCCGCAGTCGGCCTGTTTTGTTGCGAGCGGATTTTGCAGGCCTAATTTCGGGCGACCACCGGCAGATAGGCGCGCCGCACCTCCAGTTCCACCGCGCCCACGTCGCACTGGCCGTTCTGGGGCCGCCCGACGTTGCGCTGGTCATTGGCGACGCAGCGCGCCGGCGGGATGCGGTTGAGCGCCGGGCTGTGCGGCAGCGGGGCATGGCTGGGCGCCAGCGACGCCCCGTTCAGCGCCAGCGGGCGCAGCAGCGGATTGGTGTTGGTCAGGTCGTTCGAGGCGGTCAGGCTGCCGGCGCAGGTTGCATCGCTGCTCAGGTTGTCGTTGTTGCTGGTCAGCGCGCCCCCTGATGAGACCAGGCAGTTGCCGGAACCATTGCCGGCCAGCAGCGTCGCGCGCAGGCTGACCAACCCGCCGTTTGCTATGTGCAGCCCGACGCCGGTGTTGCTGGCGATGGTGGTGTAGGTCAGGTAGCCGGTGCTGATCTGCGCGTATACACTGCCCGCAACGGATTGATTGCCGCTGAAGGTGCTGTTCAGGGCGCTGAAGAACGGGGCG
>Ga0272446_1003714_pt1 | contig 18893 bp, 13 predicted proteins | sample YNPCB0061_FD_194587 | JGI IMG/M metagenome (GOLD analysis project Ga0272446, IMG submission 194587) | Hot spring microbial mat communities from Yellowstone National Park, WY, United States - YNP-CB-006-1 | ecosystem: Environmental > Aquatic > Thermal springs > Hot (42-90C) > Sediment | place... | reverse complement strand
CAACTGGGGGGCGAGCTCCGGGTCGAGGTCCGGGGGCGGGGCCTTCCGAATCCAGGCGCGCATCTCCAACCGCCGCAACAACCGGATGAACTCCCGCCACCCCGCGTCCTGGGCGGGAATCGAGAATGCCACCGTACCGACCCCGATGTTCTTCATCCACACCAGCTCGCGTTCCCACAGAACTCTGGGGATCTTCTCGTAGGGGAACTCGATGGCGTGCACAAAGGCGGCGGGACGGGCCGCACCGGGGAGAGATGCCCCGGCGGCAAACAGGAGAATGCAGGCGGTCGGCAGCATCGTTCAGCGCAGCTTCCGGATGCGGTAGTCTTCGACCAGCGGCATGCGTACCACGTGGCACATCTCGAACAGCCGCGAGCGGGCTCGCGGGCCGATCACGTCGGCCAGCGACGTCCGGTACTCGACGCCCCCGGGCGATTCCCGCGAGCGCCGCACCATGCTGTCGCCGGCGGCCGTGTCGGGCAGGTTGGTGGTCGCGATGAGCGGCTTCCGGTTGTTGCAGCGATAGGTGATGATCGAGGTAACCGTATCGAGCACCCAGTCGGTCACGCGGTGGGCTCCAAGATCGTCCAACAGCAGCACGTCCGTCTCCAAGGCTGCGCGGTAGGCTTCACGGTCGCTTCCGCCGGAGGCCGGATCATAGCCGGCCCGGATCCGGTCAAGCAGATTCTGGTAGTCGAAGAACAACCCCTCCCGGCACGTTCTGGCCAGGATGCCACGCAACGCGGCTACGGCCAGGTGCGTTTTCCCGGTGCCGGGTTCGCCGATCAACAGCAGGCCGGGCTTGCCGTTGGGGTAGGGAAAGCTCTCAAGAATCGGGAAGTTGGCGACGAAGCGCGCCACCTGGCCTTTTACCCATTCCAACTCCTGCTGTCCGTAAACATTGTCAATGACGAAATTATCCAGGGAGGCGTTTCGATAAAGCTCGGGGATGCCCGCATTCTCCTCCAGGCGGCGGGCCCGTTCGGCCAGCACGCAATCGCAGCGTTGCGCACCGGAAACCCCGCCCCGTTCGACCACCACGAACCCTGTGCCGCCACACTTGGAACATACCGCTTCTGCCATGACCCCTCTATTATGCGCCAGGAGGCGGACAGCGCCGAACCGCGGTTACCGGCAGGGATTGCGCACCCCGGCAGACCGTCAGGCGGCGCGGATCAATGCGTCGAGCAGACCGCTGCGTTCCTCCAACGATTCAAGCCGTTCGGCGGAAAGGCCCGTGAGTTCCAGGGCGCGCGCCAGGCGCAGGGCCGAGGGTAGATCCTCTTCCGATCCGCTCCAGAACTCCGCCACGTAGAGCAATGACGCCATCGGGGATTCGGCTTGCTCGGGTTGATGGTGGTGGCGGATGGAATCGATCAGGTGCTCGGGGAAATTCCAGACCCGCAGAATGTCCGCGCCCAGTTCGCCATGCTCGAAGCGGCACAGCACCAACTCAGCAAAGACCGGGCAGCAGCCTCTGGCCAAGAGGCGCGCGTAGGCTGCGGGTACCTCGCCGGAAAGCTTTTCCAGAGCCAGGCGGCCCACATCGTGGACCAGTCCACACAGAAACGCCTCTTCAGGATTCACCCGCCCGGAGAGCCGCGCCATCCGCTCGGCCAGTTGAGCCATCTCAAGAGAGTGCTTCCATAGCTCCTTTACCTTCCCGGAGGCGAACAGGGGCTGCAACACGGCCGCCATCAGCACCTTGCGGGCGGCCTCCAAACCGATGTAGGAGAGCGCCAGACGGATGTTTGAGATGGCTCGCACCGGGCTGAACAAGGCCGAATTGGCGACTTTGAGCAGATTCCCGGCCAATACCTGGTCCGAGGAGACGAGGTTCTCGAGCAACTGGAAATTGACCTCCTCGTGAGAGGCCAGGGCGAGCGTCTTGAGGGCCACCGCGGGAAACACCGGAAGCCGGTAGACGATCTCGAGTAACTGCTCTTTGCGGGCGCGTGGCAGGCTGGCCAGCGCCGTCACCACGGCCGGATGGCAGAAGCCATCGTGAGCCATCCAACGCAACTCGTCGAGGATCTGTTCGACGGTACGGTATTCGTAGGGCAGAAACTCGACCTGCTCATCGAAAAGGTTGGCCAGTTCGACGATCTGGGCGAAGAGAAGTGCTTTAGTTTCAACAGCGCCGCGGGTGGGCTGGCGAAGCGCCTCGAGCACCTGGCTCACTTCCCGGTCGGCGGGTTCGGGAAACAGCCCCGCTCCGCCAATCGCCTCACGCCAGCCTGAACCCAACATGTCGGTGAGTAAGCGGTCCAGGGAGCCCGGTTTGAGCAGAGCGGGCGGGAAATGGTGCAGCAGCGCGGCTTTTTCGAGGATGTGGTTCTCGGCGGGCGGCAGGCGGAGGCGTCCCGAGATTTCGAGAGCCAGGGCGGCCACACGCCGGCAGTGGGCGCGGAGGCCCGCTTCGAGGGGCGGGGCGCCGGGGTGTTCGGGCAGTTCCTGGCTGGATCTCGAGCTCATAGCAACCGCCGGGGGAAGTCGCTTCTTCTTATCGGCCGGTTCCGCAATTACTTTATCAGGCCGATGGCGGGACCGAAAGCCGCCGGGCCACCACCAGGGTGGCATCATCGGCCGCCGGCGCCCCGCCGCTCCATTGGGCAACCGCCCGGAAGGCGCCCTCGAGCGTAGCCGCGACCGGTTCAGCGCGATGAGCCGCCAGAGACTCCGCCAGCCGGACGGTCCCGAATTCGTCGTCGCTTTCCGGTGGACACGCTTCGGTAATGCCGTCGCTGTAAAGCGCCAGCATATCGCCCGGTTCCATCACCACCGAGCGCTCGTCGTAGTTCCAGCCAGGCAGGATCCCGAGCACGGTCCCGCCTGCCTCGAGTCGCTCCACGCTCCCGTCGCTGCGGATGAGCAGGGGCGGATTGTGGCCGGCGTTGGAGTACCTGAGTTCGCCGCTGGCCGGGTCGAGCACCGAATAGAAAAAAGTGACGAAGCGGTTCGACGGGCAGGCCCCGGCCAAGCTCCGGTTCAGGCGCGCCACCACCGCCGCGGGGGCGTCCCCGGACTCCGCCAGCACCTGAACACGGGCTTGCAAACTGGACATCAGCAGGGCGGCGGACAAGCCTTTGCCGGCCACGTCACCCACCAGAAGCGCGATCCGCCCGTCCGGATAGCGCAGGAAATCGAAGTAGTCTCCGCCGACTCCACGGCACGGCTCGGTGCGTCCCGCCAACTCGAAGCCGGGCGTTTGGGGCGGCGCGGCCGGCAGCAGGCTGCGCTGGATTTCGGCGGCCTGGGCCAGCTCCCGCTCCAGGATGCGCTGGGCTTGCTCGATTTCCGTCAGCCGGGCCTGCTCAATACGGATGGCGGCGACATTGGCCATCACAGTCAGCAGGTTCAACTCTTCCTCGGTGAACGGATGAACAATGTTGGGCATGTCCACGTAGATCAGGCCGGTGACCCGGTTTTCGGTCTGCAAAGGCGCCGCCATCATGCTGCGGACCTGCTGCTCGACAATGCTGCGGCGTTCGCGGAAGGCTTCGTCGAACTGGGCGTCGCGAACCAGCAGGGAAGCTTTCTCGCGGAGGATGCGGTCGCGCACCGCCGTGCTGATGCGGAAATCCGCGCCGCGGGCCGCGCGTGGCACCAGTTCTCCATTCTCCAGGGTCAGCAACACCCCGCGCGAGGCGCCCACCGCCTCCACGGCAAGATTGAGGATCAATGGAAAGAGTTCGTTGAGCGGCCGCTGCCCGGCGAGTTCCTGCCCGGCCCGGAGTAGTGCCTGGATTGCACTGGACTGCGAATCGAGACTGGTCACCACAGCTCCGGTGAACGGGACGCTGGCCTCAGCGGCATCCACAAAGGTGACGCTGCCGGTTTCCAGGATCCGGCCGTCCACCCGGTACTCGATCGTCAGGTGTCCGGCTTCGACCCAGTCTCCGGGACGCAACACACGCCGTCCGGCGATCCGCTCGGAGTTGACCAGCGTACCGTTCTTGCTGCCCAGATCCCGGACTGTCCATTCGCCACCCTCCGGCTCGAAAACCAGATGCCGCCGGGAAAGCCCCGTATCATCAGGAAAACACAGATCGTTAGCCGAGGATCGGCCTACGGAAACGGAAACGGCGCCCAGCGGATAAATCCGCGAGGCGCCGTCAGAGGTGCGGATGGCCAGTTCAGGATGCTTCACCGCTACATAATACCCTGAGTGGCCGCGCCAGCTTGTCAGAAATAGATCTTCGCTGCGATCAGGATCCGCCGGGGGTTGCCCGACTGGCCCGTAATCAGCCCGAAGGTGCGGCTGGACATGGTGTAGTCCGGGTTAGCCGTATTCATGTGGTTGAACAGGTTCTCGAACTCACCCCGGAATTGCAGGTACCGCGACTCCTTCCCCAGCCCGAAGTTCTTCGAAACGGCGAAGTCCCACTGGCTGAAGCCGGGTCCGCGCACGCCCTGCAAGGTGGAACCCACGTCGCCGATCTCCATGTCTTTCACGTAGCGGAAACCGGCCGGGATGAGGTAGTACTTCTGGCCGGCCGAACCTTCCAGCGCCTGGTGCCCGGAGATGTCGTTGGCGTAGGGAACGCGCACATCGGCGAAACGCGGACGGGTGTGGCGCCCCTGCCCGATCGAGATCCAGTTACGGCAGTAGCTTCCGCCGCACACCACCGGGAAGGGCGTGCCTCCCCGCAGCGTGGTGGTGCCGGAGATATTCCAGCCGCCCAGCGCGCCATTGACCAGCTTGTTGGCCAGCGTATCGGTGTTGTTCAGGAACTTGCGCCCCTTACCGAAGGGGAGCTCCCAGAGGTAGTTGACCATGCCGCGGTGGGTGATGTCCCAGGTGGCCAACCCGTAGACGTCATCCAGGGGCAGTTCGGCCTGGGGATACCCCTGGCTGTCGCCGCCGGCTCCGGCAAAGTGCATGCCGGCGCGGTTGGCGCCCATGCCCCCGCCGGTTTGCAGCGCCTTGCCGAAAGTGTAGTTGGCCAGCAGGCTGAAGCCTTTCGAGAAACGGTGTTCCGCCTGAAGGTAGGCCGAGTGGTAATTCGACCACGCCCGGGGCTGATTCCAGAAGTCGATTTCCCGCATCAGCGGCGTGGTCTGAAGCACGCGGCCCAGAGGAATCTGCTGGCCACCCATGGTGGTGCCAAAAGGAACCTGGCCATAGAACGGGTTATCCACGTTGGTGTTCAGGTTGTTCCCCAAAGGCACGCCCAGGACGTGATAGGCGTCCGGTATGCTTTGCAGGAACTGATCGAAAGGCAGATCGCGCCCGAAGTTGCCGCTGTAAGCGGCCTCGATCACCCAGGTATTGCCGCCGGAGCCGAATTCGCGCTGCAAGGTGGCCGTAACCACGTGCTCGTAGCCCGGATACATGCGGTAAGCCGGCACTACGAACCAGTTGCCCATCACGCTCTTGTTCAGGGCGGCCACATCGCGGGTAAAGGCGACATAGCCGACGCCATTCGGCATAGGCACGCTGAAACTCAACGGGTAGGTGAGCCCCATATCGGCAGTGCCATCCTGCATCAGGCGAGCCTGGTCGCCGTAGCCCACGTTGAGGGCTGCCGAGTTCAGATAGGTATCGCCCGTCATGGTGAGCCAGTTCAGCCCGTAGCCGATCCGGAAAACCGTCCTGGGCAGGAACTGGTAGGCCAGGCCGACGCGCGGGCCGAAATGGTACGGGTACTCCTGCTGCATGCTGCGCATGGGATACTCTTTGGTGCCCAGCATGGCGGCGCGGCCTTTGATGCCGTTGGTCATCCAGTAGGGCTGGGGGAAGGTGATGCCGGCCTGTTTCTGGACCAGATCCCAGCTCCAGCCCGGGTTGGGCTTCCAGTCCCAGGTGTACTTTTCGTCCCACACGATCTGGCGGTCGAAACGCTCCGTGCGCGGCGGCTCGAAATCCCAGCGGATCCCCGCGTTGAGGGTCAGCTTCGAGGTGAGCTTGATGTCGTCTTGCAGGTACGCGCCCCAGTAAGGTTGCAGCGAAGCCGGTCCGGCCAACTGCGTGCCCTGCCCCCAGTTGGCGCGCCCCAGCAGCCAGCTCGCAAAACCCATCCCGGTACCGGCGATATTGTCATAGTACTGGGTGGTCATGCGGCGGTCGGTGGTGATATCCACGTTGCCGCCGGTAAACAGGTTCGAGTAATACCGGCGGTGTTCGAAACCGGCCTTGATGGTGTGCTTCCCCCAGATTTTCTGAAACCCGGAGTTGAAACTGTACGTGGTGTCGTAGACGTTGTTCGTCGAACCGCCTCCCAGGGTCGCAATGGTGTCGTTCGGACCCAGCGTGGGAACCCGGTTCCTGGTGGTGCCGAGCAGATTCAGCACCTCGCGTTGATAGGGCCAGTTGCTGGCGTCGGCTTCCACCTGGGAGCCGGACATGATGGTCCGGCGCATGGCTCCCGCGCGCAGGCTCAGGATCGTGGTAGGGGTGAGGGTGTAAGTGTGGTCGACGGCTACGGTGTGGGCGGTCTGGTAAGACACGCCGACGGGCTGGAGCTGGCTGATCCAGCGGGTGCTGGAAGACTTGTCATCGTAGCGGGTCACCGTCGCGTGGGTCACGTGAGAGGAACTCCAGTTTTGATCCAGGCGCCCGGTCCAGCGGTCATTGCTGTACGGGTTCGAGGTGGTGCCGATGTAGTTCTGGTCGTGACTGGAGCCCGGCATGGCCGGACGGTTCGGTTGCGGATAATAGCCCAGGTAGATCTTCGACATCGGATCCCAGCGGGATTCCGGAATCAGGTTGCCCGGGAAGGGATCGCGCTTTACGCGGTTACCCTCCAGCTTTCCGGTCAGCGGATCGAAGATTCGTACGGGCACGCCCTGGTCGATCAGGCTTTGGGAGAAGTCCCCTTTGCGCTCGAGCAAGGTGGGTACGCCGGTCGTCGCCGCGTTGCTGCCGGTGTTGCGGCGGGTTCCTTCGTAGTTGAAGAAGAAAAAGGTCTTGTCCTTGCCTTTGTAGATCTTCGGGAGGATGACCGGGCCGCCGAGCGTCGCTCCGAAAACGTTGTCGTGGAAGATGCCCTTCTTCCGTCCGAAGCGGTTCGAATTCCAGTCGTTGGCGTTCATCTTGTCGTTACGGAAGAATTCGTAGCCCGATCCGTGAAGCTCGTTGGTGCCCGATTTGGTCACCAGCACAACCGCGCCGCCGGACAAGCGCCCGTACTCGGCGGACATGCCGTTGGTGATCACTTTGAACTCGCCCACCGCCTCCCGTGAAGGATACGAGGCGGGAACCGAGTGGTCGTAGCCGGTAGTAAGGGGGACGCCGTCGAGAAAGTATTCGGTCTGGCCCGACCGGCCGCCGTTGATGCGCAGGTCTTGCGAACTGCCGGTCACGTTGGGCGTCAGCAGGGCGAACGCCAGAGGGTTGCGGTCATATTGCGGCAACTCCTGAATCCGCCGGTTATCGATGACGAGGCCGGTCTGCACGTCCTCGGTGCGCAGCAGGGGCACTTCGCTGGTCACCGTAACCCGTTCAGCCGATCCGCCCACTTCCATGCTGAGATCGATGCCCACGCGGTCGCCCACCCTCAGCACGATGTTGCCGCGTTCCAGATTCTTGAAACCCTGAAAGGAGGCCGTGAGCGTATACTCGCCCGGGATCAGGTTGGTGAAAGTGTAGCGGCCCTCCGAGTTGGTCGTGGTGGTCACCGCCACATTGGTGGCATTGTTCTTGACCGTCACGGTTGTGCCGGGCATTACCGCGCCGGTCTGGTCCTTGACTTGGCCGCTGAGGCTCGCATTCCCCGTCTGTGCATGGACGGCGGAGGCGAGCAACAGGGCGATGAGCAGAGAGGATGAGAATAGTTGGCTAATCCGTTTCATACGCTGGACTCGCAAATTCGTATTGAAAATGTATAACAATCCCGCGGCTGGCACAAGGGGTTTCGGATGTTTCGGATGGTTCGAAACAGTGCGATCAGGAACGGGGGGAATCGCGGCGGGCCTTTTCGAGGGCTTCGTAGACCTGCCGTTTGGAGATTCCCCGCCGCCGCGCCACCGTTTTCATGGCCTCCATGCGGCCCATACCCGCGCGCAGGCACTCGCCAACGGCGTCTTCCAGGGCGCCCTCCTCTTCCCGGCGAGATTGCGGCGCGCCGATCAGCAGGGTGATCTCTCCCTTCACGGCGCCGCGGCCGGCGAGCAGTTCCCGCAGCTCGCCGGCCGAACCGCGCAAGAACTCTTCGTGCAGCTTGGTGATCTCGCGGGCGATGACCACGGGACCGGGACCGAGCACATCGGCGATGTCTTCGAGCGCGTCGAGCAAGCGGTGGGGAGCTTCGAAGAAGACCGCAGTGGCTCGCTCCGCCTTGAGGGCCTCGAGCGCCCGGCGGCGTTGGGCCCGCTTGGCGGGCAGGAATCCTCCGAAACGGAAGGCGTCTGTCGGCAGTCCCGAGGCGGCCAGCGCGGCAAGAATTGCCGACGGCCCCGGTACCGGCTCGACCCGAATGCCGGCTTCGATAGCCGCTTTCACCACGCGGTACCCGGGATCCGCCACCAGGGGCGTCCCCGCATCCGACACTACGGCTACGTTGAGACCCTGGAGCAGCTTTTCGACCAGCCCGGCGGCCCGGGCCGCTTCGTTGTGTTCATGGTAGCTGACGACGGGTTTGGCGACTCCGTAGTGCTCCAGCAACTTGCGCGTCTGCCGGGTGTCCTCACAGGCGATCAGGTCGGCCTCCCTGAGCACGCGCACCGCGCGAAAGGTGATGTCTTCCAAATTGCCGATCGGCGTGCCGACAATGTACAGTGTCCCCGGCATTCCCTTCGAGTATAATGGCGCGCATGAAAACCCGGTTCCTCGTTCTTGCTTTCGCCGCCCTGGCCCAGTTGCCGGCCGAGAATCCGCAACTGCTGATTCTGCACAAGGGCGGCAGTTCACTGGGCTTCTATACCAGGGAGGGTAAACTGCTGACCACCGTCCCGACCGGGCAGCACCCGCACGAAATGGTCCAGTCGCCCGACGGGCGGCTGCTGTATACCACCGACAATGGCACCATGCGGATTGAGGAGGCCGGCGCAGGAGGCAATTCCATCTCGATCATCGACCTGAAGGCGCGCAGGAAGATCGGCGAGATTTCCCTGGGTGAGTACCACCGCCCGCACGGAATCGATCTCGACCGCGCCACCGGACGCCTGGCAGTCAGTTGCGAGTTGCCCGACCAGGTGCTCATCGTGGATCCGGCCGCGCGGAAAGTCGTCCGCCATTACGAGACCAAGGGCAAGACGGCCCACATGGTGGTTTTCGGACCCGGAGCGAAATATGCCTACGTCAGCAACAGCAACTCGAGTGACGTATCGGTGATCAATCTCGCCACCGGCGCGGTCAGGCTGATTCCCACCAAGGCCCGCCCCGAGGGCAGCGTGCTCGCCAGGGATGGCCGCCTGCTGTACGTGACCAACCGGAACGGCCGGGCGGTATCCATCATCGATACCACCCGGCAGGCGCTTGCCGGGGAGATCCCGGCGGGCGACGGGCCGGTTCGCATTGCCATCACCCCGGACGGCTCGCGGCTGGTCTGGTCCCTGATGAACGACAAGAAGGTGGAGATCGCGGACGTCCAGACGCGTAAAGTGGTGGGACAGGTGCCCCTGCCCGAACAGCCGGTGTCGCTTAATCTGTCACTGGATGGCAAGCTGGCCTACGCTTCAGCTCAGGATTTCGACACGGTGTATGTAGTTTCGCTCGCGGAAAAGCGAATCGTGCGGCAGATCAGGACCCCAAAAGGCTCCGGGCCCGATCCGGTTTTGGAGATTCAGTGAGAACCGCGCCGGGGGAGCCCAGCGCGGTTGAGAACAGAAGCAGGAAATCTACGCGGCGCTCAGCAGCATGCTGTCCACGGGCTCGTCCTTCTCGAACTCGTGACGATCGGCAGCTTCCTGGCACCGAATGCAGTACTGCGCCCACGGCACGGCTGCCAGCCGCTTGGGACTGATTTCTTCCTCGCAGTGCAGACAAGTACCGTAGCTTCCATCCTCGATCCGGGCCAGGGCAGCTCTTACCAGTCGCAGAGTGGTGGCTTCCCGGTCCAGGTTGCGGATCGCCAGCTCCCGCTCCCCGGCCAGTTGCACCTCATCGAGCGCATCGGCGGTCTTCTCGATCGCGATGTCGGCACGGTTTCTCAATCCCGCAGAAAGCTCCTCACGCTTGGCTTGGAGCAGTTTCTGGTACTTGGCAAGCTCTGTCTTGGTCATGGCCCTCTCTCCTTCTCTAATTACGTCTTATGGCTGCGTTTTGTTGAATCCTTTCGTTGTAAAATCTCGTCTTTCATTCTTCCTTCCCAGCCAAGGCATAATAGACGCCGCCTTGATCGCGAAAGTTTCAACAAATCTGCGCTCCCCGAACTAACATCCTCAATTCAGTCGGGCGGCGAGATCTCTTGCCTGCAAGTCTGCTTCCACTTCCGGCAGCCCTACCACTCCCGCCAGGTACGGCCCCTTTTGAAAAGCGTAGACCGGGTCCTTGCCGTCCATACCGAAGTAGCCGCCCATGTGCGGTATGAACTTGGCGTTCGCAAACCCTTTCTTGAGCGACAACAGCAGCCCGAGAGCCTCCTCGGCCGAGCCGGTCCTGACCAGAAAGAGTTGGTACCGGGTCCCTTTCCGCTCGTAGGAGGCCAAATTCCCGCCGGGCATAAAATCCTTCCCGAGCAGCTTGTCATCCACCAATTGCACACCCACCTGGTTCGCCTGCGGGAATTTCCAACGCTGGTCCACCGGCTTGGGCTTGGCCGCAGCCGCCGGAGCAGCTTTGGGCGTCTCCCGCTGCGAGGGTCCGGAGCATCCGGCCAGGGCCAGGAAAAAAAGACCAATCCAAAGATAAAGTTTCATAGAACCGCACATACTACAGCAGCCGCTGCCCGGGCGCAAGGACCCTCGCTCTGTGAGTTCCAGGACGCGCATTTTTCGTCCGCCCCGCTATTGCATGTTCGACGCCGTTACGCCGCGGTACGTTGCATCCGGACTCCGGATGTTAATATCGACTCAGAACGGAGAAACTTTATTCGAAAGCCAGCCCTGACCGCGTTATTTTTCTGTCTCCTCTTCATCCTGCTCGGCGCGCTCTGGATCCGGTATCCCGGCATTCAGAACGACGAAGCGCTCTTTGCCGCGCCACTCTATCACCCTACCTGGGCCAACTACTGGGTCGAGACCCGCCACGTCCGGATCCCGATCATGTTGATGTCCTATCTGGGCGCTTTGAAATCATGGATTTACGCCGGCATTTTCCATTTCTTCGCGCCTGGACCGGCCAGCGTGCGGCTGCCCATGTTGCTGGCCGGCGCCCTGTCGGTCTGGCTCTTCTTTTGTCTTCTGGCGCGTCTGGCCGGCGACCGCGCCGCTCTGATCGGAACCGCCCTGTTGGCTACCGATGCCACCTACCTGCTCACCATCCGTTGCGACTGGGGGCCGGTGGCCCTTCAGCACCTGCTCCTCGTCTCCGGCCTGCTACTGGTAGTGAAGTACTATCAGCAGGGATCGATTCTCCGGCTGGCAGCAGGTTTTTTTCTGTTCGGCGCCGGCTGTTGGGACAAAGCCCTTTTCGTCTGGATGCTCGGCGGCGTGGCGGCAGGCGCGGTCCTGGTATTCCCCCGCGAGCTCTGGCGCAGCCTGCGCCCGCTGAATGCCGCCGTGGCCGCGCTGGCGTTCAGCGCCGGCGCGTCTCCCCTGCTGATCTACAACCTGGCAGGGCCGGAACCGCTCGGCACGTTGCGCGGCAACCTCGCCTGGGAAATCTCGCAACTGCCGGCCAAGGCGCCCTTTGTCACCCAGAGCCTGAGCGGCTCCACCTTGTTCGGTTACTGGTCGCGGGAAGACGGCGATGCCCTGCCCCGGGATCCGGAGACCCGTCTGGAGCGGGTTTGTCTTTGGCTCAGCGGTGTGTCGGGGAAGCCCCGGCGCAACTTGCTGAATCCCGCTCTGCTGGCGGCTCTGGCGGCCGCCGCGCTCCTCTGGCGCACACCGGTCCGCCGGATTGTGCTGTTTACCCTCATCGCCGGCGCTGTGGCCTGGCTTCCAATGGGTGCGATCCGCAACGCGGGGGGTGGCGTGCACCACACGGTGCTGTTGTGGCCGCTTCCCCAACTGCTGATCGGCGCCGTCTTCGCCGAAGCCGCGCGGCGTTTCGGGCGCGCGGCGCCCGCGATGGTGACGGCCGCCGTAGTCCTGGTCTGCGGCTCCAATCTGCTCCTGCTGAACAACTACTATGCCCGCCTGATCCGCAATGGCGGGAGTGTGACCTGGACCGACGCTATCTATCCGCTCTCGGACTATCTGAAAACCGTTCCCGCCCGGCAGGTCTTTTCGCTCGACTGGGGATTGATTGATCCGCTGCGGCTGCTCAACCGCGGCCATCTCGAGCTCGGTGTGGGCAGCGAACCGTTCGCGAAGGACGCCATGAGCGAGGAAGACCGGAAGGAGGCCCGCCGGATGGCCGCTCCCGGGAATCTGTTCCTGGGCCACACGGAAGGCAACGAATTCGATCCCCGCGTGCCCCGGCAACTGGCGGCGTGGGCGCGCGAGGAAGGCTGCCGCAAGCAGGTTTTGCAGGTTATCCGCGACCGCAACGGCCGGGCCATTTTCGAGGTCTTCCGGCTGGAGTGGATCAGCGGACCTCCAGCGTCCCGAACACCAGCCCCAGGTCCCGCGTCTCGCCCGGGGGCCTGAAGGTCCGGCTGACCTCCAGCGTCACGGTAGCCCCCTCCCGCCCAGCCAATCCGGCGGGGACCGCGAAATCGAACTGAAACGCCCCAAGCCTGGCGATGGTGACCCTTCCCAGCAAGTCCTGGTCGAGCCGCACCGTCAGATCCAGCGGTCCGGCATCCAACTGCCCGCCGGCGCAGGAGCCGGCCAGGACGAGGCGTTGTCCGGCCCCAAGCCGGACCGGCAAGCGCACCGTGGCCGTCTTGGGCATCCAGCGCTGGCCCAGGGCGGCGTCGTACCAGGTGGGGCCAAGCAGAGCCTCAGCCGCCGCGCTGGCCAGGTCAATCCGGAACGCCTCCGCCGCGCCGCGCCCCGGCTCCTGAGGCTGGTATTGCCGGGTGATATTGCGCAAGCGTTCCCCGCCGGCCTGGTAGACGACCACCTTGTCCCTGTCAAGGCCCGCCAGGACGGCTTGGTAGGACAGCACGAACTGATTGGGCGGGCACAACTCGACGGGGCCTTCAATGCGCGCTTCCGACCCGGGGGCCAGGTACACGTCGAAGACCCCGGCCGCGCGGAAGGCGTTGTCGCAAACCCCGCCCCAGAACAGGTTGCTGTCCACGCCTTCCAGCAGGATCGTCTTGCCCGGATGCAGTTCCCGCGCACGCACCACCCCGAGCACCATCCGCTTCACCTGGAGGCCCAGATGGAAGTAGTTCTTCGAATAAACCCGGGCCGAGGGAACCGAGATCAGCAGAAACAGCGCCGCCGCCACGGTCCCTGCGCCGCGCCACACCCACCGCATCCGCGAAGCGTCGCGAAAGGCCGAAACCAAGGCCCACCCGCCCAGCATCGCCAGGGCCATCACCGGCAAGGTCGCGTAGTATTCGATGACGTGTTCACTGAGCGGCAGCACCGGGCCCAGCAGGATGAGGCACCAGCTCAGGAAGACCAGCGGCAGCCAGCGCCGACGCCACGCGTTCCACCCTACGAATCCGGCCAGGGCGGCGCTGGTGAACCACAGTGCAAACCACCACATCCACACCGGAACCAGGCGGGATCCCAAAAAGTCGTCGGGCGTCACGCTCCACTGCCAGTACCGCATCAGGCTCCGGAAAACCTCCGGGCCGAAGTGCAGCGAATAGGGCCCGCGGGCCTGCTTGGGAGCGAAATGCATGTGGAGCACCACGAAGAGGGCGGACGGGATGAACAGAGCGAGCGCTTTGCGGAAATATCTCGGCGCGAAAAAGAACGCATGGACGGCGGCCAGGGCGGGAAACACCAGGTTGGTTTCCAGCACGCCGAAACCGAGCACGAACACGGCCCACAGCGCGGCCTGGAAGCTCCTCCGGCCGGTCTCGGTATACCTCAGCCAGAGATGAAGCTCAACCAGCAGGAAGAAGCCGCACAGGACCTGCATGTAGGCCGAGGTCCAGGTCAGAGCCGTGACCAGCCGGACGTGGCCCACCCAGAGCAGCGCGGCGCAGCAGCCGGCCGCCGCCGACCCCGTCAGCCGCTTCACCAGCGCGTTCAGCAACAACAGGTTGCCGATCTGGGTGGCAAAAACCCAGAGGCGGAACGGCAAGGCGTCCAGTCCAAACAGAGCGTGAAACAGCAGGAAGAAGCCGCGCTCGCTGATCGGCCGGAAGGTGCCGTGGCCCGTTGGGGTAAACAGGGCGCCCAGCACATCGGAAAACGAGCCGGCGCCGCTTCCCAGCCAGAGCCATACGAAATCGTCGTACAGAAACCAGGTCCGCAGGCTGTAACTGTAAAGAAAGATCAGGGCCAGGGGAGGGAGCATCCATAGGCCGAGGGCGAGGCAGCGTTTCATGGCGCGCCGGACCCCGCGCGCCGGGCAGCGGTCATTGTTCGGATTATAATACGGGTTGCCCACCATGACGGGTTCCCAATCACCGGGCTTCGACAACACCCACATCGTGATTCCGACCTACAACGAGCGCGGCAATATCGTCCCGCTTGTCGAGGAGATCGTGGGCTTGTACCAGCGCCCGGACGCGCACATCTGGGTGGTGGACGACAACTCGCCCGACGGCACAGCCGAAGCCGTCAGGCGCCTTGGCGCGCGCTACCCGAATGTCCGGGTGATCGTGCGCCTCCATGATCGAGGGTACGGCAACGCCTGCGTCGAAGGCATGCGCGCCGCCCTGGCCGCGGGCGCCCAATGGGTGCTCACGATGGATGCCGACTTCGCCCACTCCCCCGGCGCTATCGCCGCCATCCTGAAGGCCGCCGCGGACGCCGATCTGGTGATCGGTTCGCGCTACCTGACCGACGGACGCCCGGCCGTGAAGGACTGGCCCTGGTGGCGGCTCTGGATGAGCCGCTCCGGCAACTGGTATTTCCGCCGGATGCTGCGGGTCACCGCACGCGACAACACCAGCGGCTTCCGTTGCTGGCGGGCCGGATTACTGAGCCGCGTTCTGGCTGAAGACCTGCGCGCCTCCGGTTACGCCTTCATCACCGAATCGCTGTTCTACGCCGGGTGGTTCGGCGCGCGGGTGGCCGAGGTCAGCAATCTCTATCTGGGCCGGACCCGGGGCGAATCCAAACTCAGCGCCAGAATCCTGCTCGAGTCGCTCTGGACCGCCTTCCGCCTGCGGGCCATGAAGGCCGGCCTGATCAGCGGACCTCGAACACGCCGAAAGCCAGCCCCAAATCCCGGCGGTCGGGCGGCATTCTGAAGGTGCGGTCCACTTCGACGGCCACCTCCATGCGCTCCCTGCCCGGCGGCGCTGCAAAGCTGAGCTGAAACTCGCCCGGGGTGACCTCGACGGCGGGGAAGCCTGCGCCGTCGATGGCCACGCTCACGCGGACGGGCCGAAGGCAGCGGCCGGCGAGGTAGAGCCGTTGCCCGGGCGCCCGGGGACCGGCGATCCGCACGGTAGCCCGCTTGGGCATCCACCGGAAACCCTGGTCGATGGCGTGCCATTCCGGTCCCAGCAGATAGGCATGGAGCGGATTGGCCACGTCCACCCTCGCGGGCGGACCGGAGGAAAGACGCAGCCGGGGGCCGGCCCCATAAGTTCGGGTGATGTTCCGCAGACGCGGGCCGCCTGCTTGGTATACCACCGCCTCGCCATGGTTGAGCGCACGCTGAACCGGTTCCGGGGACATCACTTGAACAGCCGCCGGCACACCCGCCAGGGAGCCCGGAGTCAGATACACATTGGGGACCCCGGCCGCCTCGAAGGCATCGTCGCGCACCGCGTCCCAATACAGCCGTTCGGTCACACCTTCCAACAGGATGACCCGGCCAGGATGCAAGGCATGGGCGCGAACCACCCCCAGCACTGTTCGTTTCACGTCCAGGCTCTGGTTGCGGCTGGCGCGCGTGCTGATCGCGGCCGCGGGCACGGAAACCGCCAGGTACAGCGCGACGGGTACAACGGCGAGTGTCCGGTACCGCGCCAGGGCCCACCCGCCCAGCATGGCGAGCCCGATGGCCGGAATCGTCAGGTAGTAATCCGAGATGTGATTCTTCAGGGGGAGAACCGGTGCAAGGGTGATGAGGAACCAGGCCAGAAAGAACAGCGGCAGGCGCCCGCCGCGGACCAGCCCGGCGATCACCGCCAGAGTCAGGACCAGCGTGGCCGCTGTTGTCAGCCACGGCGCCACCCGCACCACCATGGCAAGCTGCGCCGGACCGAGCGCCCACTGCCAGTAGGTCCAAAGCGTCGAAGCCAGCGCGCCGTCGAAGTGCAAGCCGTAGGTGCCCGGGTCCTGCTTCGGGACGGCCAGAAGGTGCCAGAGGCCGTAGGCCACCGAGGGAAGAAAAAGGGGAAGCGTACGGCGATACTGCCTGGGAGCGAAAGCCGCGGCCAGGGCCGGGTAGACGACGGCGATCTCGAGCGCTCCGAAGCCGGCCAGAAACGGGATCCACTGGAGCCAGTACCAGCGCGCACTTCCCGTCTCGAGATACCTGAGAAAACAGTAGAAAGCCAGCAGCAGGCAGAACGCGCACAACGCCTGGTTGTAGACCGAATTCCAGGTCATCACCACGTAGAGGGTGCTGCCGCAGATCCAGAGGATGGGGGCGAAGAAGCCGGCCAGGCGGCTCCCGGTGACCCGGCGGGTGATGGCGGCAATCAGGGCCAGGTTGGCGATCTGGGTAAGGAACACCCAGATGCGAAAGGGCAGGCTGTCGAGACCGAACAGGCCATAGAAGACGATGAAAAAGCCGCGCTCGCTCAGGGGCCGGATGGTGCCCTGCGCCATGGGCGCAAACAGGGCCGTACGCAGGCTTTCTCCCTCCTGAACCGCCCGCGCCAGTCGCAGCCAGGCGAAGTCGTCCTGCATGAACCAGGCCGTCAGCCCGTAGCGGTACAGCGCCACACAAACCAGCGGAGGAACGGCCCAGAATGCCGTGCGGCGGACGAGGTTCATTTCGGCTCGAGGCCAACCATCGAGACGACGATTCCCAACTCGCGCGCGTCGGCTACGCCGGGCGCAAGAAACCGGTCCAGCGCAAAATCCACCTGTACCGCCTCGCCCTGCAACGCCCTGGCAGGCACGTCCCGCGTGTAGGTGTACTCGCCGGGCTGCGCGTAGGTTTCCGGGGCCAGCGCGACTCCATTCACGGTGGCGGAAAGAGTCACGCTCTTCAGTTTATCGATCACCGGATCCGGAACCGCCAGTTTCAGTTGCAGCAGAGCGCCCTTGGCAGGCGCCGTGCGCGGGGGCCGCAGCAGGACCGAGAACTTGCCCATCGTCCAGCGCCAGGCGCCCTGTTCGACGCCGTGAAAGCCTTTCAGCAGTTGCTGTCCGGCGGCCGGATCAGCCACGTGCACGGTGGAAACCAGCCCAGCCTCCGGCTCCTCCTCGGTCTCCACCACCTGAATCTTCTGTTTGCGTTTGCAGCCGGGGGCCGCGGCGGCGCAGGCCGCCGCCAGCAGAATCACGAAAACGCGCAGTCTCATGTACTCTTCTCGACTTCCACCAGACAACTATAGAACGTCGGGCCCCCGCCGGCATCGGTGAGGCGGTCGGAGGTGAGGACGTTGACGTTTTGGCCGTCCGGAGCGCGCTTGGGCCAGCGCACCGCCGGAGCACACACGACTCCGGCCGGCACGGAGTCTTCCACTCGCGCCGTCAGGCGGCAGGCGCCGCGATCGTTGAAGACCCGGACGCTGTCACCGGAGCGGATGCCGCGGGCCGAAGCGTCGGCCGGATGAAGCGTCACCGCGGCGGTCTCCTGGTCCGGCTCGGCGCGGTTTCCGAACGTCGAATTCAGCCCCGAGCCGGCTTTCGGGGAGATCAGCTCGAGGGGGTATCGCGCGCGCAGACTCCCGTCTCCCAGCCGGGACTCAACCGGCGGGGAGTAGCCAAGCGTCTCCGCCCGGAATTCGCACTTGCCGGACGGCGTGCCGAATCCGCCCCGGGCAAAGGGCAGGAAGGGTTCGGGCAGGCTGAGGCGCACGAAGTGTTCGCGATCCAGCCGCTCCAGTCCAATCCCGTCCAAAAAGGGGCTCTCTGACGCCAGCGCCGCCCGGATCATGTCGTCCTCTGACTCGCGGAAACAGGGCTCCTCGAAGCCCATTCTCAGAGCCAGCAGGCGGAAGATCTCGACGTTCGATTTGGCCTCTCCGGGTGGCTGTACGGCGGGCCGCGCCAGTTGCAGATAGTAATGGCCGTAGGCGTAATACAGGTCCGTGTGCTCGAGGAACGTCGTGGCGGGCAGCAGGAGGTCGGCGTAGTCGGCGGTGTCGGTCTGAAACTGTTCCGCCACCACGGTGAACAGGTCCGGCCGCTTCAGCCCCTGGAGCACGAGGTTGCGATTGGGCGCGATGGCTGCCGGGTTCGAGTTGTAGACGAACAGCGCCTTGACCGGAGGCTGGTCCAGCGCGCTCAGCGCCTGCCCGAGAAGGGCCATGTTGACCACCCGCGCCGGGGGGCCCAAACCGGGCTGCTCCAGCCCAGTCCGGTTTACCTGGAAGGCCCCGGAGGTGGTCAGCAGCAGGCCCCCGCCGGGGTCTTTCCATGCGCCGGTCAGCGCCGGCAGCAGGGAGATGGCGCGCACGGCCATAGCCCCCCGCTCGGAGCGCTGCAACCCGTAGTTCACCCGGATCACCGCCGGTTTCGTGGTGGCGTACTCGCGCGCCAGGGCGGCCACATCCAGGCGCGGGATGCCGGTCAGGGCCTCGACCCGCTCCGGCGGATACTCGCGCACCCGCTCGCGGAGTTGCGGAAAACCGGTCGTGTGCCGCTCGATGTATTCGGAGTCGTAAAGCTGTTCCCCGACAATCACGTGCATCAACCCGAGG
>Ga0272446_1003713_pt1 | contig 18894 bp, 13 predicted proteins | sample YNPCB0061_FD_194587 | JGI IMG/M metagenome (GOLD analysis project Ga0272446, IMG submission 194587) | Hot spring microbial mat communities from Yellowstone National Park, WY, United States - YNP-CB-006-1 | ecosystem: Environmental > Aquatic > Thermal springs > Hot (42-90C) > Sediment | place... | reverse complement strand
CGCCGCCTGGCCCTAAATGGCGGGCCGGGCTACAGGCGCAGCGTGAACAGCTTCACGCCCGCCGACAGCGTCATGCCGCTCAAGTTGTGCCGCCCGAAGCTCGAGACCCAGTCGTACCGCACTTCGAGGACGAACCGGTCGGCGAGGACGACGCCCGCCGACACGTTGAGGTCGGCGCCGATCGCGGTCCGGCGGACGCCCAGCGCATCCGCCTTGACCTCGCCGTAGAACGGGCCGCCGCGCACCGCCACGAAGGGCCGGACGCCCCGACTGCCGCCGAACCCGCGCGTGGCGCCAAACGTCAGGGGGACCAGCAGCGCCTCGCCGACGCGGCGGTTGTCGAGCACGGCCACGTCCCAATCGAAGCGCCATCGGTCAGGGGCGGACGTCGAGAGCGGGCCGAACCGAACGCTCGTCCACGCATCGCCGAACACCGTGCGCGCTCGACCGCTGGACGGCACGACCGTCGAGAGAGTGACGCCGAGGCCCAGCCCCCGGCGCGGCGCCTCCTCAGCGCGGGCTACCGCGCTACACAACACCCATGCGGCAACCAGGACCGCTCGGCACACCCTCACGCCGCAACCTCGGCGGCCAGGCGCCGGAGACGATCGTCGAGGGCGGACTGGTCCACCGTGAACGACTGGAGAGCGGCAAGCGTCATCAGGTCGTCAAGCGCGGCGCCAGAGGACGCCCAGTTGGCAAGGACGGGGATCTTGCCCTCCGCGCGCGATGCCGCCTGCTGGTCGGGCGTGAACCGGCAGAACATCCCCGCACGGTGGTCGGCGTCCGCCTGGCGGATGTCCGCGCCGGTGAGGTTCACGCCTCCGCGCGCGGCCAGCTCGCCCGCCATCGCGACGACGCGATCGTCGATCGTCCAAAGCGGGTCGAGCAGCGACGCGTCCACGCCCGGGTGGAGGGTCACCGCAAAGTCCCGGTTGACTTGTGACGCGAGCGTCGCGGGATCCACGCCTGCGGCCAGGAAGTCCTTCGCCACCTTCGGCGGCATGGTGAACACGTCGGTCCCCGCGAGGTCGGCCACCTGCGAGGCGGAGCGCATGGAGGCCGCGATCAGAAGCGTGCTCGTGCGACCCTTGGCGCGCAGGTCCAGCAGCGCCCGCTGGGTGGCCATGGTCGCCTTTTCGCCGACGTACTTGCCGTCTCCGAGCTGGTTGTCGGCGACCACCGCGTTGAGACGCCCCAAGAAGACGTTCACATTGGACGGCCCCGAGACGAGCGCGGCGAGGTAGTTCTGGCGGGCCGAGAACCCGAGAGTGTAGTTGACGGGGATGCCTTCCGCGCGCACCCGCGCGACGGCGCAGTAGCCCTCCGGCGTGAGAGGGATCTTGATGATGAAGCGCTCCGGGCAGACCGCATGGTAGCGGCGGGCGTAGGCGACGGTGCGCTCGATGTCCTCCGCGATGGCCGGGTGCAGCTCCACGCTGCAGAAGGCCCCGAAGGCTCGCACGAGCCGCAGCGCCACGTGGCAGTTGATGATGAACCCGAGCTCCATGACGAGGTCGCTCTCGCCAATCCCGGGCATCGCCTCCCGGATGTCGCGCACGGCCTCGCGGGCCACGTCGTCCAGCACGCCGGTCTGAACCACCTGGTTCGCCAGCGTGTTGTTCGTGGTGAGGGCGGAGAACTCGCGCCTCCAGAGCGGCCGCGCCTCTTCGAGGTTGCCCGTATCGAGCCAGAGCCGCGTTCCGAGGTCGCAGAGCCTCGCCAGCGCCGCGTCGCTCGGCGGCGTCTCCGCACCCGCGCTCAGCGCCGCCAGCGCGGCCTCGCGCAGCTTCTCGTCGATCCGGTTCGCCATGTTGTTCACTCCCTGCCTTCTGTGGTGTGGGCGCGCCGCGCCCGGTTCGTCAGGCGTCGCGCGCCTGCCAGCCATACCAGTCGCGGACCTCCGGCCGCATCCAGAGCCACGCGGCGACGCCGAAGACGGCGGCGCGAAACAGGCCCTGCGGCACGTCGCCGCGGACGGTCACGAGTGCGGATACGATGCCGAGGCCCACGATCCCTGCCGCCGCAGGCCACGCCCACGACTTCTGGCTCCAGACCCCCCAGGCGACGACGAGCATCGCCGCGCCCAGCGGCAGCAGCACCGCGAGGGAGAGCGCCACCCCCACCACCCCGAACGCGGCGCCGATGTAGTTGAGCTGGTCCTCGCGCAGCGCCTCGCGGGAGCCGAGCGATCTCAGGGCAGCAGCAAAGGGGCCGAGCAGAGCCGCGAGCGCGCACAGCGCGGCGACGACCTTTACGGCGGCCGGGCGCGTGTCGAGATGGGCAGCGCGCTCAGCGGAGGTCTCGCTCACCTCGCCGGTGAGCTGACCGGAGTAGGCGGTGAGAGGTTGGTCGCAGACGGAGCAGAGCGCGGCGCCGTCCGGGTTGTCGCTCCCGCAAGAAGGGCAGCGCATTCGCGACGACCGCCTACGCGCCGGGTCCCGCCGGCGGCGGCGAGACCTGCGACCGCGCAGCGAGGTCGACGAACGGCTTGAGGATGTCGATCGGCACCGGAAGGATGGTCATCGTGGCGCGCTCGGAGGCTATCTCGCGGATGCTCTGAAGGTACCTCAGCTGCAGCGCCGCAGGCTCGCGTCCGATGAGCGCCGCCGCCTGCGTGAGCTTCTCCGCCGCCTCGAACTCGCCGAGTGCGTTGATCACCTTCGCGCGGCGCTCGCGCTCGCTCTCGGCCTGGGCGGCCATCGCGCGCTTCAGCGACTCCGGCAGGATCACGTCGCGCACCTCGACGCCCGTCACCTTCACGCCGTAAGGCTCCGTCTGCTCGTCGATCACCGACTGCAGGCGCTGGTTGATCTTGTCGCGGCTAGCGAGCAGCTCGTCCAGCTCCACCTGGCCGATGATGGCCCGGAGCGTCGTCTGAGCGATGAGCGACGTGGTGCGCACGAAGTTCTCGATGTTCAGGATGGCGTGCTTGGGATCGATGACGCGGAACAGAACGATCGCGTCCACCGTGACCGGCACGTTGTCGCGCGTCATCATCTCCTGGCGCGGGACGTCGAACGTGACGATGCGCGTGTCCACGCGGATCGGCCGGTCGATGTACGGGATCAGCCAGATGATCCCGGGACCAGTCACGCGGTTGAACTTTCCGAAGCGCAGGATGATCGCGCGCTCCCAGTCGGGAAGGATGCGCACCGCCGCGGGGACGAGCAGCAGCAAGATCACGATCGCGATCAGGACGGCAGGCCCCAGCGTGCTGATGAGGAAGCCGATCACGTGCTCCATGTCGACAGGGTCCTTTCCGTGTAAAGACTACCGCACCGCCCAGCGGCTTCAGGCAGGAGAGCCGTCGGACGGCGCCGCGTAGATGGGCTCGGCGGCGGCAGGGGCAGCCCTTCGCACGCGCAGCTTCAGGCCCTCGCGCGAGACCACCACGATGGTGTCGCCCTGCGCGATCGGCTCCTCGCCGACGTTCTCGGCGCTCCACAGGCTGCCGTCCACGAACACCATCCCGGTGGGGTTCACGGGCGTCCTGGCGTCACCCTCGCGGCCCTCGAGCGTCTCCGGTCCGCTGCCTGCTCTGCGGCGCTGGCTGCGCCACGCCGCGCTCACGATCGTCAGGAAGAAGAGGCCGGTGAGCAGACCGATGGTGATCACGACCGTCAGCGACAGCTGCGAGCCGGCGACCGGGTCGTTGAAGAGCATCATCGCGCCAAAGATGAACGCGATGACGCCGCCGGCCGTGAGAACGCCGTGCGTCGGAGCGTAGACGTCCACCACGAAGAGCACGAGCGCCAGCAGCAGCAGGGCGGCGCCCGTCGCGCTCACCGACAGAACGGAGAGCGAGTAGAGCGCGAGCAGGAGAGCGATGGCGCCTGCCACGCCGGGGAAGATCGCGCCCGGGTTGCTGACCTCGGTGATGATCCCGTACATCGCGACGGCGCCCAAGATGAGGGCCACGTTCGGGTTGCTGATCAGCAGCAGCAACTTTTCCAGCCAGGTGGGCTCGTTCTCCTCCGTGCGAGCGCCCGCCGTGCGCAGCACTTTGCGGCCCGCGTCGGTGGTCACGGCGCGCCCGTCGAGCTTGGCGAGCAGCTCCGCTCGGTTCGAAGCGACGAGGTCCGCCACGTCGAGGCGTACCGCCTCGGTCTCGGTGGCCGAGACGCTCTTGCGGATGATGTCCTCCGCCCACCGCACGCTGCGCCCGCGCTTCTCCGCAATGGAGCGCGCGAACGCGGCGGTGTCGTTCACTACCTTGTCCTTCATGTCGCCGGGTATGTCCTCGCCGCCGCCCGAGACCGGATGCGCGGCGCCGATGTTCGTGCCGGGCGCCATCGCGAGCACGTGGGCGCTGAGGCCGATGATGGCCCCGGCCGACGCGGCCTGAGCGCCCTTCGGGCTGACGTAGACCACCACCGGCACCGGGGAGGAGAGGAACATCTGCACCAGGCGCCGCGTTACCTCGAGGCTGCCGCCCGGCGTGTCCATCTCGATGAGCAGACAGGAGGCGCCGTCGCGCTCCGCCTCCCGGAGAGCGCGGGAGAGGTGCCCCTCCGTCGGGGGAAGCACGGGCGTGTCCAGCCGGGCGACGACGACCACCGGCGTCGAGGCGGGCGGCGCGGCAAGCGCCGCCAGACAGCCAAAGGCCGTCAGGAGGGTGAGCGCGAGGAGCGCTCGCCGAGGTCGGTGCAACCACATGGGCTTCCTGCTCCTCTCGAACGCCATGATACTGGCGACGGGAGGCACGCGTCAACCGCGCCGCGCCGCTAGAGGACGTGTACGAGTCCCCGGAGCGCCCGCCCGCGCCGGGAGGCCGCCGACGCCGCCGAGCGCGCCAGCCCCAGCACGCGCACGCCACGGTCCACCGTCGCGGCGAACACGCGCTCCATGTCGTTGAGCTCCGGCTGGGACAGGTTGACCGCCGTGAGCCCGCGCATCGCCGCGAGCGACGGGAGGAAGTGGTCGCCGCGTCCGCAGAAGTGCAGCGCACCCCCGCCGAACGCGTCGAGCAGACGCTGGTCGTAGGGCCTGGAGAACGCGTCGACCATCGCGGGCGAGAGGTTCGTCGCGGAGTCGAGCCGCAGCATGATGGCGCCGCGGTGCCAGAAGCCCCAGTGGCAGACGCCATCGGGGCCAGGCGGCCAGACGGCGAGCCATCTCCGCATCATCGCCTCGTAGGCGCGCGTCACCAGGTCGAGCAGCGCGTGCACCAGCGGTGCATCGTCGTACAGCGCCTCGAACAGGCCGCTTCCCCAGACCACCTCGCACACATCGAGCGGGCCCTGGAGGTCGGGGTGGACCACGTGTACGAAGCGGCCGATCTTCGGATACTCCGCGGCCACCCGCGCGAAGCGGTCCGCCATCTCCATGACCGGAGCGCCGTACCCGGCATCGAGACCCGGCATCCCCCGCTCCACGGCTCGCCGGACGGCGTCGCGGTCGGGCAGCGGCCTTGAGGTGGGCAGCGTGTCCGTCTCGTCCGGCATGACGAACGGCTCCGCCCCGAACAGCAGCGGCAGGATGCTCGTGCCGTAGTTGGCGCGCACCCAGAGCAGAAGGCCGTCACCGGAGGCCAGCCGCCGAGAGCAGGCCCCGTACTGATGGAGAAGCATGGCTTCCGGGCGCGCGATGGCCTCGTTGACCCGGATCGCGGGCCACTCCGTCCGCGGAGGCGCGAGCCGACCACGTCGGGGGTCGAAGACCTCCTCCTCCGACCCGCGCTCAGCGAACGCCCGCCACCGCGCGAGCAGACGCTCCTCTTGCGCCGGGTCGATCCGCTCCTCGAGGTCCTCCAGGCAGCGCCGCAGCGTCTCCTCCATCTCGTCCTCCTCCGGCCGCCAGACGGCCCGCAGTCTTGCTGGATTCGCGGGATTCCCGGTGCCCCGACCCCTGCAAGGTTACCGGTTTGCGCGCGCATCACCCCGATTGGGCACACCGCGTGCAGCGATGACCTGCGAATCGGGACCGACACCGGGCGCACCCCAGCCGCCTCCGCTGTCGCCGCCAATCGGCCGGCGTGCGGCTGCCGCTAGCGCCCCCGACGGCGCCGGACCCACCAAATCGGCAAAGGAGTGTCTCATGCGACGTATGCTCACTGTGATGGCCGTCGCGGGCATGCTGTGCGCAACCGCCCTGACGGCGCGCGCCGCCGACGTCATCGACTTCGACAGTCTGCCCGCGCCCGACCTTTTCTCGCAGGTCATGGTGCCGGGTCCCTTCGGCCCGAACCTGGCCTTCCCGAACCTGCAGCTCAGCGGCGGGGTGGTGCTGGGCAGCGGATACTGGTCGAACCACACGGCCGCCAACGGCGCGACGATGCCGAACCTGCTCGCGACAACCGACTTCTTCCGGCTCGGCGACGGCTCGCTCCTGCCCGGGATCATCACCGGCACTCTGAGTCCGGGCCACCCGTACACCTCGCTCGACCTGGACCTGTTCAACGGCTACCTGGGGGCGACGTTCTACCTGGACGTGTTCGACATCAACAACGTCCTCCTTGCCAGTGACGCCGTGCAGCTCGCGGCCTACCCCGACACGGGTAGCGTGGGTCATCTGGGCGTGGCGGGCCTGCCGAACATGAAATGGTTCCGGGTTCGAGGCGACCAGCCGCAGGGCTCGATCGACTTCGGCATCGACACGCTCGTCCTCGGCGACCGCGATGACGACGGCGACAACGAGGTGCCCGAGCCGGGCGCGCTCGCGATGTTCGTCGCGCTCGGTGTCGTGTCGGCGGTGGTGGTTCGCCGCCGCCGCTGATCCGCTCCGCTCCCGTCCCGAAGCGGCCCGGGCCGCGCGGCGCGCAGGCAGCGCCGCGCCCACCGGGCCGCTTCCCCGTCTGCCCAGCGCGTCACCGCATGCCGCAGGCCGCAAGAAGCGTGCGCTGCACGACGCGCTCCACGTCCAGCGGGATCGGCGACGGGCGCCCTTCGCGGACGCACGCGGCAAGTTCCGCGAAGTCCTCCACGTAGCGCCGGTACGGCGGCAGAGGGACTTCGTGGGCACCCGCCGTGTAGGGGCCTGCGGCCCGCGCCAGGTCCATGCGCAGAACCGGCGGCTCGATCGGGCACACGACCGCGGAGCCGAGCGTGCCGCGGACCTCGAACCGCCGGGAGGGCGCGGCGCTGCGCTCCGTCGCCGACGCGGTGACCACGGCGAGAGTTCGCGGGTACTCCAGCACCGCGACGGTCTCGTCCGCCAGGGTGTCGCGCGGGAGCCCGTGTCGCCCGAGCGTCGCATGGACCGCCTGCGGGGCGCCGAGAAGCCGCACGATCGGGTCGATGAGATGGCAGCCCAGCTCGAAGAGCACACCGCCGCGGAACTCCGCCCACTCCGAGCGGCGCTCCTCCGGCAGCGCGGTCCCGATGTGCACGCGCACCGCGCGGATCTCGCCCAGCCAGCCGGCGCGCGCGGCCTGCAGCGCTGCCTCGACACCGGGGTGATGGCGCCACATGTAGCCCACCTGCAGCACACGGCCGGCCCGGCGCGCCAGTCGGGCGATCTGGTCGAACGCCGCCAACGTGACGGCAGGCGGCTTCTCGAGGTGGACATGACGGCCGGCGCGCAGTGCCACGCAGGCGTGCTCCGCGTGGTCGCGTACCGCCGACTCGACCGCCACCGCCTCGCTGGCCGCGAGCAGCTCATCCCGCCCGAGCAAATGCACGCCCAGTGAGGCGCACATGCCACGTACCGCGTCGCTTTCGGGCCAGACGCCCACCAGATCGAAGTCCGGCGAGGCCAGGAGCACACGGATCTTGTCGAGGGCGTGCGAGTGGGCGGCCCCGAGAACGCCGATCCGAACGCGTCGCTCACGCCGGGCGCCGGCGCGACGCTCCAGAGCGACGCCCGCAACGGCGCCCACGAAATCGCGCCGGCGCATCAGGCACCTCCGGCGGGCGGGCGCACCGCCTCACCGTCGTAGCGGCCCCACCGCTGAATGGCCGCCATCAGAAGACGCATGCCGGTCAGCCGCGAGCCGTTGTTGATGGAGCCCGCCGTCGCGAACCGAAGGCCGCGCTTTTCGCGCGCCTGCGCGAAGTCGCGCAAGAACTCCCGCACCATGCCCTCCTCGTCGTTGCGGCTCAGCGTGAACGGCGCCAGCTGGCCGTCGATGACCGCGCGCGGGAGGTGCTCGCGTATCTCGCGGACCGTCACCGTAGGACCGAAGTTGGCCCACGTCAGGCCGAGCCGGCCGAGCGTCGGCAGAAGGTGCGCCATCGCGGAGTCCGAGTGCTGGCCGCGTGCGTCGCCCGGGTCGGGGCTGTACTCCGTCCAGATGCCCTCCAGGATCGGCGCGGCGAAGAACTCGTACATCTCGCGCGTCAGCAGGCAGCAGTTGTCGTCAGCGAACCCGAACCCGCGCGGACGCGTCGCCGGGGTGTACCCGGCCTCCTCGTCGAGCACCTGCGCGATCTCCAGCATCTTGCGGAGGATCGCGTCCCGGAACCGCGCAGCGAGCGCAGGTCGGTCCAGAATGAGGTAGATCAGGTTCTCGACGCCGTACACCGACATCGCGAAGGTCACCGGCCCCCGCTGCCCGCGGTAGATCGGGGGCCGCGCGCCGAGCTTCTGCAGCCGCGCCTTCTCCGTCTCCCAGTTGGGCGGAAGGATCGTGGAGCGCACGTCTCGCGCCTCGACGCGATCCAGCAGCGCCTCCAGCTCGTCCGGCGTGCTCGCCGATGGCTGGAGCCACCAGGAGCGGTCCAGCCACACGTTGCGCGCCTCGAAGAGGTCATGCAGCGCGCCCACGGGAGGCCAGCGGAGCGCGGGGTCGGAAGGCGTCTCGGGGAGCAGACGGCGCCCGACGATCCGTTCGGCCCGATCGTTGTACGCTCGGTTCAGGGACAGACGCCACGCCTCGTCGTGGTCGTAGCGCCAGTAGTCCTCCGGTACGCCGAGGTCGTCGTAGACACACTCCCCGCTCATCTGCATGCCGAGCGGGACCTGCGGGATGTCGGCCCCGAAGGGGTCCTTCGCCGCCAGCTCCTGATCGTGCCAGAACCGCTCCAGGTCCAGCGGCGCCAACCCGTCATGCCGGCGGGCCTCCTCGACGAGCGAGCGGGCCATCCGGGCGTGCTCCTCCAGCTCACGGGCGGTGAGGCCCGTCTCGCCGAGCCTCGCCTGGCTCAAGGCCGGCCTCCTCGCAACGCCACGACCTCCGCCCGACCGATATTGCCGGGCAGGCGCACCCAATCGCCGTCCACGTCCGCCCAGCGCTTTCCGTTGACTGTCACGGCGCCCACCGGTCTGCCACGCCCGTCGCGAAACCGCACGAGAATGCGCTTCGGCGGGTTGCGCCGCGGCCCGTCGAGCCGGAGCGTCACCCGGTCAGGCCCGCCCTCGTAGACGGCGCTCATCGGTCCGAAGTGCGTCGCGGCTCGCTCGACGCCGCACCGTTTCCCGTCCGCGAGCCAACCCGCCGGCGCGGCCTGGCCGATGAGCAGATCGTCGCCGCTCTCGCGCACCAGGATCTGCCGGAGCCAGCCGGCCGCGTTCGCCTCGTCGGACGACTTGTAGTGGTCGCCCGCATAGTCGCCCATCTGCGGGAGGGCGTGCTCGGTGATCATGCGGACATCGGGGAAGAAGCCCACCGCTATCGCGTTGAAGAGCGCCCGCAGCGCGTGCTTGGGCTCGTCCCGCTGCAGGTAGGGCTCCACGTCCAGCAGCAGGCACGACTGCATGGACATGCCGCCCCGGCCGAACCAGTGCCGCTCGAAGTCGGGCAGCACGTAGCCGTACTGGTTGGAGAGGTAGAGGTTGTCCTCGTAGTCCTTGACGATCCATTCGGAGAGCGGCGAGCGCGGGTCGAGCACGCCCGCGATGAGCAGATGGAGCGCACCTTCGAGCGTCTCGCAGATCCAGCCGAACGCGCGCCCGCGACGGTAGACCATGCTCGGCACCTTGGGCACCCACGTCCCGTCCCGGAGCTTCACGACGGGGGCGCGCTGGCTGGCCTCTCCGAAGGCGCGGAGGATGGCCGCGCGGTAGTCGTCCGCCTCCCGCCGGAGGCGCGGCGCTTCGGGGTGGTCGATCTGGGCGAGCGCCCAGGCTGCCGTATCGAGCCCGCGCCACGTGTAGCAGTTCGTCGAGAGCCAGGGCCACCAGTCACCGATGTCCTCCAGGCTGCCGGCAGGCAGCAGGCCTCGCGCGATGTCCTTCCGCTTCGCGGTGCGTGCCCGCTCGCGGACGATCCACTCGGCGCCAGCCAGAATGCCGGGCGCGACATGCTCGAGCCACGCGCGGTCGCGCGTGAAGCGGTAGTGCTCGCCCAGACACCACAGGATCCAGCCGTGGTGCTGGTTGTACCCGCCGCTCTCGTAGCCTCCCGCGCCGTAGAGAACGCCCTCCTTCGTCGAGAAGTCTCCGGGGAGCCCAACGGTGCCCTGATAGTGCAGCCATGCATCCAGGCACTCCCGCGCCTCCGCATGAAGACCGCGCCGGTCCAGATCGGTCACCATCATGCACGACTCGTTGCCATAGGCCCCGTAGTGGAAGGAGCCCACGCGTGCGAAGCGGCGCCCGCTCGCGGGTTCCCGCTCGCAGTTGATGAGCAGGTGCGCCGCGTGCGCCCGGTGGAAGTCCGCCAGGTCGACCTCCGGCGTGAGGAGGCGCATCCCCTCGCCCGTGCGTCGCGCCCAGTAGCCCGCAACGCCCTCGCGCTCGCGGTCGAAGTCCAGGGCGGCGAGCCGCTCGCGCTCCTCGCCGGGCCGCAGCGGGACATAGGGCAGCTTGACCAGCACCGAAGCCGACCCCCCGGGCGCCAGGCGCCAGAGCCACTCGAGCGCCCCGTTCGCCGCCGCACGGGGCTCGACGGACCCGGCGACCATGCCGACGAATGCGTCTCCCAGGACAAGAGCGCCGCCAGCGTCCAGCCGTGCGCCCGCATCGGCATCGCCCCTGCGCAGAGTCATCGTGACGGAGGCGTCGCGGTCGACCGCCCCCGGGTTGCGAACGGTGAGACGGACCATGCAGACCGCGAAGTCGTCTCCCGCGGGCGGCGGGTCGCTCGCCCGGGTGCCCTCCAGCCGCGTCACGAAGGCGTCCTGCTCGTAGCGCAGACCGTCGCGCTCCCACTCCGTCGTGACCAGCGGCAGGGCACCGTCCGCAAGCCCGCGGCGCACCGGGCGATCCGGAAGACCGAAAAGAACCGCGAGGGGTTCGCGGTCTGTCAGGCGGTCGGTGTCGCGGCCACGGTTCGCGAACAGGAACGGCGTACCGAACCGCCACGTGAGCGACCCGTCGGCGTCCAGGCGGAAGCGCTGCCGCCCTCCGTCGAGCCCAAGGGGAACGTAGATGTCGCGCTTCTTGGCGGGCATCCCGCGCCAGGCGGAGGGCCAGGTCTGCTCGGCCATGCCGGCGATGCGCGCGTGCAGCGTGCTGGCTCCCTGGGCGCGGCGCGCCACCTCCACCTGCGCGTAGGTCCGCGCATCGCTCGCGGGAAGCACCGCGACGCCGAGGTGAGGGACCAGAACGGGCTCTCGAAGGGCGTCGTCCACCCGAAACGTGAACGCGTCGCGGCCGCGGCGGAGCGTCACCAGGGTCCGGTCGAAGGAGTTGGGGTCGGCGTTCTCGGTGGCGAGAACCCGCAGCCGGCTCGCGCGCTCGCCGTCGCGCTCCAGCGCCGCGACGGCGCCGTTGAACGCCTCCGCGCGCACCGCGGCGCGCGGGGCGGCGCGCCACACCACGCGGAGGGTGCGCTCCGCCCAGACCGAGTCCGTGTACGCCTCCAGTCGCTCGAGGGGAGGCAGCGCGCCGTCCGCGACGAGCCGCAGCTTCAGCGTGTACCGAAACGGGGCCGCGTAGCGGCGCACGGCCGGGAACTCCTTTGCGTTGACGGGTCGAAAGGTGAAGGTCACCGCGGCGCCGTTCGCTTCAGCCGCGGCATCGGCCGCTCGCCAGCCGCCGTTGTACCAGTTGCCAAGCTCCCACCAGCCGACGCTGCCGCCGCCGGGCTCGCGGTCCTTGGGGAGGCGCTGCTCTGGCCATCGCGACCCCCAGTACTCGAGGCGCAGGCCGGCGGGCAGCCGCGCCCCCTCCCTGAAACGCGCCACGACCCGGTGTATCTCGCGCGGGTCTTCCCAGAGGATGCCGGCGCCTTCGGGCAGCGGCACGCCGAACGGCGCCGCATCGAAAGCCGCCCCTGGCGCCGGGGCGAGCAAAACGGCGGAGAGCGCGAGCATGGCAGGCCTCCCTTGCGGCCGCTGCGGCGGCCCATCGATCGCCAGCGACTTCGCTCGCGGGCCGCAGGAGTCCTGCGCCAGCAGGACTCGGCGGCGGGAGCGTCGCAAAAGGCCCCACCGGAGATCAACCGTTCGGAGGCCCCCCGTGCGATCCCTTATCGCCCCGTGGCTCGTTCTCGCCGTCGCCCTTGCGCCCCCGGCGCCCGCAGCCGCGCTTCAGCGCCAGGTTCGCTTCGAGTCGCCGCGGGTTGCCATCGTCCTCGACGCGCAGAACGGCGCGATCCTCTCCATCGAGGACCGCGAGCGCGGCACGGAGCTTCGCGCGCCGGAGGGCCTGGCCGAGAACTGGCGGCTGGAGATGCGTCTGCCGAGCGGCGCAAGGCGCGCGATCGTGGGCCGCGACCAGCCCCTCACCGGCATCACGCCGGAGCCAGGCGGCGCGCGGCTCCGGTGGGAGGGCCCTTTGCGCGACACGCAGGGAGGCGCGCACTCCGTGACGGTCGTCCTGCGCGTTCGGGCCACGGCGAACGACGCGCGGTTCGAGATCGCCGTCAGCAACCGCTCCTCGGCCCGCGTGGCGGAGATATCGCATCCGATCGTGGGGGGACTGGCAGCCTGGAGCCCGGCGGGCGCCGCGGAGCCGGCCGTGATGGCGGTGCCGCCGCACCGCCGGGCGCTGACGCTGCCGTTCGGCGAGTTCGCGCCGCTCTATCCTGGCGCGCTCCAGATGCAGTTCGTGGATGTCACCTGCCCCGCGCACCACCGCGGGCTCTACATCGGCTCCCACGACCGTGTCGCACGCATGAGCATGTTCCGCTTCGCGGAGGAGCGTCGCGAGGGTGTCGCCGACATCCGGTTCCACCTGCGTCACTTCCCCATGGTGAAGCCCGGCGCCGCCTTCCGGAGCGGAGAGACCGTGTTCCGGTTCCATGACGGCGACTGGCGGGAGGGGGGCCGCTTCTATCGAGAGTGGTTCCTGCGAGCTTTCGGGATGGCCGACCCGAAGCGTGATTGGATCCGGAGGACGCCCTTCTTCCAGATGACGATGATCATGCTCCCTGAGGGGAACGTGAACTACCGCATCTCGGACATCCCCAGGCTTGCACGGGACGCCAAGCGCTTCGGGGTGGACGCCATCCAGATCGCAGGCTGGCAGTACGGAGGCCACGACAACGGCTACCCCTACTACGAGCCGGACCCCCGCCTGGGCACGTGGGCCGACCTCCGCAAGGCCATCGCCGCTTGTCACCGCATCGGCGTCAGGGTCTTCTTCTTCGTCAACCTCCAGCCCGCCATGCTCGATCTCGAGTGGTACCGCCGCGAGCTGCGGCAGTACCTCTGGGAGAACGGAAGGGGCGACGCATTCTGGATCGCCGGGTGGGGCATGGGGACGCTGGCGTCCCGCATGGGCCTCACCACGCCGCTCATGGCCTTCCTCGACGTCTCCTTCCCGCGCTACGCCGATCGCCTCGCGGCCTACTTCCGCAAGCTCGCTCTGGCGGGAGCCGACGGCATCCACATCGACAAGATGTTCCCCGGCAACCTCAACATGAACCCGCGCGTGACGCTCGACCCGGACACCTCCGGGATGGAAGGTGCCATCCGGCTCATCGCGCGCATCGCCCGCGAGTGCCAGGCCATCCGACCCGGCTTCGCCATCTCCAACGAGTGCAACTGGGACCGCGTCCTGACCTACGGAACCGCGACGTGGTGGGCCGGCAACATGAGCACGGCGCGGACCGTCTTCCCGGAACTCACGGAGACTGTCGCGCTCTACCAGCCCTACGACTATCAGGGGCTGAACAACGCGGTACGCCTCGGGCACACCGTCATGGTGGCGCCGCACCACTTCAACCGCTCGATGGCCTACCCCTCGTGGCGGGGCCTCGCGGAGTACGTTCGGGAGCTGGCGCGCATCCGGCGCGCCCTGATCGAAACCGTCTTTCTGGGCGAGCTGGAAGACGGCGCAACGGCGCGCGTCGAAGGCAACGCGGCGGACGGCTCGGTGCTGCACTCCGTGTTTCGCCACCGGCGCAATGGCCGCCGCGTGGTGGTCCTCCAGAACAATGGCGACGCGCAGGCCGCGCGAACGGTGGCGGCCATCGGCGGCGCGACCCGTGGCCGGGTCCGCATCCACCGGCCCTTCGCGCGCACTGTGGACGCGGAGCTGCCAGCCCGCGTGGACATCGGGCCGGAGCGGCTGGCGTTCGTCGAGCAGCTCCCGCCGAACGCCGCCCGTCTGCCGCTCCGCGCCCTGCCTGCCACGCCACGCAGGCGGGCTCCCGCTCGCGCTTCAGCGCCCGAGCGACCCTTCGCCAACACGGACTTCGAGGCGGGCACGCTGGACGGTTGGACCGCGGACCCGAACTGGACGGTGGACGACAACTCGGCCGGAGGATGGTACAGCGGTTGGCAGGGCCGCCGCTTTGCCTGGAGCGGGCGCGGCGGCGAGCAACGCACCGGCACGCTGCGATCGCCCGTCTTCACGCTCCGCAAGTCCGGCGTCCAGGTGTCGGTGGCCGGCTGGGCCGACATCTTCGGGCGCACCGCGGACCGGTGGAACTACGTCTCGCTCCGGTTGGAGGGCGGCAGCGAGATCGACCGCGTCTACGCGCCCAACACGGTGACCTTCACGCCGCTCGTGCTGGACGCCCGCCGGCATCGCGGCGAGCGCGCGTACCTCGAGGTGGTGGATGACGCCTCCGAGGCGACCTTCTCGATGATCTGCATCGACGCGGTGCGGCTCGTGGACCTGCCGGCCGACGCCGCCCCGCGCTTCCTGCCGGCCGCTCGTGTCCACGTGCTTCAGAACGCGCGTTACCGGGTCGAGGTCGACCGCGCCAACGGCTCCATCGTGCGCCTCCGCGACCGGGCGGGAGGCCTTGAGCTGATCCGTGAGCCTCGCCTGGCCGGCGCCTTCCGCTTCAGCCTACCGATCCGCGGCCGGGAGGGGTGGCAGAGCACCGAGGCGAACACCGTGGACAGCCGCTCGCAGCGGCTGGGACGCGTCGAGCGATCGCGCGATGGACTGACGCTCGTGTGGCCCGGCCCGCTGCGCGCCGTGACGGGCCGCCGGTACCCGGTCACCGCGCGACTGCGCATCGCTCTGCGTGAGGACGCCGTCCGGTTCGATCTGTCCCTCGAGAACCGCACGCGGCTCGAAGTGGGCGAGGTCTACTACCCTGTGCTCGGTGGCTGGACCGGGCTCGGAAGCAGCCACGCCGATCGGCAGCGCACCTCGCTCATCACGCCGGCGGGCGCGGGCGCCGCCTCTTCGCGGCCTTTCCACACCTTCGCGAACATGTCGTGGCTTGGCGTCATCGGACCGGAGCAGTTCTACCCCTACCCCGATCAGCTCTCAATGCCCTGGGCCGCTTTCGAGGCGGCGCGCGGCGGCCGTACCGTGACGATCGCCGCGCTCGACGCGATCTACCGCTACAAGGTCTTCCATCTCGAGATGCTGCCGGGGATCGCGGGAGCCCGCGCCGCGGGCAACTGGCCGCGTCCCGACGAGCTGCGGGGTCTTGCGGCGGGCGTCCGCGCCTGCTGGGCGCACATCGCGTACGAGCGGCCCGGGAGGCGGTTCCATGCGTCGCCCGTCGTGGTGCGGTGCCATGGCGGCGGCGCCCGCGAGTCGGCGCGATGGTACGGCGCGTGGCTGTCACGTCATGGCGGCGCCGCTGCCGCGCCCAGTGTGCTCGCGAGCGCCGGCGCCTTCGTCGAGGTGGGACGCACGCCCTATGCCGAGCTGCCCAAGCGTGCGCGGGAGGCGGCCGCGATGGGCATCCGCGCTTTGCTGCTCCAAGACTGGACGCCGCCCGAAGACGACGGCGTGCCGCTCTGGCGGCCCGACCCGGCGCTCGGCGGCGAGGACGGGCTCCGGGCAGCGCTGGCGGAGTGCCGGAGCGCGGGCGTGGCCGTCATCCTCGGCGTACGCCTGCAGCCGGTGTCGCGCCGGTCACCGTGGTACCGCCAGGAGCTGCATCGCTACGTCAGCCTGGACCGGTGGGGGGTGCCCTACTCGGAGATCGGATGGCGGAGTGGCTCCAGCATCACGGAGATCCAGGAGTCCGGAGAGCGCCGCGTGTGGCTCGGGGTCGCGCACCCCGGCCTCCGCTCGGCGCTGGCGCGCTCCGCCGAGCGGCTCGCGCGGCTCGGCGCGAGCGGGCTCCACCTGAGCGCCTTCTTCGGGCGACAGCTCGACTTCAACCCACGGCTCCCGCTGACGCCGGACCAGGCCGCCTGGCAGGGAGCGATGGAGGCCATCGAGGCGATGCGAGAGGCTGGCGCGCGCGTCCGACCCGGCTTCTCCATCTCGCTCGACGAGGCGCGCGACCGGTTCATGGGCGTGGCGCCCGTCTCGCGAACGACGTGTCCGGACGGTTCCCTTCTGCGGACCGCCGCTCCGGGCTGGCGCCCGACCGTCTCGATCGAGCCTGAAGTCACGCCGGCTGCCGTGTGGGAGGCGCTGCTGAAGGGCGCTTTGCTTCGCTGGACAGCCCCGGGTCCGCCGCCGGACGTGCTTGCGCGAGCGCTGCGCGAGGCTCTCGCATTGCGCGAGGCATGCCGGGAGACCCTCGCCGAGGGCGCCTACCGGGTGGAGCCCTCCTTGCCCGTGGCGGGCGACGTCGCGACGGCTGCCTTCGCGTCGCGCGCAGGGGCGGAGGCCATCGTCATCGTGAACAGAAGACCCGGCGAGGCGGAGGTCTCGCTCGGGGGATCCGGCCAGGCCACGCTCCACATGCCCGGCATGCCGTCCCGACGACGGGCGCTCCCTGCGCGCATCGCCGTGCCGGCATCGGGCGCCGTCGTCGTCGTACGGGAAGCGCCGTGACCGACGGAGGGGTGTCGAGCGCGCCGCCGCCCGCCGATAATGGCCGCATGAGCGCCATTACCCAACATGCCGCGTCACGGCCCGACGAGAGCGCAGCAGCGCCCCCGGCGGACCCGCTGGTCCTCCGCGCCTGGGCCTTCGCGTGCGGCTTCCTGGACTGGACGGAGGACGACGCGGCGGCCGTGCGCGAGTCGGCGCCGCTCATCGGCCCACACATCGACGGCCTCGTGGATGCCGCGTTCGACCAGTTCGCGGCCTTCGCGGACACCGCGCAGTTCTTCACCCGGCCGGACGGAACGCTCGACGAGGCCTACCTGCACGCCCACAAGAGGCGGTTTCTCTCGTGGCTCGCGGCGGTTGCATCCGGCAACGATGACGCGGCCCATGCACGGTATGTCGCATCGGTGGGGAGAGCGCACACGCCGATGGGAGGCGATCCCAGCGTTGTGATCCCGCGCCGCCTCATCGTCGCGCTCATGGGCTGGCTCTCTGTCGCCATCTGCAACGTGCTGCACGCGGCGCTTGCCAAGGAGCCGGACCAACTGCGGCGTGCCACCGTGGCCTGGCAGAAGCGGCTTACCACATCGCTGGTGCTGTTCATGATGGAGTACCGCTAAGCCCAGGCCGGCGCGGCAGGAGTTCGCGCGGCCCTCCGCGAAGTTCGCAGCGACGGTCCACCTCCCGCAGGACGGCGAAGCGTTGCCCAGCAGACCCCCTCTCCGCCCGCACGCGCTGGACATCGCAGATCGGCTCCTCTCGGAGGCGGTCGCCACGCGCGTGTGCGGCGCCGGCTCCCTGTGCGTGACGGTGCGCGGGCGCGTGGAGCACGTCTTCGCCGCCGGCGAGACCTCTCCCGGAGCGCTCGCCACACCGGACACCCTCTTCGACCTTGCCTCGCTCACCAAGCCGTACGCGGCGGCCGCGCTCCTGTCCCTCGTGGAGCACGGAGCCCTTTCGCTTCGGGACACGGTTCGGGACCTCTTTCCCGAAGCCCCACCGACCGCGCTGGCGGGCGTCACGCTGCACCAGCTCGCGACGCACACCTCCGGACTGCCGGCCTGGCTCCCGCTCCACGACTCGGAGCGCGGCATCGACGCGTTCGTGGCGCGCATTCTGCGCACCCCGCTCGAGAGCCCGCCCGGCGCGCTCTACCGCTACAGCGACCTGGGCTACATCCTCCTCGGGACTGCCGTCGCGCGGGCGGCGTCACAGCCGCTCGACGCCTGTCTTCGGGAGCGCATCCTCGCGCCCCTCGGCATCGTGCGCACCGGCTACGCGCCGCGCCCCGAGGAACGTCCTGTGGTCGCGCCCACGGCCAACTGCCCGATGCGACCGGGCGCCGTGCTGCGAGGCGAGGTCCACGACGCCAACGCCCACGCCATGGGCGGCGTGTCGGCGCACGCGGGGCTCTTCGCGAGCGCGCCGGAGGTGGCGGCATTCGGCGCCGCGATGCTGGGCTGCGCGCCCGAGGGGCGGGAGCCGCCCCTCGGCGAGGCGACGCTTCGCCTCGCGCGCCGCTCACAGATCGCGCCCGAGGTCGGGGGCCACTCGATCGGCTGGTTCACGCCCCCCAACGGCATGCTGCCGTGCGGCGACCTCTGGCGGGGCGGTGTCTTCGGGCACACGGGGTTCACGGGGACGATGCTCGCTTGCTGGGAGGAGCCCTATCTGTCCGTCGCGCTGCTCACCAACCGCGTCTTGATGCCGGATGACAACGGCGCCGTGATGCGGCTGCGCCGCCGGGTGCTCAACGTGATCGCGGGGGGCCTCACGGCGCTGGAGCGGTAGCCCGAGCCGGAGTGCCGGCGCCACGCAGCGGTCAGGAGGCCATGCGCGTGCCCGGCCGACCCGCGCGCCGACGCAGACGGAGGCCGCCGGGCAGCGGCGCCCCGGCGGCCCGCGCTTCCTGCGCGATCGTCGGCT
>Ga0272446_1003712_pt1 | contig 18895 bp, 17 predicted proteins | sample YNPCB0061_FD_194587 | JGI IMG/M metagenome (GOLD analysis project Ga0272446, IMG submission 194587) | Hot spring microbial mat communities from Yellowstone National Park, WY, United States - YNP-CB-006-1 | ecosystem: Environmental > Aquatic > Thermal springs > Hot (42-90C) > Sediment | place... | reverse complement strand
GCGCGCTCCAGCAGGTAGCCCGGCGCCAGCCCGAGCAACACCATCGCCACCGGCAGGCGCCCCGCCGGCCCGGCGATCCAGGCCACCACCGCGCAGACGAGCCCGGCCAGCAGGACGCGCCGGCCCGGCGTCAGTACGGTGAGCGTGCGGGCCATGGGGTGGTGTCTGCTACAATGACCACAGGGACTGCTTTCGCCAAAGCGTGAGAACCAATCGTTGAAGACGCCTGGCATCACTCGGCGCCGCGCCATTCACGCGGCCATCGTCATGGCGCTGGCGCTGCTGGCCGGCACGCTGGCAGGTACCCACCAGCCGGTACGCGCCCAGGACGAAGTGACACTCGCGGTGACACCGGCCTTTGAAGGCAATTACGCGCCCGACCGCTGGCTGCCGCTCTCCATTGTACTACGCAACGCTGGCCCACCCGCGCGCGTCACCGTTGCAGTGGCCTCGCCACTGACCCGCCCACGCAACAGCGCGCTCGTCGATCTGCCCGGCGGCGGCGAGCTCTCGCTGACGCTCTACGCCGCCATGGACCGCAGCACGCGCGAACTGGCCGTCACAGTCGAGCGGGCAGGTGTGGTGCTGGCCGAGCAGCGCGTGGCCGTCCGCCCCCGTGAGGGTGAGCGTATCATCGGCCTGGTCTCCACCCGCTCGCTCGTGTTGCGCCTGCCGCGCCGCGAGGACCTGACTGCGCTGCCGTTGCTGCCGTTCACGATCGCTCCCGAGCAACTGCCCGAGCGCCCCGCCGGGCTGTCGAGCCTGGCCGTGATCGTCCTCGGCGACCTGCCGGCCCAGCGCCTCACCCCGGCGCACCTGGCTGCGCTCCAGGCCTGGGTGCGCGCCGGCGGCCACCTGGTGATCGGCGGCGGCCCGGGCCTGGCGACAACCCTGGCCGCCCTGCCCGCGCCGCTGCGCCTCGCCGAAAGCGGCGCGGTCATCGCTCTCGACCCGCAGCCGCTTGGCGCCTTTGCCGATGCCCCGCCGCCCGGCGCGCTCCAGGGCGTGGTCCTGCGCCCCGCACCCGATACGCGCCCCTTCGGCTCGAGCACTGCCCCCCTCTGGACCCGGCGCGACCTCGGCGCCGGGCGGGTCACCCAGCTGGCCTTCGACCCGGGTCTCAGCACGCTGCAGACCTGGTCTGGCGCCCCGGCCCTCTGGGACCGGCTGCTCAGCCCGGTGCGCATCTACCGGACCGTGGGCTTCGACCTGAACGGCGACGGTGTGCAGGCTCAGATCCTGGCCAGCGCGCTCGGCTACCTGCCGGTGATCGCCCTGCCCGACAGCACACCGCTCTTCGCGCTCCTGGTGACCTACACCGTGCTGATCGGGCCGGGCCTGGCCCTGCTGCTCCACCGCATGGATCGCCAGGAGTTGGGCTGGATCGCGTTGCCCGCACTGGCGCTCGGCATCGGCGCGATCGCGCTGGGGCTCGCGCTGGCCAGCCGTGCCGACGAGCGCATCGTCACCCAGGTGGCGCTGGTGGAGCAGGTCGATGACGCCACAGCCCGGGCGCGCACGAGCCTTGGCCTGCTCACCCCGCGCGACGAGCGCTTCACGGTTGGCGTTGGCGGTGACGCCGTGGCCCGCCCGCTCCTCCCCGCTGCGGCGCGCTTCGGCGCCATCGACAGCGCGGGGGGCGACCTGGCCCAGGAGGGGGCAGCGCTGACGCTCGAGGTCAACCGCTGGCGCCTGGAAGGTGCGCTGCTCGAGGCGCTGGTCGACCTGCCGGCCCTCGATGCCCAGCTCCAGGTGGGCGCCGATGACGTCAAGCTGGCCGTGCGCAACACCACCGGGCGTCCACTGCGCGACGTGCGCGTCGCCTACGCCGGGCACGCGGTAGCCCTGGGCGACCTTGCGCCCGACGAGGCGGCAACGGCGACCTGGCCACCCACGGCGCGGCCCGGCGAGCCCCGCCCCCAGGAGGCGGCGCCGCTCAGCGTGGTTGTGCTCGGCGAGCAACTGGTGGCCGGCCGCGCGCCGGGCAGCGCGCCCGAGCGGCGCATCCTCATCCGCGAGGCCCTGCTCAACGCCGCTGTGGCCACCGGGATCGAGGGCCAGGCCCCCGAGCCACTGGTCCTGGCCTGGCTCGATGCCAGCCCGCTGCCGCTCAACGTGGAGGCGCCAGGCGCAGCCACGCAGTACGTCGGCCTGCTGGTGGCGCGGCCACGCATCACCGGTGGCGGGGCCGCCACCATTCCGGCGGGGTGGATGCAGCTCGAACTGGCCGATGCGCCCCGCCCCACCTGCACGGGTGAGTTTGGCCGCGGACTGGTGCCCGCGCCGGCGCCGCTCATCATGACCCTGGCGCTCCCGGCTGACCTGGCGACCTTCGCGGCCACCAGCGCCACACTCGACCTCCAGAGCACGCGCCCGTGGCCCGGTGCCGGCATCACCACCGAGCTGTTCAACTGGCAGACGGGCGCCTGGGTCCCGTTGAGCTTCGACGGCCCGGGAACCATCGCGATCAACGACGCGGCGCCGTTTGTGCAGGGCGGGCGTCTGCGGCTCCGGCTGGACGGGCGGATCGACGAGGCGGAGTGCGTCTTCGCCACCGCAGTGCTGCGCGGTGTCTTGCCGTAGCAGCACTGTGCCCTGGACTGATGCCCCGAGGGCAATACACAATGGCCGGTCTCACCTCTGTCCTGCTGAAAGAACTGCGCGCCACCCTGCGGGGAAGTCGGGCGGCGCTGCTGATCACCGTCTACGTCGGCCTGGCGCTGATCGGCGGGCGACTGGTTTTCAACGCCGTGACCGGCCAGCTGGGCATGGGGCCGCCGCTCTTCGCCGCCCAGGTCGGCCAGGCGATCTTCGTCGGGCTGGTACTGGCATTGCAGGCGCTCAGCGTCTTTCTCGCGCCGGCCACGACCGTCAATGGGGTGAGCGCCGAGTACGAGCGGCGCACCGTTGAACTGCTCGCCGCCACGCCGCTCACCCCGGCGTGGCTGCTGCTGGGCAAACTGCTCACCGGGATCGCCTTCGTCCTGCTGCTGCTGATCGCGGCGCTACCGCTCTTTAGCCTGGTCTACCTCTTCGGCGGAGTCGGCGTGGCCGACCTGGCGCGCGTGCTGGCAGTGATGCTCGGATCGGCCATCGCGGGGGCGACACTGGGCCTGTTCTGCTCGGCGCTCACGCGGCAGACCTACGCCGCCACCCTGCTCTGCTACGCGCTGCTGGTCGCCCTGGTGGGCGGCACACTGCTGGCGGCCAACTTCTGGAGCCTGACCAACGCCATGCTGCCGGCGCCACCCGCCTACGTGGCCGCCAACCCGCTCTCGGCGATCGGCGCGGCCCTGGCGCGCACCCGCCCGCCGGAGGTGGTCTCGCCCGAGACGCTGCGGCCCGTGGCGGCGCTCAGCCTGCTGACCCAGGGTGTGCTCGTCGAGGCCCAGGGTGGGCGGGTGGTCCTGCCGCTCTACCGGGTCAGCCTGGTGATCTACGGAGCGGCCAGCCTGCTGCTCTTCTGGCTCAGCCTGCACCTGGTGCGACCGCGGCGCCGCTGGGCACTCACGCGGGACGACCTGGTGATGCTGATCATCAGTGTGGCCTTCCTGCTCGTCGTGCTGCTTGCACGACCATGGTGGCAGGCCGGCCTCGGCGGCTGATCAGCCTTTGACATAAAAATCTGGAGTTGCCCCATCTCGCCAGCCGTGGTATAATCCCGTGTTGCTACAAGCATGGCGCTGCGCCGTCAGGCGCGGCCCATCTTTCTTTCTGTTCCGCCGCACTCCCTGGATCGCGCAGCCGGGTGAGCCTCGACGAGCGGGACGTCACCAGAGGAGGATCACGTGCGCGAGCGTCGTCGTGACTACGAGTTGATGTTCATCATCAGCCCTCTCGCGGCCAGCGAGGAGGGGATCGCGGCTGTGGTCGATCGGATCAAGCAGGCGATCGAGGCCAGCGGCGGTGAGGTCAGCGCCGTCAACCATTCGCCGCCCTGGGGGCGGCGCAAGCTGGCCTACCCGATCCGCGAGTATGTGACCGGTGAGCCCAGCCGCCGCAATTTTACCGAGGGCTACTATGTGCTGATGCACTTCAGCCTCAGCGCAGCAAAGGTGATCGAGGTTGAGCGGACGATCAAGCTGACCGATACCATTCTCCGCCACCTGATCACCGTCGTTGAGCAGAAAGGCGCCGCTGCCGCGCCCGCCGCCGCCGTCGAGACGACCGAGGCGGTGAGCGAGGGCGACGAGGCGTAAATGGTATGGCACGCGATCTCAACAAGGTCATGATCATCGGCAGGCTCGGTGCCGACCCGGAGCTGCGCCACACCGCCTCCGGCAGCCCCGTGACGACCTTCCGCGTCGCCGTGGGTCGCCAGTGGCGCGATAGTGGCGGTGAGCTCCACGAGGACACCGAGTGGTTCAGCGTGGTCGCCTGGAACAAGCTTGCCGAGACCTGCAGCCAGTACCTCAGCAAGGGCACGCGCGTCTACCTTGAGGGTCGGCTCCAGACCCGCTCGTGGGAGGATCAGCAGAGCGGCCAGACGCGCTACCGCACCGAGGTGATCGCCAACGATATGATCATTCTCGATAGCCGCGAGGGCCGCGCCAGCCGCGACCCCGACGACTACGCCCCGCCAGCCGGGCCCGCGCGCCCTCCGCGAGGCAGCCCGCAGCCCCCCGCGCCCCCCGACATCGGCGATGAGGATATCCCGTTCTAGCCGCAATACTTTTCAAATGAGGTGACTGCCCCCTCCCCAGCCCTCCCCCGCTGGGGGAGGGAGTCCGGCTCCTCCCCCCAGCGGGGGGAGGTTGGGAGGGGGGCTGCGGCGCCGTATGCGCTTATGTGAAAGGTATTGGTTCTAGCCGGGCTTGCAGGGGACGGCGGTTCCTGTTATGGCAGAAAAATCCAAGAACCCGCAGCAGGGTGGCACCTCCACGCCACCCCCGTCGCGCCCGAAGCCTGCCGGTAACCCGGCAGGCCAGCGTCGTGTCGCCGCGCGCAAACTCCAGGAGGAGCAGCGCCAGCGCCTCGTCATCACCATCACCGCCGCGACGATCGGCCTTGCGTTGCTGGCCGTGCTGCTCGGCCTGGCCTACGAGCAACTCTGGCTGCCGAGCCGCCCCGTCGCCCGTGTTGGCACCAGCGAGCTCTCGCGCTCCGCCTACTGGACCGAGCGCAAGCAGGCCTATGCGCGCGAGATCGTGCAGAACTTCCAGTTGCTCGCCCTCTTCGGCGGCAATCCCCAGTTTACCCAGCAGTTCCTCGGCCAGAGCCCGGTGATCGATCAGCAGATCGCGGGCATCCGCAGCGCCCCGCTGGACGATGCGGTGGTCGATGCCTGGATCGACCGCCAGGTGAAGATCCAGGGCGCTGCCGCCGAGGGAGTCGTGCTGAGCGAGGACGAGGTCAACCAGGCGCTGGCCAGCGAACTGGGCCTGATCTTCCTGCCGCCGCCGACCGAGCCGCTCACCACGACGGCCGAGCCTGCGCTGGCAACCACCACCACGGCCGTTCCAACTGACGCGCCCACCGCGACCATCGCGGCGACGCCGACCCCCGGCGGGCCGACGGCGACGCCCGCGCCAACGGCGACGCCCGCGCCCACCAGTACGGCGCGGCCTACCCCTGTGCCTGCCGAGGCTGCCAGCCAGGTTGACCAGATCGTCGCTGAGATCTTCCGCCGCTACGAACTCGAACTGGCGGCCGCCAGCGCGGAGCCCCAGCTTGCCAGCAACGATTTCCGCGCCGCACTGCAGGAGCAGTATCGCGAGCAGCTGATCAACACCCGCGTCCAGGAGCAACTGGTGCCCGCCGAGGGCTTCAGCTACAGCACCGAGCCCGAGCGGGTCGGCGCGCGCCAGATCCTGGTTGCCGTGAACCCGCCGGAGAACGCGAGCGAGGCCGAGGTCGAGGCGGCCTTCGCTGCGGCGCGGGCCAGCGCTGACGCGATCGTCGCCGAGCTGCGTGGCGGCGCCGACTTCGCCGCCCTGGCGGCCGAGCGCTCCGACGATCCCGGCTCGCGCGAAAACGGCGGCGATCTCGGCAGCTTCGACCGCGACGGGCGCGCCGACAATGGGGCGACCTACCCGCCCGAACTGGTTGCGGCCGCCTTCACGCTGCCCGAAGGCGCGATCAGCGATCCGATCCGCACCCGGTTCGGCTGGCACGTCATCGAGCTCACCCGTCGCGACGTGCCCAGCGAGGAGCGCCAGCTGCGCGAAGCGCGCACGGCAGCCCTCGACCGCTGGGTCGCAGAACGGCGGGCCGCCAGTGACGTGCGCCGCTTCCCCGAGCCGACGCCCAGCCCTACGGCCGTACCCACTGAGCCGCTGCCAACCCCCGAGCCAACCTTCCTGCCCGGGCCACCGACCGCCGTGCCGACACCGACGCCCGCGCCGACCCCGGCAGCGACAGCGACGCCATAGCCGGGCTCACTGCGTATGCGACGCTGGAAAGCTCAAGCCTCGTGGCGCCTGTGGGTGGCCCTGGTGGCGTTGCTCGCCGCCGCCGGGGCCGCCCTCTACCTCGGCCTCGGGCTCTTCACGGCGCTGGCCCAGCCTCCCGAACGCTGGCCGATCGATGTGCTGCTCTTCGCTCACTACCTGGCCTTCCTCGCCCTGCTGCTGCTCGCCGCCGGCCTCGCCTACCGCGTCGCCGCTATGCTGACCCTGGCCTACAGCGTCGACCGGAACGGGCTCTACATCCACTGGCTGGGCAATCGCGCCATCGTCCCGCTCGGCCAGATCGAAAACATCGAGAGCGGCGCCAGTCTCACCGGCGGCGCTGGATTGCGTGTCGCCAACATCGGCGCGGTACGCAGCCAGCTGCACCTGCCCGGCGGCCGCGTCATCCACGCCTTCAGCACCGTGCCGCTCGCGCAGGCCCTGGTGGTGCACATGCCGGACGACTCCTATGCCATCTCGCCACGCGACGCCGACGCCTTTGTGCAGGACCTGGAGCAGCGCCGGCGCATCGGTGCGGTGCAGCAACTCACGCCCGGGGTAGAGGCCGGCCGGATCTTCGCCTATGCCTTCTGGAGCGACCCGCTGGTGCGGAACGGCCTGGCGGGCGCGGTACTGCTCAACCTGCTGCTGCTCGGCCTGCTGATGACCCTCTTCCCGGGGCTGCCCCCCCTGGTTGAACTGCGCACCGACGCCGTGGGCGCCACCGCCGCGCTGGCGCCACGCCACCAGATCCTCTTCCTGCCCCTGGCCGGGGCCGCCGTCACCCTCCTCAATGTCGGCCTTGGCCTCTGGCTCTACCAGCGCGAACCTGTGGGCGTGCGCATGCTGCAACTGGCCTCGGCGCTAATCCAGGTGCTGTTCATCATCGCCGCGCTCAGCATCCTGGGGTAGGTGGGGCGGCGCGCCGTCCGCGCCCCGCCGCATCACGGCGCGCCCATCACCCCATCACCCCTCCCGCTCGCCAAAGATCGCCCGCCCCACGCGCACGATCGTCGCCCCCTCGGCGATTGCGGCCTCGAAGTCATCGGTCATGCCCATAGAGAGCTCGGCCCAGTTGGCCTGGGGAAAGCGGCGTGCCAGTTCGTCGCGCAGCTCCCGGAGCGCGCGGAAGACCGGGCGGGCCTGCGCCTGGTCGGCGACGATCGGCGCGATGGTCATCAGCCCTCGCACCTCCAGGCCCGGCAGAGCCAGGATGCGCTCGACCTCGGGCAGCAGCGCCGCCAGGCCGGCCTGGTTGGCGACGCCCCCCGGCAGGTCGAAGCCCTCCTTGGAGGCTTCGCCGCTCACGTTCACCTGGAGCAGGATCGGCAGGCGACCCGCCCCCACGTCCACGTGGCGGCTCAGCGCCTCGGCGAGGCGCAGGCTGTCCACCGAGTGGATCATGGCGAAGAGCTCGGCGGCAAGCCTGGCCTTATTGCGCTGCAGATGGCCGATCAGGTGCCAGCGGAGGCCGGGATGCGCCGCGGCAAGCACGGCGATCTTGGCTGCCGCCTCCTGCACGCGGTTCTCGCCCAGGTCGTGGGCGCCCGCGGCGATCGCCTCGGCGATGAGCGCGGGCGCATGCGTCTTGGTGACGGCGACGAGGGTGATCGTGGCGGGGTCGCGGCCCGCGCGCAACGCAGCCTGCGCAATGCGCGTGTGGACCGCCTGGAGGCGATTGGCGATCGTGTGCGTCATGTCTCGAAGGCGATCAACCGCTGCTCGACCGGCTGGTCGGGTGGCAGGTTCGTGATCAGCAGCAGCCCACGGCCCTCGGGGAGCGGGACGGTGAGCTCGAGCGGGGTTCGCTGGCCGGGGCGCAGGCTGGCGCTGGCTCCACCGCCTGCCAGGTAACTCGCCCCGGTGCTATCGCGCAGCTCGAAGGCGCTGATCGGCACCTCGAGCGTGCGCCGGCTCAGGTTCGTCACCTCGCCGCGGATCTGCAGCCCGGCGGCAGTGCGGCGCAACTCGCGCACCTCGACGCGCAGGCTTGCGCTCTCGACCGCCGGCTCGACCGGGCGCCCCGCGCTGCCCTGCTTGAGGCTGGCCAGCAACTCGCGGGCCGCATCCTGCAGCGCGGGGGGCAGCGACGCAATATCGAGCTGGGGCGGCTCGAAGTCCGGGGCAGGCACGGCGGGCGTGGGCTGGGCCGAGAACTGCTGGCGCAGCGCCTCGTTGGCCACGCCGAAGCCGCCGCGGCTGCTCAGGCCGATCAGGATCAGCGCGACGATCGCGCCCCAGGCCCACATCGGGATGCCGCGAGAACGTTCAGTCATTGCCGGGAAACTGCGCCTACTACCGGCGCCCACCAACCGGGCGCCCCCCGTTCCGCGTGAACCATTCTACCGCTGTGCGCGTAGCTTGACAATCCGTTACCGATCCGGTAGACTCCACAAACGTCATCATCCGGAATTGGATAGTCTTGATACCGTGTGACGCCACGCCGCACCGCACACGCGCAACTCCTCACGCTCAGGGTTGAACTCTTCCCGCCGTCAGGGAACACCGCTCCGAGAGGGGGTGAGTTACGCTTTGACTAAAACCCGCTCGCGCGCGCCAGAGGGTTGGCAACCCGGCGGTCCTGTGCTGCGCAACCTTTCCCTGGTCCAGACTCTCGACAATGTTAAGGAGTAGGTACAGCATGAAGCGATCGTTGAGTATCCTTGCGCTCGTCAGCCTGCTGGCGATGCTGCTTGCCGCCTGTGGTGGCGGCACGGCGGCCCAGCCCACGGCCGCCCCGCCCGAGCCCACGGCTGCCCCGCCCACCGAGGCCCCGACTGCCGCGCCGACGGCCGCCCCGACAGCCGCCCCGACAGCCGCCCCGACGGCCGCCCCTGAAGCGGCATCGGGCACGATCGTCGACTACGTTGGTGAGGCGGCCGCCGGGCTGAGCGGCGAGATCGGCACAATTAAGATCGCCTCGCAGAGCCCGCTGAGCGGCGGCCAGGCCGCGCTCGGCACCGGCATCCGCAACGGTGCTGAACTGGGCATCGAGCAGGCCAACGCGCTGCTCAAGGACGCCGGCATCCAGTTTGAACTGGCGCCCTTCGACGACCAGGCCAAGCCCGAGGTGGGCTCGGCCAACGCCAAGAACATCGCCTCCGATACCGACATTCTCTGCGTGGTCGGCCACCTGAACTCGGGTGTGGCCCTGGCCTCGCTGCCCGACTACAAGAACGCCTCGCTGCCCATGATGAGCCCGGCCAATACCAACCCGAACATCACTGAGGGCGGCTACGATGTAGCCTTCCGCGTCGTGGGTCGCGACGATGTGCAGGGTACGGTGGGCGAGGCCTTCGCCCGCGAGGAACTGGGCGTGAAGTCGGTCTACATCATCCATGACACGACGTCCTATGGCCAGGGCGTGGCCGAGTTCTTCCGCCAGGCGGCCGAGGCAAATGGCCTGGAGGTGCTGGGCTTCGAGGGCACCGAGGAGAAGAGCGACTTCTCGGCCATCCTCACCCCCATCCTGGCCGCCAACCCCGACCTGATCTACTTCGGCGGGATCTACGACCAGGCCGGCCCGCTCTTCCGCCAGGCGCGCGACCGCGGCATCACCGCGCAGTTCCTCGGGCCGGACGGGCTGGATAGCCCCGATCTGGTGAAACTGGCCGGCGACGCCGTCGAGGGCATGCACTACACCTCGGTGGCCGCGCCGGTCAGCCAGTTCCCCAACGCGGCCCAGTTCGCCACCGACTACAAGGCCGCCTACAATGGTGATGCCCCACCCTTCTCGGCCCAGGCCTACGATGCGTCGCACCTCTGTGTGGCAGCCATCGTCAAGGCTGCCGCCGATGCCGGCGGCGTGCCGACCCGCGCCCAGGTGCTTGAGGCGATGAAGGGCCTGCCCGCGCTGACCGGGATTACGGGTACCTACAAGTTCAATGACAAGGGTGATCCCGAGTTGGCAACCTACTTCGTGCTGAAGGTGAACGTCGCCGACTGGAACGCCAACGAACTGGTGACCCGGCTCGAAATCGCGCCGCCGGAGTAGGCTTCTCCCGACCTGGCCGCGGCAGTGGCATCGTCACTGCCGCGGCCACAGAGCTCGTTTGATGTCGCTGGCGCCTCGACGTGTGGGGCGCCGCAGCGCCCGGCTACAGGTACGAAGCCCGTGTGTGGGGGCTCGACCGGCCCGGCTCGATCGCGCGGTGGAACTGCAGCCCTGGCTGCCGACCGCCGCGCGGTTGAATACCTGGTGAGGTGGAATGGCTGCGGAAGTCAAAGCTCAGGCATCGTCATCGTCCGGCCAGCGCTCCTTCACCGAGGTGCTGCGGACTGTGTTTGGTCCGGTCGGGCAGTTGATCCTGTTCATTGTGGGCAGCGCCCTGGCGCTGAGCCTGGTCGTTGTGCTGCTGGCCCTGCTGCAGATCGGCGCCCGTCCCGATATTCTCACCCGTGCACTGACGATCCTGCCCCAGGTAATCATCGACGGATTGGTGCGCGGCTTCCTCTTCGCCTCTATCGCCCTGGGCTACACCATGGTCTACGGTGTGCTCGAGTTCATCAACTTCGCCCACGGCGAGATCTTCATGGTCGGCGGCGTGGTCGGCGCCGCGGTGAGCCTCTTCCTGGCCAGCAGCGGGCTACTCGCCGGCATGCCCGGCCTGCTCTTCGTCATCCTGGTGATCGCAGTGGGCATGGTCGTCAGTGGCGCCCTCGCCGTAACGGTCGAGCGGGTGGCTTACCGACCGTTGCGCGGCGCGCCGCGCCTCGTGCCGCTGATCTCGGCGATCGGCGTCTCGCTGGTGCTGCAGGACCTGATGCGCCTGATGATGACCAATACGCCGCTCGGCTTCAATGCGCGCTTCAATACCCCCGATTTTGGCCCGCCGATCCGGCTGTTTGAGATGAACCTCGGCGCGCGGCCCGTGCCGGTGATCCTCCCCCCGAAGGCGTTGATCTTTATCGTCGCCTCGGTGCTGATGCTGATCGCGCTCAATTACCTGGTGAATGCCACCCGGCTGGGCAAGGCTATCCGGGCCACCGCGCAAGATATGCCCACGGCCAGCCTGATGGGCATCAATGTGAACCAGATCGTGGCCCTGACCTTCCTGATCGGCGGGGCGCTCGGCGGCGCAGCCGGCGCGCTCTTCGGGCTCAATGTCGGCACGGTGAACCCCTACATGGGCTTCATCCCCGGTCTTAAGGCCTTCACCGCGGCCGTGCTCGGCGGCATCGGCAATATCACCGGCGCAATGGTCGGTGGGGTCGTGCTCGGCTTCCTCGAGGCCTTCGTCGCCTCCTACCTCTCGCTCTTCACCAACGGCGCCTTCTCCGGCGCGGCCTACGCTGATATCGCCGCCTTCAGCATCCTGATCCTGATCCTGATCTTCCGCCCCTCCGGCCTGCTCGGCGAGGCGACGACGCAGAAGGTGTAGGCTATGACGACCACAGCGTCTTCGGTCAGCGCCTGGGAGCGGATCAAGACAGCGCTGACCAGCGGCCCGAGCGGCTATGGCTTCATGGTGCTCTATGCCGCAGTCTGTAGCTGGCTGCTGCTCACCAACCCCCGGACCAACCTCAATACCGATATCGTCTTTGTACTCTTCCTGCTGCTGGTGCTGCTGGTCTATCGCTCACAGCTCGTCCTTGGCTTCAAGCTCGCGCTCGTCGCTGTGATGCTCGCGCTTGTGCTGCCGATCTTCGGCACGCTCAACCCGTTCTACATCGATGTCGCGACCCAGGCGGGCATCTTCGTCGCGCTGGCGCTCGGGCTCAATGTGGTGGTCGGCTTCGCTGGCCTGCTCGACCTCGGCTATGTCGCCTTCTTCGCCGTGGGCGCCTACCTCTGGGGCATCCTCAGTACACCCCAGATCACGCTGATCAACCCGGCCTGGAGCCCCGTCCCGCCGATCATGTTTTATCCGTTTATCCTGATCGGGCTCGCAGTCGGCGCATTCTTCGGTGTGCTGCTCGGCCTGCCGGTGCTGCGCCTGCGTGGCGACTACCTGGCGATCGTGACCCTCGGGCTCGGCGAGGTGATCCGGGTGCTGGCCAACAATCTCGACCGCCCGATCAATATCACCAATGGCTCGCAGGGCATCCGCGACATCGAGCGCCCGCCGCTGATCTTCGCCGGCTTCGTCCGCGACACCCTCGGCTGGCAACTGAGCGACCAGCAACTCTACCAGCAGTTCTTCTACTTCGCCATCCTGCTGATCGTGCTGCTCGTCGTCGTGGTGGTGGGTCGCCTGAAGGGCTCACGCATCGGGCGGGCCTGGGAGGCCATCCGCGAGGACGAGACGGCGGCGATCGCCCAGGGCATCCCGCTGGTGCGCATGAAGTTGCTGGCCTTTGCCGTCGGCGCGTCGTTCGCCGGCGCGATGGGCGTCGTCTTTGCCTCCAAGCAACTCTTCATCAACCCGCCGACCTTCGATCTGCTACGCTCGATCAACATCCTCTCGATGGTCATCCTCGGCGGCATGGGCTCGATCCCGGGCGTGATCTTCGGCGCTGTGCTGGTCACGCTGCTCGACCTGCAGATCCTGCCGCGCATCGCCAACGTGCTGCGAGATGCCCAGCGGGCCGGCCTGCCCATCCCCGCCGCCTTCGATCCCACCCAGTACCAGCGCCTGCTCTTTGGCCTGCTGCTGATCCTGATGATGATCTTCCGCCCCCAGGGTATCATGCCCGACGAACGGCGCAAAGAGGAGCTCCAGGAACACGACAGCATTCCCGATGCGATCGAGCACGCCAAAATCCCCGACACCGAGTCGGAAGTCGGGCTCAAGTAGCAGTGAGACCATTCGATGCACTTGCTGGACGCGCAGAACATCACCAAGACCTTCGGCGGCCTTACCGCGGTGAACGATGTGACGCTGACGATCGAGAAGGGCCGTATCGTCAGCGTGATCGGGCCCAATGGCGCCGGGAAGACGACCTTTTTCAACATTCTGACCGGGATCTACAAGCCCGATAAGGGCACCATCCTGTTTGACGGCAAGCCGATCGCCGGGCTCAGGTCGGATGTGATCGCCGCACTGGGCATGCGCCGCACCTTCCAGAATATCCGCCTGTTCAACAACATGACGGTGCTGGAGAATGTGCTGGTGGGTATGCACACCCACTTGCATGCGCCATTCTGGCAGATTCTTGTCCGTTCCCCCGGGGTGCGGCGCGAGGAGGCGAAGGCCCGCGAGCGGGCCCGTGAGCGCCTGGCCTACGTCGGCCTGGATGCCAAACGCGACGAACTGGCCAAGAACCTGCCCTACGGCGACCAGCGCCGCCTTGAGATCGCCCGCGCCCTGGCCGGTGAGCCGAAGCTGATCCTGCTCGACGAACCCACGGCCGGCATGAATCCACAGGAGACCGACGCAGCCACCGAGCTCATCCGCCGCCTGCGCGACGAACTGGGGCTCACCGTGGTGCTGATCGAGCACGATATGCGCCTGGTGATGGCGATCTCCGAGCGTATCAGCGTGCTTGACTATGGTACCAAGATCGCCGAAGGCGATGCTGCGACCATCCGCAGCAACCCACGGGTGATCGAGGCTTACCTGGGCAAGGGCGCCGCGGGTGCGGCGGCGTAGGAGCAGGCCGATGAGCCGCGCGGGACACCGCCGCTGGCGGTGGGCAAGCATGATCGCTGCGCTTGCGCTCTTGCTCGGCCTGGGCGCGCTGCTGGCGCTGCGCCAGCCCGCCGCCGCCGCGCCGACCCTGGCCGAGGCCCGCCGCCTCTGGCTGGCCCAGGCCCCGCCGCGCTACAAGCTCACCATCATCCAGCAAACGGCCAGCAGCACCTGCGACCAGGAGTTTCTGATCGATGGCACAGCCACCGTTGCCCTGGACAATGACTGCCGCCAGCCAGTTAGCTGGACGGTGCCCCGCCTCTTCAACTGGATCGCCGAGCTTGAGCGCGAACGCACCCGCTGCTACCCCGACCCGACCATGTGCGCCTGCCGCGGGACGATCGCGACCAGCGTGCACTATGATACCGACCAGGGCTATCCTCGCACGATCGTCTACGAGTGGCGCAAGCGCCCCAACCTGACCAGTCTTGCCTACTATCGCTCGCTCTTCGACCGCAGCTTCCCCGGCTGCAACCGTGATGGCACCGGCGGCACCGTGCGCTATGCCATCACACTCGCTGCGGAGCCCTGAGCTGGTGATGCCCAGGCCCAGCCAAGGAAATCTATGGCCCTGCTTGAGCTTAAGAACGTCCACACCTACTACGGCAAGATCCACGCCCTCAAGGGTGTCTCGATCACCGTTGAGAAAGGCGAGATCGTTACGCTGATCGGCTCGAACGGCGCCGGCAAGAGCACGACCCTGCGCACCATCTCGGGCCTGCTGACCCCGCGCGGCGGGGAGGTGTACTTCAGCGGCCAGCGCATCGACAAGGTGCCGGCCCACGAGATTGTCAAACTCGGCATCGCCCAGGCGCCCGAGGGGCGCCGCATCTTCCCGCGCCTGACGGTGCTAGAGAACCTGGAAATGGGCGCCTACCTGCACAGCACACGCAGCCAGGCCTACCACGACGACCTGGAGCGCGTCTTTACCCTCTTTCCACGCCTGCGCGAGCGCACCGCGCAAAAGGGTGGCACGCTCTCCGGCGGCGAGCAGCAGATGCTCGCGATTGGCCGCGCGCTGATGACCCGGCCCCAGGTGCTGCTCCTCGACGAGCCCTCGATGGGCCTGGCCCCGGTGCTGGTTGAGCAGATCTTCGAGATCGTCAAGACGATCAACGGCCAGGGCACGACGGTCCTGCTGGTCGAGCAGAATGCGCTCCAGGCGCTGAGCATCGCCAACCGCGGCTATGTGCTGCAGAGCGGCGCGATCGTGCTCGAGGATAGCGCGCAGGCCCTGCGCGAGAACGAGACCGTGCAGAAGGCCTACCTGGGCCTGGAGTGATTGTGACGCGGGATTGGGTCTGACCCGGGTATGGGCAAAGTAATAACAGCGACCGGGGCGCATCGCGTCGCCAGGGCGCCGTGGCGCTGGATGCTGGTGGCGCTACTCGCCCATACGGGTTGGGGCGCCTACCCGGTCTTCGCCCGCTACCTGCAGACAGTGAGCGCGCTGCCGAGTATGGCGCTGCTCGCCCTCGGCAACCTGCTCGCCCTGGTGCTCTATGCGCCGTTCGTGCTGCGGCAGATCGACGGGCGGGTGCTGCGCTCGCGGGTGATCTGGGGCTTCACCCTGGTGGTTGTGCTGCGTGCGATCACCAATCTGCTCGCCGCCCGCTTCACCCTGGCGATCTACGTTCAGCTGATCACGCTGATGACCCCACTGCTGGTGGCCCTGCTCAGTGCCGGCCTGTTCCGCGAGGCGTTGCCGCCCTACACCTGGCCCGCGATCGGCCTGTCGATCGTCGGCTCGCTGCTCATGATGAGCGGCGATATCGCTGGCCACGGCCAGTTGCTCAGCCTCAGCGCGAGCGACCTGCTGGGCATCGCCCTGGCCTTCGGCTCGGCTCTCTGCCTGGCACTTTACATGCTGCTCGTGCCGCGCACGGTGAAGGATGCCGTCTCCGGCGAGGCGGTGCTGCTGGTGCAGCTGATCGCGCTGAGCATGGTCAGCGGAGCGCTCAGCCTGGTGCTGGGCGAAGACCTGGCGCGCTTCACGGCGCTTGACCCGCGCGACTGGGCGGTGTTTGGCGCTTTCGTGGGCTGCGTGCTGCTTGGCGCAAACGTCGGCCAGATCGCGGCCCTGCGCCACCTCGGCGCACCACTGGTCAGCAGCACTATGGCCTGGCGGCTCATCGCAACACTGGCCCTTGCCGCGCTGCTGCTCGGCGAGCAACTGCGCTCGCTGTGGCAGGCCCTGGGCGCGCTGATCGTGCTCGTGACGATCAGCGCCTACCTGCACCGCCAGGCCCGGGCCTAAAGTGGCACAGGCGGAAATCGGCGAAGGCCATTGGCCTACAGGAGGGTTATGCGCACGTCGTTGAGCCGCAATCCAGCGAATTTCATATCAGATGCCCATCCGTTCAACGCTGCCGGTGCATCAATCAGATGTGCTACAATTACAGTGACGTTAAACACGTCGAGTACGTCAAGCGCGCACGGGCGCAGGTTCGGGCTGGGCAGGGTATCCGACTGTACCAGGTGCTTTCGGGCGATACTTGCTGAACGGATCAGGACCAATGCCCACCCCAACCACCATCCGCGCGCTCACCGTCGAGCGCCTTGACATCCCGCTGCACGCCCCGTTCGGCATCGCCGGTGGCGCCCAGGATGTCGCCCGCAACCTGCTGGTGACGCTGGAACTGGCTGACGGCACCCGCGGCTACGGCGAGGCTGCCCCCTTTCCTGCCTTCAACGGCGAGACCCAGGCCAGTGCGCTGGCCGCGCTCGAGGCCGTCCGCTCACAGGTGGAGGGCGCCGATGTGCGTGAGTGGCGCCCCATCGCCGCAGCGCTGCGCGCGACGATCGGCGCCGCCGGCTCGGCTCGCTGCGCCCTGGAGACCGCGCTGCTCGACGCGCTCACCCGCCGCGTGCGTATGCCGCTCTATGTCTTCTTCGGCGGCGCCGGCAGCACGCTGGAGACCGACATGACCATCACCACCGGCACGGTGGAGGAGGCAAGCACTGCTGCGCTGGCGATCGTCGACCGTGGGATCAGGGTGATCAAGGTCAAGATCGGCTCGCGCGACCCGGGCCTCGATCTGGCGCGGCTGGTCGCCATCCACACCGTTGTGCCCGACGCACCGCTGATCCTCGACGGCAACGGTGGCATGCGCGCCGAGAGCGCGCTCGAGCTCATGGGCGCGCTGCAGCTGCACAACATCCACCCGGCCCTGCTCGAACAACCGGTGCCCGCCGACGACTGGGAGGGCCTGCGCCAGCTCACCCGCTGGGGTGGCGTGCCGGTGGCCGCCGATGAGACGGCCAGCAGCGCCGCCAACGTGTTGCGCCTGGCCGTCGAGCGCGCCGTCGACGTGGTCAATATCAAACTCATGAAGTGCGGCGTGGTCGAGGCACTCGATATCGCGGCGATCTGCCGCGCGGCCGGGCTGCGCCTGATGATCGGCGGCATGGTCGAGTCGTTGCTCGCCATGAGCATGTCGGCCCACTTCGCCGCGGGGCTGGGCGGCTTCGCGTTCGTCGACCTCGACACGCCCATGTTTCTAGCCGACAACCCCTTTACGGGCGGCTATCGCCAGCAGGGGGGCCGCCTTGAGCTCGCGCACATCGCGGCCGGCCACGGCGTCGAGCCCCGGGGCTAGTGCCTCTCAGGTGGAGGGTTTTTGGGAGTTGCGCCCCCAGGCCCCGCATACCCCACCCCCCTACCCCCTCCCCTGGCAGGGGAGGGGGCCAGAATCTGGCGTTGCGGTGCGCCAGCTTCGCTGGCGCACCGCAACGCCAACAACATACCCCCCGCTCCCAGGCTGGGAGAGGGGGGGAGGGTGGTGGGGCAGCTTTCTAATGCACGCGGTCAAAGCCGTCAAGGACGCCAGCGCGCTCACCACCACCCAGGAACACCATCATTATACGAGGACGCTATCCGCCAAAAACCGTCCACCTGAGAGGGGGCTAGTGCCGGGCTGCTGGATGCTGCATCCAGGATCCAGCGGTCACGCTTGGATCTTCTTTCCATAGATCCCGACCCGCGCGGACGATATACTACAAGATAATGGTCAATCCAGATACGCACTGTGGCTCCCGAGCGCCGAAGCCGGCGTGCGGCGGAGCCATTTTGAGTTCGTTCGAGAGCGCTATGACAACGCGACTGTTGATCGCCGATGATGAGCCCCTGATCCGCGCAAATCTCCGTGAGACGTTGCAGGAGCAGGGCTACCTGGTGGTGGGTGAGGTGGGCGACGGCCAGTCGGCGGTAAATCTGACCCGCCAGCTGCGCCCGGAGCTCGTGCTGCTCGACGTCAAGATGCCGCATATGGACGGCATCATGGCCGCCACGCTGATCAACGCCGAGCGCCTGGCCCCGGTGCTGTTGCTCACCGCCTACAGTTCGCGTGAACTGGTGGAGCAGGCCCGCGCCGCTGGCGTGCTCGGCTACCTGATCAAACCGGTGCGCGAGGCTGAGCTGATGCCGCTGATCGAGGTCACCCTGGCCCGCTGGACCGAGCAGGTGCGCCGGCACAATGAGCTCGTGCAGCTCAAGGACCGGCTGGAGACGCGCAAGCTCGTAGATCGCGCCAAGGGCTACCTGATGGACAATCAGGGCCTCAGCGAGGCCGAGGCCTTCCGCAAGATCCAGCAACTGGCGATGAACAGCCGCAAAACCATGCGCGAGGTGGCCCAGGCCATCCTGCTTGCCCAGCAGCTCAGTGCCTAGTGCGATTGCAGATTGCAGATTTGCGATGGTAGATTGGGCGCGGCGCAGCTGGACACGGTCGAGGTCGCGCTGATGCCCGAACAGGTCGCCTGGAACTGCACTCGTGCCAATACCTTGCACATACGCGCTTCGCCTCCACCCCCCTACCCCCTCCCCTGCCAGGGTTTAGGGGCGGACAGCACAGATGTGCAGGTTGACTACACCGCGCGTCGGCGCTCGCGCGTACCGACCCGACCCGTGAGCTGCAGCGGCGGCGGGTCGGGCAA
>Ga0272446_1003711_pt1 | contig 18897 bp, 15 predicted proteins | sample YNPCB0061_FD_194587 | JGI IMG/M metagenome (GOLD analysis project Ga0272446, IMG submission 194587) | Hot spring microbial mat communities from Yellowstone National Park, WY, United States - YNP-CB-006-1 | ecosystem: Environmental > Aquatic > Thermal springs > Hot (42-90C) > Sediment | place... | reverse complement strand
CAAAAACCAGCTCCTACTTGTTTCCGGCATGAAAGCGCTCGGATTTCAGCCTCTGTTGCCCGAACCCCTCCATTCACCCATCATCACGGCCTTTCGGTATCCGAATCATCCGGGTTTCGATTTCGGCGAATTCTACCGGCTCCTTAAACAGTGCGGGTTTGTCATTTATCCGGGGAAGGTCACCGATATCGATACGTTCCGAATCGGGTCAATCGGAGATGTCCATGAGCAGGATATCTCCCGGCTCCTCCAGGCCGTCGAGCGGAGCATGTACTGGAGGGTCGGAATACCGGGCGGATGGGAACAGGGGCTCAGCAAACATCGATACAATGAACGGGTATGGATATGAAAGGAGGTGATCGGCTCATTCGAGGGTTTCAAGAAGGCAGCGGTTGATGAAAACAATGGATCATACGCAAAAGAATCCAACAAGCTTGTTCGAATCGAAAGGAGAAAACAATGAAGTTCAGATTTCCGGGGAAACACACCAAGATCGCGATTTTCGTGTTGTGGATGCTGTTCGCCGTTTCTTCGATGGCTGCAGCAGAAGTGAAATATGTCTTTTTCTTTCTCGGGGACGGTCTTTCCAACAGCCAGATCCAGACGACCGAAGCCGCCATGGCAACGGCCTATGCCAAATCCACCAATCAGTCGTTGGGGCCGGAAGCTGGGGATTTGGATGCGAAATATCTTTTGAATGCAGCGGCACGTCTGCGGTTCACGCAGTTTCCCATCATGGGCATGCAGACAACATACGATGCCTATTCGCTGAATACGGACTCGGCTAGTGCAGCAACGGCCTTCGCTTGCGGTATCAAAACCAAAAGCGGCATGATCAATATGAGTCCGGATCAGAAAGAGCAATACAAAAGCGTGGCCCAATTGGCTCACGAGCGAGGCATGAAGGTCGGGATATTGACCAGTGTTTCGATCGATCATGCAACCCCCGCATCTTACTATGCGAGTGCTGCATCACGATCTTACTTCAACAGCATTGGAACGCAGCTTGCCAATAGCGGGTATGAGTTTTTTGGCGGTGGTGGATTTGTGTCCCCACAGAAGGCCGAAAAATCCGGCGACACCAACAACGATGTGTATGCCTTGTTGGCACAGAACGGTTACACGGTCCTCAATGATCGCTCCTCCATCCTGAATTTGAAAACCACCCCGAAAAGCAAGGTGGTTGCCATCAATCCATGGCTACAGGACAGCTCGGCACTGCCTTATCATTTGGATAAGGTTTATTACGATAACGGAAACAAGAATCTGACCTTGAGTGAAATGACAGCAGTGGCCATCGCCAATCTGGAAGCTCTCGATCGGAAAGAAGGCGGAAAAGGTTTCTTCATCATGGTGGAGGGCGGGAAAATCGACTGGGCCTGTCATGCAAACGATGCCATGGCCGCGATGGTCGACGTGACCGATTTCGATGCCGCCGTCGGTCAAGCCATCGACTTTTACAACAAGCACCCGAATGAAACGCTCATCGTTGTTACAGGGGATCATGAAACCGGCGGTATGAGTGTCGGGCATGCAACGACGGCTTACAAGGCCTATTATGACAAGATGTTCGGTCAAAAGGCGACTTTTCAATATTTTACAGACAACCAGTGGAAAGCGCACAAAGCGAAATATGCTACAGGGTATGATTACACTCGGTCCGACAATTTGGCTTCAAACGCCGAAATGGTGGCCTTGCTGAAAGATGTGTTTGGTCTGGATTATAGCAGCCTCAATGATTACCAGAAGCAACGCCTGGAAGATGCTTACGATCAATCGATGACGGGGAAGAACAACAACAATGATGCAGCCAATAAACTGCTCTATGGTGGCTATGAGCCGATTACGGTAACAATCACACATATCCTGAACGAAATCGGTGGAATCGGGTGGACGTCCTATTCTCATACAGGTCAGCCCGTACCTCTTTTCGCCAAGGGCGAGAACGCCGACACGTTTGTTGGTTTCTATGACAATACGGATATCGCCAAAAAACTGGCTTCCGTAATGGGCATCGCACAAAGCTTGCCCGTGTTGAAATAATCCGGCATCCGTAGAGGTTTACAAAACGATCCCACAGGCCAGAAATGGGAACTTTTGGGCCTGTGGGATGTCTTTTTGGGCAATTGGAGAACGACATGTCTATCTCGAAAAATCACTGGCTTTTTTCCGGCTCGATGATATTGATCTGTATCGGCTTATGGTTTCTGGATATCGGCAACATCCCCCAATCGCCCAAAGGATTGCACGATCGGGCTCTGGTGCTGGAAGTTGACAACCGATTGGTTCGTACCCACATGATCGTCAGAACCGGTGAACAAATCCTACGGGTGAGATTGCTGGGAGGACCGGCAGCCGGGCAGGAATTTACGATGGGAAATCGGCTGACGGGAAAGATGGAATTGGACGAGTATTACGTGCCGGGTGCGACCATCCTGGTGGAGTATGACATTGCTGATGGAAAACCATTGAACGGTCTGGCCAGGGGATATTTTCGACTGCATTATCTGGTGCTGTTGCTTGTGCTGTTTGGGGTGTTGTTATGCGTCGTCGGCGGGCACACGGGACTCAATGCGCTCTTGTCCTTCATCCTGGTGGCGATGGTGTTGTGGAAATTGTATTTCCCGCTGCTGCTCAAGGGATATCCGCCAATATGGACAGGTCTTTTCATCGCCACATTGCTGACGGGTTTTATCTGCTTATCGGTCGGCGGACTGAATCGAAGGGGCGTATCCGCATTTCTGGGTTCACTCTCCGGAATATCGTTGACCTGTGTGCTTGCTGTCATCTCGACAAAGGCATTTCATTTGCACGGCGCCATACAACCGTTTTCTGAAACCCTATTGTATTCAGGGTATTATGGACTCAATTTGACGGATATTTTCATTGCGAGTGTGTTCATTGCATCATCTGGCGCTGTCATGGATTTGGCAATGGATATCTCTGCCAGTATGGAGGAAATCAAGTGGAGCCGGCAGCACATATCCTTCGTGGCGCATCTTGCTTCCGGATTGCGGGTTGGCCGAGCCGCTCTCGGAACGATGGCCACCACCCTGCTGTTGGCCTATTCCATCAGCCACAGCACCATGTTCATGTTCTTCATGGCAAAGGGGCTTCCGCCGAAGAATCTCCTGAATGCCCCCTTCATTTCGGCCGAACTGCTCAACATTCTCATCGGAAGTTTCGGCTTGATCACCGTGGCGCCGCTGACGGCTTTGATATCAGCCTTGTTCTGCCGCATCGATCCTGTTGTCGAACTGGCCGTCGACGGATAGCCTGTCCTAAGGCGAGGTGTGTGAAGACGAAGGGTTGGTTCAGATCCCTCTTTCATCCGAACAACCCTTCGTCTGTTGATGGACTTCGGCGCCCTTGGGTATCAGAACTTTCGGAAAAGAATGTCGTCCCGATGTTCGTCTTCATCCGCCGTATTCGGTGTTTCCTCTTCGATACAGGGCTCCTCGCAGGAAACGACAACGGCAGGTGTCGCATCTTCACTCGATGCTTCCATTTCCCGCCATTTCATCTCGAGTTCGAGCTTGTATTTTCCTTTCTTGGAGGTCGCCGCCAGTTCCACCTCGATGTCGTTGCCCGGTATGAGCGTCACAAAGGAGGTATCTTTCTGAACGACGAGCTTGCCTTCCCGAAAGCTTTTGGCAAGATTTTCCAAGAGCTGGGCGGCGGTTTCAGGATTCATCATGCATTTGACTTCGACTTCACTCTTTTTCATCATGGCCTCCTTTTCGATTTTTTGGATGGGTAGATGGGAACACGCCGATCCGAAGCGGCGAAGCGATCGAACCGCTCGGCCGATTCGATCAGCACAGGGAAAGCAAGACGGCAATCAGTTTTTGAGGGTCGATACGCCTGGAATCTCCGGCATCGACCAAGTCCACTGCGAGCAACCGGGTTCCCTGGCGTTTCAATTCCTCGACTTCAAAGGGACGGGGGCCATCCGCTCTTTTTCGATCCAAAATGACCATATCGATGAGGGGGATGGGGGAAGACATCACCGGTAAATCATCGTTCAACAAGCGATGAATCCATTGAATCTGTTCCATGATCGACGCATCCCCCAATTCCGGATCGACTCCCATGTTGGGGATAAATACTTTGGGGCAGGGATTTCGACATACGGCCGAACCGACACCATGCGGCAGAAGATTGACCAAGATGCTGGAGAAGAAACTCCCCATAGGGAAACAGATCATCTCCGCTTCTTGGATCAGGGAAACCAATTTTTCCCGCACACTGACCGTAACCGGTTCGAAACGTTCCATCGATCGGGAAAGAGAAAGGGTAGCGATCTTCGCCGGAAGTGGACCGCCTTCTTTTGCGGTGATTCGGTGTTGGCCCAAAACCACTTGCCCGTTTTTCAGGGTTGCAGCCAAATGATAGGGAGAGTTGACCACAGGGCGAACCGTACCGCGCACCTGGACCAGCTTGGAATAGATAAAGATGACCGGATCGAGATGACGGTGATAGCTCAAGTATCCGCCGGTAAGCACGAGATTTCCAATGCTGGCGCCACGTAAATCGAAATCTTCGGGTTTGTTTTGGTAAAACACGGCCAAGTGGTGACGAATAATCTTTCGCATGGGATGGGCGATACAAGCGATCAAGGGGTGGTCGCCGGCCACCAAGGCTTCCATGGTCGCTTTCAAGGCTTCTCGGTCATCGGTTTGGGGTAGGCGATGGGCAAACAATCGGTAAACCTCTGGATACCCCTGCAACGATTGATCCGCAAGGGCCATCAGTCGGTTTCGAATGTCCCCGACTGCAGGCATTTGGAAGGCCTTACGGAGAACGGCGGAGCTCCCCCCCGAATCGAAAGGTGTCACGATATGGATCGAATTGTGGGTATATTGGATCAAGTGCTGCGAGAGCTCCCGCAACGCGCTGCCCCCGCTGAAAAACAGGATCTTGGGCCCATATTCCGGACTTTTTCGATAGAGCGCGAGCTTGGCCGGATTCGGTATGGGAAGGTGTTTGGTCAGTGCGACATACATGGCATCGATCCGACCGGTTGATGAAGTTCAGCTTCGACCCCTTTCGAAGCATGCAGCAAGCTTCTGCAAAAAGCGACAGCCGCCTGAAAATCGACCCCACCGGTGATTTCGTATACGGCAATGTCTCCGAGCCGATCGATATACGCATCATCCGTCGGATCGACCGGATGCGGCGTTCGTTCGTTCAAAAAGAACAACCCCGTCGACTTTCGAAATGCCTGCAATAGATCCTTTCTCTCGTCTAAGAAAACCCGTCGAGCGTCCATCGGTCGATCCTGTCGTTTCCAATTGAGGATCACCAAGGCATGCAAATGGGCGGAAAGCACGAACCGGCTGTTCGGAAAACACCGGTCCAAGGGAACATCGTTTTTCTCTTCCAGCGTCCAAAGTTCACCGACGCTCATTCGGGCGTATCGCTGAAGTTCCCGTTCGGAAAGCATGCCGAAGAGGCTTGGGTTGTTCAGAATGGTCCCTGGATTGATCCGAGGCAGTTTGGCCACACCGTGCATGATCACTTCGTTGGCTTTTCTTTCCAAGACCAAGCGATCGTTGCTGACGAAATCTGCTCCGATCCCCAGCAAATGCAGGCTGAGGGTAGATTTGCCCATTCCGGAAAACCCCGCAATGGCAATGCCGAATCCGTGGAGCAGAACGCCCGAGGCATGGGCCAAGAGTCCCCCTTCATGCAGGAGCCATTGAATGTATCGGTTGTTGATGAAATTGACGATTTGATTGAGATTGCGCTTGCATGGACCGACGGCGATATGGTCTTCCGCTCCAAACACGAAAACCACACCGGTCAAGCGCTTTCGAACGATCCGACCGTCCGGAAGATCGATGAATTCTTCTTTGATCCGGGATTTTCCGGGATCCGGTTCCTTCGGGATCAATGGAAGATCGACTTCAACGGCATCGGTTTCGTGCACGGAAATCGTATAGGTCGGAACACCGGATACTACGACGAACGGATGAAAATAGACACGCAATCCCTCAAGGATTTCGGAATCGTTTGCCCGAATCTTTAGGATACAGGCTCCGAAGCGCAGAAACATCTCTTCCGTCGGCGGAAGCGACTTCCGGATGAACTCAGAGACGGTTTTTCGGTGCCGAGCTTGGAGTTTCATGACGTGATCCGTTTCAAGACGTAATCGAGATACAATTGGGCGCCGTCAATCCCACAAGCCGTTTTCAGTCCTTTAAACCCTCCGAAAGCCGACACCTCGAACACCAAGGGACCGTTCTCTGTCTCGACGACATCGACACTGGTGAAATCCAAGTGAAACAGCGCTTGAGCCTTCTTGGCCACCTCGATGGTTTCCGGATCAGGCTGGTAGGGGATGTATCGTCCTCCGTTTTCCGTCGTGGTGTTCCAGCTATCGGTATCGTTTTTGCGGGCATAGGTGGCGACGTATTCGCCTCCCAGAAACACCACCCCCAAATCCTTGCCATGCAAATCCAGCCGTTTTTGAAGATAGAGAATGGGATTCTTCAACTTGAACGTCTCGATTTGGAGCGAGGCATTCGGATGATATTCGACAACTTCCATGCCACGAGCTTTGGTGGAATACAACGGTTTCAAGACAGCCTGCCCATATTCACGTAATACCTGCAAGGCTGTATCCGTATTTTCCGTGATGCACGTGGGCGGCATGGGAATGTCGGCAGCCCGTAACGCAAGGGTGCAGCTGAGCCGATCCAAAACCCGAAGAATATGCAGGGGACGGGAAAAGATCTGGACCCCCCGGGTTTCCAGAAAATTCAATATTTCCAATCGATCCAGAAGGTAGGGCGCATAATAGGGTCCGATCTTCTTGATGATGAGAGCGTCCATCCCCCCCAGATCCATTCCGCTCCAATGCACCTGTTTCCGATCCAAATCGACGGATACATCCTGCATGTCGATCAGCATACGCTTTCCCGTGAATCGGGCGACGACATCGGCAAGATACTCGGAAGACCATCCCCCGATATTGCCAATGACAGCGATTTGCGGCTTCTTCACTGTGTTTTCACCCTCCATTCTTCCTTTTACAATGCCTCCAGAAAGAGGACATCCTCCGAAAAACCGAAGGATTCCCAATCGGCTTTATCGCTGTAGGACAGAATTTTTTCCAGCAAGTAATGGGAACGCAAGGCCATTTCTTTTGCAAAATCCAAATGTTGTTCAAACCGAATGGAGGTATAGAAATTTCGGGCCAGCCCAAAGGCAAGGCGTGCTTGGAACGTCGTATCGCCATGGGTTTTGGCAAATCGATACAAAAGACTCAGAAATTCCGCCATCATGGCGTTGATGCGTTCCCGCAGATCGGGTTGAAACGTAGGCAATCGGAACAGAGAAATCAAAAAAACGGCGGCATCTTCGATATAATCCCCATCATGGGATCGATAGACATCGATGAAATAAATCCGCTGGGCTTCATGATCATAGACGATGTTGTTGAGATTGAAATCGCCATGACAAAATACGCAAAACGGCGCTTTGAGGGTGCACTCGATTTCAGCGCATTGACGAACCAATTGCTCCGTTGAAGGGATATCCAGATCCCCCAAGCATTTGTTTGGACGAACCAACGTCGGGTGCAGGCGGATACTCTCCGTCATTCTGCTCAACAATTGTTCCATGAAACGCAGCGGAACCGGTTGTCTCTGCAAGGTATGGGTCCAAATTTCATCGATCACATGAACCAACAAGAACAAGGCATTTTGAACGATTGGGTCTTCTGCAGACAACAAGACTTCTTCGAGGGTACACCCCGGAAGGAATTCGACCAACAAGCTGGCCGTTTCGCTTGTTTCATGATACCCGAGTACCCGCGGCGTAAGCCCCGGAAAAACGGTTTGCCAGCGTAGCAAATTGTTTCTCTCTCTCAAAATCTTGTCGGGATTTCCTTCCTTGAAGACACCTTGCGATTTTTCCCCGGCATCGGCCTTTTGACCGATCAGAGAAATCCGACATCCGGAGCGCGTCCCCCAAATCGACTTCATTCCGATCTGGGAAAAATCGCTTGAATAGCCCGAAATATGTAGCGTTTCTTGAAGTGCCTCGAATTGGTGGATCTTGATTTTTTCACCCAAAATTCCGAACAACAAGGCTTCACCGATATTCAGCAAGGAATCCCCGATACGCTCGAGATAGCGAAAGATGAACAATGTCGTGATGATATCCGGTGCGGATGCTCCCCCATTTTCCAAATCCTTGAGAAGGGTTCGAAAGATGGTCGCATACATTTGATCCAATCGGTATTCCGACCGACAGATATCCAATGCATCCGAAAGTTGTCGCCCGTCAAACGTGTTCAGGATTTTGGAAACGCTGGTTTCGATGATGTCCAGCATGGTTTGGGAATCGAAACGCTGGACAAACGCCAGATCGGAAAGATACTCCAGCTGCTGAGCGATGTTCACACAAAAATCCGCGATTCGTTCCAAATTGACGGAAATGGTGTGAATGACACGAAGCAGGTTGATTTCTTTTTGATCGATCGCCTCACCGCCGTGAATTCGGGAAAAACAAGCATTTTCGACAATGGTCTTCAAGTTGTCGATATAATCGTCGCGTGAAGCCATTTTTTTGAACGATAAGGAGCCAGGATGTTTCAACAAGACCCTTGTCGTTTGGATTTGACCGGTGATTTCGATCAAGAGAAACTTGAAATTTTCCCGAAGTTCATCCAGCTTTTTGATGGTTTCAGGCGGATATCTGGATTCCATGATCCTTTTCTCTCAACAGCGTTCCGGGGAAATCGTTCCAGGTGAGTTTCATCGTGATCTTGGATTTTCCAGGTTTTCGCTTGGCCTTTACAGAAAGGCGAATCAATTCCGTCGGTGCCAGCAGGATCTGCTCTTTTCCCGAGCTGAAAACCAACTTGCCTTTTTCAATGCCTTCCATCAACGCGTTCAGGTATTGCCGCATGGTCTGTCGATCTTGAATGGCCTCATAGTCAAATTTTTCGATTTCGGACATGGCCTTCCTCCTTTCATGAAGAGATCGGTTGTTTCGGGTCGCTTTTGACCGGTTCCTCACCCAATCGGGACTTGTATTCTTCGATCACGCGTTTTCGACTCATGTCGGCCGCAATCAGCGCTTTTCGGATGTCCATATCTTCCCATGCCGGCTGCACCCCAATTTCCCGTTTGGCCTTTTCCGGGTCCTGTTTGTCGAGGTCTCTCACTTTTTCTCCCATGTGGGTGTCATCCCCCATCAAGAGCAGCAGTCTCCTGTCCTTCCGGTGTTGGAATGCGTTTTTCCGGTTGACCACAGATATGAGAAACTCCGTATACCGACGGGACTGCGGATTCCAGATTTCATAGCCATCCACATCGTAATCCGCCAACAAAATCGGCCAAAATTGTTCCGGGTGGGGAATGACGATGCCTCCGCCCAACGATCGGGCCTCTTCGATGATTTCGGAAGTTCGATAAAAATAGCGCAAGGGAAATTGTGCTTTGACGAGCTGTTTGACGGCATGCAAAAAAATTTGGGCGCGATTGATCCATGCATCCCCGAATTCCGGTCGGTATTCATCCAGAAAATCGCGGAGCAGTTTGTTTTTGAACATCTCGATGGGAACTCTGTCATAATGGTGTTCGATCAAGAGGGCCAATTTTTTCATTTGTGCTCGAACGAAGCGGATACACTCGCCATTGGCGCCGGTTTCGGATGCCGCCGATTCGATGATGTCCTCGCTGGGCTCGATCAACGCTTCGAGAAACCGGTTCATCTGATGTTTACGGTATTGAAAGGTGTAGGCCAGCATGGATTGCAGCACATGGGCGGATTGAATCCGGCTCACGTGAAAGTGCAGCAGCAGTTGCACTTTCTGGTTGAAGCCTTTCGAATAGGCATCGACTTCCACCCCGGCATATTCGTGAAAGGTCAACAATTCATTGTGCTGGGTCGGAATGATCAACGACTCTTTTCGGTTGGGGAAGGTTCGGTGAATGCGCTGTTCGATCAGATGAAGCGAAATGTGCTCCGGATGCCAATGAACGGCCAAAACGTTTTCTTGACGGGGGAAGGTGGTGGCGGGATTCACGATCCGATCGATCTGCTCGGGCGTCAGATGAATGGATGTGATCTTTTCGAAAATCCTTTCGTCGTTTTCCTCCGGTTCCTCGGAGAACATGCGGGGTGTCATGGGATTCAGCGGAATACATTCGGGCATGGTCGTCTTTCTCACTAATCGCTTGAAACCGAGTTTCAACGTTTACGTATGGTACAGCTAACCAACGAACGCGTATGATGGCTCATTCTTTCCTCAAGCCAACGGTGTGATTCAGGACATGCGTTCGGCATCCTTTTGCCCCCCGTTCCCCTATAAAAAAGAACGATCAGAAATTATATTGAAGGCATTCCGATGGGTCAACGTTTTTTAAGATGATCGTCCGCATTCGTTTGATTTTGGAAGGGAATCCATCGATCCCGGATTTCGGGTATTCATCTCGTTGAACGCTTGGACCAACAGGTCCGTTTCCGTCTTGTTCTTCGGAAACACCCATCGTCGAACAGCCCAAAACCAAATCAGCCACAGCACAATCAAAAAGATCGTCCATCCGATCATTCCAATCATCCTCTCCAAAAAGATGAAGAATCTCTTTACCATGGAATTGTTAGAAAATGATGAGGAATTGATTTTTTCTCGCAAAGAGGAGGCGATGAGGACCTTCCTCAAATCCGATCCGAATACACGAAAATTTCAAGGCGCGAACCGGTCACTCGGCTTCTGCCGGTATAGAGAAAGATGGCGAGTGCAATCCCCTCGAGAAACAGAAGCGCCTGGGGACTCCATAAGGCGTTGAGCCCGACACGAATATCCAGCGGACCGTTTCCGACCCCCTGAACGGGCGCGCTCAAGGCGATACAGATGACCAAGGGAATGGCACAGAGGGACAGCCACTGATAGGCTGAAATGGACCCAACCCCACGGAAATCGGCCCGAAAGAATTCCGAACCCCAGCGCCACAGCTTCTCGACACAAACCGCGATCAACAAAGCCGTCGAAACCCCACCTTCCAGGAAGAACATCATGGAAAGGCACCCTGTGAACGTCAGCACCACAGAGCTGATCGCCTGAATCGGCAGCACCTTTCGGCCGTCCAAGTGATGCGCGTATGCGATTTTTTTGGTTTTTCCCGTAAACACGAAACAAAACGGTCCGAAAATGCGCTGTACCCAGGAAGGACAACGATCGATCGGTTTTCCATAGCAACACCCAAAGCTGATACAGGCCAGCCGTCCGATGCCTTCACCGATGCAATAGGCGATGCCCAAGGCGGCCATCACGGGAATCAAAGGCAAGCCTCCGCCGCCGAAGCGTTCAGAAATCCGGTTGATGAAAAGAACGATGATGGGTGCAAACAAAATTCCTGCGAAAGACGCTCCTGCAACAGTCAAGGTATTGGGTTTGTTTTCAATGATGCGCGCGATGATCTTTGCAGCGGGCAAACAGATCAAAGAGATCATGACGATCAAGGACATCCATGCGAATCTGGGAACGCCGGCCGTTTCCAACAACAGGATCAGCACAGTGGCGGCAAAGGTATAGGCCAAGGCATTGAAAACCCCATAGAAGGTCAGATTCAAACCGTTCCAGGCACCGGATGCTGTTTTCTGTGCCGGGATCACGGCGAACACTTGCCATCCTTCCCGTGGCAAATGCCGAAAGCCCCAGACAAACAAGCTGCCGAGGATGGAAACCAGAATCGCCATAAAGATCCAATTGTTCATGATCATCCTCCTTCAAGAAGGTTACTTTCGGTCGTTCGGATGGGATTCAAGCGTCATCCCTTTACAACTCAGCCTCTTGGGGAAACAGGACGGTTCTTTCTTGGGGCATTCCCAAAAACACTGGATGGAAGGGCTCAACGGCCTGCTCTGACTTCTGACGAATGGCAAGGGCGATTTCGGATCGTACGGCCACATCCGTTTCCACCAAAGGAAACCCGAAACCCTTACTGTAGCGGCTTTGTACATCCCGTCGCCCCTGGTTGTTCAGCAGATCGGATGAAAAGCGAATTCGGTTTTTTTCGAAAATCAACACGGTCGTCGAACTGCCCGGTCTGAAAAGGCTCTTGGGTTGTCCTCTTCGAACAAACATTCCAGGCTGCAGCGGCCTTGGGGATTCATAACGAACATCGCTGTAACATTGCACAATGTCACCGATCATCAAGGCCGAGATTTCGATCATGGCCACATAACCGATACCGGTGCCGTCCGCGCCATCGGTATCGACAATGCTGACAGTTCTCCGGTTTTTCGATAACGGAGTGACCGCCTGAATGGCTGCAGCAGGATTGCAAGCGTGGTAGAGACCGTCGATCTCATAGATGTCTGCGACATAACCGGAAACCGGCATGTGGTTGTAATGGTATTTGTCCGGCGTCAAGCGGAAGACGGCGAAATCCCCACTGCGAAACAGCGCCCGCCATTCGGGGTGTTGCAACCCCAGCAATTCATCGAAATCGAAGAATTTGTCTTTGACCGAAATGCCGTTGTCTGTGGCAAACGATCCGACCAGCACCCGAGAATCCGCGGGGGATACGATGACATTCGGATCCGGGTTCATGGGGCGACAGTCCCAATAGCGGATTTGACGTTCAAACAATTCGCGAAACGTATGCATTCGATGGATATCCTTTACAAGTTCGGTTGGGTTGATATGAAGTTCGCGCACGGCCCTTCGGATCTGTTTGACGGAAACGGGACGCACGAGGTCGTATTGCGCCCATCCCAGCAAGCTGGAACATCTTCCGGAGATCAGCGCGCGGAATAGAAGCCCCGGCCTTTCGCGCAGCCGGTTGTACATCCAGCAAATCACCCGATCTCCCAAGAACGTTTCGGTTCTGGAGGTACCGGTCGAGCGATCGATGTATTGATGAGGCAACGGGTTCATGTTCAGGCCGCCTTCGGAAGACGATGCTCCGTCTCTTCAGGATCCGACGGTGTTGCACGCAAAGATTCCTCGCTTTGATGTTTCAGAAATCCGATGACCAGAATCAGCAAACCGATCAGAACGTCCAGATCCTCGTAAACCAATCGCTCGTCTATCAAATTCCTGTCGATTTCTTCCAAAAACAGCATCAACGGTCTGTCTTTCGAAAGCGCATTCAGGATGGTCCGCCAAGAGCCTCCCTGATTCCAGATCGGCTCGTAAAGACGGACACATTCTCGGAGGGTATGCATGGCTTCGGAAAGATGTTCTTTGGACAGGTCATTTCGGTAGTATGACTCGGCCGCAGCATTGAAATCGCGGCTTTCTACTTGAAACGGGTCGGTTGCACCGGCATGGGCAAGAATTCCGTGAATCAGCTTTTTTGATGCAGCCATTCCGGGTGCGCCCAGGATCCGTTGTTCCAAGGCTTCGATTTCCGGTTGCATACCCATCAGTTCGATCAATCCGGCGGCATCCCTTCGAAGGATTCGAACGAGCGCGAGCTTGTACTCTTGCTGGTGCACCCGAATGTATCCCGGATAGCGGGTACTGAGCCGGGTGCGACGGACTTCTTTCAGAATGTGTTGCAGAAAGACATTGGGCGAGTCGATTTTGATGAAAAACGTCGGTACCCCGATGGCCGCGCCGAAGGTGATTTGACGTCTTTCGCTTTCGACAAAGGGCAAATCCGGGATGGAAGCATGGGTGACCTCCCCTTGCACGATGTACGCTGCGGCCAAAGCCGTAATCAAATTTTGCAAAGAAACGGCAGGGCCCATATCCTGGAGCAGAGACGGGAACAAGCTGTAATACCGGCCTTCGAAGCCGCAAAACCCGTGAACATCCGCCTGCCGCATACGATACAGGAGATAGAGCGCCATTCGACTGTCGAAAACCCCCTGTTCGGTCAAATCCCGTTTGAGCCGAACGTCGTTTCCAATGCTGCCGTCCAAAGCGGGACTCTCATTTGTGCTCAACAAGGCCACCAAATAATCGATCAACCGGAAATCCGGGATGAGATCCCCCTTGAGGCCGCAGACTCGGGCGATCAAGGAATCGAGCCATTCCGGACCCATCGGCGTCAAAGGGTAACCAAAAATCTTGAGCTTCGCTTTTTTCTTCCACCGTCTCCAAAGCATGCGCAAATGGGTGAAATCGAGCTCGTGAGGTAAAAATCCCAGGACTTTTTCGGGATGGAACTGTTCGAAACTCAACCGATAGGGCGCGGCCGAATAGGTATTGACGAAAAGCGGCAAAAAATGTTCGTAAATCTTGATGATCAAATCCCCAAATCGCTTTTCTTCCGCCGCCTTGAACGTCGTTTCCGGATCTCGATAGAGTCGGAGCAATTTCCGGCTGCTGATGCTGACATGGGTGCCGTTGTTGGCCAGGCTCACGTTCGAAAGATTGGGCAAGATCACCAGGTTTGACTGGATGATGCCGGCATCTCGTAGCTTGGTGACCGCATTCAACTGACTTCTCGACAAGACGCGATGGCAAACATGCATATAGTCTTGTTTACTCTCGCCCCGATCCCAACCGGACAGGCAAGGGTTCATGAACAAGTGTCTGTAGAAGGCATCCGGAATGATTTCGTTCAGGGCGATCAAACGTTGCGGCGGATTGGGTGCAAGGCAGATCTGTGCCTTCTGACCATGATGCTGGAGCATGAAATGATGGTTTCCGTAAACGACCAACAGATGGGTCAGCAAATGCCGCAAGAGGGTTTCTTGGGCTGCGGCCCTCCCCATACCGTTTTCCAGATTCATGGGCGCCGGAAAGAACGAATACGTCTCCGGTGATGTGTTGTCGCAGAGAAAATGCGAAAGCATCGCTTCCCCGAGGGGTCGCAAGGAAACGGCCGAAGGCTTGGTTTGACCGATGTACTGCGCAAGCGCCAGTTTGATGAAATAACTGACCGGGATGCGAACCCATTTTTCCCTTTTCTGCTCGAAGAAGTAGCGATCCATATCGGCTCGAAACGGCCCGTCAGGATCTCGTTTATCCGCCAACATATCGGTATGCATCACGGTCTGCGCATAGGCATTGAGACATCGCAAGGGGAACCGAACCCAACTGTTTTCCCAAATTGCATCCTTGGATTCATCCAAAAACGCTCGCAATTTTAAATACGGCTTTTCGGTGCTTTCTTCCGTATCGACGCGCTTTCTCAGGTTTCGATAAAAAGAGGAATCTTGAATGATGATCGGCAAATCGACCGAGTGTTTTTGACCGGCCACAGCGGCAGAAAGTTCGTTTTCCGTACCTGCCGCCGCATCTCCCGGCACGAAGGGCAGGCTTTGAACAAACCGGTCCATGGAAGTTCGATCGATTTCCAGCATCCGATCCCAGCTCGAGGTACAATCTGAATGTACGGGCACTCTGTTCATCACAATACCTATCCAGGCTAAGGGTTGCTTTTCCGTTCTCGCTTTCGCCCTATCGGACCCAACCAAGGAAAAGAAGGGGCGATTCCTCTGTCCAAGACCATGCGTGCCCATCGGCAGCCGATTTCGAAGTCTGATTCAGGCACGGACATCCAGGGAGCCCGTCCCAATTCCATCTTTACAACAAATTGCTGGCCAACTCGGACAGTTCCGAGCGTTCCCCTTTTTCCAAATTGATGTGTGCATAGAGCTTTTGTCCGTGCATCTTTTCAATCAGATAGCTCAGTCCATTCGACTGTGCGTTCAAATAGGGATGGTCGATCTGAAAAATGTCCCCCGTCAGAACGACTTTCGTGTTTTCCCCTGCCCGGGTGATGATGGTCTTGACCTCATGCGGCGTGAGATTTTGCGCCTCGTCCACGATAAAGAAGATGTTCACCAAGCTTCTTCCCCGAATGTAGGCCAGGGCCGAAATGACCAATTTCTGCTCCTCCAACAACCGATTGACGGTATCCCGGCTGGATTCCGATTTTCCGAATTGGGAGCGGATGACGCTCAGGTTGTCGAACAGCGGCTGCATATAGGGGTCCAGCTTGGAGTGGATATCTCCGGGCAAAAAACCGATGTCCTTGTTGCTGAGTGGAACGACCGGTCTGGCCAGAAAAATCTGCCGATAATTCTTTTTTCGATGCAGGGCTGCAGCCAGCGCCAGAAGGGTTTTGCCCGTCCCCGCCTTTCCTGTCAGGGTGACGAGCTGGACATTGTTGTTGGTCAAGGCATCCAGGGCGAAAGTCTGTTCCGCATTTCTCGGCATGATCCCGAAGGCAGGATTCTTTTCGATTCTTCGCAGGCTGCGGTTTCCAGGATCGTACACGGCAAGCACCGATCGGGAAGCATTGCGCAGGATGAAATATTCGTTCGCTACGGGTTCAGTTTCTAAGGAAAGGCTTTGGAAATCGGTCTCGTAGGGTTGATCGTAGAAACGCTGCATCACGTCTTCCGGAACGTTCTCAATGAGGCGTTTTCCCGTGTAGAGTGCCTGAATATCCTTGACCTGATCGCTTTTGTAATCCTGCGCTTGAAGTCCGATCGATTTGGCCTTGATGCGTAGATTCACGTCTTTGGAAACCAAAATGATCTCTCTGGAAGGCTGCTCTTTCGCAATGTGATAGGCGATGTTCAAGACATGGTGATCCGCCCGATTTTCCGAAAAGCTTCTTCGGATTTCCGGATCGAAGGCAACATCCAACTTGACGGTGATCTTTCCGAGTCCCGGGCCGATGGGTACCCCTCCGTTAAACAAGTGTTCACCGCAGAGGGTATCCAAGGTTCGGACAAATTCCCGGGCATGGAAGTTCAGCATTTCGCTTCCCTTCTTGAACTGGTCCAGCTCTTCGAGAACGGTGACGGGAATGACGACATCGTTTTCACCAAACTGATGGATGCAGGCGCTGTCATGAAGAATGACATTGGTGTCCAGAATGAAAATTTTCTTTTTCTTTCTCGGCGTTCGTTTTCCTGCGGTTCGTGGTGTTGATTCAGGCATGGGTCTCCCCTACAAATCGTTTGTATATGCGGGAATCGGTCTGATCGAGATCGACCAGGATCAAGGCATCGATGACCTTTGAAAACTCCTTGTCGATGTTGAATCCAAGCACTTTCCCATTCAATTTGAGGTAATGCTTGAGCAGGGTCGGTATGCCCTTTCCGTCGGACTCGAGCTGGGATATCCAATGAGAAACATCCTCGATCCCCTCGGAATGGGTAAATTCCGGGTCCTGCCGAATCGGTAGGTTGGATGGGATACGGTAGGGTCGACGAGGTTTGACCAGAGAGGACAGCTTCGGTTCCCTGTAGGCATGCATCAGGTAACGAATCAACAGTCTCTTGCAAAAGCCGTGATAATCGTTTCGGATGCTCACCGGACCGAACAGGATCCGATACCTCGGGTTTCTCCGGATGAATTCGCCGATGCCTCTCCAGATCGTGATCAGACTGTTATGCCTTTTTTGATATTCGACGCGTACGAAAGATCTGCCGAATTCGATCATGTGTCGGGCAGAATCGAAAAACGAGCGATGGAACCGAAACAAGGTGTTGGTATAGAGCCCCTTTCTTCCGTGAGCCTCCAGGATTTCATCCACCAGCCCCAACCGATAGCCGCCGACGATGTCTGCGTTTTTTCGGTTGAAGAGCAACAAATGGCGGTAATGGGCATCGAAACGATCCACATCCAATGGGCGCCCGGTTCCTTCACAAACGGATCGGAAGCTCTGCTCCCGAAGCCGCCCGATTTCTTGGAGCACATGCGGTATTTGATCGCTGGAAGCGATGCATACGGTTTGATCCTCGTTGGTGATCAGAAGCTGTTCCTCAGGTAAGGATTCGATTTCCTGCCGAAGGATATCCGCTGCAACCGGAGGGATCAGGGGCTCGAGACGGCGACGCTTCCGGAGAAACGTCGGTACGATACCTTGGGCAAACCACCGTTTCTTCCCCCCTTGGTACCGAAGGATCTCCGTCGTGGTTCTGAGATAGTGAATCAGTTCTGCGTCTTGCTCCCTTCTTTTCAAAAAAGACCAGGCAAGGGGTTTCCCGATGTGGAGAGGAACCTGGTGATGCGCTTTGTTGACCAATTCTTTAGGAAGCAGAAGGGTTCGCAAACGAGGGGAGAAGAGTCCGGCGATGGAAAACAGCGCACTGTTTCGACCGGGGATATAGACAGGAAGGGTCGTTGCCTGGCTCTTTCGGATCAATGCAGCCACATGGGGGCTCCAATCCGGATCGGCGATCATCCATCGTTTGCGATTCCACGATGCCACCTCTCCGGCAGGAAATACGATCAAGGCGCCGCCTTGGTTCAACCATCGCAACGCCTGTTTCAGGCCTGTAACATTTTCATAGGCATTTCGGTTGTCGAAAGGGTTGACCGGGATGATCCAGTCCCCAAGACCTCGAATGCGTTTCAAGAGATAATTGCCCAAAATGCGGACATCCGATCGGATGGTTGAAATCATCGCTGCCAGAATGACCCCCTCGAGTCCTCCATAAGGATGGTTGGCAACGACCACCAGCGCTTTCGATGAGGGAATCTGCTCAAGCATCGCCTCATCACACCGATAGCGGACATCCATGGTTTCCAAGATCGTTTCGAAGATGGATGGGCTGGAAGGCTGAGCGAAGGATTTTTCGAAAAGTTGAACGTATTGTCCATTGAGGTCTTCGATACCGAGGAATCGTTCGATCGACTGCTGAAAAACGGAGAAAAACATTTTAGAGAAAGGTTTTTCGATGGTCGTGGAAAGATCGATCAATTTTTCCATACAATGTGCCTTTCAGAACGGTTTGTTTGAGATCGACAGGAGATTTGGATACGGCGGTCTCAAGGGAGGTGCTCCATCGTCATGAAAATGCGCCTCCGGACGCAACCGCTCGATCGCTTTCGGCTCCATCCAGGCGATGAATACACAGCTTATCCATGCTCCGCTTCGCCTGGCTTTTGAGCTCGCCCATGAGGCAGCTCAAATCTTCGCAGCAAACGTTGTTGGAACGATTCTGCGGCAGTTCCACGAC
>Ga0272446_1003710_pt1 | contig 18898 bp, 13 predicted proteins | sample YNPCB0061_FD_194587 | JGI IMG/M metagenome (GOLD analysis project Ga0272446, IMG submission 194587) | Hot spring microbial mat communities from Yellowstone National Park, WY, United States - YNP-CB-006-1 | ecosystem: Environmental > Aquatic > Thermal springs > Hot (42-90C) > Sediment | place... | reverse complement strand
CCGATCTTCGGCAAGTACGGCTGGAGCGGCGTGTTGACCGGCGCAGGCGTGATCTTCTTCGCTTACATCGGCTTCGATGCCGTCTCCACCGCCGCCCAGGAGGCCAAGAATCCGCAACGCGACATGCCGATCGGCATTCTGGGGAGCCTAGTCGTCTGCACCCTCTTCTACATCGCCGTCGCCGTCGTCCTGACGGGGTTGGTCAACTACAAGTCGCTAGGTGTAGCTGACCCGGTTGCCGTCGGCATCGACGCAACCGGATCGACCTGGATGAAGCCCATCATCAAACTGGGAGCCATCGCTGGTCTGAGTTCGGTCATCCTCGTGATGCTGTTAGCCCAGCCGCGCATCTTCTACACGATGGCCATCGACGGCCTGTTGCCGCACTTCGTGGCCACGCTGCATCCGCGGTTCCGAACGCCGGCCCTGACCACGATTATCACCGGCGTTGCCGTGGCGATTGCCGGCGGCATGACTCCAATCGGGATTCTCGGCCACCTAGTCAGCATCGGTACCCTGCTGGCCTTTGTTTTGGTCTGTGGCGGAGTCGTTGTCCTTCGCTATACCCAGCCGAATCTCCAGCGGCCGTTCAAAGCTCCTCTGGTCGAGGTGACTGCCACCCTGGGCATCCTGATCTGTCTGTCGCAGATGTACGCTCTGCCTGTGGATACTTGGTGGCGATTGGCCATCTGGATGGGTATCGGCCTAGCGATCTACTTCTGCTATGGCTTCTGGTTCAGCAAGTTGCACCAGCCCGCTGCCACCACTCCTGCGAGTTAAAGATGAGCCAGACCATGTCCACCACTACGGCTTCTGGCGAGTCAGCCGCCATCGGCTTCCAGCAGCGTCTTGGTTTGTTCGACGGTGTCATGCTCATTGCCGGCACCATGATCGGCTCGGGCATCTTCGTGGTTTCCGCCGACATCGCTCGTGATGTCGGCAGTGCCGGCTGGCTACTCGCGGTTTGGTGCCTGGCCGGTTTCCTGACCGTCATCGGCGCACTGGCCTACGCCGAACTGGCCGGCATGATGCCCCATGCCGGCGGTCAATACGTCTTTCTCCGCGAGGCGTACAGTCCGCTGTGGGGCTTTCTCTACGGCTGGACGTGCTTTCTCGTCATCCAGACCGGCTCCATCGCGGCGGTCAGTGTGGTGTTCGCCAAATACCTCGGAGTTCTCGTCCCGGTGCTGGGCACCGACAACCTGCTGCTGATCGTGCCTGACGTGAATCTCAAGCTCTATCTGCCGTTCATGGCCGATGCCCAGGGCAAGCCCTTGCCCTTCTTCGAGATGGATCGCTTCACCATCTCGGCGGGGCAACTCGTCGCCGTGGCGGTGCTGGTCTTCCTGACCTGGCTCAACTGCCGAGGTGTGCAGGAAGGCAAGGTCGTGCAAAATCTGTTTACGATCGCCAAGATGCTCGGTCTGATCGCTCTGATCGTCATCGGTCTGACCTTGGCCGCCGATGCGACGGTCTGGTCGGCCAACACCGAGAATCTGTGGGCCGGCATCGCCGAGACCAAGGCCTTTCAGGATGTCCAGAATACGCGACCGGCCCAGTGGCTGGGAGGGAGTTTCCTGGTCGTCGCGCTGATGGTCGCTGGAGGGGCGATGGTCGGGGCACTGTTTTCGGCGGATGCCTGGAACAATGTCACCTTCATCGCCGGCGAGATGCGCAATCCGCAGCGCAATCTGCCCCTGAGCCTGGCTCTAGGCACAGGGCTGGTCATCACGCTGTATCTGCTCGCCAATCTGGCCTATGTGAACTCCCTGCCAATGCAGCCATCGGCCGAGTTGATGCAGAAGATCGAGGCTTTGGAAAAGGCCGGCAAGCAGGACGAGTTGCAGCAATTGATCGCCACCACCTCGCCGCGCGAGTTTGGCATCGCTCGCGCCAGCGAAGATCGCGTGGCTACGGCAGTGGTTCGTCTGGTTTCTCCCGAGTGGGGAGTCGGGCTGATGGCATTGGCCATCATGATCTCGACCTTTGGCTGCGTCAACGGCATGACGCTCATGGGAGCGCGACTGTACTACGCCATGTCGCGCGATGGGTTGTTTTTCAAGTCGGTCGGCACGCTCAACTCACGGGCGGTGCCTGCGGCCGGCCTGATCTTGCAGATGTTGTGGTCGGTCTTGTTGGTGTTCTCAGGCACCTACAACGAGTTGCTCGACTTCGTCATCTTTGCCGTGCTGGTCTTTTACGTCCTGACGGTGGCCGGCCTGTTCGTCCTCCGCTACAAGATGCCCAACGCCGAGCGGCCGGCGCGAGCCATCGGCTATCCGGTGTTGCCCGCTCTCTATGTGGTGTTGTGTTCGCTGATCATGGTCGATCTGCTGATCGTCCGACCCAAGTTTACCTGGCCGGGCCTGATCATCGTGTTGACCGGCATTCCGGTGTACTATCTGTGGCGTTGGCGCAACCCGGTAGCGACTGGGATGTGATCCGCGTTCGCAAGCGAACCTGTTTGGACGAGATGTTGCTATGCGGATCACCCGTGTTGATAGCACGCTCTTGCACATCCCGCTGTCGCGTCCTCGCGCCTCGACGCTCGAGATGGCAGCCGGCCGACTCAACCACATCGTCACTTTGCTGGTGCAGGTACATGCCGACAATGGCCTGGAGGGGATCGGCTTTGCTTATGCTTTGCAGTCCTCCGGTCGAGCCATGCTGGCTCTGGCTCAGGACGACCTGACACCGCTAATCGTCGGCGACGACCCCCTAGATCTGGAGCGACTGATCCACAAGGTCTACTGTCGGCTTCAGACCATCGGCCGACGCGGCCTAGTGCAGCAGGCGTGGTCGGCCTTCGATGTGGCGTTGTGGGATCTCAAGGGCAAAGTGGCCGGCTTGCCCTTGCACAAGTTGCTGGGCGGCGCACGCGACTCGGCGGAGGTTTACGGCTCGGATACCGGCTGGTTGTACATGAGCGTCGAGGACATCCTCAAAGCCTCGCAACCCTATCTCGAAGCCGGCATCAAGGGCATCAAGGTCAAGGTGGGAGCCAATCCGCAAGAGGATCTCGACAAACTCACGCGATTGCGCGAAGAACTAGGGGACGATGTCTGGCTGGCAGTGGATGCCAACGAACGCTACGACTACGCCACCGCCTTGACAATGGGCCGATTCTACGAGGAAGAGGTCGGCGTGGGCTGGTTCGAGGAGCCGATCAGTTGCGAGGATGTGGCCGGACACGCTCGCCTGGCCCGGCAATTGGAAATCCCCATCGCTGCCGGCGAAATGCTGTTCGGCTTAGACGAGTTTGAACGCTACATCCAGGCTGACGCTTTGGCGGTGTTGCAACCCGACGTGACCCGACTGGGCGGTATTTCGCCCTGGCTAGAGGTGGCCGCCCTGGCGTGCCGGCACCACTTGCCCATCTCCCCGCATCTGCAACCCGAGATCACGGTGCAACTGGCCTGCGGTCTGCGAGGCGTTACCTCCGTCGAGTACATGCCTTGGCACGCTGGCCTGTTCACCAATCCTCCGCAGATCGTCCAAGGGCGGTTGGTGCCTCCTGTCGGCCCCGGCCTGGGCCTGGAACTGGACAACCACGCCGTTGCCAAGTGGCGAGTAGCCTAGCTGTCCTCTCACGAGTGGGGAGAATCAGCGAGCCACCCCGCGTGAGCGGTGGGAGTTGTAAACTTCTTCCGCAGACGTTCCGCCTTTCGGTTCATACTCTGGTTGCGTCCAGTTGTCGCGGAGAACGGCCTTGCTCGCTGCCTTGTTTGCTGTCACGCTCTTCCTCGCTGCCGCCCTGTTGTTCCTGGTCGAGCCGCTGATCGGCAAGCGGTTACTCCCCTTACTGGGCGGCACGCCGGCGGTCTGGAACACCTGTCTGGTCTTCTTCAACCTGGCGTTGTTGGCTGGCTACCTCTATGCCGACCGAGGTAGCGCGCGATTGGGAGCCTCGCGTCTGGCCGGCTGGCATGCGGTATTACTGATTTTACCGATCGTCCTCTTTTTGCTCGGTTGGTGGTGGGTTGGCTCGCCGTTGCCGGTGATGGCTTCGCTGTTGCCGCAGGATCTCGATTATCCCATGCTGCCGCTGCTGGGCGCGCTGGCCGTGGCCCTGGGACTGCCGTTTTTCGTGCTGGCGACCACGTCTCCGCTGTTGATGCGCTGGTTCGCGTTGCTGTCACGCCGCGATCCCTATCCGCTCTATGCCGCCAGCAACGCCGGCAGCCTGCTGGGACTACTGGCCTATCCGCTGGTCGTCGAACCCCTGTTGCCCTTACCCGCTCAGGAAGTGTGGTGGGCCACAGCAGCCACGCTGGTGTTTGCCCTGATCGGCCTGTGTGCCCTGCTGGCTCGGAGCAAAACGCCCGAGCAAGTTGCGCAGCCCTTGCCGGGCACCGAACCGCTCGCTGTGCCGCAGTTGCCTGCCCTGTCGTGGCGGCGGTGTCTGCGCTGGCTAGGGCTGGCCGCACTGCCCGCTGCGCTGTTGTTGGCCGTCACTGCCCATCTGACCAGTGACATCGCTCCGGTGCCGTTGTTGTGGGTGGTGCCACTGGCTCTGTATCTGCTCACCTTCATCGTAGTGTTTTCGTGGTGGCCAGACTGGTTGCACCATCTCGTTGGACGGTTGACGGCCACGGCTCTGGTCGTATTGGTGCTGCCGTTGGTGATGGGAGGAAGCGATCCGATCGTGCTGGTGGTAGCACTGCATCTGACGGCCTTTGTGCTGGCGGCATTGTTGTGTCACGGCGAACTGGCACGAGATCGCCCGCCGGCCGAGCAGTTGACCACATTCTATCTGTGCCTGTCGTTGGGAGGCGTGCTAGGCACCTTCGCCTGTGCGCTGCTGGCTCCAGTGGTCTTCAGCCGACTGGGACTGATCGAATATCCCCTGGCAGTGGTGCTGGTGGCACTGGTTCGACCCGGTGTGCCCTGGCAATCACCACGTTGGTCGGATGTGCTGTTACCGCTACTGCTGGGGCTGGCAACCGCAGCGGCGGCACTAGGGATAGGAGCCTGGCTTGGGCCACCTACCGATCCCAACGACATCGTCCAACGCGGACTGCGAACGGGATTGGTGTTCGGCACGGCTAGTGTGCTGGCCTTTGCGCTGGTTCGTCGGCCGTTCCGCTTCGCCCTGGCACTAGCGGCCGTCCTGCTGGTCGGGCCGCTCGATCCGGGGCGAACCAGCACGACGATCCTGCGTAGCCGCAATTTCTTTGGAGCCTTGCGTGTCAACTATTCGCTCGACGGCCAGTTCGTGCAGTTGATGCACGGCACCACCCTGCACGGCCAGCAACGCCTGGAGAAAGAAGACTCACCGACTCCGTTGACTTACTACCACCCCACGGGGCCGGCCGGTCGCCTGTTGCAGGCTTTGCCGGCGGAGCGATCCAGACGAGTCGGTCTGGTGGGGCTAGGGACGGGGGCGTTGGCCGTCTATGCTCGACCCGGCCAACACTGGACGTTCTACGAGATCGATCCAGCCGTGGTGCGCATTGCCCGAGATTCGGGATATTTCACCTATCTGCAAAGCAGTCGAGGTGAGGTAGACATCGTGCTGGGCGATGCGCGTCGTCGGCTGATGGAAACATTCTCCGGCGAGTTCGACGTGCTGGTCATCGATGCGTTCAGTTCCGATTCGATTCCGGTGCATCTGCTGACGCGCGAGGCGATGCGGTTGTATCTGGATCGGCTGAAGCCGAACGGGGTGCTGCTGTTACACCTGTCGAATCGCTACCTGGATCTGCCGCCGTTGGTGGCCCGACTGGCCCGGGAATTCGATCCGCCGCTGCTGGCTCGCCTCGACCAAGATGTCGCCACGGAGAAGCAAAAACAGCAGGGCAAGACCGATTCGACCTGGGTGGCCGTGGCCCGCAGTGCCGAGGATCTGAAGGGAGTCGCCACACCGCCAAATTGGCACAACATCCCGCACCAACCGGGAGTGGTCTGGACAGACGATTTCTCGAATCTACTAGGTGTCTGGCACGGGTACACCGAGAATTGATCGCCGTTTGCTTGGGCGACTGGCGAGGCATCGGCATTGACTGCAAAGACCGCTTCGTGTTACTGAGTTTGCCTGGAGAAGTCTGTCAAATGGCAGTGGCACTCCTGCTCTCAGAAAGAGGCTGTTGTCCTGCGATGCAGACGCGGAGTGGAGCCATGCAACGGTCGGTAGGACTGGCCGAACCGATTTCCCGATCGCAGGAGACGACGCGAGCCGCTTCGCTGGTTTCCGTTTGCATCGTCAACTGGAACTGTCGGGAGTTGTTGCGTCAGTGTTTGAGATCGCTGGAGGGAGACAATCCGGGATGTGCGGTGGAAGTGATTGTCGTGGACAACGCCTCCACGGACGGTGCGGCGGACATGGTGGAGCGGGACTTTCCCGAGGTGCAACTGATCCGCAACGAGGCCAATGAGGGATTTGCTCGCGGTTGCAACCAGGCCGCGAAACGAGCGCGGGGGAAGTATCTGTTATTCCTGAACAACGATACCTGGGTGCCGGCAGGTGCTTTGGGGCAACTGCTGCGATATGCCGAGCAGCATCCCGAAGCAGGTCTGATCGCGCCGCGTTTGCGGGACGGAAGCGGAGAGATTCAACTCTCGGCGCGATTCTTGCCGACGCTTCCCGCGCTACTGCATCGGTTGTCCTTCCTTCGTCCTTTGGGACTCTTTCGACGGAGCTATCAGCATTATCGTGGGCGACAGATTGATCTGAATCAAACCACCGAGGTCGAAGCGGTGATGGGGGCGGCCATACTGATGCCGCAGTCGGTATTTCATCAGGTGGGAGGATGGAACGAGGCTTACACCTTTGGGGGCGAAGACTTCGACCTGTGCCACCGAGTAGGAAAACAGGCGTGCATCGTGTATCATCCCGCCGTCGAGATCATTCATCTGGGAAGGGAAGCAAGTCGGCAGCAAGTCGGGTTTGTCCACGCCAACACGGTGATCGGCATCACGCGAAGTCTGCGTGATCGAGGCACCTCTGCTTGGGGATTACTGCTATACAAGATACTGTTCACTCTGGACTTGCCGCTACAAGCACTTGTGCTGAGTAGCAAATGGCTGCTCGGCACGCTGGTCGGCCGAAAGAAACACGCCAAGCGAGCCTGGCTGGATCTGGTCGGCGTGCAGTACTTTCTGCGAAATAGCCTGTGGGAGTTCTGGCGGACGTGAAGGCCCGAGAATTCGCCACGAATGGGTTGACGGGCTGAAAGCAACTGTCTAGCATAAAGCAATCGTGAGAACGATGCTGATTGCCTTTTGTGCCATCAGATCGAAAGTAAGTGCCCCTATCGTCTAGCGGCCTAGGACATCGCCCTCTCACGGCGAAGACAGGGGTTCGAGTCCCCTTAGGGGTATCTGTTTTCTTGTACAGAACACGTCTGGACAGGACAGAAGCGAACTTAACTCCTGCATTACATCGGAGTTATTTTCGTTTGTTGCTTGCTTCCAGACATGTGCTGTCAGCGTTGTATATTTCACCTTGACGTAGGGTTGACGTAACTTGAACTTCACTTTTTACGTCACCTTTCGCGGATTGTCTCGTAGTGCCTCTCGATCTGGAGCAGTCCTACGAGTAAGTCGGCCCTGATCTCTGGTTAACCTGAAATCAGGGCCGGCTGCCTCAGTCGAACCACTCGTCGGCAGGGTCGAAGGGCGGCACGACCACATTGAGGATGGTCATTCGCGTGGCCGCACGGTGACGCACGCCGGGAGGAATCAGGACGGCCTGGCCGGTCTGCACAGGAACGAGTTGGCCATCCAGTTCCAAAGCGGCCTCGGGGCCACAGGCCAGGATGTAGTAGATCTCCGTGTGTTCGCGGTGGTAGTGACTGCGAGCATCGTCTTCGATCTCAACCAGATGCAGGCTGGCGGGAGCATCGGGCAGATCCGCGAAGGCGCGTCGCGCCCAACCACACGGACAGCGTATCGGCGTAAGAGCTGCCAGGTCGGCCAGTCGGGCAGATGATTGCAACATGGTCGGAAAGTTCCTGTGCTGCGGGCACAGGGCTATGCTAGTAGACGGGCGATTGTTCGGGGAGTGTCCCCCCCGCCTGCGCAGGAAAGGCGGCCGGCTTCAGCCGACCTCGGGCAATTCCAGGGTTTCTCCGTACTGCTCAAACACGGCGCGACGCAGAGCGGCGTGTTCGGGTCGAGCCAGTTGTGGATCAGCGGCGACCACCTCGAAGGCATCGCGGCGGGCGCGTTCGAGCAATTGCAGACCTCCCGGCCCGAGATCGACGATCTCGCCCGTGCCGTGTTGCCGGGTGCCGAATAACTCGCCGGCACCCCGCAAGCGAGCGTCTTCCTCAGCCAACGTGAAGCCATCCGAGGTTCGCAAGAAGACGCGCAATCGCTCGGCCGCCTCGTCGCCGGCTGGGTTGGCGAACAGATAGCAAAAGCCAGGCGAAGTGCCGCGACTGACTCGTCCACGCAACTGGTGCAATTGCGACAGGCCGAATCGCTCGGCATCCTCGACGATCATCCAGGTGGCGTTGGGCACGTCCACCCCGACCTCCACCACGGAAGTCGAGACCAGTACGTCAATCTCTCGGCGACGAAATCGCTCCATGATGTCGGCCTTGACTTCCTCCTCCTGTTGGCCGTGCAGCAATCCCACGGCGTAATCGCGCAGCGGGCCGGCGCACAATTCCTTGTAGGTGCTGCTGGCCGACCGGAGCGAGGATTGGCCGGTGTCCTCGACGAGCGGACAGACGACGTAGGCCTGTCGGCCCTCTGCCAGAGCGGCTTGCAATTGTTGATAAAGCCAGTCGCGTTGAGAGGGATCGAGCCAGCGTGTCACGACCGGCTGTCGTCCTGGTGGCAGTTCGCGCATCAAGGTCAAATCCAGATCGCCAAAGACGGTCAAGGTGACCGTGCGCGGAATCGGCGTGGCGGTCATCACCAGATAATGAGGCGAATGGCCCAGTCGTCGCAGGCGAGCGCGTTGATGAACGCCAAACTTGTGCTGCTCATCCACCACCACCAGACCCAATCGAGCAAAGGCGATGCCTTCCTGAGCAAGAGCCTGTGTGCCAACGACCAGATCAATTTGGCCCTGACGCAGTCCCTCTAGAGCCTCGCGCCGTTCGCGAGCTGTCAAGGCTCCGGTCAGCAACACGCGACGCACTCGACTGTGAGCTAGATAGCGATCCAGGGTATGCGCGTGCTGACGAGCCAGCACCTCCGTAGGAGCCATCAAGGCCGCTTGATATTTGTTCGCCACAGCGACGAGCAGGGCATAGACGGCGACGGCGGTCTTGCCGGCTCCCACGTCGGCCTGCAACAGACGTTGCATGGGGCGATCTTTGGCCAGGTCGGCGCACACCTCAGCGATGGCGCGATTCTGATCCTGGGTCAGACGAAACGGAAACAGCCGGCGGATGCGTTCGTCGATCAGCGGAGTGACCGGCAGGCGTGGGGCTTGCTGGCGGTCGGACAACTCTCGGCGGCGCAGGGCCAGGGCGGTCTGCAACACGAACAATTGCTCGTAGAGCAAGCGTTGCCGAGCGGCCGCTGTCTCGGCCAGCGATGTCGGGCAATGGATTTGCCGCAGAGCCTCGGCCAGGCTCGGCCAGCCCTCGCGCTGTCGCAGCGAGGGCGGAAGGCAATCCGGTACAGCGGCGGCGTGCAGATCCACGGCACGCGCGATGAGCGAGCGCAACACATCGGCGCGAAGGTCTTCGGTCAGTGGGTAGATGGGAAGAACGCCGGGCCGGGTTGGGCCGGAGCCTTCGAGGATCTGCACATGAGGGTTGGACATCTGCCAGTGATCGCGATACCAGCGCGGCTTGCCGGTAAAGGCCACGCGCTGGCCGTAGCGGAAGCGGCGTGTGGCATACGGCTGGTTAAACCACACGCCTTCGAGAACAGTAACGCCGTCGTCGCTGATGACGGCACTGGCCACGAATCCTCCGGTGGGCAGCGATCGCGAATCGAGTTCGACGATTTCGCCCTGCACGGTCTGTACTTCGCCAGGGGTCAGCGCCGTGATGGGCCGCTGGTCACTGAGATCCACATAACCGCGCGGCAGGTGCAGCAGTAATTCGCCGAGGGTAGTGATGCCGAGTTTTCCCAGCAATTCGAGGCGATGCGGGGTAATGCCCGGCAACGAGTCGAGTGGTAAGGGCAGGTCGCGAGGGTTCACGGCAGCCTCATTCGTCACAACCTCTCTGTTTGGGCGAAGGAGGTTTTTCAGGAAGCAGAGCCGCTGGGAGATTGCCTCGACTTGCTATCCAGAGGTGGTGGCGTGGAAGACGAGGCAGCAATGCGGATAGGAGTCTTGCACAGCAGACAGGCTACGGTTTTGCCACGGTCGTGTTGTTCCACGAGCATGAACTTGCGACAGCGGGGATTGGGACACTGTACGGCGAACACACCGGCCGGGGCGGATGGTGTGGTGGGAGTCATGTTAGCCTCACTGGATGCGGAGATTGCGGACGAACTCAGCTTCGCGGGCTAGTTCTTCTTCACTCAAGCCATTGGAGCGGTGGATGACGGTTCGGGCGATCTTGCCACTGGTCATGTCCAGTGCCATTACGTCGATGAGTCCGTTGCTGCCCACGCCACAGCGTACTTGCACGGGAGCCCCCTTTGGCAGATTGGCGGGAAGCCCCTCGATCCAACACTCGCCGATGGAAATGCAATCCTCGGCACGCGGGGCATCGCCTTGCAGTACCTTGACGCGCACCTTGGGTTGATTTTCGACCACCGTGTAGTAGACGCGACTGGCAGCGGTCGGCAACTGGGTATTCTTAGGGATCAAGATATCATTGATGCGTTCCTCGCCCTTGCCACGAATCTCGATGCCGAGACTATGCGCGTTGACGTTGATCTCGACGATCTGTTCGAGCAATTCCTGAGCGACGGCATCGAGCAACTGCTCCTCGCTAAGATGCTGGGCGGTCACAATGCCTGCGTGTAAGGCAGCGCCTCGAGCCACCACTTCGCTGACGGCCAGAGAGTTGTCGGGCATCTTGCCGGTCAAGTCGTGGAGCATTTGAGCAGTCATGGGCATATGGGTCGAGCCGCCCACCAGGAGGATGCGATCGACCTGATCCCAAGTCAGCCCAGCCCGGCGAAGCACCTGCTGCGTGGTCAGACGGGTTCGCATCAGCAAATCGCTGGTCATTTTCTCGAACTCAGCGCGGGTCAGAGTGAGCGTCAGACGTTTGCCCCCATGCTGGCAACTGATAGTGGTCGAGGGTAATTTGCTCAACGTGCGTTTGGCGCGTTCCGCGTTGGCCCGCAGAATACTCAGCGACTGCGGATCGCTGCGTGGATCCATCTGATGTTCTTTAAGGAAGGCCGAGGCAACGTAATCGACGATCCGATCATCCCAGTCTTTGCCGCCGAGTTGCACATCGCCCTCAATGGCGAGGGTTTCAAAGCGTCGGGCCCCGAGCCGAACCAGGGTCACGTCAAAAGTGCCCCCGCCCAGATCATAGACCAGAACCGTGCGGTGCTCACCGGGCGAAAGAGGCGGCACGGTTGCCATGCCATGCAAGGGGCGAGGCGGTTGCAGACTGTAGGCAAGGGCAGCGGCGGTCGGTTCATCAAGAATGTCCAGCACCTCCAGACCAGCGATACGACCGGCATCTTTGGTGGCCTTGCGACGCGTATCGTCGAAGTAGGCTGGTACGGTGATCACGGCTCGATCAATCGGCCCGATGCGGAGTTCGGCATCCTGGACAAGTTTACGGAGCAGGATGGCGGACAGCGTTTCAGGGCGGAACTCACGCCCGGCAATGGGGCGGTCGAGTTTATCCTTGCCCATGCTGCGTTTGATGAGGGTAGCGACGCGATCGGGTTGTTCCAAAGCCACATCGAGGGCAGCTTGACCGACGACGGCCGTACCGTCGTCCAGCAGGAGAACCGCGCTGGGCGTGAGCATCTCGTTATCGCGATTGGGCAGCGTATAGGGCTGACCGTGCGCGTCGAGGGTTGCGATGGCTGAGAATGTAGTTCCCAGATCAATGCCGACCAGGTTGCCCGCCATGCCTGGATCCTTTCCACCCCGATGCGCGCAATTTAGAGTCTTGCAAGAGGTTGGTTCACTTCTTCAACCTCCTGATAAGCAGATGAGAACATTCTAGCGAACAAAGCGAGCAAGCGGAAGCGGGGGAGAAGCGACAAATCTAGCAGAGCGAGCAAACAGCTACTCTTTTGCCTGCTCGTCGTCTGGGCATGCTCTCTTGCTCCGCCCTTACACGGCTCTGCTAAAGGTCAAACCAGACAGGAAGTTGCGATGTCCTCCTGTGCTGTGACTTTGTGCGCTGGTATGGCAGCTTGCCTGCTCTCATCGTATTATTCGTGAACCTGTCTTCAGTTGCCAGGTTGGCCGAGCAGACAAGCGGCGGCGGCTTGGCCTGATAGCCAAGCTCCTTCCATGCGTCCACCCGCCAACCAGTCGCCGCAGACCGCTAACCCAGTGGCCGGATCGAACAGAGCCAGGCGGTCGAGCGATGGCACTGGTGCGCTGTAGAGCCAACGATGCGCTTCCAGATAGAGAGTCGGAGGCAAGGGGCGACCGCTCAGGCCGGCCAGTTCCGCCAACAAGGTCGTCGCCACCCAGGCTCGAGGTGATTCTCGATTCGTCGCCGACCACTCGGGCGCGGCGTGCAACACCCAGCAGTCCCTCGCGGCATCGCGGCCCGGCTTGGAACTATTCCGGGCCATCCAGGCCAGTGCGGAATCGTGGACGAAGGCCCCATCCCAGGACACCTCCAGGGCCGTCTCAAAGGCCACCAACACTGCCCAGCATGGACTCATCGGAACCGCTCGCGCCTCAGCGGCAAGCGGATGATCGGCGAGCAACTCCGCCGTCTGCGGAGCGGGCAGCGATACGATCAACTGCTCGAAGGGCCCGAGTTCGTGTCCTGCCGCATCGACCAGTTTCCAGCAGCCGGCAACCCGCTTGAGTTCGACAATTCGCGTGTCCAATCGCAACGGCAACTCCGCCGCTAGATGGCGAGCGATGGCGGTCATGCTCGGCACTCCGACGTAGCGGGGCGGTTGGTTCGTCTTGGGCCGAACTTCCCCCCCGACGATCTCAACGATTCGGCCCTGCCACTCTGCGACGAGGCCGCATTCCAGCCAGGTCGCCACCTGAGCCGCGAAGGAAGATTGACGAGCCGTGAAATACTGTGCGCCGTGATCGAAGGATAACCCCGGATCGGCTCGTCGCGTGGCGACTCGTCCTCCAGGGCCACGGCTCTTGTCTATCACCGTGATCTCAAAACCGTGTTGCCGAAGTACCTGAGCCGCACGCAGGCCCGATATTCCTGCACCGACGACGGCGACCCGTCGAGGTGATGAAAGGTTCTGCTTGGTCGATACAACATCGTTGACGCCTCGCATCGGGTTCTCCCTTCCTTTAGGCATAATTGTAGGTGACCTTCTCTGGCATGATTCGAGTATCCTCATTGCCGCGCGTTAGGCGGTACTCTCTGCTATCTGGGTTCCCTCATTCCGTTCAGAGCTTGTGAAACCCTATGGTTGCGGTTCTGCAAGTGGCAAAGTTGCAATGGCTTGGTTGGACTGAAAAGTGTTTCCACGGCAACGAGACAGGCACCTCTCGGTTTCCGGTTGTCGGCTTGACGAGAGTCGATGCCTCGCTATAAATGGGCAGAGTGATTCAAGTTTCAAAATCCCGAGAATCGGATGCGACAAGCTCAAATCGAACGCACCATCTGCGAGCATGAGTTGTATCTCAGGCTCTTCATCACCTCCAGCGGCGGGTTGTAAATCCGTGCTGTTCCGCTTCGCGGCCTTCGCGAACACGTCTGCGTTTCTGTCGGGTATTGCGCTGACTCTGAGCCAGTCTGTGCCAGCAGGTTCTCAACATCGAGTCATAGATCAACTGGAGTGGATTGATGGGTTTGCAAGCACCTTCGCAGCGTGCGGAGAACAGCCCCGTTGTGTGGAACGGGCAACCAGTCGGGCCTGTCGGTCGCTGGACTCAGGCACTCGTTCAGTTCTTTCAGATTGAAGCAGCCAGCGGCATCCTGCTGTTGTTCTGCACCGTGGTGTCGCTGGCATTGGCCAACTCGCCGTGGTCGTCCGCCTTTGCCGACTTCTGGCAAACCTACCTGGGAGTGACGGTCGCTGGATTCGAGTTGAAAAAGCCGCTGCTGTTGTGGATCAACGATGGCCTGATGACCATCTTTTTCTTTGTCGTGGGCCTGGAAATCAAGCGGGAACTGGTCGCTGGCGAACTGCGTGATGCCCGCAAGGCAGCCCTTCCGGTCGCGGCGGCTCTGGGCGGAATGATCGCGCCGGCACTGGTCTATCTCGCCTGGCAACAGGGCCAGGCTGGCGAACGCGGTTGGGGCATTCCGATGGCCACGGACATCGCCTTCGTCGTCGGCTTCCTGGCTCTGCTGGGCAACCGAGTGCCGGCCGGCCTCAAGATCGTGCTGCTGTCGCTGGCCATCGTGGACGACATCGGTTCCATTCTGGTCATCGCTCTGTTCTACAGTTCGGGCATCTCCTCGCAGGCGTTGGGCGTAGCGGCACTGGGACTGGCCGCCACCATCGTGCTGCGCTACGCCGGAATGCGCAGCGTTGGGGTCTATGTCGTGGTGGGTGCCGCCATCTGGCTGGCCGTGCTGAAGTCCGGCGTTCATCCCACAGTGGCTGGCGTGCTGTTGGGATTGTTGACTCCGGCCTATGCCTGGCTGCCCGATCAAACCTTTTTGAATGTGGCCAACGATGCGCTGGCTCGCTTGCGCGGTGAAAAAGGAGAACTGGAAGAAGAAGATCGCCTTCGACTCATCGCTACTCTGCGAATGGCCAGTCGCGAGGCCGTTTCACCGCTGGAGCGATTGGAGACGGCGCTGCATCCGTGGGTGGCTTATTTCATCATGCCGTTGTTCGCCCTGGCTAATGCCGGCGTCCCCTTGCAACTCGGTGCCCTGAGCGATCCGGTGGCATTGGCCGTGGCTAGCGGTCTGGTGCTAGGCAAGCCGCTCGGTATTGTGCTGTGCAGTTGGCTGGCCGTGCAGGCTGGGCTGGCCCGCTTGCCGGCCGGGATGAACTGGAAGGTGTTGCTGGGCGGCGGATTCCTGGCCGGCATCGGCTTCACCATGTCGCTGTTCATTGCCGGTCTGGCTCTAGAAGGCTCATTGCTTGCAGCGGGCAAGATTGGTACGCTTCTTGGATCGGTGATCAGTGCGATGGTGGGAGTGAGTCTGTTGTACGTCGTGTTGCCGGGCCAGTCGGCCGACAAGGCCGAAGAGATCGAATCGGCTCTAGTCGCGCAAGGGAGAGTATCCTCACCCTAGCGAATCGGGCCTGCACCGGGGCTTCTGTCCCGTGGAAAGGAGGAGGCTGTGATATCGGTCATTATTCCGGTGCTGAACGAATCACAAACCATCGGTTCTGTGGTGGAGTTTGCTCGCCGTCATCCACAGGTGACAGAGGTTATCGTGGTGGATGACGGCTCGATTGACGAGACCCCCGATCAGGCGCGAGCGGCTGGGGCCAGGGTCATCACCAGCACCTTGCTGGGCAAGGGGGCCTCGATGGAAGATGGCATGTGGGCCGCCACCAACGATGTATTGCTCTACATGGACGGCGACTTGCAAGGATTGCGGGAGGATCTGATCTCGGCCATGACCGAGCCGATCTTCAGTGGCAAGGCCGACTTCGTCAAGGCAAAGTTCTCGCGAGCGGCCGGACGCGTCACCACGCTGACGGCCCGGCCGCTGTTGCGGATCTTCTTTCCCGAACTGGCGCACTTTGAGCAACCGCTGGGCGGCATCATTGCCGCCCGTCGCTCGTTGTTGCGCAACCTGCCCTTCGAGAACGACTACGGGGTCGATCTGGGCCTGCTGCTGGACGTGTCCGCCACCGGGGCGAGGATCGTTGAGGTGGACATCGGCCACATCGCCCACGACAGTCAATCGCTGGAAGTTCTGGGCGATATGGCCAGCCAAGTGGTGCGCGTCTTGCTCGAACGAGCGGGGCGTTATGGCCGGCTCAGTCTGACGCATATTCGCGAAGTCGCGGAGGTGGAACGACAGATGCAGGCAGAAATGGCCATCTCGTTGCAAAAAGTCGGCAAGGCCGAGCGGTTGGCCCTGTTCGACATGGACGGCACCTTGTTGCAAGACCGCTACATCATGAACCTGGCTCAACGCACCAATCGCACGGCCGAACTCGCTCGGTTTCTGGACAACAACTCCTTGAGTGCCGACGAGCGAACGCGACGCATCGCCGCGCTGTTTCGCGGCGTGTCCAAGGAAGTGTTCGAGGAAACGGCGCGGAACATGCCGTTGATGCCCGGAGCGGTTGAGACGGTCATCCACCTGCGCAAGGCCGGCTATCGCGTCGGCATTGTCACCGACAGCTATCGACTAGCAGCGGAAATCGTCCGGCGACGGGTCTTTGCTGATTTCAGCCTCTCGCACATCATGAAGTTTCGCCGCGACAAAGCCACCGGAGACATCACGCTGTCGCCCGCGATGGTGCATCCCGACGGCTGCACCGTCCACGAACACTGCAAACGCAACATCATGCTCCATCTGTGCGAAAAGATGCACGTCGCGCCCGCATCGGTGCTGGCAGTTGGCGATGGTGAGAACGACATTTGCCTGCTACAATCGGCGGGTATATCCTTTGCCTTTCAGCCCAAATCGCTCGAGGTACGGGCGGCCGGCAAATTCGTGATCGAGGGCGATTTGAGCGAGATAATCCCTCTGCTGCAATCCTTCACTGGAGCAACAGCGTGAAGGCTCGATTGATGAGCTTTCCCATCGGGAGAACGGTATCATGTTAGCGGCCCTTCCCTTCGACCTCGAAGGGCGATTGTTCGGTATCTTCCTCGGCCTGTTGGTAGGAACGATCGTCACCTCGATTGTGGCACGCTGGCGGTTGGCGAAGGCGCGTCAGAGTGTGCTTCGCGGCGATGCAGGCGACATGGTCGCCATTGAGTTGCATCTGGTGGAGTCCGTCGGAGCGTCTGTGATAGCCAACGGTGAAGGGACGCCATTACGCTTGCGGCGACGCTATCTGGGACAACGGGCGTTGAGCGAGGTCATTCCCAATCTGCATCTGTCGCGCGAACTTCGCAAACGAGCCAGCAAGGTCGATGAACGCAACACGCTCATCTCGATGGAAGGGGCGACCGGCACGTATCTGCTGGAAACGCTGTGCGGGTTCGTATGCGGTCGCGTTTGCAACGGCCCATTTGAACACGACGTGTACGTCATGGCCCCCTGTCGGGAGCCGGCCAAACTGGCCTACCACAAGCCCATTACGGTGATCCTGATCGCGCAAAAAGATCTGGAGTATTTTCTGGACTGGCCCACTGTGCGAGCCATGCAGACCGAACACGCCTCCGATGGAGTTCGCCTCATCACTTTGATGGATCTGGCAAATCGGTATAAACAGGAACGAGCGGCCATCCTGGCAGCGCGAGCTGCAGGTCGTAGTACTCGCTACATGGAAACCATGTTTTTGCTCGATCTGGCTCTGGACAAACGCGCCGCACCGCTGCCCACCCAGGCCGTTCCCTGGAAACGCTTCGTTACTGCTCTGACAGAGCGCCAACTGGAGTTGCAACCATCAGCCCCGCAAGGTTCCTGACGAAAGGCGGTTGCCATGCCCCACGCGCGCTGGACATTGTTGTTGCCCGCGGTGCTGACATTGACCGCAGGAGTGCTGTTGCTGCTCTGTGCTGCGACGAGGCCGCAAGGAAGTCTAGTCGGCTTGCTGCTGGCTATCATTGGAATTCTCCTGCTAATTTGCTGGGGCAGAGCCAATGCCCAGCAGGAGGAAGCCTGGTTGCGCGCGACGAAGGCTACGGTCGCAACCGGCGAAGACTTGCCGACTCCGAGGTATCCGAGTATCCGCAAGCAACCGGGAGGGATGGGATGAGCGTACTTTTCTCGCCGCTTCTGTGGGCAGCCAGCCCGGATACGCCGGCCCAGGGCTACGACTTCATCAACCTGGCCGCCATCCTGATCGCGCTCACCGCCTTGTTCGCCTATCTGAATCATCGCTTTTTGCGACTCGCCCCCAGTATCGGTGTCATGGCTCTGGCTCTGGCCTTCTCGTTAGCCGTCGTTCTCGTCGGCCTGATTGTGCCCGCTGTCGAGCAAAAGGCCACCGAACTGGTCAAACAGATCGACTTCAACAAGACCGTCCTCAACGGGATGCTCGGCTTTCTGCTCTTTGCCGGTGCCTTGCACATCGATTTGGACGATCTAGCTAGTCGAAAAGTCCTCATTGCGGTGCTGGCCACTGTCGGAGTCGTCCTGACGACATTGATCGTGGGATTGTGTACCTGGTTGGTACTGAGTGGACTCGGGGTGCCAGCCCGATTGCTCTATTGTTTCATGTTTGGAGCCTTGATCGCGCCGACCGATCCGATCGCCGTGCTGGCCATGCTCAAGGAGGCGGCGGCTCCCAAACCACTGGAAGTGACCATAGCCGGCGAGTCGCTGTTCAATGACGGCGTGGGCGTGGTGGTGTTCCTAGGCTTTCTGCAAGCGGTCCTCAGCGGTCAGGACATCACTCTGGCAGGGCTGGCCTGGGCGTTCTTGCAAGAAGGCGTGGGCGGAGCATTGTTCGGCCTGGCAGGCGGCGTACTCTTCTACTATCTCTTCAAATCGGTCGATCGCTATCAGGTCGAGATTCTGCTGTCTCTCGCGCTGGTGGCGGGGGGCTATGCTCTGGCGACCTACTTGCACGTCTCGGCTCCCATTGCCATCGTCGTGGCCGGCCTGCTGATCGGCAATCACGGTCGCACCTTCGCCATGTCCGAAACCACTCGCGAGCACCTGGACACCTTTTGGGAGTTAATCGACGAGATTCTCAACGCACTGCTGTTCGTTCTGCTCGGCGTGGAAGTGCTAGCGTTGACGTTCACCGCTTCCTATCTGGGCATCGGGCTGTTGCTCATTCCGTTCATCCTGTTGGCTCGATTGGCAGC
>Ga0272446_1003709_pt1 | contig 18902 bp, 20 predicted proteins | sample YNPCB0061_FD_194587 | JGI IMG/M metagenome (GOLD analysis project Ga0272446, IMG submission 194587) | Hot spring microbial mat communities from Yellowstone National Park, WY, United States - YNP-CB-006-1 | ecosystem: Environmental > Aquatic > Thermal springs > Hot (42-90C) > Sediment | place... | reverse complement strand
CACGGCCAAGAGCAACTCGAAATCCTCGCCGTCGCCCAGGGCGTGTTCTTGAGGCGTTCGGTCATCGGCCATGTCGGCCACCGCCTCGGCAATGGGGAGGGAGTCAGCCCAGACGACGGCCCCGCAGCCGCTCTCGGCACAGAGGCGGGACAGATCAACGGCCAAGCCGTCGCTCAGGTCGATCATGGCATGAACCTGTGTTGTCTGCACCAGAGCGAGCGCTTCGTGAATGCGTGGTGTGAAGTCGAGGTGCTTGCCGCGGATGCTGCCCCCCAGCGGGCCAGTCACGAGAAGCCAATCGCCCAGCTGTGCCCCCGAACGACGGATGATGCCGCCCGGGCCTGGCTCGCCGAACAAGGTGATGCTAAGCGTCAGGGGGCCGTCCCAACTGTTGGTGTCACCGCCGACCAGGGCGACGCCGAACGCCTCGGCCTGTTCCTTGACGCCCAGGTAGAGTTCTTGGGCCAGGGCCTGCCCCCCCTCGCGTGGCAGGCCAACGCTGAGCACTGCGGCGATAGGGACACCGGCCATCGCGGCCATGTCGCTGAGGTTGACGCTCATGGCCTTGCGGCCGACACGGCGTGGCGTGGCGGGTTCAACGCCGGGCACCTGAAGGGGTCGGCCGACGAGGGTGAAGCAACTGCCCTCCAGAAGCATGTCGGTCGTGACCAAGCAGGCGGGGCCAGCGCCCCAAGCGAGGGCGGCGGCATCATCCCCGGGTCCAAGCAACACCCTTGACTGTTGAGCGGTTTGCCAACGCAACCATTCGAGGAAGGCACGTTCGCTCATCGAAGAAAAACCCCTGCGACAGGATTTTCGACCACGAGGTCGATTACCTGATAGAATTACTATACCAATGGTTCGCTTGCTGTCCCGCTACAGGCTTAACTCTCCACGACTGGTGAGGCCCGACGAATGGCTATGACTTTGCCGCCTTTGTGTCCTTCCGAACCGCCGCGTGTCCTGGGCGCACCAGCCCTTTACACTCAGAGCGAATTACTCGCTCTGGGTCAATCGGTCGATGGTACGCTCTGGAGTGTCGAGGAACCCGGCCTGCTGCGGCAATGGCACCTAGCTAATCGCCGCCAGGTCGCGCAACACTCTCTGGACGAATTAGCCACTGTGTGGGCGTTTAACTGGGCGGGTCGTCTGCTGGCCTCGGGGAGCGACGAGGTATCCATCTGGGAGGTCTACTCGGGCGACCAACTCGCGAATTGGTCCACGCCCGAGGGACAATGGGTGACGGCGTTGGCGTTTCAGCCCGGCGTTGCTGTGCTTGCGGTTGGCCATGAGGATGGTTTGGTCCAGGTGTTTCAATGGAACGAGCAACGCCTGCTTCAGGAATGGGACGGCATCCAAGGGGGCGTCAGTGCCCTGGCCTTTTCGCTGGATCGCAAGTATCTGGCCGTGGCCGGCGAAGATCGACAGATACGCATTTACGACCTGCAGAGCCGACAACTCCAGCGCCTGCTTCAGGGACATACCGATCGCATACCGGCTCTGCTGTGGCATCCCGATGGCCGGCGACTGTTCTCCGCAGGCTGGGATACCACGGTGCGCGTGTGGGAGGTGACAAACGAAGATCCGTTGATCCTGCTCAATAATCATCGCGGCCAGGTGCATGCCATCGCCCTAAGTGCCGACGGCAACCTGATCGCGGCAGCGGATGCGGCCAACACGGTTCACATCTGGGATACGGGGCGATACTGTGAGGTGGCAGTGCTGCAAACGATGGCCGGCGAAGTGACCTGCCTGTGCTTTACGCCCGATGACGACCAGGGGAATCGTCGGCCGGCTGTCTTAGCTTATGGCGGGGTCGATCGTGTGATTCACCTGTGGGATTCGCGTCAAGGCAATGAGGTGGGACGTGATACCGAAGCGCTGCTGTACCGCACCCAAGTTGCCCTCGACCGCACGGGCAAGCAGTTATACAGCCTGGCCAGCGGGGTGAGTCTGCGTGCCTTTGACTTAGAAAGCGGCGAAACGGTGCAGACGTTTGAGCATACGTCCCGTTTGCATGCCTTTGCCCTTAGTTCGACTGGATGGCTCGCCCTTGGCCTGCCCGAAGAAATGGCCGGCGAGCGCCGCTCGTTGCGGATCGTCGATACGCAGGACAAGGAAGTCGCCCAATGTGACGGACAAAAAGGGCCGCTCACGGCCTTGGCGTTTCGGCCGGATGGCCTGATGCTCGCGGCGGGGGGAATCGAATCGAGTGATGTCTGGCTCTGGAATCTGCCCGACGGGACCGTCGAGGTGATCTTACCCGATGCTGTCCCCTTTTGTAGCGTGGAATCTCTGGCCTGGCGTCCTGATGGCACGGAGTTGGCCGTGGCCGGCATCGACCATTTAGCCACGTCGAAACACGATGGCGAAGTCGGTATTTGGGACGTGACCAAGCGCAGCTGTCGCCAACGCCTTGCGGGGGGGGCAACCTCTTTGGCCTACAGTCCCCAGGGGCATCTCTTGGCCGTCGCCCATCTCAATCACGCGATCACGTTGTACGACACGCAAAGCTTCCGCGCGCTCACCACGCTCAACGGTCACAGCGATAGCATTGGAGCCTTGGCCTTCACTCCCGAGGGGAGACGGCTTGTTTCGGCCAGCGCGGACCGGACGTTGCGTGTGTGGGATGTCACCAGCGGCGAGCAACTCGGTGCCTGGGAACTGGATAACCGCTTGCAAGCTTTGGCGATCGATGCCGAGGGACGATTCGTGTACACCGGCAATCTCAATACGAGTTGCTATCAGATCGCCCTGGAGGAACTAGTTTCTCCGCTGGCGTGAAACGATGTGAGGAGGCCCTGCCGCAGCAAGGCTGAACCCTCGCTGTGTGCGCTAGCGCGTTTGCGAGAACAAAAACACCCTTTGTCACCGGTCGACTCGGCTCGTCGGAGTTTACTGCACGACGCGCGTTTGCACTTCATCTTTTTTTTCATCTTGTCAAGCGAGTTCTTTTGTGCGAAGCTAACGAAATACTCATCTTTGTCTGATCCCTTTCTGGAGGTATCGCTCATGTTGAACCAACTGCGTTTGACTCGTCGTGCTTTTACTCTTATCGAGTTGCTAGTCGTCATCGCCATCATTGCCATCCTCATCGGCCTGCTGCTGCCGGCCGTGCAAAAGGTACGTGAAGCCGCAGCGCGCATGCAATGTAGTAACAACCTCAAACAACTCGCCCTGGCCTGCCACAACCATCACGATGCCTATGGTCATCTGCCCAACGGTGGCAACGGCTGGTGGGACGCACCGGTTTATGTCGCCCTGGGATCACCCGCAGTCGGAGCGCAGCAATTGGCTGGCTGGGGTTTTCAAGTGCTTCCCTACCTCGAACAAGAAAACGTCTGGCGCGGTAGTGGCCGGGCCACCATCGCGGAGCAGCAGATTCAGGCGATCGGCACGCCGATCCGTACCTTCTTCTGCCCCTCGCGACGTTCGCCGATGGTCTTGACCACCGGATCTTGGTATGGACCTTCGGGCACCTATGGCCATGCCATGACCGACTATGCTGCATGTGCGGGCACGGGCGACAATGGCATCATCCGCCGCAACACCGGGTCGATGCGAGGGCAAAGCTTGGTCAACATCACCGATGGCACCAGCAACACGATGTTGATCGGGGACAAGCGGATGGACCTGAGCCGACTCGGCCAATTTCAATCCGATGACAACGAGGGCTACACTTCCGGGTGGGATCACGATGTGATTCGCTTTGCCTCGCTAAGCTTTCCGCCTTCACCCGATCATCGCTTGAACATTGGTTGGGGCGAGCAACGTTTTGGTTCCTCACATACGGGTGGGTTGAACATGGCGATGGGTGATGGCTCGGTCCGCTTCATCCCCTACACCATCAACCTAAACGTCTGGCAAGCCCTGGGCACGAGCAACGTCGGTGAAGCCAACACCAACTATTAAGCCTTAAACACACGAATGGGTGGAGTCGGGCTCATGTCATGGTCGCGACACAGTAGAACTGTTGGCCTAGTGTTCTGCCTCATCTTGGGTTGTGCGGCTGGGGAGAAAACAGTGGCCGTCCAAGGAACCGTAGTCAAGGGGGGCAAGCCTTATACTTTCACTACTCAGGGCTTGCCACCCGGCGACGAGGGCTTTCGCTTGCAGTTCATCGCCCAAACCGCCCAGGGAGCCGGCGAACGCTTCTCTGCCGTCTTTCGTCCCGAAGACGGTACTTTTCGAGTGAGCAAGGCCAACTCGGGCGGTTTACCTCCCGGCACCTATCGCATCAGCTTGCACCGGGGAGCGTTCGGCAGCGCGGACGAATTCAAAGGAGCCTTCAGCCCAGAAAAGTCACCTTTGAAGGTGGAAATTCCGGCCACTGTTAGCCAAATCGAGATCACTATTGATCTCGACAGCAAAAAAACGACAGTGAAATAAACCCGACGCCTGCATCGCGGGAAAAAAGAGCTTTACCCTCCTGCGGATCGCTTTATAATTCACTGCGTCGGAGAGGTGCCAGAGTGGCCGATTGGGTCGGTCTCGAAAACCGATGTGCGGGCAACCGTACCGAGGGTTCGAATCCCTCCCTCTCCGCTGACTGGTTCAGGAGTCCGACGCTCATGATGCCTTGCTCGGTGCCGGAAATCACCGTCCAGCAACTCGCTGTTCAACTGCAACAAGAGCCACGCCCGTTTCTGCTGGATGTTCGGCAACCCAACGAACATCAATACGCTCGCCTGGAAGGCAGCCATCTCGTACCGTTGCACACGCTGCGGAGTCAGTTGGCCGACTTGCGTGAGCGTATCCCCGAGGGGACGCCGATCGTGGTTTATTGCCATCACGGCGTGCGGAGCTTGATAGCGGCGCAAGCGTTGATGCAGGCAGGGTTTAGCAAGGTGTCATCCCTGGCCGGGGGAATCGAAGCATGGTCGGTGGAGATCGACCCGAGTGTCCCGCGGTACTGAAACCCCGCAAATAGGAAGCGATCGATGGCCGAGTTAACCCATTTTGACGAGGGTGGGGCTGCCCGCATGGTGGACACCAGCCTCAAGCCCGAGACCCTGCGCGAAGCCAAGGCTCAAGCGCGAGTGCGGATGGCGGCGGCCACGCTAGCGCTGATCCGGGACGTGAAATTGGCCAAAGGCGATGTTCTGGGGGTGGCCCGGTTGGCGGGGATCATGGCGGCCAAGCGGACAGGTGAGCTGATCCCGCTGTGTCATCCGCTGCCCTTGACGGGGGTGTCGGTAGATTTTTCTTATGAGGGTGATTGTATTTTAGTGATCGACACCTCCGTTCGCACCTTCGCCCGCACCGGAGTCGAAATGGAGGCGCTTTGCGCTGCTGCGGTCGCTGCTCTGACGGTTTACGACATGTGCAAAGCGGTGGATCGTGTTATGACCGTGGAGCATCTCCGGTTAGTCTCCAAGACCGGTGGCCGCTCGGACTGGCAGGCCCCCTCGAATGCGTCGGAGCCTTCTTGACGATTCAGCCGGTCGTGCCGATTCCCTGTGCAGAAATGGCGGGTGTTTCATGAGCGTAACGACCCTGCTGGCTCCCAGCGTGAGTGTCTCCGTTCCCGATCTGCTGTCGCCCGTTGCCGCTGACTTGGCCGAGGTCGAACGCATCCTGAGTCGTTGGCTGGAAAATAAACATCCCCGGCTCATTCCCGTGATTGATCAGGTTCGTCACTTTCGGGGCAAACGGTTGCGGCCTCTGCTGCTGCTGCTGTGCGCCAAGGCATGCGGCCGTGTGACCCCTGCGCACCACATTTTAGGGGCGGTGGTCGAGATGATCCACACCGCCACTTTGGTACACGACGACATTCTGGACCATGCGACCACCCGTCGCAAAGCGGCCACGGTCAACTCGCTCTGGGGGGTGCAGCCGGCCGTGTTGTTGGGAGATTACCTGTTCACGCGGGCCTTCCACTTGGCCGCCACCGTGGGCGATGCTCGAGCTTGTGAACGGATCGGAGCCGCCACTGATCGCGTCTGCGAGGGGGAACTCGCGCAGGTCCTCAACAAAGGCAATCTCGATCTCACCGAAGTCGAATACTTCGACATCATCGACGGCAAAACGGCTGAACTGACTGCCTGTTGCTGTTATTTGGGAGCGTTGTATGCCGGCGCGACGCCCACGGTCTGCGAAGCCCTGAGCCGCTATGGCCGTTATCTGGGGCAAGCATTCCAAGTGGCCGACGACCTTCTGGACTTGGTGGGCGACGAGAGCAAGGTAGGCAAATCGCTGGGAACCGATGTGGATCAGGGCAAGATGACGCTGCCGCTGCTGCATCTGTTGCGTAGCTCGCAAACGGAGTTGGCCCTCAAGGCACGGCAGTTGCTTACTCAAGGCGGGGATCGTGCGACTTTGCAGCCATTGCTCGACCAGGCCGGTTCGCTGACCTACGCCCGTCAGGTTGCGATGGACCTAGTACAGCGTGCCCAAAACGAATTGCAAGAGTTACCCCCCAGCCCTGCCCGCAACATCTTGGAATACATGGCCGAGAAGGCTGTCAGCCGCGAGATGTAAACTCACGATTCTCTGAACCGATCCTCTTGAGAGGGTGGCCGCCCAGAGCGGAACGCTCTCGCGAGGCTTTTACGGCCGTGTTGCCGGCACCACAGCAATACCGAAGGAGACCAGGCCCTCAGCCAAGGAATAGATACAATGTCCTGACGTGAAATCTACTCCGCTCTATCCGAGGGACTGCCAACATGGATCGTCGTACGTTTCTCAACGCCTCGTGCGCCGGGTTCGCCGCCTCGTCTCTGCTGTGGGCCGACACCTCCCCCAAAAAGCCGATCCTCAAAAAAGCCGTCAAATATGACATGATTGGCATCAAAGGAACGGTGGCCGACAAGCTAAATCTCGTGAAGAAGCTGGGCTTTCAGGGAGTCGAAATCAACAGCCCCAGCAATCTCGATCTGGACGAAGTGAACAAGGCCGTCCGGGAGACGGGCATCGTGGTGCATGGGGTGATCGACTCGGTCCACTGGACCCAGCCGCTCTCCTCGCCGGATGACAAGGTGCGGGCTAAGGGGTTGGCAGCCCTACGCACCGCCTTGAGCGACGCCCACAAGGTCGGGGCCGATACCGTGCTACTCGTCCCCGGTGTCGTCAACAAAGAAGTCACCTATGATCAATGCTGGCAACGCTCGACGGCCGAGGTGAAAAAGGCACTTGCCGACGCCGAGAAGGCCGGCGTGAAAATCGCCATCGAGACGGTGTGGAACAACTTCTTGACCAAGCCGGAGCAACTCATCGAATATGTCGATCAATTCCGATCGCCCTGGGTCGGAGCCTATTTCGACATCAGCAACATGCTCAAATATGGCGTACCGGCCGAAACCTGGATTCGCAAGCTGGGCAAACGCTTGCTCAAGTTTGATTTCAAAGCCTACAGCATCGAAAAGGCCAAGAAGACCGGCAACGAGTGGGACGGCTTCCAAGTGGAGATCGGCGAGGGCAGCGAGAATTGGCCCGAAGTCCTCAAAGCCTTGGCCGAGATCGGCTACAACGGCTGGGCTACCGCCGAGGTGGGCGGCGGCGGCGAGAAGCGTCTGGCGGACATCTCCGCCCGCATGGACAAGGTGCTGGGGTTGAAGTAGGCGTTGTGCCCGGCGTGGTGGCAGTACGGTGCGATTTACCGTGCCGTCCCACGGGATCGAACCGTGATGGGATGTTCATCAAGACACCCGCGCAAACTCTCTAGGCCCGAACGGCTCTTGTCTGCGGAAGGCGAGGGCATCGAACCCTCCTTCCCCGAGGTGGAGGGTTTGCGAAGCCCTTATTTTCGAGACAAGCCCGGCCCAGCACGAACCGGCTACCTTGCCGGTACAAAGCACTCAAAAGAATATCCTCGTCAGGAGTCGAACCTGATCCGCAACCTTCGCACGGTTGTATGCTTCCGCCACACCCCGAGGATGTTTTTTCGTTTCGAGACAGTATCCCGGCCAGGAGTCGAACCTGGACCAGCACCTTCGGAAAGTGCCATGCCTCCGTTACACCACCAGGACGCCCAACAGCGGAGAACGTGGGAGTCGAACCCACCCCGAGCCAAGCCCGGCCGGCTTAGCAAGCCGGTGTGACAAGCCGCTAGTCACCTGAACTCCCCAAAGCCTTCATCACCTAAAGGCGAACTCTGACAGCGGACTGAGGGGGAGTCGAACCCCCATGGGCCAAGGTGCAAACTTGGTGCCTTCCCTACTCGGCCATCAGCCCCAAAGGTGTCAGCAGGAGTCGTGCGTCTCGCGTTGCCAGGCTCGCTTAGCGGCGGCTCGCTTGGGATGTTTGCCACAGCCAAAGCGCGCGGCACGAGGCATGAGACGAGGACCGCAAGCGATACGGGTCGGATCCATTTGAATTTTGAATTGAAACCCTTTCATCTTTTCCCCTCCGAATGTTCCCGGTCGGACTCGAACCGACGATCTTCGCCTTGTCACGGCGACGAGTTAGCCGCTACTCCACGGGAGCAGCCTATGGTTTGTCGAGCTGGCAGAAGTTCAACCTGCCCCGGCTCGCGTACTACTCAGGTGCCTGGTCGCCGGACTTCGTAGCCCGGAGCGACAACGGCCGCACCAGCAACTACCCCTTGCCGGCGTGCGGTGGACACACGCGGTGAGATGGGAGACGTGCATCTGTAGATGGATCGATGAGAATGCTTGCCTCGTAAGCAGGATTCTGTTCGTGACCACCATTTCTCTACTGCACCTACCAGGCCTTCATCGCCCTGCTCACCGGCTTGGCCTATTTGGCTTGCACCCTCCGAGGTCCCGTCGATAGGCTCGACAACCAAGCGGTTGTGGCTTTTCTCCCTCGTTAAGCAGTGGTGTCCTGACTTTCCTCCAGAGCCTTACGGCGTCCAGCGGTGGTCCGGGCAAGCAAACTCATCTGCCTACATTCTACATGGTTGGCCCGTTGGCTTGTGGATGCAAGGGGAACCATCCCAAACGTCAACGAACCTTCGGCCGCGTCTCAATATTTATTACGATCACTTCGGTCGTCTGTGACGACGACTACCGCCGCAATCAGCAAACAAGACCGTTCAGAAGAGCCAGCGGTTCGCGCATGCTGCGTCGCTCTTGGTCAGATTCCCATGGAGACACGGATCGCCACATGCCGAACCGGGAGGCGTGTGAAGGAGCCAACACCTCCGACAGCACTGATGCCGCGGAGCGCTGCTGGCCTTAGGGCACGGGTTCCAGATAGCGAAAACCGGGAATCTGTTGGGCCAACTCGCTCTCCAGCGTGTGAACGATGCTACGCAGGGTGGACGGGCAGGCAGTACACAACCCCTCGAAGCGAATCGTGACCACGCCCTGTTCGACACCGAGAATCTCCACCTGCAACCCCTCCAGTTGCAAGCTGCCGAGCAGCGAGGGGAACAGACGTTCCAGTTGTTGCCAAATCTCGCGATCAGACCTATCGCTCATGGCTGGGCCTCCCGGCGGGCGGTTTCGATGTCCCGTTGCAATTGTTGCCTTAGTTCCTCGGCCGAGGCGAAGCGGCGGATGTCGCGGATGCAGCGGACGAATTCCAATACCAATTCCTGACCATAAAGATCGCCTGTGAAGCCGATCAAATGGGCTTCGATCTTCGGGTGTCCTTCGCCAAACGTCGGGTTCGGCCCGATGTGGACGGCAGCGGGGTAGCCACGCGCTCGAGCAGCATACACCCCGTAACCCGGCACCAGGGTTGGCGTCTCTTCAAGATTGGCCGTGGGAAAGCCAAGGGTTCGGCCACGCTGAGCCCCTGGGCGAACGATGCCGCGTAAGCGATAGGGACGTCCCAGGGCAGCGATGGCGTCGGCGAGTCGACCCTCGCTCAGGGCGCGGCGGATGGAACTGCTGGAGACTTCCTGACCTGCAAGCTTTTGCAGTTCGACGGTGCGGAACCGGATCCCCGCCGCTCGACACCATTTTTCGAGTTGGTTGATGTCTCCAGTGCGGTTGCGGCCAAAGCGGAAGTTCGGCCCCTCGACGATGGCTCGAGCGGCTAGGCGTTGCATCAAGATGTGCTGAAAAAATTCTTCGGCCGACAGTTGCAACAACGCAGGGGTGGTCGGCAGAACGACGACGTGATCGGCTCCGAGTTGGTGGAGGTACTCGGCGCGATCTGCCAGCGTCGTCAGCAACGGGGGAGCCTGCTCGGGACGCAGCAACTTCAGCGGGTGTGGATCAAACGTCAGCACCACCGCCGGCCGCGCGGTTTGTACCAGTAGCTCAATCAATCGTGCATGGCCGAGATGGGCCCCGTCGAAATTTCCCACCGAGACGGCCCCACCCCGACAATCCTCGGGCAGAGTTTCCGCCCCTTGCAACACCTGCAACGCCATGTTTCCTCCTCAGCCGTATTTTCTCTTCGTGCCACTCTCTTGGCCAGTTGTCGCGCAGCTGCTGGGCTTGTCGTTGTCCGCGGGTCAGCTTCAGGGGCATGGGTTGTTTGCAAGGAACCTGTTGCGCCGTTACGTTCGGCATGATCGAGCCTGTGGAGGAAAAAATTTGGTCCTCCGACCAGCCACCAGCGAACGATCTTGTCGGCCATTCCATACAATGGTAATAGGTTGAGCGTGTGAGTCTCGACCACAACAAATCATAGGCCCGCAAGGCCAGCATGGGACGAGAGGGTCTTGTCATGAGCTTTTTCCCTCCCGATCCGTCGTTTCCTCTTCCCAACGACGACGCGACACAATCCGAGTCTCGGCGGTCACTGCCCCGCTATAAGTTGGTGTTGCATCGCAATCCTGAGTGCGATCTGATGTTTGTGGTACGTAGCCTGATGGAATTGACACGCTTTCCGCGTGCGGAAGCCACCCTCAAGATGTGGGAATCGCAAAACCACGGTCGCTCGGTCTTGCTAACCACTTATCGAGAGCGGGCGGAGTTGTACGTCGAGCAATTTGCGGAAAAAGGGCTGCTTACCAGCATCGAGCCAGTCTGAGCCTGCCAGGCAAAGCAAGCAGCCCACGCCCCGCCAGTCCTTACTTCGTCGGACTTGGTCGGGTCAGCCGGAGCGTCGTTCCTGCCAGAGTTCAAACAGCAATACATCCATGCGTAGCTCTTTTTCATTTTGATATTCCGGGTTCACCTCGCTGACGACCAAACCCTCAAAACGACGCTCGGCGAGTAAATCCCACACTCCCATCACCAAATCGCGCGAACAGTACATCGGCCGATGCTCCGGCTGACCGGGCAGGTAGCCCGGCAAATGAATGTGAAGCACCTTGGAACCATAGTGAAAGAAGAAAACGCGCAGCAGCGCTAGCAGTTCGCCCAGAGAACGCTGCGGCGGGCCATACATCCACAGATGCTCGATATCCAATGCCAAGCCTGGGTAGGCCTCGGCCCAACTCTCCAGCGAATCAATGCGATGATTCTCCACCGCGAGCTGCAGATGCGGGTCCAGACGCAACAACGCTTCGCCGTGTCGTAGGTAATGCGAGGCATGCAACACCAGAGCATGAGCTTGCAGTGCCTGATACAGCTCGACGGCGGCTTGCAACACTTCGGGCGGCTGCTCCAAACGGTTGGGAAAGTGAACGGCATATCCCAGCGGATATTGCCGGGCTAACGCGGCCAACGATTTTCCTTGCATCAGGAGCGTTGCATCGGTCCACAACTCCGCATGTCGAAATCCCGCGCGGACTGCCGTCTCGAACGCGGCCGGCTCGGGCTTAAACTTGGTCGCCAAACGCAACATGGCCGACCTGTCCTCCTGAGTCAGAAGAATCTTCCATCAGAGATAGCTACCCCGGAGGTTACTGTCGAGGTGCCGCGGAAGCGGCTTTGGCCCAACGTTGTTGTGGCACGAAGAGAGGACCGATTCGTTGGGGGGCTACATCTTCCAACGACCATGCTTAAGCTACTTCGAAGCGTCTCTATCCTCTCTGCACAGGAAACGAATCGTCTGTCTGGAAAGGCGGAGTGCCTGTTCTGCGACAGCTCGCCGTGTTTAGCGTAGGCTCCATGGCACTTCCAGCCCATGCGATTCCATCAAGGCGGCATCGGCCAAGAGGGTGTCGGTATCCCCCTGGGCGTGCAGCACGCCGGCGTCCAGCAAGAGCGAGGTCGGGCACAGGGCACGGACAAACTCCAGGTCGTGCGAGGCGATTAGTTGAGTACCGCCGATCTCCTGAAGCAAGGCGAGCAACTCGCGTCGGCCACGCGGGTCGAGAAACATGGTTGGTTCGTCCAAAAGCAACACCTCGGGCCGCATCGCCAAAACGCCCGCCAGTGCGACCCGACGCTTCTCGCCGCCGCTTAAGTGCATCGGCACCCGCTGTTCCTGGCCGGTCATGCCCACACGCCCTAGGGCCTCGCGGACACGTTGCCGCACTTCCTCGGCGGGCAGACCGAGATTCAGCGGACCAAAAGCGACATCGTCTTGAACATTGGAGTGGAATAGCTGATCATCGCTATCTTGAAAGACGAAACCGAGCCGACGAGGCAATTCCCTCCGCGCGCTACGCACCTCCAGGCCACAGACTTCGATGCTTCCGGAGGTGGGCTTTAGCACCCCTGCCAGACAAAGAAACAGCGTCGTTTTGCCTGCGCCGTTTGGGCCAATCAGGCCGACTCGCTGGCCGGCTTGGACGCGAAAGCTGACGCCCTGCAACACCGGTCGCGACCCCAGCCGCACCCACAAATCCGCTACGGCCAAGGCAACGGCAGCGCTCATTCGTCTAAACCTGAACGCGGAACGTAGCCCCGGCCACGCCAGATGTACCACGTCGCCACACTCCGCCACGGTTGCCAGGGTTCGGCCAATTGCCTTAGCTGAGCGGCATCGGGTAGATCGGCCAAGCCGTACAAATCCCGCACCCCCGCCCTCAGGCCGAAATCTCCCACCGGCAGCACGTCCGGTCGGCCGAGGTGAAACATCAACACCATGTTAGCGGTCCACGGCCCGATGCCCTTGATAGCGGTCAAGGCGTCGAACAACGTGTCGTCGTCCAGTTCCCGCAAACGATCCAGGGGTAGGCGACCGTCCCGAGCACGCCGAGCGACTTCCTGCAGACAGTTGACCTTGGCGGCCGACAGGCCAACGCCACGCCAATCGTCCAGGGACAAAGCCAGCACCCCTTGCGGAGTCAGGCCGGCGTTGCCGACCCGAGCGACCAGGCGGGCAAAAACCGTACGAGCCGCCGAGGCAGAAATGAGTTGTCCCACGATCGCCATCGCAAGTGTGGAGAACGGTTCGCCGCCCGGTTCGAGCGTACAGGGGCCTACCTGACGGATTAGCCCTGCAAGCACCTGATCCCTACGGCACAGTTGACGTTGGGCGGTCGTCCAGCGGTTTGTCGCCATCACTCTTCCCTGCCGCCGCGGCTGCCATCTGATCGACCGTGGAAGGAGGCGGAGCATCGGTTTTGGTGGGTTGAATCCGCCGATAAGCCAAGGCTCTCTCACCGGGACGGCGCAGATCCCAAACAATGCCCAACCAACTCAGAACCACCAGAATCGAGTAACTGATGTCGATTTCCCACCAGTAGAACCCCTGGTTGGCACTGCTCTGATAATGGTGATGGTTGTTGTGCCAGCCTTCGCCAAAGGTCAACAAGGCGATCCAGAAGTTGTTGCGGCTGTCATCGGGAGTGGCGAAGCGGCGTGAACCGAAGAGGTGATTGAGCGAATTGACCGAGAAGGTCGTGTGATAGAGCAACAGGGTGGACATCAAAAAACCCCACACCAAGCCGGACATGCCATCGAGCAGATAGCAGGCCCCGGCCAACAACGCAGGGGGCACCCAATGGTAGGTGTCGATCCAGCGTAATTCCGGGAAGCGGCTGAAGTCCTTGATGTCGTCGTAGGGAGTATCGGTGTATTCATTGGACAAAATCCAACCGACGTGCGACCACCAGAAGCTCGTTTCATGTGGTGAATGAGGATCGGCTGGTGTGTCCGAGTAACGGTGATGCGAGCGGTGGTGGCCGGCCCACCAGAGCGGACCTTTTTGGACGGCACATGCCCCAAAGAAAGCCAAGAACAACTGGAAGGCACGGCTAGTAGAATAAGCGCGATGGGCAAAGTAGCGATGATACCCCGCTGTCAGACAGAACGTCCGCAGTGCAAACAGGCTAATGAACAGCACAATCGCCGTCGTGGTGAGGGGAGTCCAAATACAAAACAGGGCAAAGAGGTGCAAAAGGATGAAGGGAATCCCACGCAGGGTGAGAAGCAACCAATTCATCTGCGTTTTCGGTGGCATCCCTGGTACGAAAACAGCGCGTGGAGTGGAGGTGCCGACGGACTCGGGGTCGCGCGGCGAAAGCGGTTCAGCGGACATTCGATCTAGGCCTCAAGGCAGGGAGAAGAAAAACGGGCGACAAGAATATTACTAGTTAGGCTCGACCGTTCTTGGTCGCCTGCGGACGATTGGCTTTGCGAATCGCACTCTGCTTGCGGAGTTCAGCTCGTCGTCGAGCCTCGCACGGCTTCTCATAGTACTTTCGCTTGCGAAGCTCTTTTTGAATCCCACTGCGTTCCAACAATTTCTTGAAACGCCGTAGGGCCATTCCAATTGGTTCTCGGTCATGAACTCGCATCCGCAAAGGCATTCGTTCCTCCTAGTTTAGCTTACTGGTCGTCCCCGGGCAGGCTCGAAATCAAGAAAATCATTTCTCTGCCTACACAAAAGTAGATCTTCTTTATAGCATCAATGAATCCCCTTGGGAAGGCCGATCGCTAGAGCGGCACAAGAAAAACGCCCGCGTCGGGGGAGACGCGGGCGGCTAGCAGGGGAATCAAGGACAGCCGGGGGAGGCTGTTTATCAGCAAACTTCGCAGCCACCGGGGGAAGCGGCCCGAAGACCATCTAGGAGGTTAGGGAAATTTCAGAGACGGGGACGATTTCTCAGGGATACTCGGCCCCGTCTCTGGCCTCTGACCTGGGTTCCGGTCCAGGTCGCCATCACCTCGCTCCCTTTTCGCGGTGTGATGGTTACGTCAAAAGGTAATGCACGGGCTGTGCCAATGGGGCGGTTTGCGCGACGTTTTGCATGTAACCTCAAGGCTCACCGATGCTTTGGAGCGGCTCCTCTCTGCCGAATTTTCTCGTTACCCACTGAGCGAACGGACAAAATTACAAAACACTCCGGGTCGCTTCGTAAAAATTACACGCTAGGCAATGGAGCCTCCGGGCTGGATAATGTCCGGCAAGGAGGTGTCGCATGGACTACCACAACCTCGCTCAGGTCTTGCCGGCTCAGGCACGCCGGCTCGGTCCGGCCGTCGCTTTGCGTTACAAACGGCATGGCCTGTATCACGACGTGTCCTGGCAAATGTATCATCGGCTCGCGGAACAGCTTGCCGCCGCTCTCGTCTCTCAGGGCGTGCAACCCGGTGACCGGGTCGGTCTGTTGGCCGAGAACCGCTATGAATGGCTCATCAGCGACTTAGCCATTCTGATGGCCGGTGCGGTCACCGTTTCGCCGCACGCCCCGTTGACGGCACGGCAAGTGCATTATCAGTTTGAGCATGCGGACGTGGTCTGGGCTTTTGTCAGCGATGCGGTCCAGGCGGCCAAACTGGCCAGCATCCGGGCCGAGTTGCCGCTTTTGCGTGGGGTGGTCTCCTTTGAGCCGCTGCCAGATTTACCCAGTTGGCATGGCTTCGCCGAACAAGGTCGCCGCGCCCTGCCCGCGGTGCAGGACGAGCTTCGCCGCCGCCGCGAGACGCTCAAGAGCGACGATCTGGCCGCGGTGATTTATACCTCTGGCACCACGGGCAACCCCAAGGGCGTGATGCTGACGCACGGCAACTTGCTGTCGAACACGCTCGCCGGGCTGCAACGCAAGCCCCACGAACCGGGCGACCTGATTTTGTCTTGGTTGCCTTACACCCACATTTATGCTCGCACCGTGGATCATTACGGCGCGCTGGTCGCCGGAGTGCCGCTCGCCCTGGCTGTCTCCCCTGAATCGCTGGTGGAAAATTTGGCTGAGACCCAGCCGACACACATGGCTTGTGTGCCGCGCTTTTATGAGAAAATCCTGGCGGCGGTGGCCCCCTTGCCCTTGGAGGAAAGCGGCAAACGCTTACGAGCCATCTTTGGACCCAGGCGGAAATGGCTCTCGTCGGGGGGGGCGGCCTTGCCAGTTGGCGTCGCCCAGGCTTTTGCCGAGCGGAGCGTGCCCATCTACCAAGGCTACGGCCTGACGGAAACGTCGCCGGTCATTAGCTTTAACACTCCCGAGGCCAACCGCCTCGGCTCGGTAGGTCAGGCGGTACCCGGCGTCGAAATTCGCATCGCCGAGGATGGCGAAATCCTGACGCGTGGCCCGCATGTCATGAAAGGCTACTGGAAAGACCCTCAAGCCACTGCTGCCGTCTTTCGCGACGGCTGGTTCTGTACCGGCGATCTGGGCTATCTCGACGCAGACGGCTTTCTGTTTATCACCGGCCGCAAGAAAGAGATGATGGCGCTATCCAACGGCAAGAAGATCGCGCCGAGCAATCTCGAAGGCTTGCTGGTGCAAAGCCCGTTCATCGATCAGGCTCTCATCGTCGGCGAGGGGCGGAATTATCTCTCGGCGTTGATTGTGCCGGCCTGGCCGGTCGTTCAGCAGCAGTTGCAGCTCCGCGAGCCGCCGGCCAACCTGGTTGAGCATCCGGCGGTACAGGCGTTGATTCGGGCCGAGTGCGACAAGGCATTGCGTGATTTTTCTCCCATGGAGCAGGTGCGGAAGTTTGCTCTGTTGGCCACCCCCTTTAGCGTCGAAAGCGACGAGATGACCGTCAGCCTCAAGTTGCGGCGTTCCGTGATTCTCCAACGTCATGCCGCTCTGGTCGAACAGCTCTATCGCGGAGAAGAGACGTGATCCCCGGTTCGGACTCCTCGCTTCTGAGTCGGGAACCCTTGCCGTTGCTGACGGCCGATCTACCGGGCTTGGGCGGGGTGATCAAGAGTCAAGCGGAAGATTTTGTCGTCGAGGAGATCCCCGCCTACGAGCCTAGCGGCACAGGGGAACATCTGTTTTTGTGGATCGAGAAACGCAACGTCGGGGCCGAATGGTTCCTCCGCCAACTGGCACAACGCTTGGGACTGCATGCCAATGAGATCGGTATCGCGGGCCTGAAAGATCGTCAGGCCATCACCCGGCAATGGGTGTCGGTGCCGGCCCGAGCCGAGCCACGTCTGGGCGAACTCCACGGCGAAGGCATCACCCTGTTGCATCATACCCGGCACGGCAACAAGCTCAAGCCCGGCCATCTACGCGGCAACCGCTTTACGCTGCTGATCCGGGGAGTGGCTCGGCCCGAGGCTCTGCCCGCGTTGCTGCAACGCTTGCAAGCCCAGGGAATGCCCAATTACTACGGCAGTCAGCGTTTTGGGCACGAGGGCCAGACGCTGTCGCAGGGGCTGGCGTTGCTCCAGGGGCGTGCCTCGCCCGCGTCGGCCAAGAAGCTCAGCGGTTGGTTGCGTCGTTTGGCGCTGTCGGCCGTACAGTCCGCGCTGTTCAACTTCTATGTGGCTCAGCGGCTGCGTGAGGGATTGTTGCGGCGCGTGCTGGCGGGCGACGTGATGAAGAAATGGCCTTTCGGTGGGCTGTTCCACGCGGTGGATCTCGCGGAGGAACAGAGCCGATTAGAAGCGCGCGAAACCATCCCCACTGGGCCGATCTTCGGCACCCAGATGTTCGCCGCCCAGGGGGAGGCGGCCCAGCGCGAAGCGGCGACGCTCCAGCAAGCTGGATTGAGCTTGGAGGCCTTCGCGGCCCACGGCCGGCTACTAACCGGCACCCGGCGCTATGCCTTTGTATATCCCGAAGCGTTGTCGGCCGAGGTGGTGCCCGAGGGGGTGAGGCTACGCTTCACGCTGCCGGCAGGCAGCTACGCTACCGTGCTCGTGCGTGAACTGACGCACAGCGACCACCTGCAAGCCGAAGATGCCGACGAGTAAGGTCGTAGCAAGGCTGACGAGCGTCCGTTGCTCGCAAATTCGCAGAACGGCCACAGAAATCCTCTCCCCTTCCATTCACCGCGCAGAATTTTTTCTAGCCGGGGGATGTGCCATGAAAACCGTCGTTGAAAACACGCTTCCAGAGAAACTGTTGCTGGCTGCTTCCCATCTGGAGGAGTCGGGGCAGTCGCCCTTCAGTGCCGAGGCCTTGATTGTTAGCGCCTGGCAAAAGTATCCGCAAACGTTCGGCCTGAGGGGTTACGAGGACAAGTATCCCGACAGCAATCGGGTGCTATCTCAGATCATGGGCGAAAAGGGTTTACCCAACCGCGGCTGGATGGCCAAGGTCGGCCAAAAAATGTACGCCCTGACCCGCGACGGCCGACAGGTGGTACGCAAACTGCTACAAGGCGAAGAGGTGCCGCCTTTGACTTCCAAGCGGGCCGCTCCCCTCGAACGCTTGCCTAAAGAGGTCGACATCCTTTTGCAGGCACAGCTTTGCTCGTCGGCGTTGGCCAAACTGCGTCAAGGTCGTCAGGAAGAGTGGACTTTCGCCGAGGCTTGCCGATTCTGGGGCTTGGGCGATCGCACCGGGCAGGCCGTCGATGCCCGTCTGGACGAGGTCCAATCCCAGCTCGGCCTCGCCGAGAAAATCCTGGCCAACGGCCCGCAAACGCTAGGAAACGGCGTGGAGGTGTCCGCCGCACAAGCCGGACAACTGGCTGACCTGCACCACCAATTGGAACAGCGTTTTGGACGGCATTTGAATTTGCTCCGCAGCCGAACCAGTTATGGCTAAGCCAACACGTCAAGAAAGCCAAGCCGTTGAGGCTGCGTCAAGAAAGCCAAGCCGTTCAAGCTGCTGGCGTAACTGATGACGCTGTGGGGCGGTCAAATCCTGAAGCGGCAGGCGAGGAGGCCCCACCGGCACGCCCAACCAACCCATCAACACTTTCGATGCTGCCAGGTAGCCGAAGGATGCAAGCGTGTCGATGAGTTGTAAGCTGCGGTACTGCTCTGCTCGTGCTAGCGGCAGATCGCCGCTCTCAAAT
>Ga0272446_1003708_pt1 | contig 18906 bp, 9 predicted proteins | sample YNPCB0061_FD_194587 | JGI IMG/M metagenome (GOLD analysis project Ga0272446, IMG submission 194587) | Hot spring microbial mat communities from Yellowstone National Park, WY, United States - YNP-CB-006-1 | ecosystem: Environmental > Aquatic > Thermal springs > Hot (42-90C) > Sediment | place... | reverse complement strand
AATGAGTTAGAAAACCCCTTGTTTCACGCATTAGTGTCTCACTCGCGGGATGTTACCCAGCAACGCGAGGCAGAAGAACGCCTACGCCTGAGCGAAATACGCTTGATGAAATCACAAGAAGTCGGGCGCGTAGGCTCATGGGAGCTTGACCTCCGCACAAATGCGGTGTGGTGGTCGCCGCAGGCATACAACGTGCTCGGCATTGACCCGAACACGTTCACATTGACCTTAGAACACTACCATCGCCTTGTTCATCCCGAAGATTTACCAAAACTTCAAGCAGCAGCAGAACAAACACTCGCTACTGGCAAAGAGTATGAAATTGTGCTGCGCCACATTCAGCCTAACGGCGAAGTGCGCTATAACCAAGCGCGAGGCGGTGTGCGCTATGACGAACACGGCAAACCCGCTAAACTGTATGGCACGGTGCTGGACATTCACATGTTCAAAATGCAAGAGTTTCAGCTCGAGGACATGATTGCTAAACGCGAACAAGCCGAACGCGAAATGCGCGAAATGAACGCCCAACTGGGCGAACGTGTGGCAGAACGCACACGACAGCTCCATGATGCCATACGACAGTTAGAGGTAGAATTAGACCGTCGTGCGGCAGTGGAACTCGAACTACGCGAAAGCCAGAGCCAATTACAAGCCGTTTTTAACTCTTCGCTTATTGGGCTTGCGGTCACGGATGCCCACGGTGTAGTGTTGCGGTCTAACAAGCAGTTTGCAACAATTTTAGGATTTGATACTGCTTCGGCACTGGTTGGAAAAGTTGCCCCTCAGCTTATTGCTCCCGAACGTCGTGAGGCAGCCACAGAACTTTTTCGCGCAATTCAACAGCAGCAAGAATCCGTGTTTACTATCGAAGAGCGTGTACCAACGATAGATGGACGGCTCATAGACGTTTTTGTGGGCATAGCACGGCACGTCCGCGAATCTGACCAACAGACGTTTTACGTGGCAGCACTCACCGACATCACTCGCCGTAAGACTGCCGAACGCAGCTTGGCACAAGCATTACAAGAATTGCAATCCCTTTACAGAGCCTTGCCTGATGTCTATTTTTTGATGGACGCTGAACAACGGTTTCTGCGGTGCTACACAGCCACGCCAGAACAACTGTTCATGCCGCCGGAGCAATTTATCGGAAAATCTTTTGCCGACATTCTCCCCGCATCCTTCGCAAAGACCTTTTCCCAGCTTTTTAGCCAAGCACAACGCTCCCGTCAACTCCTCACGCACGAATACATGCTTCCCATACGCGGTATCGAGCAGCATTTTGAAGCACGATTTTCTCCTATGGAAAACAGGCAAATGCTGATTGTTGTTCGCAACGTCACTGAACGAAAACGTGCTGAAGAAGAGATTCGCAGTGCCTTGCAGCGCGAACAAGAACTCAATACACTCAAAACACGCTTTATTGCTATGGTTTCGCACGAGTTCCGCACACCACTGACCACTATTCGCTCTACTGCCGAACTTCTCAAACGCAGTCGCCACAAAATGACCGAAGAAAAGCAAGCACAGTATTTCGATGATATTGACCACGCTATCAAAGCCATGACACAACTGCTGGAGGATGTGTTGTATTTGGGAAAAGCCGGTGCCAACAGCATACAGTGTACGCCATTTCCTACGGATGTCCGCGCACTGTGTGCACGAAGCATTGAAGCCGTTCAGCGTATGCTGCAAGAGCTTTTTGCTCAGCGTCGTGCATCAGCACAGACACCAGAACGTGTAACAAGCAAAGCAGCAAATAATGAGGCTAACGATGCCACCGCCATGCTGCCCGATATTGTCTTAGACATCCCCTCAGAGCTACCAATGGCATTATTGGATGAACGCCTTGTGCGGCAAATGTTGGAAAATTTACTCTCGAACGCTCTCAAATACTCGCCGGCTGATAAACCCGTCATGCTCAACGTTACCACGACGAGCAACACCATAACGTTTCGCGTGGCAGACAATGGCATAGGTATGAGCGAGGAAGACATCAAGCTGCTGTTTGAGCCGTTTCATCGCGGGCGCAACGTGGGAACAATACCCGGCACAGGGCTTGGCATGGCAATCGTCCAGCAAGCCGTGCAATTACACCGCGGAACCATTGACTGCCAAAGTTCAGAACATCAAGGAACTACCTTTACCGTTACCATTCCGTGTGAGTTTGTTCGATGAAAAAAATTCTTGTGATTGAGGATGATGCTTCTATCCGCAGCCGTATTGTGGATACCTTAGAACTTGAAGGCGACGATTATGCTGTTGTATCAGCTGCCAACGGGCTTGACGGCGTTGAGCGTGCTAAAACAGAGCTGCCCGACCTCATTATTTCCGACATTATGATGCCCGAACTTGATGGTTATGGAGTTCTCCGTGAAGTTCGCCGGCATCCGCCAACGGCTCTCACACCGTTTATCTTTCTTTCTGCCAAAGGCGACCGCGACCATCAACGCGAAGGCATGGTTTTAGGAGCAGATGACTATTTGACTAAACCTTTTACTATTGATGAATTGCTCAAGGCGGTTTCAGCGCAACTTGCTAAACACACCATCCAACAAACACAAGCCCAACAACAGTTAGACGCTCTGCGGGAGAGCATCACGGTGTCGCTGCCGCATGAACTTCGCACACCGCTCAGCAGCATTATCGGCTTTGGAGAACTGTTGCGCGACTACCGCTCCATGAGCCATGAGAACATTATAGCTGCCATAGAACAAATTTGCACCAACGCTCAACGACTCCAACGACTGACTGAAAACTTCATTTTATACGCACAACTGGAGGTAGCGCGTTCTTCCAAAGATTGGACTGAAGCCTTGCAAACCAATGTTTCCGTGTTAGCGCAAGACATTATCGCACGGGCGGCACAGCGCACAGCAGAAGAGCATGACCGCCTCAGGGACGTACACTTTGACACCGCGCCTGTTACAATCGCTATTTCTGCGGGACATCTGACAAAAATTATTGAGGAACTTGTGGACAATGCGTGCAAGTTTTCGCCTCCTAACACGCCCATTTCCATCAAAGGGCGGGTGATTACTGACGTGGCAAACAACCAACAACACTACGAACTGACTATTACCGATTCAGGGCGCGGCATGACTGTTGAACAAATTCACAACATTGGAGCGTACATACAATTTGAGCGCAAAACATATGAACAGCAAGGCTCGGGCTTTGGGCTTATTTTAGTCAAACGGATTGTAGAAGTGTATCGGGGCAGTATCAACTTCACCGCTGCTCAGAACCCTTCGGGAACAAGCGTTACGCTCACACTGCCTGTTGCTGGTGAACACGCTTCCCAAAAATCTATGGTGATTTAGCGTCTTCACCGTTAGAAAGTGCTGAGCGCAGAAGGTGCGCAGAGCCACGTCCGCGTGGGCAGAGAGCAGAAAAAGAGAGAAAAACATTCGAGGTCTTTTGTCTCAATGCCGTGTGCTCTCTCTTGCTCTGCGTGCTTGCTTAACGTTGAACTTTTAGCATTGATTGTTATCTGCTGGGCTATATTCGCAAAACCACCGCCACGCCTTACCGCGAAGCTATGGGCGTTTCAACAAGAATGTTCACTGTACGGCAGTAAAAACGCCCTTCAGGAATCTTGTTATCGTAGAGCAGCACCGCTTTGCCTACGCCTTTGAGGCTCACATCGCGCACGCCAAGAGCTTCCGCCGTAGATTCAGCACGCAGGCGCGACAAACGCTGCGAATACTCAAGCGGGTTGGTATAGTCCGTGTAGCCTGTAATTCTCACGCTTGATTGTGGTGTAAGTTGCGTTTTGATGTACGCAATCACGCGCTTGTGGTACTCGGTGATAGCGGCTTTGTCAAAATCGAACAAAATCAGACTGTATCGGTCAATCACCTTATCATTGACACGTTCTTGGCGTTTGCGTTGCAGGGTGATTTGCTCCACTTTTGCTGTTTGCGTGTTGGTTTGGAACGTGCGACCGGCATTATCCGTGACCGTGAGCGCGTATTCAAGCGGGTTTGGAGCGCGAGGAACGTTTTGCTGCTGTCGAGCAATTTCCCAATCCAATGCGGCTGGTGGTTCACCGCCATGACCCAAAAATTCCTGCAACAGCTTACCATTCTGCCCTGCTTTTACGCTCCACGAGGCTACGCCGTTGGAGGCAACAACGGTAGGCTTAAAGCGCAGCACAGGTGGCGACACCGTCCGAACAGTGTCGGCGGTATGCACTGGCTCGAGAATTTCCCATGTGTCCGAGAACAATTCCACACGCCGATTTTCCTGATTCACCTCGTTCTGGTAATTTTTTGTCGAAGCCACAGTGGGCGTTTGCGTGAGATTCCGCGCTTGCAACTCCAAGCGCGAAGAATCAATGTCCCAAACACGCACGAGATAATTTCGCACGGCTTCAGCGCGGCGGCGCGAAAGGTCGAGGTTGCCTTTTTCGCTGGTTTCGTAGTCGTTACACCCCACAATTTTGAGCGTTGCTTCGGGGTGTTTCCTCATTCTGCGCCCAACGATGTTCAACAAATGGTGATAGGTGGCTATCACGTCCATATTGTGTAATTTCTCGACGAAAAATGCGTTCGTTTCGCGGGGCGTAAGGCGGTCATAGCGTTCGGGAATGACATCACTGCCTTCGTCGAAAAATACGTAGGGCAGCAGGGGGCGCAAGTTATCGGACAAGAACTCTTCGATGCGAAAGGTAATGTCGGGCAGTTCGCGCCCATCGTCTTCAACTGCCACTGCTGTCAGTTTCGCAAAAAGCGTATCGCGTTTGCCTGCGGTTACGATTGGCTGCAAGGACGGCTGTTGGCTGTTTTCAGGGGCGGTGCTGGCGGTATCGGGCGGTGTTTTGGTGCGTTCGGGAGCAAATTTGAGGGCTAATCCTGCACGCACCTGATGAACGCGCCAGTCCACAGCAGAATTGACGTTCATCAAACTATACGAGGCAAAGACTTCTGGCGTAAGAAATATCGTGCCGTTGCGGTTCAGCGGAATATCCACGCTCAAGCCTGCAAGCACCGATGCCACAAGCGGGTTGTCCAGCTGACCCGCTACCGTATTACGAACGCGCGTGCCAGCACCGTCGAAGCCCCCAATCGGCGGGTCTATAAGCCGTTCTTCTTGGACAAAGCCGCGCTGAAGATTGTAGCCAATTCTTCCGCCCACGCTGAACATCACACCACCTTCGCCGCCCATGAAGGTACTAAACGGCTTGATGTGTATGAGCGGTTCAAAGCCAATATTGGCAAGCTCGGCAGCCATTGTGTGGCGAATCGTGCCTTGAACAAACGTGTCCTGCGGCGGCGGCACGTACACCGTCGTGCGCGGACTACGTTCGTCCCAATGTTGTGTGCCACTTTGTATCGAATACCCCGCTCGAAGCGAGAGCGCAAGGGCTTTGGAAAGCGGAATTTCGTAGAGCAATCCTGCTGTCCAGCCCTGACCACTGCCGCCAAGAAAATTGTCGCAACACGTGGGAACACCCGGCAGCCCGCGAAAATTTGCCTGATGCCAGTTCAGATTGTACTGCCCATAGATGCCAAATCGGTGGCGAAACGTTGTGTCGCGCTCTTCGCCTGAGCCTTCTGCTCGTGCTGTTGCTTGGCGTTGTTCGTCGGGTTTAGGCTGCTGAACCTGCTTCGGTTTGTCAGTGATAACTTCGTCACGGAAATTCACCGTTTGCGTTGAACTCTGAGCCACAAGTTGCGGGGGCGCGTAACAACAGGTCGCAGCAGACAGTGTGAGCATTGCGAACAAAGCGAGCAACGCCTGAGGACTTGTATGGTTCTGGTGTCGTTGGCTCATCGTGCTATCTCCATGCGTTTAGTTTCCAACTGATTGCCCGTTTTGAGCGTGTAAAAATACACGCCATTCGGCACTTCGGAGGTTTTGACGGTTATAGTGTACGTGCCTGCTTCCAAGTATTCATCCACCACTCGCGCAACCTCACTGCCCAGCACGGAAGCAATGCGAAGCGTTGTCCAGCCTGCTTGCGGCACGGTGAACTGAATCAACGTGCTGCCCACAGCAGGATTTGGCATATTTTGCGCCAACAACGATTGCGCCGCAGGAAAATACAGGCGCGTACCACCTGCCTCGCAAAGTTCGGCAAGCCTGAATCCGCCGTCGCGTTTGCTCACACGAACAACCGTTTGTGGCATTCCCACAGCACGAACGCTGTCCAAGACGAGCAACGTGGCATGGGTATTGCCCAGCATCGCCACAAATGGCACACGCGCCAAAATCGTATCACGGTTTGCCGCTATGGTAAGCGCACTGATGGGCAATTGCAGGGGTAGCAAGCGTTCCAAGCGCACCACACTGCCGCGTTGCCCCGCCGCAGCAAGCGGAAACAACAGCGTGGCATTGTAGCGCAAGGTTAGGTCGAACCGTTGTACGCCAGCTTCCCGTAAAAATCGTGCGTTGCGGAGATACACAGGAATTCTGAGGGAATCACCAGGCGCAGCCGAAGCTGTGTCTATTTGGATTAGTGCGGTCGCTGTGGCGACGTTAGCAGATAGTGTCAGTGGCACGGGCGGTTCGTTATTGCAGGCTTTCACAAAGCTCGTGTCCGCCAAATACGAGTTACCATCGGCACGAGTGGCAGGCGCGCCTTCAAAGCGCACCGTTATCACGGAAAACCCTCCAACAGGTGTCGTTGGCGGCTCGATACGCTGTACGCTGAAAAGCCGATTCGCCCCCATACCAAAGAGTTGCGGTGTCATTGAATTCACATTCCACGATATTGGCACATTGCCTGTGTTGAACACTCTGAGCGTGTCAGTAGCTGGCGTGTTCGGCGGAAGTTCGGCGTTTGGTGAAAGATTGATAAAACTTCTGGACAAACGAAAATCCAAGACATCGCGCTGCACCGACACTGTGGTTGTTGTTGCGCCATTGGCAGCATTGGAACGAAAGGTTATACTGTTGCTAATAGTGCCTGTGGCAGTTTGTGGCGTAAAACGCACCGTAAAATTCACCGTTTGCCCACGACTAATAGTAACGGGCAGCGTGGGGCTTGGTTGCTCAATGGTAAACCCGTTGTTGGCGGCAAACGTTGCACTGGACAGCACCAAATCTTGCCCGCCGGAATTTGTAACCTGCACGGTGGAAGTCAAAAATGGTTCACAAAAAAGTCTGCCAAACGGCACGGAAGCCGAAGCACTAATGCGTGGCGGCAGTATCGTTGCCCGTGCCGTAGCCACACGCTGCACAAGACAGCCATTCACGAGCGTCGAAAACGTGATAATGGTTGAATCGCTTACGGTGCTGCCTGTGAACTGTACGAGTACTCGCGATGTACCGCCCGGAGGCGTAACTGACGGCGTAATAGTTAGAGAAAACCGATTGCTGGAATTGCTCAACTGTGCGTTGTTGCCCCATTGCAAAGGAATCGTGCCAGTATTGGTGATAGTCAGCGTATCGCTCACGACGGTATTGGGAAAGATATTGATAAACTGTACGCCAGACCGTGATACCACAAAGTTCAAGGAGTCTTTCGTTGCTTCAAGTGTGAGTGGAAAGTTCGGTGCGCTTTCAGCATCGGATTCAATCATCAAGACTGCTTGCCGCCGCCCTGTGGCTCCGGGAGTAGGAGTAAAGCGTATTTGGATGCTGCTGTCGGTACGAGTGGCGGGAATCCTGAACGGCAGAGGCTGGCTTAAAAACACCTGAAACTCGCTTGCATTGAGTCCCATGACCGTCACATTGCGAATGGTTAAATCCTGAGCAATTGCCGGGCCGACGTTGGTAATGGGCAGGCGAACTAAGGTATCTGTGCGGCACGGCGCAATGCTGATGCCAAAAGGATTCCGCACGCCAATGCCCGGGCGCGGCTGCTGAACAGTGATTCGAAACGTAAGGGAATACTGCCTTCCGCATTGGTCTTGTAATACGGCAGTATTGGTAAAGACACCGGGCGCAGAGGTATTGGTAAAGCGCACTGTTGCCACAGAAGAATCTCCCGGGCGTGTAGGAATCGGCGCGATGCTTTCTATCACAAAATTTCCTGCACGCACGGGCAATGCCCATTGTTGAGCAACCGTACCAATATTGCGAATAGTCAGCGTGCGCGGCGCGGCATTTTGATTTTGTTCCACTGTGCCAAAATCCACAAGCGTTGCAGAAAAAGCAAGCGCAGCAGAATCTTTCACCGCCGTTAGTGTAAGCGTTGTGGTGCCCGTTGGCAGATTGGTAGCGTTGGTGGAGAACAGCGTAAGCGTGGCTTGCTGCTGACCGGTTTGCCGTGGCGTGTAGCGCAGCGTGAGCGTGGCAGAGGTTAAAAACGGTACAACAAGCGGCGTGGCATCGGTAATCACTGGATTGACAAGCTGAAAATCACTGTTTGGCGAAATGCTTGCCCGCGAGATAACAAGCGGCAGCTGGCCAGAGTTGTAGACCTGAATGGTCGTATCTTTGGGTAATGTTTCGCATAAAAATCCCCCCATTGCTACGGCGGCAATCGGATTGCCGTTCACCGATTGTGTGGTGAGTGTTGGCGGATTAGGACGCACACGCACGGTAAAAGAAAATCGCTGCGATGTATTGCACTGGAGATTTCGCGGAGCAAAATCGAACGTGTTGGTTGTGCCAGCAGGCGCGCCAGAGAATTGAAATCGAATTGCTGAGGTGAGCGTACCAGTTGTGGGTGTGGGATTGGGCAGAATTTCAATCCGTAACGTGCTGTTTGCTCCTTGAATTGTTGTTGCCCCTGTCCAAGGCAATGGCAGCGTGCCAGCATTTCTAATGAGAGTGACGGTGGTGTCCAACGTTTGAAAGGGTGCAACGTCATCAATAAAGAGCAGATTTTGCAATAATTGAAACTCGTAGATTTGCTTGTCGCCAACGATAGGTACTATGCGTGGCGGCAATGCGCGTCCGGCTGAATCACGAGAAATAACCACCAGTTCTGCCGCACGTGCTCCAGCCCGAAGCGGCTCGCGGGGGAAAAATTGTATGGCAAAAGGAAATGGAGCAGTTCCGGGAACACGAACACCTTGCAACGTAAAATCTGCGGCATCCTGACCCTGAATGCGAATGCTGTCCACTGTACCGCTTATCTGTCGTCCCGTAACTGCATCGGTAATGAAAAAGGTGAAATTGCGCGTCATGGGACTGTTACAAACTAACTGCGGAAATTCTATGAGTTCAATATTCGTCGTTGATGCTGCGCTGCTTATACGCTGTTCTTTGAATTGCTCGCTTGCCAGTAGTGCGGTTGTGGATGTTTGCAATGGCGCAAATGGCTGCACAAACGGTTGTACAAATGGCTGTGCAACATTGGGTGTCAATCCACCAGCAACAAAGAACAAGAACAATAGCGTCGCAGACAAACGCATATAATGTGAACTGAAACGTCTCATCGAAGCAGAAATAATGTGGATGTCTGAAAATATAACACAACTTTTGTAAAGTTCTCTGCGAAGATTTTCAGCAAAAACCGCGCCATATCTTTTGCAAGATAGTTAGATAGTTACTCCCAACTTCTACGACAACCTATCTGTGAAAGAACATGAAAGGACATAAATATCAAAGCCGATACAGGAATGTTCCCATATCGGCTTTTTTTGCTTGCTTGAAGAGCGAAGCAGTCCCTCTTTGAGAAGAGGAACGTGGTATTAGTGCTTCTCTTCTTTCTTTTCTTCTTTCTTTTCTTTTTTAGCTTTTTTGCCTTTTTTCTCAGCTTTCTCGGTTTTCTCTTCTTTTTTCTCTGAATGCTGCTCTTGAGCGAGAACTGGAGAAACCGCTGCGAAGGCAAATACAGCGAGCAATGCAAGACCAAACTTACGCATGACAACTCCTACAAATAGGGGTTATGGAAAAGTGAATTGTTTTTAACGCTACTACCATGATGGTAAGTAACTCTTAATTGGAGTGCAACAAAAGTAGGAAAGGTTTAATGAATTTTTAGTGAACGCTAGCGTTTTTTTTACAAAAAAACCTTAGAATTGAGATTCTCTCCAACTCCAAAAAAATCAAACCCTTATCTATAAAACGCATCACTGTCTCAGCCCCAAAGTATTTGCAAAAACCGTCTAAAATCTGTATTTATGAACAACGTATCTGGATAATAATGCACCAGACACAGGTTGGTTGTTTGCACAGCTCTGCTTTTACAGTTCTGCTTTATTCACTCTTTTGTCGCAATCACTATGGAGTACTTTGATGCTTCGGAAGAACTGCACAACAGCATAACGGCGTTTATGCGCGACCACAATGGTCAGCCGCCACGACGTATTCACATAGCGCCAGCGTTGTACAAATGGTTAAATGAAATTCGCCGTGATGAATCGCTTTTGCGCGGCAAAAATCCTGAATCCATAGGTTTTTCTACCATCGAAACCGATGTTGGCACGTTTGAGCTCGTCATAGATGAATTGCTTTCTGACTACGAAATTATTGCTGAGGGATGAACAAGCAGGTAAGCCAACAGACGAGTCAAGACACACCTCAACGTACACCGCTGCTGCTTGCTCTGGAAAGTTCTAGTCCGGTCTGTTCGGTAGCTTTGGCGCGACTGCACGAATCTACTGCACAGATGCTTGCCCAGCACACGTTCTTCCAGCCAAACGTGCACGATAATCTTTTGGCTTTTACGACCGAGCATCTGCTTGAACAACTTGGCTACACCATACACGATGTCTCGGCAGTGTGTGTGAGTGCCGGCCCGGGCTCGTTCACTGGGCTAAGAATTGGTGCGGCTTTTGCCAAAGCGTTGTGTGCAGAGGAATTGCTTCCCACTGCTATCACCCAAACTACTCCACGCCTTGTGGCAGTGCCGTCGCTTGAGGCACTGGCTTGGGCTGCTCGCCAAACGGCGCAAATGCTCGGCTCGCAGACCATTGTCGCAGCAAACATTTCCCACAATACTTTTGCCTACTGCCAGCGTTTTACTGCACAAGGCGAACCGCTCACAGCACCCGAACTCCTTGACCGCGAGACCATCGTGCCTGAAAAGCATACATGCTATTGCGGAACGCTCTTTGCGCCCGAAACACTCCGCATATTTGCCTCAGAGCCGCACCTGTACACGGTTTTACCGCACTTCACGCAGTTCAGTGCCGAATGGATTGCCCTGCGCGGTGCAGAACTTTATACCAGAGCGATGTTTGCTGATGCCGCAACATTTGTTCCCTTGTATGTGCAAGAGTTTGTACCAAAGATTGCTCCACTTTCACACCCCGCAACACTCTGAATTTCAAGGTCTTGACCAAGCTCTTGACCAATGTCTTGAAACGCAACACTGTCTCGTGCGCTTGCCCTGTTGTGTCTCATTGTGGTTCTCTTTTGCGGCATTTTTCGTATGTTTGTGGCTGGCTTGTATCAATCACTGACTTAACCACGATGACCAATGATTCAACGATACACACGCCCACAGATGGGCGCAATTTGGAGCGATGAAAACAAATACCGCATTTGGCTGGATATTGAACTGCTTGCCTGCGAAGCACAAGAACAACTTGGTGTCATTCCCACTGGGACAAGTGCTGCTATTCGTGCTAAAGCCAAGTTCGATGTGCAGCGTGTACTGGAAATTGAAGAAACTACCAAACACGACGTTATCGCCTTTCTGACCAATGTTGCCGAGTACGTTGGCGAACCCGCACGGTTTATTCATCTGGGCATGACCTCGAGCGATGTGTTGGACACGTGTTTGTCCGTCCAACTCAAGCAGGCAGGCGAGCTACTGCTGGAGAGTCTCAAGCGTCTTAAAACCGTGCTGCATCGCCGCGCTCTGGAGTTCAAATACACGCTCTGCATTGGTCGCACACACGGCATCCACGCTGAACCCACCACCTTCGGCTTAAAAATGCTCCTCTGGCACGAGGAGTGCGCACGCAACATCATCAGGCTTGAGCGGGCTGTGGAAGCCGTTGCCGTAGGCATGATTAGTGGCGCGGTCGGCACATATGAACACATTTCGCCCAAAGTGGAAGAATACGTGTCGGAAAAACTGGGTTTACAGCCCGAATCAGTCTCTACGCAGATTATCTCCCGTGACCGCCACGCGGAATTTTTAACCACGCTCGCGCTTATTGGCACGTCCTTAGAAAAAATTGCCACAGAAATTCGCCATTTACAAAAAACAGAAGTGCTGGAAGCCGAAGAGTATTTTTCGCAAGGACAAAAAGGAAGTTCTGCCATGCCCCACAAACGCAATCCTATCGTTTCGGAGCGTATTTGCGGGCTTGCACGGCTTTTGCGTGGCAATGCCCATGCAGCAATGGACAACGTTGCGCTCTGGCACGAACGCGACATTTCCCACAGCAGCGTGGAGCGTGTGATTTGCCCCGATTCCACCATTGCGTTAGATTACATGCTGCATTTGACCATCAATCTGATAGACAAGCTGCTTGTGTATCCCGAAACCATGCAGCGCAATCTTGACCTGACCTGCGGGCTGACGTTTTCGCAGACGCTGCTGTTGGAGTTTACCTCGCGTGGGTTGAGCCGCGAAGCCGCATATACACTGGTGCAACGCAACGCCATGAAAACATGGGAAGCCTCGCGCACAGCAGAACGGAAGCCGTTTGTCGAATTTTTGGCTGCCGACGCAGAATGTATGCAGTACATTACCCGCCAAGAATTAGACACCCTATGCGATATGAACAAAGCCCTCAGAAACGTTGATGCTATCTTTGCTCGGTGCGGTGTGGTATAAAAAGTGAGAATTTTGGGTTAGGAATTTCGCAAAACACAGCAGGGGGTTGCAACCCTTGTTATACACAATCATCATTTCAGTTTGGTATTAACTTAATGACATTGTGTCAAAAAGTACGTTTGAACGAAGCCCAGTCTTGTGCATCCGAAAAAGCATCATAACGGCTGCATTTCGGGCGGCAGCATTGCACAAACAGTATAATAGAGTTCTTCCATCAGAATTTTTTCCGATTGGCGGTTGTCCTCTGAGGGCGGTTCAATGGGTTTGCCAATCACGACGCGGATGAGTTCAGGGTAGATACGGAATTCGCCTTCGCGCATAATCTTCTGCGAACCAATAATTGCCACTGGCACAAGCGGCTTGTGCGCTCGTGCTGCTAACATGAACGCACCGCGTTTGAACGGCAACAACCGCCCAGTGCGTGAGCGCGTTCCTTCAGCAAAAATCACTACCGACGAGCCACGCTGCGCGGCTTCAATAGCAGCGTTGATACTTTTCATGCCGTCGCGGGGTTTGTCGCGCTTCACGGCAATAAACGGCGAACACATCAGCACCCAACCAAACACAGGAATATGCCGCAGTTCTTTTTTATAGACAATCCGAATGTTGGTCATGTCGCCCACCGCAGTCCAGATAGCAGGAATGTCTGCAATGCTGACGTGATTTGCCACAAATACATACTGTTTGCCCGCTTCAAGATGTTCACGCCCTTCTACTTCTAAACGCACACCGCCGATGTCCAGCACCGTTTGAGCAAAGCGATAGCCGTATTTGTAAAACAATCGGTACTCGCGCTTGACATCCACACACCAGAAAGCAATGCCCAAGAACGAATATCCAATCACCGTCCAAAAAATGGCAAACAGTTGCCAGAGTGTTCGTAAAACCTTCATACCTGACCTATGAAACAATAAACCCTTTCACGTACTCATCTTTCACGTACTCCCCTGCCACGTACTCATCTATCGCGCTACAATCAGCATCTGGCTTTGCACTGCGCCCGTGCCTACACGCAGACGCACCACATACACGCCCGATGACGGCAGACCGTCCAGCATCACGCGATGATTGCCCGCAGGCTGCATTTGCTGCATTACTGTACTAATGCGCTCTCCAAGCGCAGAATAGACTTCCACCGTTACCAGAGCTGCTTGCTCAACGGTGTAGCGCAACTCGGCACTACTGCTTGTGGGGTTCGGCACGATTTCCATGCTGCTCAAGTTGCCGGACGGTGCTGCTGTGGCAGCGACACTTGTGAGCGTGTTTGCCGTCAAATTTGGTCGCGGTGCAGGAAACGGCGTTGTGGAATACAGTGCGAATTCGCCCGCACGAAGCATGATGGGCGCGTTCACATCCCGCACGTTCAGCGTTTGGCGGGTAAAAAACTCGTGCCACACGCCTGTTCGCGGAAAATTCGGCACGATAGCAGCAGGTTCTACGCCGAAGTTCCCCACTATCGTAACGGTATTGCTTGGATGCCAAAGTATTATGCGTTTGAGTGCGCCCGACAACGCCAGAGAAACACTATCAGTGGAGAACACAGGCTCTGTGCGCTTCAGGCGAATAAGTTCGGCATACACATCGTAGAGCGCACGACGGCGCGGGTCGGCGTAGTAGTCCCAGCGTGTGGGTTTGATGGCAAGCCGTGAATCGTCGCGTCCTGAAGGCCAGTTGATAGAGTAATCGTAGCCCAACTCCCCAAATTGCCAAATCATCTTTGCCCCCGGAATGGAAAAAAAGAACGTTGCCGCCATTTTCATCCGTTCCAGTGCTGTTGCAGTGTCGCGGGTGGAATAAGTGCCCGAACGATTGCCAAAATTGATGTTTTTGAACATAAGCCGCTCTTCATCGTGGCTTTCCATGTAGCCCACCAAATGCGGTGCATTCCAGCCGCGCCGCTTGTGCCAGAGCCAACTAAAGTCCGATTGCTGCGGATTACTATGCCAGCCCATCGTAGCTTCGTTGAAATTGTAGTTCAAATTTCCCCAGAGCATCATGCCGTAGTTTGCCAGTTCTGTTTCCTCGCTGTTGTCAGCAAAATGCTCCAAAATGACGTAGGAACTTGAATCCACTCGCCAGAGCGCGTCCGCCATGCGCTTCAAAAGCCGAATCCGCGACGTGTCGCGTGCGCTCCACAGTGCGACGTTGTTGCCGCTATTGAACTGTGTGAAGCCCTTCGAGAGGTCGTAGCGAAAACCATCAACACGAAACTGTTCCACCCAAAAGCGATTCACACGGTCAACAAGTGCCTGCGTTCCTGAAAATTCGTGGTTGAAGTCGTTGAATACGTTGAACGGATGCCGCGCTACGACGTTAAAATACGGATTGCTATCTGCCGGGTAGAGTTGAAACAAGGGATTTTCTCCTGTGGCGTGATTCAGCACCACATCCAGCACAACGGACATTCCCAGCACGTGTGCGCTGTCGATAAGCTCGCGCAGTTCGTCTTCGGTGCCGTAGTATTTGTCCACCGCGAAGAAAAACGAGGGATTGTAGCCCCAACTTTGATTACCGCCGAACTCCATAACGGGCATGAGTTTCAGGCAGTTAATGCCAAGCCGCTTCAAATACGTGAGCGAATCAATCACCGCACGAAATGTTCGGCGGTTATCAAAATCGCGCACCAGCAGTTCATATATCACCAAATCCCCCTTTTTTACGCGGTGGCGGGTGTCTGTTACGCGCCAGTTGTAGCGTTGTCGTGTGCTGCGAAACACCCCGACAATGCCCGTCGTTTTGCCCGTTGGATACGGCAGCAAGTTCGGATACCGCCCTTCGCGGATAATTTGCGCGTCGTTGTTGGGGTCAAGAACTTTTTCTGCATATGGGTCAGCAATACGAATAGAGCCATCGACGAGGTATTGAAAGGCATACTCGCGGTTTGGCGGCAGCGTGAGCCGCATCCAGTAGCGCAGTCCGTCGGGTGTGCGGTTCATGGTGGCGTTTTGCGTGAGTTGCCAGTCGTTGAAGTCGCCGAGCAGGTGAACAAATTGTTTGTTTGGCGCAAATAGCACCAATACTACGCTTGAATCGCTCATATGATTAATGCCATCCTGTACACCAACGGGAAGCGGCGCAATGGGCGTTTGCCCACGCACGAAAAAGCGCACAGAATCACTCGCGCTCTGCAAACTGCCTTGCTGTGTGGCAGTCGTGGTGGCGGTCAGACGCAGTTGCACAAACGTTCCCGCAGCTTGCGGAGGCACGATGTACTCAAACGCAAGCTCCCGCGCCGTGACGCGGGCAAGTTGTGCGCGGTCGTCAGCCAGCGTAAGCTGTGCTACAAGCGATGCCGCAGCACGAATACGCACGGTGTCGCCCACCTGAAAAAAACCGCTCGACGATGCTGGCGACAGAAACTTGGCAAACAATGCGCCCGGCGCATAGATGGGATAAAAAATATCCGTACCGCCTGTGCCTTTGCCCTCTTGGGAGCCATTGGCGTTGCGGAACACAAACGCTAACTGACGAATTTCCTCGTTTTGTGGCACATTGTAAAAACTCCGCACGTGAAACCGCAAACTGTGGAGATTATTGCCCAGCGCAGCCATGCGAACACGCGGATTGTCCGTTCCCCACTGCGCCACCACGTACCGCCAATCGCTACTCGAACGGCTCTGATTGGTGATAACGCCCGTATGAGCATATACTGGTACAACACCCCGCAAACCGCCTGTTCCCTGTGTTGCGTCGTACACAACCGTTACGGTATCATCGGCAGTGGGGAACGGTGGCGTAACCTGAAGAATCTGCGCCTGCAAATGCAGAGGCAAACCGACGATTATCATAATCATAATTAGCACCGAACAAATGACGAGCATCGTGTTCAGCATTGGGCTAAGACTTGGGCTAAGACTTGAGTTGAGGCTTGAGCTAAGACTTGAGCTAAGATTCGGGCGTTGATACGTGTGCATTATGGACAACGAAGGGTTTGAGGTGAATGAAGCGTTTGTGTTGGCATAGTCTCGTGGTTTTGCGCGGTTTTGTAGGGTTTTGCACAGTGTTGTTTGTGCGGGGGTGCTTGCAAAGCACACTTAAAAGGCACTCTTGAGCCGTCGGCAAATGTACGCAAATGCTGTCATTCCCACAATACTCAACGCTACAAAGTCAGGCTAAATCAAACACAAGAGTACCGAATCTCGTATTGATATCGTATTGTCTGCGGTATTATCAAGACTTTACCACAACACTGCGGTGTTTCGGCAATGTGTTGGAAATTTCTGCTGTTATTCGTATTTTTGTTCGGTGCTTTACTCAACATTTTCGATTCTTGTCGTTCCTTTGTACTTTGTACCTTGTACAATGTATAACGTACAGGTAATGCCTGCAAGGATAAGTCTCCGCCTTGCCATACCGACTGCTTGCAGCAGTTCCGCTCCCTCGAGTGTACTCCGTAGTGATTGTGACACGACTGGTTTAACACGCAGCAACATTAACATTTTGTATTGTGCAAGATTGTGCAAGTGCTTGATGCACTGGCAGCTCACTGTACGAGCCGACTGCATTTAGCTAAATGCTTTCAGCTCAACAACAGACTGCTTTCAGCTAAATAACAGAGCAGTGTGGTCGTTATAGTATGAGGAGTGAAAAATGAAAACTACGTCTCACGTTTCTTGTTCAGTTGTGATGAGGAAAACCATGACTTTGTTTCAGACTTTGTTTCAACAATTAGCGGCTTTTTTAGCGATGCGGTCTCAGCCTTCATCGTGCTGTCGGTCTGCAAAGACAACAGATGCTTTCAGCGCAGTTATAGCAATAATCATCATCATTATCGCAGCCCCTGCGTACAGTTTAGCGCAAACTGTTAACCTTGCATTTGATGATGCCAATGAACAAGTGAATGCTATTGCAGAAGACAACATCTACGTGTACATCGGTGGCAATTTCACAATTGCCGCAGGGCAGCCCCGACGCGGAATTGCTCGTTTTGTAAAGACAACTGGCGTGCTGGATATGTCGTGGAATCCCTCTGTGCTTCCTCCTCATGCTGGCATTGATGCAATGACGGTTACTCACGATGCTGTGTATGTTGGCGGGACGTTCTCCGTTACCATCGGCCAAAAAACATGGAATGGCATAATTAAACTTTCCACATCTACCGCAGAGATTGACACAACATGGAATCCCGCATATCCTCCTCGTACTACGGTCTCAGCTTTGGCAAATGCTCACAACAGCATCTACGTAGCACTTAATCACACAGTGCATAAACTTTCGGCAACAACAGGCGAGCAAGACCCGCTCTGGAAGCCTTATGTTCCGACCTTCATACGTTCAATGGTTGTTTCTGGCAACAGTTTGTACATCGCGGGATTGGGCAATGGTGGGGTCAAAAAGGTTTCTTTGACTACCGGCACCGCCGACCCATTCTGGTTTTTTAATAGTCTTGATTGGATTCACACGTTGGCAGTCTCAAATTCTCATGTATTCATCGGCGGCATAAGCGGTTACACGGGGTGGGGAGGACAAGGAATACTCGAACGACTATCTTCTCTCACGGGCAGCAGGGATAATACATGGAAAGCGAGAACCAGCACATATCTGCATGCCATAGCAGTTGCTGGTGATGATATGTACGTCGGTGGCATAGTTACTACTATCGATGGGCAAATTAAAAGCCAAGGATTAGTGAAGATTTCCTCCCTGACGGGCGATATTGATAATAATTGGAATGCTTACCCTTTGCCGCACAACTTAGCTCCGGACTGGTATCACCTGCCCAACATTCGATGCTTGTTAGCATCGGGCAGCAGCCTTTACGTTGGTGGACAATTCACTAGCATTGCAGGGAAACCCAGAAAAAACTTCGCCGTCATAGACATTAACGCTTATAACTCACCCGTTATCACCAGTTTCACACCAACCAGTGGCTCGACGGCAACGGTGGTAACGATTACAGGTATAAACTTCATTGGCGCAACGGCGGTCAGCTTTGGTGGCGTTCCTGCCACGACGTTTACCGTCGTTTCGCCCACACAAATCACGGCAGTCGTCGGGGCTGGTGCTTCGGGTAATGTTACCGTCGTTACTCCAAACGGGACAGCGACGGCACCGGGATTCGTCTATATTACTCCCCCACCTCCGCCCACACCTGCACCCGTCATTACCGGTTTCACGCCAACCAGTGGTTCGACGGCAACGGTGGTAACAATTACAGGTATGAACTTCACTGGTGCAACGGCGGTCAGCTTCGGTGGTGTTCCTGCCACGACGTTTACCGTCATTTCGCCCACACAAATCACGGCGGTCGTTGGGGCTGGTGCTTCGGGTAA
>Ga0272446_1003707_pt1 | contig 18907 bp, 13 predicted proteins | sample YNPCB0061_FD_194587 | JGI IMG/M metagenome (GOLD analysis project Ga0272446, IMG submission 194587) | Hot spring microbial mat communities from Yellowstone National Park, WY, United States - YNP-CB-006-1 | ecosystem: Environmental > Aquatic > Thermal springs > Hot (42-90C) > Sediment | place... | reverse complement strand
GAAACAATTACCCGCATCTGCGCAGCGCGCTCGTTTTACAAGGGGACTTCTGGGAAGCGGATACGGTGCAATTGCGCATTGAAGAAGCGCCAACGCCGGCTCGCCTCATCATCCGCGCGAATGACACCGTTGTCTTCGATCAGACAGTGGCGCGGCCGGAAGTGATCACAGTCGGGTTGAGCAAGATGACGCGGGAAATTCACTTTGAAGTGGCTGAAGGCGACTGGCTGCGCTTCTCCGAGATTCGCATCCATCCGCTGCCGATTGTGGATGAAGGGGTGATGGTGTTGAAGCCAGACAGCCTGGATCGCGGCACACGGCAGACGCTGCTCAAGGTCGGCATGCTGGGCCGTTTGACAACGGCCCACGGCCTGGAGCGATACGACCAGAGCCGGTTGTGGCGCGACTATGGCGCGCGCTGGAAAGCGTTCGCCGATTCAGGCATCGGGGTTCACGTGGGCGAGTGGGGGGTGTATCGTTTCACACCACATGCGGTGACACTGGCTTTTATGCGCGACTCGCTCGATCTGTTTCGGCAGGCCGGCCTGGGGTGGGCGCTCTGGAACCTGAGAGGCAGCTTCGGCGTCCTTGACAGCGATCGCGCGGACGTGTCCTACGAGCGACACCGGGGCCGCCGGCTGGATCGCCAGATGCTGGAACTGTTGCGGACGGGCTGATCCACGCGCATCTCAGCGCGATGGGCTGATCAACTGCAGGTTGACCGCCTGCAGGTTGCCATCGCGCCCGTCAGCCCGCGTCTCGCCTTTGGCCAGGTCGAACTCAAAGATCAAATTGCGGCTGGGCAATTCGATCGCATCGACCACAGGCGGCAGCCACGAGTCATGAAAGAAAGCGCTTCCGTAAGGGGAATCGGGCTGGCGCGGGTCAAGGCGCCACAGCTCCGGCCCGATGGTTTTCATGAAGCGCAGGAAGCCGTAGCCCTTGTCAACATGGCTGTAGCACACCCCGCGCACGCGCGAACCCACCTCGCCCCAGGCCGGCCCGCCGCGGCCGGTGGACAGCGGCAGAAGGTTGGGCACCAGATAGCCGGACACGAACAGGTCCGCCTCGCGGCGCAGATCACTCGACACGTTCTCGAAGGCCACCACCTCCACCCGGCAGCCCCGGTTTTGCAGGGCGCGCACCACCTGCACAAAATCGCCGTCGCCGGTCGCCAGCAACACGCGGTCGATGCTTTCCGATTGGAGCAGCGCATCAACAGCCAGGTCGAGGTCGGCATTGGCCTTGCCGAAGCGATTGCCCTGCTCGTCGGTGTACCAGCGCACGGTCTTTTCGATCACCTTGTAACCAAAATCGCGCAACAATGAATAAAAGCCCTGCTGGCCGTCTTTGTAACCCTCGTCATTCGAGGCGCGCTCAGCGTCGTAACTGACGTAAGCGTTCAGCCGGATCGGCTCGGCGCCGCCGCGGCAGGCGAAATCGCGCAGCACGTCGTAGCGCATGCCGTACCCGCCGTTGCGCGCCAGGTTGGCGACATCCACGTATACGCCCACTCGCAATCCTTGTTTTGTGTTGGCCATGGTCGGAGATGAGATGTCAGATCACAGATGACAGATGACAGATGACAGATGACAGACGAGAGAGGTCAATCGTCTTTTTTGGCGCGCCGGCTGAGCAGGTCGGCAATGCGGGTCTGATCGAGGCTGTCTTTAGCGTCCGCGTCGGAACCGGCGTCCGGGCGGACGTCCAGGCCGGCCTCCGCCGGGGCCTGGCGTTGCCGGCGCTCCTCGCGCTGCGCCGCCTGCAGTGCGGTATCGCTCTGGGGTGGGGGAATGTTGCCGGCATTCCCGGCCCGTTGCTGATAGTGCTTGCGCGCGGCGTCCAGTTGGGCCTGAGCGTCCTGGATTTCGATGCGCAGCTTTTCGGTTGCTGCCGCGCAGTCGTGGTAAGCGCGTTCGGCCGCAATTGCTTTGGCCTGCGCGCGCCGGAGTTGTTCGAGCCGGGCGCGCGCGGTCTCGTCCTGCTGGCCGGACACAGCCGCATCCACTTCGGCGTCGAGCGCGCCGGCGCGGGCCAAAGCGTCCTGCCAGTCCCGATCGGCGCGCTGTTCGCGGGCGACGGCTTCGGCCAGCAGCGCATTCAAGCGTTTGAGCCGTTCCTCGGCCAGCGCCAGCAGATGCGCCACACGGTCTTCTGGAGTGGCCGGCGGCAGGCCGGCGCGGGTCAGCGTGCGCGCAGTCTGGCCGGCAACTGCGCGCACGGCGAGAGAAATGCGCTCAAACAGATTCACGAGCGTATTGTACTTGGCAGGTCTGCTGCGATCATCCGCCGAGATGCTTATCCGCCGACACATGTCTGACGGGCGGCGCAACCGGCGCCTTAAAATCTTCGCCAGGCCCGAAAATCTGTGCTATCTTTGAGACGGAAAATGAGTAGCCAGTCGTCAGCAGCCGGCCCGACGCCTGGCTACTGCCGTCTATTTTGTATTGCGTGTTCCGTATTGCGTATTCCGTGTTGTGTAGTACGTATATGCAACCTGCGCTCTGCAGTCTGACTACTGACGACTGACTACCAACCACACCCATGTCGTTCGTACACCTGCACGTTCACTCAGAATACTCGATGCTCGACGGGCTGGGGCGGGTCAAGAAGCTGGCCCGGCGCGCCAAAGAGTTGGGCATGCCGGCGCTGGCGCTCACCGACCACGGCGTGCTGTACGGCGCCATCGAGTTCTATGACGCCTGTCTGGAGCAGGGCATCAAGCCGATCATCGGCATGGAAGCCTACCTGACCCGGCGCGGCCGGCGCATGCAGGACCGCGACAACACGCACGACCGCAGCCCGTATCACCTGCTGCTGCTGGCGATGAACAATGCCGGCTACCGCAACCTGATGCGGCTGGCCAGCCTGGCGCAACTGGAAGGGTTCTACTACAAACCGCGCATCGATCATCTGGCGCTGGCTGAACAGGCGGATGGCATCATTTGCACCTCCGGCTGCCCCTCCAGCGAGATTCCACGCCTGATCCAACAGGGGCAGATCGACGAGGCCCGCCGGGCCGCGCTGTGGTACCGCGACCTGTTCAAGGATCGCTTCTACTTCGAGCTGCAACAGCACGAGTTGACCGAGCTGGAGCAGGTCAACACTGTGCTGGTCCAGTGGGCGCGGGAAATGAGCGTGCCCCTCATCTGCACCAACGACGTGCACTATGTCAGGAAAGAGGATGCGCCGGCGCAAGACCTGATGTTGTGTGTGCAAACCAACACGCTCTACAAAGACGCCAAACGCATGCGGATGAACAACGACTCGTATTACCTCAAGAGCGCCGAGGAGATGCGGGCCTTGTTCGAGGACATCGCCCCTGAGTCGCTGGCGACCACGGTGGAGATCGCCGAACGCTGCGATGTGACGCTGAAGACCAAACAGTTCCACCTGCCCAGGTTCCCGCTGCCGCCCAGATTTGCCTCCGATCCTGACTATCTGCGCCACCTGTGCGAGCGCGGTTTTGAAGAGCGCTACGGCATCCCGGCGAGAGACGATGGCAGCGCGCCGGCTGTCGGCGGCAACGAGACGCCGGTCGATATGAGCCGGCGCTCGTCGCTGGCGCTGTCCACCGCCGACAACCCGAATATGACGCCGTCGGCGCTGCGGGCGCGCCTGAACTACGAACTGAGCGTCATCATCGAGATGGGGTTCGCCACCTACTTTTTGATCGTGTGGGATTTGATCCGCTTCTGCCGCGAGGCCGGCATCTGGTGGAATGTGCGCGGCAGCGCCGCCGGCTCAATGGTGTCCTACGTGCTGGGCCTGACCCAGATCGAGCCGGTGAGCAACGACCTGCTGTTCGAGCGCTTCCTGAACCCCGGCCGCGTGTCGATGCCCGACATCGACATGGACTTTCCCGACGACCAGCGCCACATGCTGGTGGACTACACCATCGAGAAGTACGGCAAGGATCAGGTGGCCCAGATCATCACCTTCGGCACGATGCAGGCGCGCGCAGCCATCAAGGACGTGGCGCGCGTGCTCGACCTGCCGCCCAGCGAAGCGACCCGCCTGACCTCGCTTGTGCCGGCCATCCCCGGCAAGCCGGTCTCATTGATCGAGGCGCTGGAGCAAGTGCCCGAGCTGAAAGCGCTGTATGACAGCGAACCCCACCTGAAAGAACTGTACGACAAAGCGATCACCGTGGAAGGCACGGTGCGCAACGCAGGCACGCACGCCGCCGGCGTCGTCATCGCCGACAAACCGCTCATCGAATACGTGCCCTTGCACCGGCTGACCGGCGCGCCGCTCACCGAGCAGCTCAAGTCCGTCACCCAGTTCGAGATGGGGCATCTCGAATCCATCGGCCTGCTCAAGATGGACTACCTGGGCCTGTCGATGCTGACCATCATGCGCAAGGCGTGCGAGCTGATCCAAAAGCGGCACGGCAAAACATACACCCTGGCCAACATCCCCATTCATGAGCCGGTGATCTACGAGACTCTGTCGAAAGGCGATGTGGTTGGCATCTTCCAGGTTGAAGGCGCGGGGATGCGCAACCTGATGATGCAGATGAAGCCCAATCGCTTCGAGAACATCGTCGCCGCGCTGGCGCTGTACCGCCCCGGCCCGCTGGAGCAGATTCCCACCTACATCAAGCGCATGCACGGCGAAGAGGCGGTGGAATTCCGGCACCCCGACCTGGCGCCGGCGCTCCAGGAAACGTTTGGCATCTGCATCACCGGCGACGCCATCTTGTTTGACCCGCTGACAGGCCGGCGTTGCCGCATGGATGAAGCCAATAGCGTCGCCGATCTCCACCTGCAAGGCATCGCTGACGACCTGTCGCCTGCCATCGGGCGCGTCACGCACTGGGTGCACAACGGCAGGAAACCGGTTTTCCGGGTGACGCTGCGCAACGGCGCCAGCATCAAGATGACGGCGAATCACCGTGTCCTCACCGAGGATGGTTGGAGGCCGTTAAGCGCGCTCAAGCCGGGCGATTTCATCGCCACACCGAGACACTTGCTCGGCCCTGATCGAGACTGCGACCGCGATCGCTTGCGCGTATTGGCTTACCTGATCGCTGACGGCGATCTGGGCAATCTTGCCGCAGTGAATTTCGTCTCGAAAGATCCCGCGCTCCTGAGCGAATACAGGCGCTGCCTGCGCGCTTTCCCCAACGTGCGCGAGACAATGACCCGCCAGGCGCGCGAAGTCTGGCGCGTAGGAGCGGCTAAAGCTCAGGCGCCTGTCTATCACGAGCCGAACTCCCTGCTGGCATGGCTGCGTGAACTAAACCTCAAACACGCACCCGGAACAGAGCCAGGCGGCTGCCGAAGTGATGAAAAGTTCGTTCCGGACTTCGTGTTCGAATTGGGCGAAGACGCGATCGCGTTTTTCCTGGCTTCGCTGTGGGACTGCGATGGGCATGTAGGCCGCAAGATGTGCCACTATCGCACGATTTCCGCGCGGCTGGCGCGCGACATACAAACCCTGCTGTTGCGCGTAGGCGTGCGATCAGTCATCTACTCAGACGCCTACCACGCCCCCAGCAAGGGCGCGCGCGTCGCTTACCAGGTTGCTGTCTATGACACGGAAGCGCTGATGAAGCGGCTTGCGCCTTATATGCTCTCAGAAAAGAAGTCAGTCCATTGCGCCGGCCGCGACGGTCATTCCATCCGCCGGGCTGACTTCGTTGCAGAAGTAGACGACAGGCTGCCCCTGTCGCGCAGAGCCATCGAGCGCGATTTTGGGTTCAGCGCGCAACATTTCTACCCGCGCGCTTTGGAACGCCGCCGCATCAGCGCCAGCGTGGTCGCGCCATTGGCGCAGGAGGCGCCTCTGCCGGAAACGCTCAAAAAGCTGAATGTGGTCTGGGAAGAGATCATCGGCATCGAGCCGGCGGGGATCGAAGATGTCTACGATCTAACCGTAGAGGGCTTTCACAACTTCGTCGCCAACAACATCATTGTTCACAATTGCGTGTACCAGGAGCAGATCATGCGCGTGGCGCGCGACATCGCCGGCTATTCGGTCGGCGAAGCCGACACCATCCGCAAGGCCGTCGCCAAGAAAAACGCCGAGGCGCTGATGAAGCACAAGACCAAGTTCCGCGAAGGGGCCGTCAGCAAAGGCTACAGCGCGGAACTGGCCGACGCCATCTTCGGCGACATCGAGTTCTTTGCCCGCTACGGCTTCCCCAAAGCGCACGCCGCCGACTACGCCCAGATCACCTGCCAGACGGCCTGGCTGAAATCCAGATACCGGCTGGAATACATGACGGCGCTGATGACGTGCGAAGCCGGCAACACCGCCAAGATCGGCCTGCTCATCACCGACGCCAAAGCGCACGGCATTGAGGTGCTGCCGCCCAGCGTCAACAAGAGCTTCGGCGAGTTCACCATCGAGGACAGCCCGGCCCCCATGCGCGCCGCAGCCGGCCCCGCGAGCGCGGGGCGAATCCGCTTCGGCCTGAACGCCATCAAGAATGTGGGCGAAGGGCCGGTGCAGGCGATCGTGGCGGCGCGCGAGCGCGGCGGGCCGTTCAAGTCGCTCAACGACTTCTGCAACCGCGTCGACTCGACGGCCATCAACAAGCGCGTGATCGAGGCGCTCATCAAGGTGGGCGCGTTCGACGAGTTCGGGCCGCGCCATCAGTTGCTGGCCGTCATGGATCAGGTGATTGCAGCGGCAGCGCAGACCCGCAGGGCCGCCGAGCGGGGGCAGTTCATGCTGTTTGGCGGCGACGCGCTGGCCGATGACGACATGATCGCGCTGCCCAGGGACGCCCGCGAAATCCCGCGCAAGGAGCTGCTGGCGTGGGAGAAGGAACTGTGCGGCACCTACGTGTCGGAGCATCCGTTGGCCGCGTCGATGGCAGCGCTGCGCGACTTCATCACGCGCACCAGTGTGGAGTTGAGCGAGGCCGATCACGGCCAGACGGTGGTGGTGGCCGGCGTCATCACCAGCGTGCGCCCGCACGTCACCAAAGCCGGCAAGAGCATGGCCTTTGCCGAGATGGAAGACCTGTTTGGCCGCATCGAACTCACCATCTTCCCGCGCACGTGGGCCGAGCAGCGCGACAAAATCGCGCCGGACAAAGTGCTGGTGATCTGGGGCAAGGCTGAGGTGCGCGAAGGCAGCGCCCCCAAACTGCTGGTGGACAAAGTGAGCGATGAGTTGACGCGCGCCACGGCTGCCAGCGAGACCCCGGCGTCAGATGCGCTCTATCCAGCATACGAACAACCCGCCGGAGCCGCCCATCTCGCTGAAACCGCCGAGCCATACGATCTGTCGAACGACTATTACCCACCTCCGCCGGAATGGGACGACATCCCTTACGAGGCGCCATTGCCCGAGGCGCCGCCGCCTGAGGCGCCGCCGCCTGACAGTGGGCCGGACGCAACGGTGACCCAGCCCCAGCCACAAGCTGCCAGCGACGATCATGCCGTGCGCACGCCCATTCCAACCGTCATGCCCAAAGCGAACGGCAAGCACGACGGGCCGGCGTCGAATGGCGGCAACATGCCGGCTATCGGGTCTGTCCCCTTCACCCCCAAAGAGCATCTGATCATCACGATCCGCCGCAGCGGCGACGCGCGTCAGGATATTGCCCGGCTGGAGGCGGTGCATCAGACGCTGCTGGCGTACCCGGGGCCGCACACGTTTGCCATTCACCTGCGCCAGGCCGGCAAGGATATAGTGCTGGACTTCCCCAACGACCGCACGCGCGACTGCCCGGAATTGCGCGCGCGCCTGGCGGCACTGTTGGGGGCCGGATGTGTCGCCTAGCCCGATGCAACGGCCTGTGATGCCGGGCAGACCCGCGCGCCGCGCGTCAGGTAGCGCGCCTGGTCCTGCGGCGCGCCATCAACGATCAGATCGTCAAACTTCACCGGCAGGCCGGCGGCCAACCAGAATGAGGGCCGATCCTGAAGGTGGAAATGCAGGTGCGGCTCGGTCGAGTGACCGCTGTTGCCGCATCGGCCGATGATCTGGCCGCGCTGCACACGCTGGCCGACGCGGACGACGATGCTGCCGGGGATCAAATGCGCCAGGAAACTATACTCACCTTCGGCGTGTTTGATGATGACGAAGTTGCCGCGAAAGTCGGGCGACAGAAAGTCAATCCAGCCGCTGCCCGGATGGGGCGTGTCCCGCACGCCGTCGCGCACTGTGATGATCTCGCCGTCGGCCGGCGCAATCACGTCCCGGCCATAGCAAAAGTAGTCCGTCAGCGCGCGACCGTCGCCGGAATGCCGGCGCAGCGCGGCATCGGCGATGACAAAATCATACGCGTAGCGCTGCGTCAGAACATCCCAGGAATGCGAATCAGCCGGCGTCACTCCGCCGTTGTAGACCAGCCACTCGCCGCGAAAGGGAAGGGTGTAACGCGCTTGTTGGACATAGTCTGTGTCGGGCAGGGCGCGCCGGCTGATGATAACCTGGCCGACAATCTGAGCGATCACCTGGGCCATCTGCAAGGGATTGATCAGGATCAGCGCCTGTGAAAGCGCGAGACGCGCTGCAAAACGCAACGGGCCGCCGCGCCGCGCCGGCTCATTCAAGGGCAGGTCGGGAAGGGATGGCTCTGCGGCGTCACGCGCAGCGCGCTGTCTGGGTTGAAGGGCGCGCGCCAGCAGACCGAGCGGGAACAGTAGAAACAGCAGTCGCAGGCTTTCAAGGCCAGGGATGAGATAGCCGAGCACGCCCAACAGGCTGATCGCAATCAACCAGTCAGTGATAAGCGAGAACAAGTGACGGCGCTGGTTGCGCATGGCGCGACTGTAGGGCCGGCGGCTGAGTCCCGCATGAGAGCGCTCACCAGTCAGCTCCCCTCGTCTATAATTGCCCCCGGCCCAAAGACAAGAAGTAAGGAGAAGAGACACCGAGCGCGTTGACCTTTCCAGCCACAGCGCCTAGTTTGCGCCGCGTGCTGGTCCTGAACGCAACCTATGAGCCGCTCAGCGTGGTATCACAACCGAGGGCGGTCCACCTGATTCTGGCCGACAAGGCCGAGGTCATCGAAACCGATGACGCGCTCATTCGAAGCGCGAGCATGAGCTTTCCGGCGCCGCTGGTGATCCGGCTGCGCTACTACGTCCGCATCCCGTACAACCTGCCCATGCCCCTCTCCCGGCGCGCCATCTTTTTGCGCGATAACTACACGTGCCAGTATTGCGGCATCCAACCCGGCAAAGACCAGCTCACCATCGACCACATCCTGCCCCGCTCGCGCGGCGGTCGCACCGAATGGGAAAACGTGGTCACCGCCTGCGGCGCGTGCAACCGCCGCAAGGGCAGCCGCACGCCCGAAGAAGCGCACATGAAACTGGCCCGTCCCGTCTCGCGCCCGCGCTTCTGGGCTATAGCCTTGATGATGGGGCCGGGCAATGAGGTGTGGCGCAAGTATCTCTACAACGAGAACGGCGACGGGACTAACCATGCCAGCCACCCTTGACCCGCTGAGACGCATACTGGCCGGCGCGCCACCGCGCCGCTGGATCATGCTGCTGGCCGGCCTGACCTGCTTCGGCTGTGGAGTCGCCCTGATGGTCAAAGCCGGCCTGGGCCTCAGTCCGTGGGAGTCTTTGCATCAGGGCATCTCCTTCCGCACCGGCATCTCCATCGGTGCCGTCAGCATTCTTCTCGGCGCGCCTATCTTGCTCTTGTGGCTGCCGCTCGGCGAGCGCCCCGGCATCGGCACAGTCCTCAACGTCGCACTGATCGGCCTGGTCACCGACATCAGTCTGAGCATCCTGCCCGGCTTCACTCACTTCATCGCGCAGTTGGTCGAGATGACGCTGGGCATCGCCGTCATCGGCCTGGGCAGCGCGCTCTACCTGGGCACGCGGCTGGGCGCCGGCCCGCGCGATGGCTTGATGATGGGACTGGCCCGCAAGACCGGCTGGAGCATCCGTCTGACCCGCACCGCCATTGAGATCACCGTGCTGCTGTTTGCCTGGGCGCTGGGCGGCACGATCGGTCTCGGCACACTGGCCTTTGCGCTGGGCATCGGGCCGGCGGTGCAACTGGCCTTCAAGCTGCTGCGCCTCGATCCGGCAGTGCGGCCTGTTGCCAGGCCCACAGCGGCCATCGAGCCGGCCCGCCTTCCCGCAGAATGATGAAACTCACGCTCCCCAGACTCGTGTTTGCGTTTCTGTGCGCCGGCGCGCTCGCGTTCGGCGCGTGGTTCGCACTGCCCGACACCCGCCGGCGCCTGGTCGAAGTCACCGGTGAGGAGGCGGCGCTGCCCCAACTGCGCGCGCTGTGGAATCTGGGGCTGGAGATGGCGCGTCCGCCGCTGCAGCTCGCGCCCGACGCGCCGATCGCGCACGTTCAGGGCCTCAGTCCGTTTGGCGTCAACACTTTTCTGGAGCAGGAAGTGGAGGAGGTCAAGCGCGCGCGGGCGCTGGAGATGATTCGCGAGGCCGGCTTCGCCTGGGTGCGCCAGGAGTTTCCCTGGGCCGACATCGAGATACACGGCAAAGGCGATTTCGAGGACCGCCGCCACGAGCCGGCCCGCAGCGCATGGGACAAGTACGACAACATCGTCAATCTGGTCGAGCAGCACGGCCTGCAACTCATCGTTCGCCTCAGCTCGCCGCCGGAATGGGCGCACGCCGGCTACGCCGACCTGGGCCGCTTTGGGCCGCCGGCCGACTTCAACGATTTCGCCGATTACACGGCCGCCGTCGTGTCGCGCTACAAAGGCCGCATCCGCTACTACCAGATCTGGAACGAGCCGAACATCTATCCCGAATGGGGCGAGCAGGCCGTCAACCCGGAAGACTATGCGCGCTTGCTGTGTCTGGCGTATGAGCGGGCCAAACAGATCGACCCCGATGTGGTCATTCTGGCCGCGGCGCTTGCGCCAACCGTCGCCCAGGATGGCCGCGACCTGAGCGACCTGATCTACTTCCAGCGCATGTACAACGCCGGCGCCGGGCGCTGCTTCGACATCGCCTCCGCACAAGGCTACGGCTTGTTCTCGGGACCCTATGACCGCCGGCTCAGCCCGTTGACCACGAATATCGCCCGGCACACGCTTATGCGCGACATCATGGTGCGCAATGGTGACGCGCGGAAACCGATCTGGCTGGCCGAGGTCAACTGGAATGCCGTGCCCAACCTGCCGGGCGAGATCGACGGCGTGGGCCGCTATGGCATGGTGAGCGAAGAACAGCAGGCGCGCTACGTGCCGCTGGCCTACGAGCGCGCCCGGCAGGAATGGCCGTGGGTGGGCGTCATGTCCGTATGGTTCTTCAAGCGCCCCTCCGACGCCGAGCGCAACCAATCGTGGTATTACTTCCGCATGGTCGAGCCGGACTTCACGCCCACGCCCCTGTACGACGCCATGAAGTCGTATATCCATGGGCGATCGCCTTGACCATACCCGACACACTCCGATGAAACCGACGACCTCAACCCTCTTGATCCGTGTGGCCGCGCTGGCTGCGCTGGCCCTGGCTTGCGCCGGCGCTCCTCGCACGCCGTCGATGGGCGGCCTGGCATACGACCCATTCTACGAAGGGCGCAGCCAATGGGAGATTGCAGTCACGCCCGAAGGGGGCAATGCCCCGACAGTTCCCACACAAGCGCCCGCGCCGGCCATCCCATCTGCGCCTGAGTCCACGCCCAAGCCCGCTGCTGACGCCGAGCCGCCGGCCGCGCCAACCCCACCCGCAGGCAAAGAGACGCCGGCCACCGACAATACGCCTGAAGCAGTCCCGCAACCCTCCGGCCCCGGCTATGCCGACCTCGTCGCCCAGGCGCTGTCCCTCAGCGACGATCAACGCCCCGCGTTTTACGCCTCGCTGGCCGGCCTGCCTGTCAACAACTGGCAGGGCCAACTGCTGGGCATCGAGTCTGGCGTGGAGCGCGCCATCCTGGTGGTGAATCTCGCGCCGACAGCCGACGGGCAGGCAGATGGACCGGATGCGCGACTGGATGTGGCGATCGATGCGACGACGCAGTTCAGTCCTGGAGAGACCGTGCTATTTTCCGGCGCGATCCTCAGCGCGCGCAGCGAGCCGGGCACGGACCTGCTGGTGGAAATCGCAAACACCGTGGTGGAGAAAGCACCATAAAGCCGGCGGCCCCCCCATCAGCTAAAAGGCCGGCATCCCTGAAAGCGCGTCAGGTTTGATCCGACTGCGCCTGGCGCGGATCCTCGGCGTAGAAGTAACGAATGCGCCCGCTCAGTGTCTCCAGTTTCAACGGCAAGGTCAGGCCGTTGCGCGCCTCGTTGGGCACATAGACCCATTGGCCCGGCAGATTCTCGATGGCTTGCCGGATGTCAGCCGGGACGCGGGGGTCAAGCGCCGGCGCCGGCCCTTTCAGCCGGATCAGCCAGCGGTCTTTGTTTGCCTGATATGCCACGACCTCAGCCGCAAAAGTCACTTTCAGCCGGGCATCGCCGGGCAAGCGCCATCCGAAGGAGACGGACATGCTGTCGCTCATAGGGTCACACCATGCCCATCTTTATAATCGCAGACCGATGGATAGACAAGATCAGGCGCAAACGGGCAATCGGACGCGGGTCGTCGCGGCATCTCTGGCGGCGACGCTGCTTGTCGTGTCCTGCGGCCCGGCCACCCCGGCGCCGACGGTGGACGCCGCCGCCATGCGGGCGCTGGCCGCCACAACGATTGCGTCGATTCCTACTGCGGCGCCACTCACACCCCGCGCGCCGACCCGCGCGCCAGATAGCGATGCAACTCTGACGCCGACACCGCCGGTTACGCCGATGGCGTCGGCCACGCCACAGCCGACGCCGGCCGCCGTCCAATACACCGTGCAGGCAGGCGACACGCTGCTCGCCATTGCCTATCGGCACAATGTCTCCATGGCAGCGATTCAACTGGCCAACGACATGGGTGACTCGCAGGTCGTCCGGCTGGGCGATACCCTCACGATTCCAACCGAGAAAATCGACGCCGACGAGAGCGCCTTCTGGATGGTGCACATCGTGCAGGCGGGGCAGACTCTGTCGGGCATCGGGCAGTTGTATGGTGTGAGCGCCGGTGTCATGGCGCGCGTCAACCAGATCGCCGATGTGGACGCAATTCACGTCGGCCAGAAGCTGGTGGTGCCCCTGACGACGCTGTTCGTGGCGGCGGAGCCAACAGCGAAGCCGGGGCAGGCAGTCGCGGCAGCGCCAGCCCGATCGGCGCAAGCGACGACAGAGCCGGCTGCCAGGACTGCTGCGCCGCCGCCTCCTCAGATCAGTTATTCAGATATTGGCGGGGCCGATGCGTTCCGGGCGCGCCTGCTCGAACTGCACAACGCCGAACGCGCGGCAGCCGGCGTTCCGCTGCTGGTCATGTCGCCGCTGCTGCAACAAGCCGCCCAACTTCACGCCCAGGACTGCGCAACGCGCGGTTTTGGCAGCCACACTGGCTCGGACGGCTCGACCTCGCGGGCGCGCATTGCGCGGGCCGGGTTCACAGGCCGCATCACCGGCGAGAACTGGGCGTTTGGGCGCTCGCCCGAACGGGTATTCGACATGTGGTTTCACCAGGAGTACCCTGATGGCCCGCACCGGCTGAACATCCTGTCGGCACGCTACACCGAAGTCGGGTTCGGGATTGCCGACGCCGGGAACGGCGGGTTTTACTTCATTGCCAATTTCGGCGCGCCTTAACCGCGCTTGACCAGCTAATGACAGGGTGTTAAACTTGCGCCGTCGCCGCAAGGTCGCCAGCTCGCATGACAATCTGGCGTGTGACTACCTGCTCACACAAGCGCCTCGATTGCGCTTGGTCCACGTGAGACCGTAAAGGAGGTGATCTCCAGGCAGGCAAGTTCAGGCAATTTGAGTCCTGTTTTTCATGCAGGTCTCAGCGAGGCGTCTTTAATTCACGCCATTCCGTTTTGTTGTTCAAGTTCAGGTTCGAGTTTGGAGGAGATATCAAGACTATGCTTAGGACGAAAGAAGTCAAACATCGCAGTCTGGCGCTGTTGAGCGGGGTGTTGACCGCAGCCGTGCTGACCGCCTGCGCCGGAGCGCCCGCGCCGACCCAGGCGCCGGCAGCCGAAGCCACCACCGCGCCGACCCAGGCGCCGGCGGCAACCGAGGTGCCGGCGGCAACCGAGGCGCCGGCGGAAGGTGGCGAATCCACATTTGTCACCTGGTACCAATACGACGAAACCAACACCGACGAAAAGTCCGATGAGCGCGTGGGCAACGAATACCTGCGCAAGACCATTCCGCTGTTCAATGAAGAATTCAAGGGCAAATTCAAGTGGGTCAACCAGCCGCAGGCGTGGGACAAGATGGTGTTGAACCTGGTGGCGGCTGTGCAGGGCGGGGGCGAAGTGCCGGATCTGATGCAGGTCAGCGCCGACGCGGTGGCCACCACGCTGTACCAGAACGGCGCCATGGAGGATCTGACCGATTGGATCAAGGCTCAGCCCTGGTTCAGCGATCTGGATGCCGGCGCTGTGAGCGCCTGCACCGGCCTGGACGGCAAGATCTACTGCGTGCCGGTGGCCGAAACGCCTCAACTGGTGTTCTACTGGTCCGATCACTTCCCGAATGGCTATCCCAGGACGCCCGAAGAGTTCATGACCCAGGCCGAGGCGCTGAAGCAGAAGAACGTATACGCGATCACTTTCTTCGGTTCGACGGACTTCGACGGCGGAGCAGCCACCCGCTTCTTCTTCACCGCGCTGGCTTCGTTCGGCGGCGGCTACGATGACGGCAAGGGCAACATGCTGCTCAACCGCCCGGAGAACGTCAAGGCTGTGGAGTTCATCCGCGAGATCGTGGCCAAAGGCTATGCGCCGGAGATCGTGTTCGCCGGCAAGTTCCAGGAAGAAGAGCCGATGAAGACCGCCGAGGCGGCGTCATTCCCCACCGGCATCTTCGGCTATCGCTACGTCAATCCGCTCAAAGCCCCCAGCGGCAAAGAGTACAACACCAAGACCGAGAAGGACATGATCGACGCCATCGAGGCCGGGGATGTCAAGATTTCCTCGTTCCTTGCGCCGGAAGGCATGAAGCCGAGCTGCGGTCTGGGCGTGACCGGCTTCATCATCCCGAAGGGCGCCAAGAACCCTGATGGAGCCAAAGCCTACATCAACTGGATCATGGATCAGCGCAACAACGCGGACTGGGTGATCGGCCCGGGCGGCGGCGTGCCATCGCTCAACACGACCCGCGCAGCGCCGGTCTTCCAGAGTGAGTTCTTCAAGCAGAGCATCCAGGCCACCGCCGGCCTGTGCCGGCCGTGGACGGGCACGCTGACCAACCCGCCGGAGGCGCAGAAGATCATCGCCACGACCATCTACAAGCTCATCAAGGAAGACCCGACCGCCGACATCGCCAGCGAGCTGCAGAAGGCGCAGGACGAGTACAACCGCCAGTATGCGCCAGGGTCGTAAGCCGCCCGCAAATCCGAATTCATGTTCACTGTGTGCCACGCACTGCCGCGTGGCACACAGTCCATTCTGAGGAACCCACAATGGCTGCACCGGCTGGAACAGCTCCCAGCGCCACCCCCGCTTCGGCGGTCTCCCGCCACAGGATCGAGCAAGGCTTCTTCTCGCGGACTCTGCCTTTCTGGTTGCTCCTGCCCACGCTGCTGGTGCTGCTCGCCATTCAGGTCGTCCCCGGCCTGTTCTCGTTCTTCCTCAGCACGCAGACTTTCGAGCGTGGCGAGCAGATGTTCGTCGGGTTGCGCAACTTCGAGCGCGTGTTCTCCAGCAGCGCGTTCAATGCCAGCCTGTTTCACACGCTGTTCTTTCTGATCGGCTACGTCACGCTGACGTTGATAGCCGCTTTCGTCATTGCGCAGATCCTGAATCGCAAGCTGCGCCTGTCCCCGTTCTATATCACGGTCATCTTCGTGCCCTGGGTTCTGTCTGATGTGGTAGTGGGTCTCATTTTCCGGCTGTTCATCGTGCCGGACTACGGCCTGTTTTCGAGCTTTTTCGCCAACCCAGGCATTTTTCCGCCCAAAGGCATCTCGATCCTGACGACACCGGCCGCGCCGCCGCTGGTTTCTGGCGTGCCGTTTCCGCCGGCACCGGCCCTGATCTACCTTATTTTCGCCTCAGCCTGGAAAGCCCTGCCGTTCATCACGCTGCTCATCCTGGCCGCGCTGCAAACCGTGTCCCGCGAAGTCATCGAGAGCGCCGCGATCGATGGCGCAGACGGTTGGCGCACCGTTCGCCACATCACCTTTCCGCTGATACTGCCCACACTGATTGTGGCCTTGTTCAACCTGACGCTCAACGGCGTCAACGGCGTCGGGCTGGTGTTCAGCCTGACCGGCGGCGGCCCCGGAACAGCCACCGAAGTGCTCAGCTACCTGCTCTACACAATCGGGTTTGGCCGGCTGGATTTTGGACGCGCGGCAGCATTGTCGGTCTTCATGGCCATCATCAATCTGACGCTGATTCTGCTCACGCTGCGCATCTCGCGCTCGGAAAGAGAAGCGTGAACCGCACACCCATGAACTCAACCTTTGCGTCCCCCCAGATGTATCGCGCCCGCCGGCATCTGGCGCCGTGGTTCTTCAACGGCGCCATGCTGGTGATCTGCTTCTTCGTGCTGATTCCCGTGCTGGCCACCATCCTCACCTCGCTGAAGGACCAGACCGACGTGCAGCGCAACCCGCCGGTGGTGTTCCCATGCGACACGCCTGACGGGCAATTCAACCTGAGCGCCTGTCGCTGGTCGGTGGAAGGCTACACGCGCATCCTGGAACCCCGCCCCAACCCGAACGCGCTGTTGGGCTTCGAGTATGTCGGGCGCATGGTCAGCGTCTATCTGCCGAACACCCTGATTTACGCAGTCAGCGCCTCGGTGCTGGTGACTGTGCTGGCCGGCATGTCGGGGTATGTGTTTTCGCGCTACCGCTTCCGCGCGCGGCGCGCGCTGATGGTGGGCCTTCTGGCCATCACCGGCATTCCGCTCCTCACCAATCTCATCGCCCTGTATCGCATCGGTGTTGTGCTGCGCCAGACATTTCCCGGCTACGAAGAGCGGTTGTACGTCATCATCGTCTACGTCGGGTTCTTCCTGCCCTTCAGCATCTGGGTGGTCAAGAGCTTCTTCGACACCATCCCGCGCGAGCTGGAGGAGGCCTCGTTCATCGACGGCTGCACGCCGGTCAGTTCTCTGATCCGCATCGTCGCGCCGCTGGCCGCGCCCGGCCTGACCTCCGCCTTCCTGATGGCGTTTGTGGGCATCTGGAACGAGTTTATCGCCGGCTACCTGCTGGTCGGCAAAGCGACCCTGCGCACAGCCATGTTCGGGCTGTATGACTTCATCGGCCAGTTCGTCATTGGCTATCAGGTGCTGGCCGCCGGCTGCATCATGGTGGCCATGCCGGTCATCGTCATGTTCCTGTTCTTCCGCAAGACATTCTTCCGCGCCATGGTGGAGGGTGCGCTGAAGGGTTGAGCCATCGCGCGCGTAGAATGCGCAGCTCGCCTTTATTTGAACAGCGCGCGCAACAGCGTCAACAAAGCCGCCGCCAGACAGACCGCCCCGGCCAGTTGCAGGCCGTTGACCAGCAACAACGTCGCGCAGATAAGCAGGGCGAGGAAGATCAGCACCCAGGTCAGGCGCGACAGGCTGTTTTCGATGCGGCGCAGGTCGCCGGTCGAGGACTCGCTCAACTGCGCCCGAATCTCCAACTGGCCGGCCAGCGCGCGCGACAGAAACGCGTCGGCCTGTGTTGGCAACTGCACCGTCAAACGCAGCAACTGAATCGCTTCAGCGAGGACATCCTGCGCCGAGCGCCGCCCCTGTCTGTTGACAACGCCCTCCGCAAAGGGCTGGATTTCCTTCCAGGCGTTGAACGCGGGGTCGAGCGCAGTGCACATGCCGCTCAGGATGTTGACCGCCCGGCCCAGATATAGAATGTTCTGCGGAATCTGAAACGGCAACGACGACAACAGATCGCGGAACTCGACGGCAAAGCTGTACATCTCGTCGAACTCCACATCCTTCAGGTCGGTCGCCGTCATGCCCCAGAAGCGGTCGAATAACAGGCCGATCGCCTGTTCGATGCGGGCAGTGTCGGCGCCGGGCAGAAAGAAGCCCATGCGTTTGGCGGCGGCGGTTAGCCGGCGCGCATCCTTCAGGCTGGTGGCGATGATGAACTCTTTCAACTCCTGCATGTACTCCGGCGTCACACGCCCCACCATGCCGAAGTCCACGTAAGTCAGCCGGAACGGCGTCGGCGCGCGCGCGTCCGCGCCTGCCGGCGCGCCCTCGACCGGCACGTTGAGCCGGCGCGCCGTCTCCACATCCAACGGTTGCACGAACAGGTTGCCGGGGTGCGGGTCGGCGTGAAAGAAGCCGTCCACAAAAATCTGTTGCAGGTAAGTGTTGAACAGCTTGCGCGCCACCGCCTGGCGCGAGATGCCGGCGCTCTCCAGCCCGGCGTAGTCGGTGATCTTGATGTCTTCGACGTTTTCCAGCACGAGCACACGCCGGGTGGTGTATTCATGGTAGGCCTTCGGCACACGCACTTGCGGGTCATGGGCGAAATTGCGGGCAAACAGTTCCGCGTTGCGCGCCTCCTGCTCGTATTCCAGCTCCTCCAGCACGCCGTCGGCAAATTCCTGGATGAGAGCGTCCAGGTTGGCCCGCCGGCGGATCGGCTTGTACAGCTTGAGCCAGCGCGCAATCGTCTTCAGGGAACGCAGGTCAACGTTGACAATCTCATCAAGGAAAGGGCGCTGCACCTTGACCACCACGCGGGTTGCGCGCGGGGCGCCATTTGCGACGGCCTGTATGCCCGGTTGCGGGCGCAACTGCGCGCGGTGGGCCTGGCCAAACGAAGCCGCCGCCACCGGCTCGCGCTCGAAGTCGTCGAACACTTCATTCACCGGCCGGCCCAGCTCGGCCGCGATGATGCCGGCGATCGTCTCATAGGGTTCGGCCGGCACGGCGTCCTGCAAGCCGCTCAACTCGGCGATAACCGGCTGCGGGATGATA
>Ga0272446_1003706_pt1 | contig 18912 bp, 12 predicted proteins | sample YNPCB0061_FD_194587 | JGI IMG/M metagenome (GOLD analysis project Ga0272446, IMG submission 194587) | Hot spring microbial mat communities from Yellowstone National Park, WY, United States - YNP-CB-006-1 | ecosystem: Environmental > Aquatic > Thermal springs > Hot (42-90C) > Sediment | place... | reverse complement strand
ACGGTTCCAGCCCGCCCTGGCAGGGACCTTCGGCTCTTTGTCGTCTTTCTTCGCGCCTTCAGGCTCCGGGCCGGCGCTCTCGGGCGGCTTGCTGCGGAAGCTGCGCACCAGCTCACCCCTGGCGTCATAGAAGCTGAGGGTGATTGGCTCGGCAGGCGCATCCTTCAAGTAATACGTGATGATCGCGCCCTTCGGCGGATTCTGGCCGACGTCAAGGAAGCGGCGCTTCAACGTGCCGTCAGGTTGCTTCTCGTTAACAAATGCCCCACCGGTGGTGCCCAGGTAATCCTTGCCGGGCGTATTACCGGTCCAGTCAATCCCTGGCAGGATGCGCTCGCTCGTTCGTGGCGCGAAGAGATGGATCGCGGCCTCCGTCACGTCAGGAGTGACGGCACGCAGCGGCGTGATGTCGTCGAGAATCCAGATCGAGCGGCCATGGGTGCCGACGATCAGATCGCTGTCTTTGATCAGGATATCATGCACCGGCGACACCGGCAGATTGAGCATGAAGCGCGTCCACGATGCTCCGTCATCGAACGAGACATACAGTCCGGTCTCCGTTCCAGCGAACAGTAGCCCGTGCCGCACAGGATCGGCGCGTATCACCCGGGTAAAGTCATTGCCGGGGATACCGGTATTGATCCGCTGCCAGGTAGCGCCATAGTCGGTGGTCCTGTACAGATAGGGCTGATAGTCGTCAAGTTTGTAGCGCGTTCCCGCCACATACACCGTGCCGGGATCATGGGGTGACGGTTCGATGCCGCTGATCATCGTCCATTCCGGCAGGTCGGGCGGCGTCACATTCTGCCAGGTCGCGCCACCGTCGCGCGAGAGATGGATCAGACCATCATCGGAGCCGGCCCAGAACACACCCTGCTCGTGCGGCGATTCGATGAACGAAAAGACGGTCGCATACACCTCGGCACCGATCGAGTCACGGTTCACCGGGCCACCAGTCGGCTGGAGGGTTGTCGGATCGGCGCGCGTCAGGTCCGGGCTGATCGCTTCCCAGCTCTGCCCTTCGTTGGTGCTGCGGAAGACCATATTGCCGCCAATATAGAGCGTATTCGGATCGTGGGGCGAAATAACGATCGGGTAGGTCCACGCAAAGCGGTATTTATGCTCGATCGCGCCATAGCCGCCCATATACTCCGGCCAGGTCGTCACCAGGCGGATCTGGCGGATACGGTGATCGTAACGCTGCAAGGCGTTACCGCCACCTGGCGACGAACCGATCGCGCCGACGTACACAATGTCGGGATCGTCGGGGCGCACCGCGATATACCCGCTCTCACCGGTGCCGGCGATCCAGCAATCGCCCCACAGAATACCGCCGGCGCGGCTGCGGCTCGGCACGGCGATACTCGAATTATCCTGCTGGGTGCCGTAGACCACATATGGCCTGCGCGTATCAACCGCCACGTGATAGAACTGCGCCGTCGGCTGGTTGTAGATAGTTGACCACGATGCGCCGCCATTGAACGACACACACGCACCACCGTCGTTCCCCTGGATCATCCGCTGGTTGTTGCGCGGGTCGATCCACAGATCATGGTTGTCGCCATGCGGCGTGGTGACCTCGACGAAGGTTCGCCCACCATCAGACGATTTCCACAGGCTGAGATTATTCACCCAGATCGTCTCCGGATCGAGTGGATCGGCCGTCAGGTGCATGTAGTACCAGGCGCGGGAGATCAGATTCTGATTATCGGAGACTTTCTCCCAGGTGGCACCGTAGTCATCGGAGCGGTAGAGGCCGCCCTCCTTCACATGCTCAATCAGCGCCCAGACACGCCCGGAGCGCGCCGGCGACGCCGCCACCGCCATCTTCCCCTTGATACCTTTCGGCAGGCCAGGCCGGTCGCTGATATCCGTCCAGGTTTCGCCGCCGTCATTACTCATCCACAGGCTGCTATCGGGGCCGCCGGAAGAGATCTGCCAGAAACTGCGATAAGCTTCCCAGACGGCAGCAAACAGCATGCGCGGATTCGCCGGGTCGAGCGTCAGGTCCACTGCGCCGGCCCTGTCGCTTCTGTACAGCACCTTGCGCCAGGTTGCACCACCGTCGGTACTCTTGAACACGCCTCGTTCCTCATTCGGCCCGAACGCATGGCCAAGCGCCGCGACCCACACAACATCCGAGTTCTGCGGGTGGGTGCGAATCTTGCCGATGAAGCGGGTGTCGGCCAGTCCAATATGTTTCCAGGTCCGTCCGGCGTCGGTGCTCTTATAGACGCCGTCACCGTGCGATACATCAATCCGGATGGTCGTCTCGCCGGTGCCGGCGTAGATGACATTCGGGTCAGCGACGGCAACGTCGAGCGCGCCAATTGCGGCGGTCGTGAAGAAACCGTCAGAGATGCATTCCCAGTACGTGCCGCCATCAACCGTCTTCCAGACACCGCCGGCGCACGCGCCGAAATAGAACGTCCCGATGTCGCGTGGGTCGCCGGCGACAGCGACGACGCGCCCGCCACGGAACGGGCCGATGCAACGCCATTCGAGCAGACCGGTGAAATCAGTAGGGATGGGCATGAACGATCTCCTTGTGCGTCATCGCACGTCGAGTAACAGGCTACCACACCGATGGTCCCCGCCCTGGTGCAAACCGTGCTAAGGCGTCACCAGCACCGCACCTTCGGATGCCGACGACACCAGCGCACTATAGCGTGCCATGACACCCCAGTCGTAGCGTGGCGCCGGCGGTTGCCAGGCCGCGAGGCGTTCGGCGATCTCCTCTTCCGCAAGCAGCAGATCTACCCGGCGCTCATCGAGGTTGATCTCGATCTCGTCGCCTTCGCGAATGACAGCAATCGGGCCGCCACGTGCCGCCTCGGGCGCCACATGACCGATCATCACGCCGCGTGTGGCGCCACTAAAGCGCCCATCGGTGAGCAACGAGACCGACTGGCCCAGCCCGGCGCCAACGAGCGCTGAAGTGATGCCAAGCATTTCGCGCATGCCGGGCCCGCCGCGTGGTCCTTCGTAGCGAATGACGACAATATCACCCTCGTGAATCTGCCCATTGACGATCGCCGCCATGGCAGCTTCTTCACTGTCGAAGACACGCGCCGGGCCACGGTGATGGGTCCGTTCATAGCCGAACAACTTGACCACCGAGCCGTCAGGCGCCAGGTTCCCCTTCAGGATCAGCAGGCCGCCGCTCGCCTTGATCGGGTTATCGAGCTGGCGAATCACATCCTGCCCCGGTGTCTCGACGGCGTCGGCGGCTTCTGCTGCAAGGGTGCGCCCGGTAACTGTGACGGCATTGCCATGGGCGAAGCCGCCATCAACCAGGCGTTTCGCGATCACCTGGATACCACCCGCCTGGTCAACATGGATGGCCGAATACTTGCCACTTGGCATCAGATCACAGCAGAGCGGCGTACGCCGGCTGATGGCATCGAAATCGTCCACCGTCAGCGGGACACCCGCCTCGCGCGCCAGCGCCAGCAAGTGGAGCACCGCATTCGTCGAGCCACCGGTCAGCGCCACGCTGGCGATCGCATTCTCAAAGGCGGCGCGGGTCAGAATATCGCGCGGTTTCAAGTCACGGCGCAGGACCTCCATGATCAACTCGCCGGCGCGATACCCGACCGAGTCCTTGCGTGGGTCAGCGGCCGGTACGGCGGCCGTACCGATCGGCGAGAGCCCGATAATCTCCATGACCGTGGCCATCGTGTTGGCGGTATATTGCCCGCCGCATGCGCCCGGGCCGGGGCAGGCCGCATCCTCGATCTCCTGCAACTCCTCATCGGTCAGCTTACCAGCAGCATTGGCGCCAATCGCCTCGTACACATGCTGGATGGTCACTTCCTTACCACGCCAGTGACCGGGGGCAATCGAGCCGCCGTAGATCAGGACACTGGGAACATTGAGGCGTGTCACACCCATGGCTGCGCCCGGGATGGTCTTATCACAGGCGACCAGCGCAACAATCGCATCGAACATATAGCCGCGGCCCATCAGTTCGATCGAGTCCGCGATCAGGTCGCGACTGATCAGCGAGGCTTTCATACCCTCGGTGCCCATCGTCACACCATCGGAGATCGCCACCGTGTTGAACTCCATCGGCGTACCGCCCGCGGCGCGCACACCTTCCTTGACCCGTGCCGCCAGGGCACGCAGGTTGATATTGCAGGGCATGGTCTCAATCCAGGTATTGGCAATACCGATGATCGGCTTCGCCAGATCCTCGTCGGTAAACCCGATCGCCTTGAGCATGGAGCGCGCGCCTGCGCGGGTGCGCCCATCGGTGATCGTGCGGCTGTGACGCTTGAGATCGCTGGACATGGCTTCGTCCTTCCGTACTATACGGGCAAACTGAGGTATGGTTGAGGATTCGTTGCGATTGTACCACTTCTGAACGGACCGAATGTTGTGTTCAGGGGAACCGTTCACACGACATCTGTGCGCCATCACGGCATGTGATGAATGCCACACACCCGTTCGGATGCGGTATAATAGCGTGTATGCCTGACCTGAGCCACACATCCATTGCCGATCGGGCGGCATTTGAGGAGCGTCTCCGCGCCGTACCGCTCGCACCCGGCGTCTATCTCTGGAAGAATGCGCAGGGAAAGATCCTGTACGTCGGCAAGAGCCGGCGCCTGCGTGACCGGATGCGCTCGTACTTCAACGGCGCCGACGATCCGTCGGGCAAAACGGCGCGCCTCGCGGCACAGATCGCCGACTTCCAGATTATCGTCACGTCAACCGAGCTTGAGGCGCTCCTGCTGGAGATGACGCTGATCAAACAGCACCGACCACGCTTCAATGTGTTGTTGAAAGATGACAAGAGCTACCCCTATATCAAGGTAACATTGCGGGAGCCATGGCCGCGTATCTTTGCCACGCGCAACCCGCGCTGGGAAGAAGGCACGCGCTATTTTGGCCCGTACTCGAGTGCCGGCGCCGTCTATCGCACGCTTGATCAGCTCAACCGGCTGTTTGCCTTCCGCCCGCCGTCACGCTGCCCGGACGAGAAATTCAACCGCCACCGCAAACTTGGCAAACCGTGCCTCTATTACGATATCAAGCGCTGCCTCGGGCCATGTGTGCCGGGGCTCGTGGATCGCGAGGAGTATCGCACGACGATCGAGACCGTCTGTCGTTTTCTCGAAGGGAAGAGCGATCTGGTGCTGAAGACGCTGCGCCGCCAGATGGACGCCGCAGCCGATCAGCTGGATTTCGAACGTGCCGCAAAACTTCGCGACAGTATTCGCGACGTGGACCTGATCAGCCAGCGCCAGCAGGTACTCCGCCAGGACTCCGCCGATCAGGATGTGATCGGCCTGGCGCGGGAAGATGGGATGGCGGTCGCGCAGTTGCTGTGCGTTCGCGGCGGCAAACTTGTCAGCGCCGAATCGTTCCCATTGCAGAACACGGAAGGCGAGAGCAATGCGGCGTTGCTGGCATCGTTCCTGACCCAGTTCTACGATGCTGCTGCCGAGGTACCGCCATCGGTGCTGCTGGCCGCGCAGATCGAGGCGCCGGCGGTCATTGAGCAATGGCTGGCGCAGAAGGCCGGGTGCAAAGTCGCGCTGCACGTACCGCAACGCGGCGAAAAGCGTCGTCTGGTTGAGCTCGCGGAGCAGAATGCGCGCCAGAAGCTGGAGGAGTTGCGCCTGCAGTGGCTCAACAGCGAGCAACGCGCCGTCGCCAGCCTTACCGAGGTGCGTGATCTGCTGGGCCTGAGTGCGCTTCCGGCACGGATCGAGTGTTTTGACGTCTCGAACACCCAGGGAACGAATTCGGTCGGCGCCATGGTGGTGTTTGAGCGCGGCGAGCCGAAGAAGAGCCGTTACCGTAAGTTCAGGATCAAAACCGTTCAGGGCGCCAATGATGTTGCCTCGATCCAGGAGGTGCTGCGGCGGCGTTTCCAGCGTGCGGCGGCGGCGATTGGCGAAGAAGAGCAGAAAGCGGCAGACGACGAACGCAGCACAACGAACGGCCAGCAGGAAGCAATCACCAGCGCGCGAGCCGATGTCGAAGAGACGGACGCGGCGGACGCCGGCGCGGTTCAGCAAGCACGAGCGGAGCTTGAACAGCAGGAGACATGGGCCGAACTGCCCGACCTTATCCTGATCGATGGCGGCGTGGGCCAGTTGAATGGCGCGCTCGCCGTGCTGCGTGAGCTGCGCTTCGATCACATCCCGACTGTGGGTGTCGTCAAGGGGCCGGACCGGGATCGCTTCGATCTGCTGCTGCCCGGCGCCGGCGAACTGCTGACGCTGAAGCGTGATAGCGCAGCGTTGCGGCTCATCCAGGTGATCGATGAGGAGGCTGACCGTTTTGCGAAGGATTACCATCGCAAGCTGCGCAGCAAGTCGGCGACGTCATCGCGACTGGAAGAGATTCCCGGCATCGGGCCAAAGCGACGCCAGTTGCTGCTGAAGCGTTTCGGCTCGCTCGAAGGCATTCGCCAGGCGACGGTAGACGAACTGGCTGCGGTTCCGGGGATGACCCGTAAGGCGGCTGAGGAATTGAAGAGCATGTTGTAGTTCTGTCCGACACCGAACCATCGGTTGTTCGGATCGGCGCTACGGCCCGACGCCCGTGCCGGGGGTGAACGTGTCCAGCGCCTGCGCCGCCTGCCGGGCATACGCTGCCAGATCGGAGCGGCCACGTTCTTCCCAGGTGTAGGGCCACGTTTCCAGCTCTTCGCGGATTTCCGCGCCATTGTCCAGTTGCGCCAGAAGGCGCGCGCCATGCAGCGGCTGGCCATTCCAGACATATGCCAGTCCAAGCGCCTTGCGCGTTGCCTGGTCGGCTCCGAGGACCACGCGCGCGCGCTCAAGCGCCGCGATCGCGCGCGGGTAATCGCCCTGGCCGAGTGCCAGCATGCCAAGACGCTTCTGCACGAGTGGCGATCCGGGCGCAAGGTGCAGGCCATAGTTGATCCAGGTGATGCTTTCTGCCATCAACACGGCACGTTCATCCTGTGAGAGCCCGGGTGCCAGCATGGCGCGCGCATGCAGTATGGCGGCATAGTTTGCCGCGCCCGCAGCGGCAAGGTGGGGAGTGAATGCCACCAGCCCGGTGACGAGCGCGGCAAGCGCCAGCCGGCGCCCCATCCTGCCGCGTCGCGCCCGCGTTGCGACGTCCGCCGATCTGGACGGCTGATCGCCGGCCACAAGCGGCATGGCGGCCGGCGCGGCGATGATCGCCAGCAACCCGAACGCCAGGATCATCGTCGGCCAGCTCGTGTCATACTGCGGCGCGTCGGTTATGCCGTGGAACAGAATCACACAGCATGCGATTGCCGCTCCCTGCTGTTGTCGATCGCGGGTGCGCAGCGTGGGTGCGATGCGCCGGATCGCGGCAACCAGCAACCAGGCAAAGCTGGCGAGGCCGAGCAGGCCCTGGGCAAGCCAGATACCGAGAAACAGATTATGGGCATAGCCGAGGAACGTTGGCACTATCAGGAGCTGAAAGCGCGAGTACATCTGGCCGAACACGCCACCCGGCCCGATGCCGCTGAACGGAAACTCAAAGGCGAGGAACAGGCTATTGCGATAGAGGGCCAGTCGATCCTCGGCGCGGAACAGAGCAGAGTCCAGCGCGCGCTGGATGCGCGGATCGCCCGCGATCGCCAGGATGCCGAGCGCAACCAGGCTGCAGATGGCGACAGCGCCCATCCATTGGTGTCTCCCGGGCATGGGGCCGGTTGCGTCGCGCCGCATGGCGTGCTCCTGCCACCGCACCAGTCCCCAGAGCACGCCGGCCATCGCCAGGGCCATAAATGCCCCGCGCGATACAGTCAGTAGCACACCGAAGGAAACAATGACCGCAGCAGCGATCCACACCCTGCGGCGCAACCCGCGATCCACCAGCGCCAGACCGATGATCAACGGCAGACCCGGCGCAATGAAGGATGCCGCAGCGTTCGGGTCAATATACAGCGGTGTCACATCAGGGAACGGAGCGCTGGTCAACTGCCCGAGCCGCGCGGCCAGGCCCAGTTTCGTTCCGAAGCCAAGATGGCGGTACTGTACCATGAGGAGCAAACCATAACCGGTGCACCAGAGTGCCATCAGCGCAGTCACCGTCGCAAGCCGCCGGCGCGGCGCGCAGGCGACGCCGGCATAGAGCGCGACACCCAGCACCAGCGAAACAAACCAGGGCAGGCTCAGGCGCAGATCATACGCAACACCGAGGCCAAGCGCGCCGCTGGCGGTGAAGAGCGCCATGGGCGCCAGAAACGGAATAGAGGCGTTGACTCTGCGCATAACGCTATTGTACCATTGCGTCATTGACGGTTCTCAATGAAATACCACACACGCTACAACCTCTCGCTCTACGTGCTGCTTGCACCATTCCTGTCCGGTATTGTGATACTCGTCCTCATACCGGCAGCACTCTCGCTCGCACTGGCATTCACCAGCTATGATGGCCTCTCCGCGCCTGGCTGGCGTGGGTTGCAGAACTTTCGCCAGATCATAGATGACGATCTCTTTCGTCGCGCGGTGGCAAATTCGCTCGTCTTCCTGGCACTGACCGTGCCACTCCGCACCGTGGTGACGCTTGGTCTCGCGTTACTGCTGCATCGTTCACGGCGCGGCATCGGCCTGTACCGCGCGGCAGTCTACATACCGACCGTCATTCCCGGTGTCGCGTATGCATTGATCTGGCTCTGGATCCTGAACCCGATCTATGGCCCGCTCAACCTGCTGCTTAACGCCACAGGGTTACCGGCGATCACCTGGCTCGTCAACCCACACACTGCCTTGCCCGCGATCGCGCTGACGGCGCTGTTCCAGCTCGGTGAAGGATTCGTCGTACTGCTTGCCGGCTTACAACACATCCCCGACGAGTATTACGACTCCGCAGCGCTCGACGGCGCCGGGCAGCTTGCACTCTTTCGCCACATCACACTGCCGCTGGTGATGCCATGGCTGCTCCTGGTCATCATGCGCGACCTCATCGCCAGCGCGCAGAATACGTTCACACCCGCGCTGATCATGACCGGCGGCGGACCATACTATGCGACCCTGTTCCTGCCGCTGTTCATCTACCAGACAGCATTCGATCGTTTTCGTTTCGGCGAAGGAGCGGCGCTGACAACCTTTCTCTTCCTGGGGGTTGCTGCGTTGATTGCGGTGACCTACCGGCTACTCGGCGGATGGGGGTATGATGACTCGGTCTGATCGGGCGATGCGCCAGTCGTTGGGCTTTCATCTCGTTGCGGCCGGCATCACGCTCCTGTTTGCGGCGCCACTGGTGTGGGTGCTGGCCGCATCGTTGCGCCAGCCCGGCGCGCCGCCGCCAGCCAGGATCGCGTGGCTGCCTGATCCACCGGCCTGGTCGAACTATGCACACATTTTTGAGCTGTTGCCGCTGGGGCGCTACATGGCCAATTCGCTCCTCCTGGCCGCCGGAGCGGTGCCGCTGACGATTCTGATTGCGTCGTGGGCGGGCTTTGCCATGGCGCAGCTCCCTGCCCGCGCACGGTACGCGCTGCTGACGCTTGCCGTCGTCGTGCGCATGATACCGATTACCGCGCTCTGGCTACCGCGGTTTCTGGTTATCAAGGAGTTGCACCTGATTGACACCTTCGCTGCTTTGCTTGTGCCGGCGTGGATGGGCTCCAGCCCGCTGTTTGTCCTGGTGTTCTACTGGAGTTTCCGGCGCATGCCGGCGGCGCTGATCGAGTCGGCGCGCCTTGACGGCCTGGGGGCACTGGCAATCTGGGCGCGCGTTGCCATGCCGCTGGCACGCCCGGCAACCGTGGCCGTCGGTGTGCTGACGTTCGTCCAGTACTGGAGCGATTTCATCAATCCCTTGCTCTACCTGAAATCAGAGACGCGCTATACCCTGTCCGTCGGGTTGCGCGTCTTGCAACAGATGGACCTGACCAGCTGGCCGTTGTTGATGGCCGGCGTGGTGGTGATGCTGATACCGGTGATACTTTTGTTCGTGCTGGCGCAGCGCGCGTTCTGGATCGAGGACCAGATTGGAGGAGTGCATGGCAACTGAGCGCTGGACGATGCGTAGAACCATGCACTACTGCCTGATGGTCGCCGCCGTGTGTATCAGCGCGTGCGCACCGGCGGCGATGCCGGCTGTGTCGGCGGAAGCCATTTCGTTCATGATCTCAGGCGACGCCGCCGAAAAGGCAGCCTATGCGCAACTGGTGGATGCATTCCGCCAGCGACAACCGCAGATCGCCGTAACGCTGATCCACGTGCCGGGGCAGAGCGATTACCGCAAGCGGCTCGGCGTAGATTTCGCCGCCGGCACGCCGGCCGACATTGTGCTGATTAACTACCGGCGCTATGCGCCATTTGCCGCGAAGGGAGCGCTTGAGCCGCTCGGCCCCTACCTGGCGCAAAGCAACCTGATCAGTGAGCAGGATTTCTATGCCGAAGCGATCGCGCCGTTCACATGGAATGGTGTGCTGATGTGCATACCGCAGAATATCTCCAGCCTGGTGGTGTACTATAATCGCACACTGTTCCAGGCAGCCGGGCTCAACGATCCGCAGCCGGACTGGACCTGGAACGACTTCCTCCGCGCCGCGCAGGCGCTGACGCGCGACACCGATGGCGATGGTCGCGTTGACCAGTACGGCCTGGGAACCGAGGTCTCGTTGTTTCGCGTCGCTCCCTTCATCTGGCAGAATGGCGGCGATCTGGTTGATGACCCGCTGGCGCCCACGCGCCTGACGCTCGACACTCCCGCTGCTCGCGAAGCGATCCAGTGGTTCGTTGATCTGCAGGTGAAGCACCACGTCACGCCCGGCGCCGTCGCCGAAGCTGCGGAGAGCAGTGAGAGCCGCTTTCTGAACGGACGGCTCGGCATGTTCTTGAACAGCCGGCGTGGAGTGCCAACCTATCGCACAATCACCAGCTTCGATTGGGATGTCGCACCGTTGCCGCAGGGGAACAGTCGCGCAGGGATCCTGCACTCCGACGCCTATTGTATACCGCGGGTCAGCGCGAACAAGGCGGCTGCGTGGGCATTCATCGAGTTTGCCAACTCTGCCGAAGGGCAACGGATCATTGCCAGCACCGGGCGCACCGTGCCCTCGTTGCGCGCCGTCGCCGAGTCGCCGGCGTTCCTCGATCCAGGGCGCAAACCGGCAAACAGTCGCGTGTTCCTTGATGTCATTCCGTTCATGCGTGGCGTGCCGGTAATGGAAACATGGGTGGATATTGAGGACCTGGCGGCAGAGGAGCTGGAGCGCGCCTATTACGGGCAGGCAAGCGTTGACGAGGCAATCGCCACGGCGATCGAGCGGGCGCAGCCGTTTTTTGCGCCGCCAGCATCGACTCCTGGAACGCAGTAAGCACCTATCCGACGCTCAACAGCGAAAGAGGTATACCGATGCAGATCACACGCACAGATATCGAACAGGCCGCGCAGATCGTCTATGCAGCAATGCCGCCGACGCCGCAGTATTGCTGGCCACTGCTGCGTGAGCACCTGGGAATGAATATCTGGGTCAAGCACGAGAATCATACCCCGGTCGGTGCCTTCAAGATTCGCGGCGGGCTGGTATATTTCGCGCATCTGGCGCGATCAGGGAACATGCCACGCGGTGTGATCAGCGCAACGCGCGGTAACCACGGTCAGTCGATCGGCTTTGCTGCGCGCCGCTATGGCGTACCGGCGACCATTGTTGTGCCACACGGCAATAGTGTGGAAAAGAATGCCGCCATGCGCGCGCTGGGTGTCGAGTTGATCGAATATGGCGAGGATTTCCAGGCGGCACGCGAGTATGCCGCGACTCTGGCGCTTGCACGCGGGCTGCACATGGTGCCGTCATTTCATCCGCTCCTCGTCACAGGAGTGGCGACATACAGCCTGGAATTGCTGCGCGCCGTACCTGATCTTGATGTCGTGTATGTGCCGATCGGCCTCGGATCGGGAATCTGCGGCATGATCGCGGCACGCGACGCGCTCGGTCTCAACACCAGGGTCGTCGGGGTTGTCTCTGCGCACGCTCCCGCCTATGCGGAGTCATTTCAGGCCGGGCGGCTCATCGAAGCGCCGGCGCGGACCAGGGTCGCCGATGGCATGGCCTGCCGTGTTCCTGAGCAGGATGCGCTTGCGTTCATGTGGCGCGGTGTTGATCGCATGGTGCAGGTGACGGATGATGAGGTCGAGGCGGCCATGCGGTTGCTGTTCGCATGCACCCACAATGTCTGCGAAGGCGCAGGAGCCGCGGCTCTGGCAGCAGCGGCGCAGGAGCGCTCACGCAATACCGGGCGCAACGTCGCGGTGGTCGCCTCCGGGGGAAATGTCGACCGCGAGGCATTTGCCGCGATTCTCGCCGCACCTGCTGCGGTGTAGGATGGGACCATCCACACCATGGAACACACCGCACAATCTGGCGTTCAGCCTCGCCCGCGTATTGACTGGGCAGTGGTGATCCTTGCGCTGTGTACGGCGCTTGCACCGGCGGTTGCAGCAGCCGACGCAACCCTGCGCCTCCCGTGGTGGCAGTTCTTCTGGGGCGGCCTGCTGGGACTCGGGCCGGGTGCAGTTGCCGGGCGACGACACCCGGCTGGATGGGGGGCGTCGCGCCGGGCGCGCGTACTGCGCGCAGCAGGCATGACTGCGCTCTGGTCGGCGGGGCTGGCCGTGCTGATCCTCAGCGCCGGCCAGGCGCTTCCGTCGTTCAATCTGGTAATCACCGATGTGGCGGCGTATGCTTCCTGGGTCTGGAGCGCGCTGTGGCGCGACCCGGCGGCGGGATTACCACCGCGACCGATCGCGCCCGCACTCTGGAACGCCTCCCTGGCCCGGTTCCGCGACCAGTTGCTGAGTGCGCCGGCCGCCGGCGAACGTGGCGCCGCACTGATGCTGGCTGTCGCCGGGATCGGGTTGACGTGGAGCGGCGCACTGCTCACCGGTGCCGCCATTGCCGCGCGCCAGGCAACCCTTGGCCGCGGCATGGTTGCACTCGCGGCGCTGGGGATCACCGCAATTCTCGGCGGCGGCAGCGGCGGGCCGCTGATCTTTGGTGCCACAGCCTGGCTCTTGCTGGCAATCGCCAGCGGCTTCCGCCGCCGCGAGGCACGATGGGATGCCGCCGCAACCGACTACTCGACCGAACTGTTCCGTGATGTGCTCGCCTGGGGAACGTTGTTCACGTCGGGTGCGCTTCTGGCGGCGTGGTTGTTGCCGCTCTGGCCGGGCAACCCGCTGGCGCGCGCTTTCATCCGTGACGATGAGATCCCCTCCGGCCTGGCAGTGCTGGAACGCACGATCCAGCGCCCGCATCCATCAGGCGGTACAGCCGATATTGGCGTCCCGGCGTTTGCCGAACTGACGCTGGGCCAGTCGCTGGAACTGGGGCCGCCGGAGCAACCGGCACTACGCATGACCGTGAGCGCGCCATTGCCCGCCGCACGTCAACCACGTTACTGGCGGGTACGCATCTTCAATCGCTACACCGGCGATGGCTGGGGCAGCAGCGCGCGTGTGGCCGACGAGCCACCAGTCCCTTTCCCCGACGAGCCGTTGCCGGGAACCATCATCCAGCAGGTTGACGATCTGCGGCCACAACGCGAGGCGCTGGCGGCGCTCGCCGATCCGCTCTTCGCCGACGTGCCGACCAGAGCCGAGCGCCTGCGCGATGGTTCACTGCTGGCGCTCCTCCCCGCTCGTGACGTCACGCGTTACCGCGTGGTATCGCGCATCCCTGATCAAGCAGGATCGGCGGAAAACGTACAACCCGGCGCACCACCCCCCGACATGGGGCCATACCTGGGGATACCGGGGAACCTGCCGGCGCGCATCGGCGACCTGGCGACCATTATTGCCGGGGAGGCGCGCGGCGACGAGGCGCGCGCGCTGGCACTCGAACGCTACCTGCGTAACCTGCCGTACACCTACCAGGTCGAGCCACTCGCCAGCGGCGCTGATGGCGTCGATCAGTTTCTGTTCTCGATGCGGAGCGGCTATTGCACCTATTATGCCTCGGCAATGGCCGTCATGGCGCGCACCCTTGGTATTCCGTCACGGGTGGCGGTCGGGTATGCCACCGGCACGTACGACGAGCGGGCCGGCATGTACCTGGTGCGCGAGGCCGATGCACATGCCTGGCCCGAACTCTTCATTGCTGGTCGCTGGACAGCGTTTGAACCGACTCCGGTGCGCCCCTTGCCTGATCGTGGCGCGACGCCGGCGCCCGCGCCAACGTCCGTTCCCGCCAGTGAACTGGCACGCGACCGTGTGACCGGGCCACTGATCTGGCTCGCAATCCTGGCCGGTGCTGTCGTGCTGATCGCAGGCGGGTTCCTGCTTGGGCGGCGCCCGGCGCCCGAGTCGCCGGTGACGCGTGCGCAGCGCGACCTGGAGGCGTGTGGAACACGGGCCGGCCTGCCATGGCCGCACGGCGCGACGCTGCACGAGTACGCGGCGCTGGTCGCGCTGCGCGCGCCCGCGCTTGCCGGTGATCTGACCGAACTGGCGTCACTGGTTTCCGAAGCGCAATACAGCGATCACCGTCTCGATCGTCCGGCAATCGTGCGCATGACACTGGCGTCCGAGCGCCTGCGATCGTGGAGACCACGTCAGGGCGACTCGTGAGCCGCCCCGGCTCTACCAGGCGCTACACCGCATCAAGCGCATCCCAATCCTGCAGGATCTCCCGCGCCCGCGCGATGAGCCGTGGCATCGTGGCTTCCGCCACCGCGCTCAGGCCGATACCCAGGCTGGTATCGGCGGGCTGGATGCCCAGCAGATGCAGGCGGCGCGGAAGTTTACCGCGCACCATGGCCAGTCCGAGCACTTCCTGAAACGTCACCTGGTGTTGCGACACTCTGACACCGGCAAACAGCGGGATCTGATCGCGCGCCAGTTCGACCAGCGTTCCCGGCGCGCGCCCTGCATCAACTGCATCCAGCACGAGCAGATCATCGCACTCCTCAACCAGAGGTAACAGGCTGAGACCCATCGTGCCGCCATCAATCAGTTCGGCGCGCATCTGCGATCCACAGCGCATCTCCAGCGCCTTGAGGGCATGCACGCCAACCCCTTCGTCAGTATTCAGGATATTGCCCAGGCCAAGGATCACGCTGCGCTGCATAGGCGCCTTCTTTATACCTCTCGTCAACGAACACACACATTCAGACCAATGGCCAGTTCACCTACGTCGCGCCCTGTGGCATCAACCATGTGGATGGCACAGGCCATGCACGGGTCGAACGAATGCACCGTGCGCAGGATCTCGAGCGGCCATTCCGGTTTTGCCAGCGGTGTACCAACCAGCGACGCCTCGTAGGCGCCCATCTGCCCTTTGTGATCCCGTGGCGAAGCGTTCCATGTCGTCGGCACAACCATCTGGTAATTCGCAATCTTACCGTTCTCGATCACCACCCAGTGACCGAGCGCCCCGCGCGGCGCCTCCATGAACCCGAAACCCTGCGCGCGCGCGGGCCAGCTCAACGGCTCCCAGCGATCGCGGTTGAATGTGCGCGTATCGCCGGCGCGGATCGTTGCCACCAGATCGTCGTAATAACCACGCATGGCATCGGCGAAGACCTTCGTCTCAATCGCTCGCGCTGCCGTTCGCCCTAGCGTCGAGAAAAGCGCCTCTACGGGCGCATCGAGCGTCTTGAGCGTCAGGTCAACCAGCTCTTTCGTCTGCGGATGGCCGGCGGCGTACATGATCAATACCCGCGCCAGCGGGCCGACCTCCATCGGCGTTTCGTTCCAGCGCGGCGCCTTCAACCACGAATACTTCTGCTCAACCTCCAGTTGTTCATATGGCGGCTTCGGGCCGGTAAAATTGAGCGCCGTTTCGCCCTGCCACGGATGCAGGCCGAGATTGTCGCCGCCACTGTAGCGATACCAGGAATGGCTGATGAACTCCTGCATCTTTGCTGCATCGCGCGGGTCAGGCACGACCAGGTTGTTCAGATCCCTGTTCAGGATCGCCGCACGTGGCACCAGGTACGACGAGGTATCAGCAATATCACCTGATGGGAACTCGCCCCACGAGAGAAAATTGCCCAGGCCGCCGCCAATTGCCGCATACTCTTTGTAGAACGGAGCAATCGCCAGCACATCCGGCAGATAGACCTCGTCAACGAAGCGCGTAATGAACGCGATCGAATCATTGATCACCGCCAGCCGTTCAGCATTGAGCGCGGTATCGCTGTTCAGATCGATCGGCATCGGTACACCGCCGACGACGAAGTTCGGATGGGGATTCTTACCACCAAAAATGGTATGGATCTTTGTCGCCCGGGCCTGCCAGTCGAGCGCCTCAAGATAGTGCGCCACCGCCAGCAGATTCACCTCCGGCGGCAGCTTATAAGCCGGGTGGCCCCAGTAGGCGTTGGCAAAGATTGAAAGCTGGCCGCTGTCAACGATCGCCTGTACCTTCGCCTGCACCTCGGCGAAATAGCCGGGCGAGCTGTTCGGCCAGGGCGAAATCTTCTGCTGCAACGCAGAGGTTGCCGCCGGGTCGGCTTTGAGCGCGTTCACCACGTCGACCCAGTCGAGGGCGTGCAGGTGATAGAAGTGCATCACATGGTCATGCACATATTGCTGGGCGATCATCAGGTTGCGGATCAGATTGGCAGCCTTTGGAATCGTGATACCCAGCGCGTCCTCGACGGCGCGGATCGAAGCAAAGGCATGCACCGTCGTGCAGACGCCGCAGACGCGCTGGGCGAAGGCCCAGGCCTCACGCGGGTCGCGCCCGTTCAAGATGATCTCGATCCCGCGCACCATCGTACCCGACGAATAGGCGTTCGACACAACATTGTTTGCGTCGAGTTCGGCCTCAATCCGCAGGTGGCCTTCGATACGCGTGATCGGGTCAATGACGAGTCGGCTGGCCATAAGGTCACTCCTCTATCAGCGCATCGGCGACCATCGCCGCAAGTCCTTTGACCTGTACGTCAAGGCCGAAGTGCTTGATGCCATCGGTGAACTGCAACCGGCAGTTGGCGCAGGTCATGGTGATGGTCTTTGTCCCGGCGGCCGCCATCTGGCGCATCTTCAGTTCGAACACTTTGTAGCGCAGCGGATCGGCCTCCTGGATGGCGATGACGCCGCCGCCGCCGCCACAACAGATCGACTCCTCCCGGTTCGGGCTGATCTCGCGGAAGCTGTTGGGCGCCAGGATGCGCAGGATGTTGCGCGGCTCCTGGATGTGACCGCCGCGGCGCTGGATCTTGCAGGCATCGTGGAACGCGATTGGCCCGAGAGAGTCGTACTTGCCGGCCTGTAGTTTGATCCGCCCCTTTTTCAACAGATCGTCAATCACTGCAACAATATGGGTGATTTCGACCGGCACATCCGTCATATTGTGAGCGGTCCAGCGCAGCAAGTCGTAGGCGTGGCCGCACTCGGTTACCACCAGGCGGCGAACACCGAGGGATCGCGCTGCATCGAACAGCCGCGCCATAAAGAGCTTCGTGCGTTCGGGATTGCCTTCGAACACGCCGAAGTTCACCACTTCGCGCCCCGGTGTGCTGATGGTCCATTTCTCGCCGGCAGCGTTCAGGATTCGGGCGATGGCCGCGACGTTCTCCGGGAACTTCATCACCTCGATCGACGTGAAGACTACCAGTGTCTCGGCACCCCGGACATCGATCGGGATATCAACTTCCCATTCATCAGCAATCCACTCGATGCGTTCTTCCCACATCTCCTCGGTCACGCCGAGCGGGCTGCCAAGTTCCTCCTGTTTCCTGATGGCGGTCACCAGGTCAGCGGGAACCACCTGGCTGGCGGCCATGGCTTCGCGCACCTCGTGGATCAAGGGACCCAGTTGAATACCCATCGGGCAGACCATGGCGCACTTATTGCAGAGGGTGCATGCCTCATAGACAATCGTGCTCCAGTGCTGGATGTCCCTGTCGGTTACCGGTTTGTCGAGACCAAGGGCCACCTTGAGTTTGCCAGGCGGTGTGAAGCGCTGTTCATAGGCACGGCGCAGCAATTCAACCTTCCAGACCGGAGCGAACTCCGGGTTACCGGTGGCTTCGTAGAAGTGGCATGCCTGGGCGCAGATACCGCACCGGGTGCAGGCCTCGAGTTGTGTCGCCACCCAGCTACCTGTTGTCTTGACGAAGGTATCAACCGCCGTCTTCGCCACCGGCGCACGTGTGACGTCCTGGGTGCTCATAGGGCCTCCCTTACGGCGCGACGGCGCGCTTGCCTGCCTGCGCACCGTGGAACGTTCGCGAGAAGAAGTAGAACATGAAATGTGAAATCCGGCTGAACGGAATCCAGATCAACATCAGGTTGATGGATAGCATGTGCAGACTGAAGAGCGTCTCGTAGCGAAACCAGAGGTGATGGGTGGTCATGTACCCGGTGATCATGGGCAGAAACACAATAATCAGGTTGGTCCATTCCGCCGGCCCGGAGATCAGGCGTAGCACCGGGTTGATGCGCCGATTGATTGCCAGCGCGATCATCGCCACAATCGTCACCGCTGAAAGCCAGTCAATGATCGGCAGCGCCAGTGTCGGCCAGCCAAAGCCGAGCAGACTCTTCCAGACCAGCATGTGCGCCGTGCCGAGAAAGATGACCACAAACAGCCCGAGATGGAACAACCCGCCGGCCAGGTAGGTCACCGGGTTCCGGCTGAGGGTCCCTTTGACCCACGGGAAGAAGGGCCAGATACCAAACCCTTTCAGGTACGAGACAGCCACACCGCGCAGTTTGCTGCCACGATTCGGCACACGGTCAGCCTGCCAGCCAAGCAGGATCGTCGAGAAGAGGCGGTAGGTCATGCCGGCCATGAAGACCAGGAGCGCGGTGTAGAACATCGGGCCACGAGAGAACTCAAGGATCGCATACCAGTCCATACAAACCTCCCTCTAGCCGATTGCCTTCTTCTGCGCCAGGTCCGCCAGCGCTACGGCGACGCCAAGCACGGCGCCCGCACCGAGCGCCGCACCGGCTGCGGTGATGGTCGGCCGCCCAACAGGGGCGGAC
>Ga0272446_1003705_pt1 | contig 18913 bp, 15 predicted proteins | sample YNPCB0061_FD_194587 | JGI IMG/M metagenome (GOLD analysis project Ga0272446, IMG submission 194587) | Hot spring microbial mat communities from Yellowstone National Park, WY, United States - YNP-CB-006-1 | ecosystem: Environmental > Aquatic > Thermal springs > Hot (42-90C) > Sediment | place... | reverse complement strand
CCTGGAACCCTCCTCCGTGGCCCTCGCGGTCCAGACAGCCGCCGAACTACGCCTGTTATTAGACGAAAGCGGAGTTGGACGCCCCATCCTGGAGGCCGCCCGTCCGGCAGCCTCAGCCGCAGTTCTGGTGGGACCCGAAGGGGGTTGGACCGATGGCGAACGTGAGTTGACCGTCCGCGCCGGCTGGACTCCGGTCACCCTGGGTCACAATATCCTGCGCGCGGAAACCGCCACGCTGGCGGCGCTCGCCGTTATGGGATGCGCTCTCCGCGGATGAGATCTTCATACGTTTCTCGGGCGCGCGCCAGCCGCCAAGAGTCGCCCTCCACCAGCACTTCGGCCGGCCTGGGCCGGGCATTGTAATTCGAGGCGGCCACCATGCCATAAGCGCCGGCCGTGCACACCGCTAGCAGGTCGCCCGGTAGCGCATTCGCCATACGGCGGTCCAGCGCCAGGAAGTCGCCCGTCTCACACACCGGGCCCACTACGTCGGCCACGATGGGCGGCAGCGGCGTCCGCCGCAGCGGCAGGATCTCGTGCCAGGCGCCGTACAGCGATGGGCGGATCAGTTCCGTCATCGAAGCGTCGACGATCACGAATTCCTTGCCGTTGCCCTTCTTCCGGTACAGCACGCGGGTCAGCAGGACCCCGGCGCGGGCCACAATCGAGCGGCCCGGCTCCAGCAAGAGCAGCAAGTCGCTGCCCCTCAGCCTCTCGCGCAATTGCGACACATAGGAAGCAATATCTTCCGCCTCTTGGCCTTCCTGGTACGGCACGCCCAAACCGCCCCCCAGATCCAGGTAACGAATCGAGTGCCCGCGCGAGCGCAATCGTTCGGCCAGCGCCAGCATCTTCTCGAAGGCGTCGATCAGCGGTTCGGCGCTCGTGAGCTGCGATCCGATGTGACAGCTCAAGCCTTCCAAAGCGACATTTCGCAGCCCCCGCCCCCGCTCATAAACAGCCTCCGCTTCGGAAATGTCGATGCCGAACTTGTGCTGCCGCAGTCCGGTCGAAATGTAAGGGTGCGTCTTGGCGTCCACATCCGGATTGATTCGCACCGCAGCCACGGCTCTCTTGCCCAGCCGCCCGGCTTTGGCGTCAATCAACGCCAGCTCGGCTTCCGATTCGCAATGAAAGCTGTGGATGCCCTCCCGCAGGGCGTACTCGACCTCCTCAGCGGTCTTCCCTACCCCGGAAAACACCACGCTGGAGGCGGGCGCGCCGGCTCGCAACACCCGGAACAACTCGCCTCCCGACACAATGTCGAAACTCGCGCCCGCCCGCGCCAGCAGCGCTAGCACCGCCAGGTTCCCGTTCGCCTTCACGGCGTAACAGACCCGGTGCGGCGCCCCCTCCAGTCCGGCGTCATACTCCCGGAACGCCGCCAGGATGTCATCGGCGGAATACACGTAAACGGGCGTTCCGGCGCGCTCGGCGATTTCAGCCAGCGGCACGCCGCCGCAATACAGCGAATCTTGCCGGTAGTGGAAGGAAGGACTAAGAAATTGCATGAATCACAGCACCTTGAGAACCACCAGAGTCTGGTCGTCGAATTGGGGATGGCCGCCCGCAAAGCGGTCCAGATCGGAAAAGATGGCGTTCACGATGGCCTGAGCCGGCTTGTGCGCCACTCGGCTCAGAACGTCGCTGAGACGCGTCCTGCCGTATTCCTCCCGCTGCGGGTTGTGCTGGTCCTGAAACCCGTCCGAATACAGCAACACTACGTCTCCCGGTTGCAGGAACTGGCTGTGCGAGTCGTAGTCGCGGTCCTCCAGCAGTCCCAGCGGCGTGCCTTCCAGCAGGATTTCGCCCACCACGCCCTTCCGGTACAACAGCGGCGGCGAAGCTCCGGCATTGGCCAAAGTCAACTGCCTCTCTCGATGCTCCCACAGCAGAACCAGCAAGGACACATAATGGGCGTCCACCTTGCGTTCCAACAGCAAATCGTTCAGCGCGCGCAATAACAGGGCGGGGGCGCGCCGCCGCGGAGCCAGCGTCCGCAGCAAGCCGGTCACCATCGCCCCGTACAAGGCCGCCGCGGCGCCCTTGCCGCTTGAATCGCCAAAGGCGATCAGGCAATAATCGCCCTGATCGAAAAAATCATAAAGATCCCCCGACACCTCGCGCGCCGGCCTCCGGCCCAGGCCGATTTCCAACCCCACGACCTCCGGCGGGCGCCGCGGCAGTAATAACGATTGCAGCTTGTGCGCTGCCTCCAAATCTGCCTCCAGCCGGGCTTCCCTTTGAGCGATCTCTTCGTACAGCCGCGCGTTTTCCACGGAAATGGCGATCGATGGCGCGAGCAACGACAACATCCGGGCGTGGTCCTCCGTGAAATGGCCCAGCCGGTCGCTCTCCAAATCCAGCACGCCAATGACGCGGTCCTGCACGATCAACGGCACGGCGATCTCCGAACGGATGTCGGAATGCGACGGAATGTAGCGCGGATCCGCCGCCGTGTTCACCACTCGTATCGTCTCCCGCGCCGCCGCCGCATGACCCGTGATTCCCAATCCCAACGGTATGTTGTCAAGTTCGACGCGTTGATCGTAACGCACGCTGAAACGGTGTTTGAGAACCTTCAGGTTCTCATCCACCAGCAGCACACTAAACGCGTCAAAGCTGATCAGCGAGCGCAACGCCTCGGCTACCTTGCCCAGCAGCTCCTCCAGCTTCAGAATCGAGGCGAACTCGCGCGACAGCTCCGTCAGCGCCCGCAGCGTCTTATTCTGGCGCTCGACCCGCCGGTAAAGCCGCGCATTGTCGATGGAAAAGGCGACGCGCGAGGCGATCAGCCGCAACAGCGTCTTGTCGAATTCCGTGAAGGCGTTCAGTTGCGTGGATTCCAAATCAATCACGCCCACCAGGCGCCCGCGCGCCACCATCGGCACCGCCAGTTCCGAGCGCACCGCATCCAGCCCCGAAATGTAGCGCTCGTCGGTCCGCACGTCGTTCACCAAAATGGGCTCCCTCGCCGCCGCAGCCGCGCCGGTGATGCCTTCCCCCAGCTTGACGATCAGGCTGTTCATCAACTCCGTGCGATGCCCAATGCTGTACCGCATCACCAAGCCCTGCCGCCGTTCGCTGTACAGCAGAATCGCGAACAATTCGCACGGAATCACCCGCTTGACGATTTCGGCCACCGAAGCCAGCAAGCGGTCCAATTCGAGCGTTTCCGCCGTCGCGGCCGACACATCGAGCAAGAAATCGAGCAGTTCAGCCCGGTCCTTAAAGCGTGTCTGGGCCTTCGGTCGCGCCATCCGCAGCACCCTCAGGCTGAGGCAGCCTCCAGGATCCGCACGCTCGCGCTGGCGCCGATGCGCGTGGCGCCGGCAGCCACCATTTTCTTCAGGTCTTCGAGCGTCCGGATGCCCCCGGCAGCCTTCACCCCTAACCGGTCGCCCACCGCTGCGCGCATCAGCGCGACGTCGTGCTCGGTGGCGCCCGCCGGACCGAATCCGGTCGATGTCTTCACGAAGTCGGCGCCTGCCGCCTCGGCGCACCGGCAGCCGGCCAGCTTCTGCTCATCGGTTAGCAACGCGGTTTCCAGAATGACCTTGACCAGGGCGCCGCCTTGATGCGCAGCCTCCACCACCGCGCGTATGTCGGCTTCTACAGCCGCCAGCTCTCCGGCGCGCAGCTCGCCGATGTTGAGCACCATGTCGATTTCCCGCGCGCCGTCGCGAACCGCGGCCGCCGTCTCCGCCCGCTTCACCTCCGTCGTATTCGCGCCCAGGGGAAACCCGACCACGGTGCACACCTTCACCGGACTGCCTCCTAACTCCGCCGCCGCCAGACGCACCCAGTAAGGATTTACACACACCGCCGCGAAGCCATACTGCTTGGCCTCCCGGCACAGCCGCAGGATGTCATTCCTGGTTGCATCGGGCTTCAGCAGAGTGTGGTCAATAAGCCCGGCAATTGAGGGATCAGAAGCCATAGATGAGGTATTGCCTTCCCATTGTACCCGCCCGAGGACTTGGACGATCATAAAACCATGACCCGAAGAAGCCTCTTGCTCGCCGCTGGCGCGCCGCCTATGATGCCAGCCGACTACCGGACTTCCACCGACATCGGCGTAAAACCTGACTTTGAGGCCCCGATGTTCGACCTCCACCGCCACTCCCGTACGCCCGTGAAAGTGCGTTCCATCGAACTCCTCAAAGTGGGCAGGGTGTTCCTCGTCCGCGCTACCTCTACCGACGGCGTGGTTGGGCTGGCGCGCACCAAACAGGTCGAGGACTACATCCCCATCCTGCTCCACAAGGCCGCGCCGTTCTTTACCGGCAAGGACGTCCGCGATCTGGAAACCCTGATCGACGACATCTACCGGGCCAATTATAAGATGGCCGGCCAGCCATTCTGGGCGCCGGTCGCCTACGTCGAGCAAGCTCTGTTCGACATGTTCGGCAAGACGGTCAACAAACCGGTAGGTGAACTTCTGGGAGGAGTGAAACGGCGCCAAATCCCTGTGTACCTCTCCGGATCCGGCCGCGAAACCACCGCCGAACAGGAAGTCGAGGTCTACCGCCGCGCCCTCGAAATCAGCGGCGCCAAAGCGGTCAAATTCAAAATCGGCGGCCGCATGTCCCGCAACGCCGACGCCTACCCTGGCCGCACCGAGAAAATGCTCGAGCTCGCCCGCAAAACCTACGGCGACAAGGTGACCCTCTATGCCGACGCCAATGGCTCGTATAACGCCGCCAAAGCCATCCAAATCGGCAAACTGCTTCAACAACTGCGATACGGCTTCTTCGAGGAGCCCTGCCCGTGGGAGGAGTTCACCGAAACGCAGCGCGTGGCCGAGGCGCTCGATATCCCCATCGCCTTCGGCGAGCAGGATTCCAGCTTCTGGAAATTCCAATGGATGATCGAAAACCGCGCCCTCGATATCGTCCAACCCGATATTAACTACTGCGGCGGCTTTATCCGCGCGGCGCGCGTGGCCCGCATGGCCCGCAAAGCGGGCTTGACCATCGTGCCCCACAACACCCAGACCGGCGCCAGCGCCGTGAACATCCTTCAATTCGCCAGCGCCATACCCAACATCGGACCCTACATGGAATTCCCGTTCCGCGGCAAGAGCGACAACGAAAGCTGGTTTTCGCCCCACTTTGTCATCAAGAACGGAATGCTGGATGTTCCCCCCGGTCCCGGCTTGGGCATTGAGATCGATCCCGGCTTCTTGAAAAAAGCGGAACCCGTCCGCGTGGCCTACTGACGTGGATGCCGCCCGCCTGACAGCTTTCAAAGTCCTCCGCCTGGTGGAAGGTGGCGGATATGCTTCCGAGCTGCTGCTCACCCGCGCGGCAAAACTCGACTCCCGAGACGCCGCGCTGGCGACGGAACTCGTCTTCGGAGTCCTGCGGCGGCGGCTCCAATTGGATTACCTGATCGCCCATTACTCGGGCAGAAGCGCCGATAAGCTCGATTCCGAAGTCCGCTTGGCCCTGGAGCTGGGCATCTACCAAATCCGTTATTTGACCCGCATTCCCAAGCACGCCGCCGTTCAGGCCAGCGTCGAACTGGTCAAGCACGCCCGCCTCCGCTCGGCTTCCGGCCTGGTAAACGCCGTGTTGCGTAAGGTGGATCGGTCGCCTGTGCCCTGGCCGGACCGGGCCACGGCCCTGTCGTGTCCGGAGTGGCTGCTCGAAAGCTGGGAGCGCCAGTTCGGCCCGGAAACCGCCGAGGCGATCGCCAAGGCTTTTCTCAAACCCGCCCCGGCGTCCGTCAACCCGGAAACCGGCCGCGTCCAGGACGAAGGCGGCCGCGGCATCGTCGGGCTGCTTCAAATCGAGCCCGGCGTCCGGCTACTGGACGTCTGCGCCGCTCCGGGCAACAAGACCGCGCAAGCGCTGGCCCTGGGCGCCGACTGCATCGCTTGCGACCGCCACCTGAGCCGCCTGCGTGTCATGACCGGCTTGGGAGCGAAACTGGTGGCCGCCGACGCCACCCGCCCGCTTCCTTTCGCCGCCAAATTCCCCCGCATCCTTGTGGACGCTCCCTGCTCCGGCACCGGCACCCTGGCGCGAAATCCCGAAATCAAGTGGCGCCTCAAGCCCGATAAGCTCGTCGAGTTGCAGGCGCTCCAGCGGGCCATCCTCGAGCATGCTCTGCAACTTCTGGCCCCCGGCGGACGTCTGGTTTATGCCACCTGCTCGCTGGAACGAGAAGAGAATGAAGACGTTGTTCGCTCCTTCCAACCGCTGGAGGTGCACCGCTGGCTGCCAGGACTGGGGCCGGGAGACGGCTTTTTTGCGGCTGTGATAACCTGTGGATAACCGCCCAATGATCGAGATACTTCCCTCTATCTTGTCGGCTGATTTTGCGCGCCTCGGCGAGGAGATCGCCAAGGTCGAGCAAGGGGGCGCCACGATGCTCCACGTCGATGTCATGGACGGCCATTTCGTGCCCAACATGACCGTCGGTCCCCCGGTGGTCAAATCCATCCGTAAGGTGACACGTCTGGCGCTGGACGTCCACCTGATGATCACCAATCCCGATCCTTTCATCCCGGTGTTCATCGAATCGGGCGCCGATCTGGTCTCCGTGCATCAGGAAGTGTGCCCGCACCTGGATCGGACGCTGCACACGATCCTCGACGCGGGCGCACGGGCAGGCGTGGTCCTGAACCCTTCCACCCCCGTCTCGACGCTCGACGACGTCCTCGATATCGTCGATTTCGTCCTCATCATGAGCGTCAATCCCGGTTTTGGCGGCCAAAAGTTCATCCCTAATGCTCTGCGCAAAATCCAACAACTGGATGCCCGCAGAAGGGAACGCGGATTGCAATTCGCGATTGAAATCGACGGCGGAGTGAGCCTCGATAACATCGCGGAAATCGTGAATGCTGGCTGCGACTGGTTGGTCGCCGGCGCCGCCGTCTTTCACAGTGTGGACCCCGCCGACACAGTGGCGCGCATGAAGCGCGCCGCCGTCGAGGCTGGTTACCTTCGGGTGTGAGCCTGATGTTTCGGTGTGAGTGCCTATGAAGCTATTACGAACGGTTCTGGTGGTTGCGGTGGCCTTAAGCCTGCTCACCTCATGCGGCTTCCGCAGGAAAAGGTATGAGAATCCCATCACCAAAGACACTCAGCAACCCGACAAGGTCCTGTACGACAAAGCCATTAAGGATATCGAAAAGGGCCGTTATGAGGTTGCCCGGCTGACGCTGAACACCCTCATCAACACTTACGACACTAGCGAATACCTGGCGAAAGCCAAACTCGCCATCGCCGACAGTTGGTTCCGCGAAGGCGGCTCCACCGGCTTGGCCCAAGCCGAAGCCGAGTACAAAGATTTCATCCTCTTCTACCCAACTATGGAAGAGGCGGCTGAGGCGCAGGAAAAGGTCTGCATGATCCATTACCGCCAGATGGAGAAGGCCGACCGCGACCCCCAACACGCCTTGCGCGCCGAAGATGAATGCCGCCAGCTCCTCATCCAGTTCCCCAACAGCAAGTTCGCTCCCAGAGCCCAGCAGCGCTTGCGTGAGATCCAGGAAGTGATCGCCGAGCACGAATACCGCGTCGGCGCCTTCTACCACGGCAAGGGCGCTCATCCGGCCGCCGCTAACCGGCTCCAGGCCGTCACGGACCACTATCCCCTGTTCAGCAAAGCCGATGTGGCGCTCTGGCAACTGGCCGATTCCTACACCCAAATGGGTCCCCGCTTCCGCGATAAAGCAGGCGCCGCTTACGCCAAAATCGTGCGCGAATACCCGCTAAGCGCCTACGCCGAGCAGGCCAAGCAGAAGCTCCGGGCGCTGGAAATGGAAATCCCCGAAGCCGATCCCGTGGCCCTGGCGCGCATGAAATATGAGCTGGAAAACCGCGAGAAGGCTGGCCTCATGAGTCACGTATGGGGCGTCTTCAAAAAGAGTCCCGACGTGCGCACCGCCGCCAAGTCCGGCCAGCCAACCATGACCGCCCTGCGCCCTGGAATCCCCGTCAGCGTCCCGTCGCCGGCTGCCGGCGGACCGGGCGGAACCACCGACGTCACGGCTACCACCATTACCGATTCCACCGCGCTCGATACCCAGCCCGACGCCCGCGCCAACCCCCCGGCCGAGGCCAAGCCGGCCGAAACAGCCCCGGCCAAGCCCGAAGCTAAGTCCAACAGCAAGAAACAGAAAAAAACCAAGAAGTGAAACGCCGCATCCTGCTCGCCGACGACAGTCCGCACGCCCAGCGCATGGGCGAACGGATCCTCCGGGAAGAGGGCTACGAAGTGGTGTCGGTTACCGACGGCGAGACGGCGCTGCTCCGGGCGCGGGATTTCGATCCGGATTTGGTCATCGCCGACGTCTCCCTTCCCGGCATCTCAGGATACGACGTTTGTAAAGAAATCAAGAGCAAGCCGGATGCAGCCTTTACAAAAGTCATATTGACGGCCGGGCTTCTCGAGCATTTCGACGCCGAGCGAGCCGCACAGGCGGGCTGCGATGGCAGCCTCCGTAAGCCGTTTGAAGCCTCCGTCATGCTCGAACTGGTCAATTCATTAGTCGAAGCCGGGGCAGTGGCCCGCCAAATGTTCCCGAAGGGCCGGGACGAAGCGGCGCGCGTGGTGCGCGTCGAACCCGCTGAATCGTCCCCCCCGCGCCTGTTCATTCCGATGCCTGAGCGTGCCCCCGAGCCGCCACCACCGCCCCAGCCCGCCGTCGATCCCGGATTGGTCCGGGCTGCGGTCACCATGGCTGTGGAGGCCGCCGTGCCCGGACTGATCGACGAAATCACCAGCCGCGTCCTCGACACGCTGGCGAAAGATCGTTAATTAGACCCAACATGCCGGAAAACAGCTTTGACATCGTGTCGCACGTGGAACTTCCCGAAGTTCAGAACGCAATCCAGCAAACCATGAAGGAAGTCCATACGCGCTTCGATTTGAAGGACAGCAAGTCCGCCGTCGAATGGAACGAGAAAGAGCGGAAAATCCTTTTGCACAGCAAGGACGAATTCAAGCTCCGCTCGGTCATCGAAATTCTTGAGCAGAAGCTGGTTAAGCGTAAAGTCCCGCTCAAGGCGCTGAATTACGGACCGGTGATCCCCGCCGCAGGTTCCACCGTGCGCCAGGAAATCAGCTTGCAGCAGGGAATCCCCATCGAGAAGGCCCGCGAGATCGTCAAGCGCATCAAAGAAAGCAAGAAAAAGGTTCAGGCTTCCATTCAGGGCGATTTCGTCCGCGTGTCCGGGCGGGACCGCGATACGTTGCAAGAAGTGATCCAGATGCTTCGCGCCGCCGACTTCGGCATCGACATGCAGTTCACCAACTACCGCACCTTCTGATCGCCGACGCCGAGCCTCCCTAGCTTATTACTAAAATAATAGTTTCAGGCCGAACTGGAGTTGCCGCGGCGAGTTGGCCTGCGTGCTGATCTGCCCAAACTGGTTCGACGTCACGCTGGTGTTGGGGCTCCCAAACCGCACCGTATTGAAGGCGTTAAATGCCTCTGCCCGGAACTGTAGCCTCCACCCCTCCCGGATTTGAAACTCCTTGAAGACGGACATGTCCCAGTTGCGGATTCCTGGAGAGCGAATATCCGGCGAAGACGGCTGAGTGTTGCCGAAAGTGAAAGCCGGCGGCTGCGAGAATACGCTGGTGTCGAAATAGCGGTTCAACCGCGCGTGAATGTCGCCGGTGAGCTTGCCGCTCTTGCCGTTGTTGTTCGCCAGCCCGCGCGGGTTGAAAATGCCGGCTACGTTGTTGGCGCTGATAGAAAGCGGCGTGCCGGTCTGGTAGTTGGTGAAGCCGTTGATCTGCCACAAACCGAAAACCGCGTTGGCCAACTTGTTCCAGTTCGCGCCGAAACGGCGGCCCCGGCCGAACGGCAATTCATAGATATAGCTCACCACAAACCGGTGGGCGATGTCGTAACTGGCCAGCGAACGCGACGCCCGAATATAGTAGCTGTCCACATGACTTAAGCCTTCTTCGATGGCTTTGGCCCACGTGTAGCTGCCCTCGAATTGGTAACCGCGCGAGAAACGCTTGCTAAAGCTGACTTGCAGTGAGTGATAGTTCGACGATGCGCCGGTGGAATACAGCGGGATCACGTCGGTGAACTGGGGATAGGGGCGCAGCAACTGGGCGCGGCTGATTCTCGGATTGGCCAGCACGCCCGAATTGACGATGCCGAAAAACGGGTTGTCCACCGTCTGGTTCAGTTGCGAACCCAGCGCCATGTACTTTGGATCCAGTTGGTTAAGGCTCAACCCGCTCTCGTCGTTGCGCGAAAGTTTCTGGCCGCGGGTGCCGACATAAGCCGTCTCCAAGAGAATCCCGGCAGGCAAGTTGCGCTGGATGTTGAAGTTCCACTGAAGCGAGTGCGGCGTCAGGGTCTCGCGCAGCGGCGCCTGGATATTCGCCCCGGCCTGAGTCAGCAGACCCTGCGAGGCGCCCGGGGGCGCGCTGAAGCCCTGCGGGAACGGATTCGACAAGCGGTAGTTGGGCGTGATGCCGTCGATGGTGGACACCCAGGGCGTTTGAGAACGGAAGCCGAAGGGCCCCACCGTGCCGTGCGCTTGCTGGAGAGAAATGGCAAAAATGTTGCCAAAACCGCCACGAATCACCGTTTTTTGGTTCAATTGGTACGCAAAACCGAACCGCGGCGCGAGGTTATTTTTGTCCATGATGTACTGCGTCCGCGGGCGCCCGTCGACGCCGACAAACACCAAACCGCCGGTCAGGTTGGGGAAACCTGGGACCTTGCCCGCCAGCGGAGAAACGGCGAAAGGATCGAAGTAGTTCATCCGGTTGTACCGTTCCGTGCGGGGGGTATCTAGGTCGTAACGAACGCCCAGGTTGAGCGTCAGCTTGCGCGAAACGCGCCAGTCATCCTGGAAATAAAGCGCCGTGTAGATGCTCTGGGCGGCGACGTCCTTGAAATTCTGGATCAGCGAGCCGCTCGATCCCGTGCCCAGCAACAAGCTGGCGATGGAATTGCCGCGGTTGGCGGCGGCGGTGTTCGGATTGGGCCCTTGGGTGAAGCCGGCCGTAAAGGCGAAATCGCCGGAAGTGGCGCGGGACTCGCGGTTATTCACGCGGATGAGGCGTCCCTCATAGCCGGCTTTAAGGGTGTGCGGCCCCCTCATCCTAGTCAAACTGCCGGCAAGCGTGTAAGTCATGAACGCGTTGCGGCGGTTGTCCTGATTGCCCAGCGTGGTGTATCCACTGGCTGAAACGCGCGGAAACATCGATAGCCCTCCGGCGGTGTCAAGCGCCGTGGGGAAGCCCAGCGACGAGGCCAGGAAGCCCAAGCCGAGGTTTTCGTACAGGTAGAGGCTGCGGGCGAATGCGCCGCGGATGGAGATCACCGTACTGGGGTTAGGCGTCCAGGTGTAGTCGATGACGCCGTTGTGCATGCGGTTTCGCTCATTGTTCACCGTCTCAGCGGCTTTCAGTTCCATGGGCCACAAAATGGCGGGCAGGCTGTCCTGGTTGCGGTAGGAGTACCTGACGAAGAACCGCTGGGCGGAGGTGAAGTTGTGATCCACCCGCCCGTCGATCTGATCGATATCCAGCGCCGAGGAACCCTGGTTGTAGTAGTTGTTGGCGTTGGTCCACGGTGCGCCTTGGGTGTTCGGCTGAGGGTAGAATTGAGCGATGCGGCGGCCGACGGGATCCTGGCGTCCGGCGGGGATGACGTTGCCAGGGAAAGCGTCGCGGATAAAGCCCGTCCCGGAAGCTCGCGTGGTGAAGGGGTCAAAGATCAGCACGGGGTTGTTGGCGCCGGCGTAGGTCTGGCTGAAATCGCCGGAGCGCTCGAGCGCCGTTGGCACGGTGGTGGTGCGCGAGCTGAAGCTGCGCTGCCGCAAGCCCTCGTACGAGCTCATGAAGAAGGTTTTGTCGCGCTTGATAGGTCCGCCGAAGGTGCCGCCGTACTGGCTGCGCTTGAAGCTGGAAAGCGGGACGCCGCGCAGGTTGTTGTAGAACGTGTTGGCGTCCAGCTTGGAGTTGCGGAGGAACTCGTAAGCCGAGCCGTGGAACTCATTGGTCCCGGACTTATAGACGACGTTCAACACGCTTCCGGCGGTGCGGCCGTACTCGGCCGAAAAGTTGGCGCCCAGGACCTTGAACTCTCCGATCGCGTCCACGCTCGGGAACGCCGAGATTCCGGCGTAGCCTTGGACGGTGGGATGTGACGCCGTGGCGCCGTCGATTAAGGTCTCCATCATCGACGTCCGGGCGCCGTTGATGGAGTAGCTCATGCTGTTATAGTTGTTGCCGATCGAGCCTGCCACTCCGGGCGTGAGATAGATGAGCGAGTAAATGTTCCGCGAGTTCAACGGCAGGTTGAGAATGGCCTTATTGGAAACCACCTTGCCAATGGTGGCGCTGGTGGCTTCGATGTCGGTAACGGCGGCCTCCACCGTGATGTTTTCGGTGACCTCACCGACCACCATCGCGACGTCAATCCGCGCTTGCTGGCCGACAGCCAGCTCGATTCCGCTTTGAACAAACTTTCGGAAACCGGGCGCAGAGACCTCCAGGCGATAGGATCCCGGCGGCAACGGCGAGACCACGAAACGTCCCATCGAATCGCTGCGCGCTTCCGTGCGTATATTGGTGGCCAAGTTCGTGGCGGTAAGCGTCGCATTCGGAACCGCCGCGCCCGTGGCGTCCAACACGTTTCCAATCATACTGGCGTTAAACGACTGACCCATCGCGGCGGGAACCACGCTGCACACCGCCGCGAGGGCAAAAACGAACCAAGGCTTTACTGAGAACCACCCCTTCATCATCGGCTGCCTCCCAAATGGCATTCAAAAGCTGCGCGTCATACGCGCCTCGCTGCTGCAAAGACCCCCGGACCTGACACCGGCCAGAGTCCGGCTCACACTTGGGCCAGTATAACACCAAGAGAGAAGCAAGGGGTTGCGGCAGCCGCGTAAAGGGTTAAACGGAGCCGACTAGGGCGTGGCGGAGTTCGCGAGCCATGCGGCGCGTGGCGCGCTCGGAGATGAGGCCGGCGATTTTGGACAGCAATTCGGGCACATCCTCGGGCGCAATCAACACTTCATTGCTCTCGCAGAGGCGCGACCCACTCTCGGACCAAGAGCTGCTGATGAGGGCTGTCGCGGGCTCGTAATCCATCATTTTGGCGTGCGCCAAAACTTTATAGCCGGCATCCGGGGATTCCAGATGCAAATCGCTCAGCACCAGTTCGTACTCCTGCTCGTCCATGCGCCCCACAGCCTCAGCCGCCGAAGCCGCCGAATCCACATGGTAGCCGCTAGCTTGGAGCAAGGTTTGGAGAGTCAAGCGGGCGGTTGGGTCGTCGTCCACCAGAAGGACTCGCGCCAGCGCCCAATCTCGGGCGGTTTTCCCGCCCTTTCTCGGTTTGCCTGTCAGCTTCCGGTAGGGTAACACTCTAATAACAGTGTATCCGAAAGGTCTGAGATTTGAGCCTAGTATTTGTGTACGAAGACCACATACTATTTATATCGTATAACTACTCTAATAGAAACTAAGTACCGAAGACGCGATCGAAGATCGCATCGATGTTCTTGAGTTGGCGTTCCAGAGAGAACGTATTCTCCAACTGGCTCCGATTGAGGTACTTAGCGATTTCAGGGTCAGCCTCCACGGCGGCACGAAAGTCCCCATCGGTTTCCCAGGCATTCATGGCGTGAGACTGTACCAGTTTGTAGGCTTCTTCCCGAAGCATACCGGCGGCTGCCAAGTCCAGCAGTAATTGACCTGAGAAGATCAGGCCTTTGGTGGCGTTCACGTTACGGAGCATTCGGTCCGGATAGACCCGCATGCCGCGCACCAGCCAGACGGTCTTATCCAGAAGGTAGTCGGTGAGGATGGTGGAATCGGGGAGGATGACGCGCTCCACCGAGGAGTGGGAGATATCGCGTTCGTGCCACAGGGCGATGTTCTCGAAGGCTGCCTGAGCATTGGCGCGCACGACGCGGGCCAGACCGCAAATCTGCTCGCAGACTACCGGGTTGCGTTTATGCGGCATGGCGGAGCTGCCTTTTTGGCCGGCGGCGAACGGCTCCTCGGCTTCGCGCACTTCAGTGCGTTGCAAGTGCCGGATTTCGAGCGCGATTTTCTCCAGCGCGGCAGCGATGAGGGCCAGCGTACACACATAGTGGGCATGCCTATCGCGGGAGATGACCTGCGAGGCGATGGGCGCGGGTCTTAAGCCGAGCTTTTCGCAAATCCGGGCCTCGGCGGCGGGTCCGATGTGGGCGAACACCCCGACGGCGCCGGAGATTTTGCCCACGCGCATCTCGCCGGCCGCCGCTTGAAAGCGCAGGAGGTTGCGGCGGATCTCGTCGTACCACAAGGCGAGTTTCCAACCAAAGGTGACCGGCTCGGCATGGACGCCGTGCGTACGGCCCATTTGGACGGTGTGTTTGAACTCGAAGGCCCGCTCCTTGAGCGCGGCGGCGAGCTGGTCTAACCCGGCCAAGATTCGCTCAGACGCCTGCCAGATGAGGAGGGCTTGGGCGGTGTCCACTACGTCGTTGGATGTCATGCCATAGTGGAACCAGCGTGAGGCTTCGGCGTGCCCGGCTGCGGCCATGCTTTCCGCGACAGCGGTGGTAAAGGCGATGACGTCATGGCGGGTGGTTTTCTCGATTTCGAGGATGCGTTCGGCGGACACGGAGGCATGCTGCCGCAAAAGGCGGGCCGCTTCGGCGGGGACTTGGCCAAGTTCCGCCAGGGCTTCGCTGGCCGCCAGTTCGACTTCCAGCCATTGCTGGTACTTGTTTTCGTCGCTCCAGATGCGGCCCATTTCGGGCCGTGTGTATCTTGCAATCATGGGTCAGTAGAGAAAGACTTCGCTTTGTTTTCTGGGCTCGGCCACCACCAGACGGGCGCGGTGGCCGCGGGCGTCCAAGGCTTGCCTGGCCACCAGCCGCGCAAGCTCCGGGTGGTTATTGTTTTCGCTCAAATGGCTCAAGACCAGGGTCTCGACGCCGGCGTCCAGTTCGTTTCTGATGTAGTCGCCGACCGAATCGTTGGAGAGGTGTCCGTTGCGGCTCATCACCCGCTGTTTGACGGCCCACGGGTAGGGGCCCACGCGCAGCATTTCCAGGTCGTGGTTGGATTCCAGCACCAGCAAGTCCGATTTGCGCAGGTGATGTTTGATGGACTCAGGAATATAGCCCAGGTCTGTGACCAAACCCAGGGTGACGCCGTCAACGCGGAAGCGGAATCCGACCGGGTCGATGGCGTCATGGGGGATGGTGAAGCTCTGGATGTCCATGTCGCCGATACGAAGTCCGCAGCCGGACTGGAACGTCTCCAGCCGGGGGCGGATTCCCTGCCAGTCTATGGCGCTGGCAGCCAGGTGCGTCATGAACACCGGAGTGCCGAAGCGGCGCACCCAACGGACCAATCCGGAGACGTGGTCGTTATGCTCGTGGGTAATCAAGATGGCGTCCAGTTTTTCCGGATCCTCGCCGATGGCCGCCAGCCGGCTTTCGATCTCCCGCCGAGCCAAGCCTGCATCCACCAGGACGCGCGTACGGGCGCTAGCGACGAAGGTAGCATTGCCTGAGCTGCCGCTGGCTAAAATGCAAACTTTGAGAATGGCCGTACTCCCTGAACCTTATCTTGTAACACACCCAGCTTAATACTCCAGCATGATGCCGGCGGAAGGCAGAATGGGAAACACTCGCTGGATGGTGAGCGAGGCGCGCCCGGTGCGGCTGTCCACCGAGTCGAAGCTGACGAAGCGGGGGTTCTTGTGGTTGGTGGCGTTGATTAGTTCGCCGTAGAAAGTTAGTTTCCAGCGGTCGAACACGAAGGAATTATTGAGACGGAAATCCGCGCGCTGGTAGGATTTCAGCCGGGTGGCATTGCGCTGGTCGGTGAGGTAATAGACGCCGCTGGGATCGAGGCGAAAGAATCCGGGGATGGGGTCTCCACTGCCATAGGCGTACTTGCCGGCAAGGTTCCAACTGGGCGCGAAACGGTAGCTTAGATACAGCACGGCGTTGTGCCGCTGATCATTTTCGTCGGGGAAATGGGTGTTTTCGACGCCGTCGCGGTTTCGGGCATAGCCGAGCGTATAGGCAGCCCATCCAGAGACGCGGTTGGCGCTGCGGCTATGCACGAGCACCTGCATGCCGCGCGCGTAACCGCGCACGGAGTTGTAGAAGAGCGCATTGGTCTGCGCCCCCACAAGGCGTCCTCCGATCCATCGGGGATCGATGAGCGGCCGGGCAATCCGGTCGCGAACCTCGCGCTGATAGCCCTCCAAGCGAACCCGGACGTTACGGCTGAAGCGCCGCTCGATGCTCGCCACCAAGTGGTTGGCGCGTTCCGGGAGCAGCCTGAAGCCGCCGGCGGGGGAAGTGAGGATGGAAATCTCGGGGTACTGGACATACTGCCCCCAGCCGAACTGAGCTTGGGTGGAATGCGTAAGCGCGAGCGAGAGCGAGGCGTGGGGCGAGAACGAATCGGGGGAGACGCGGTTATGGGTGTCCCAGCGCATGCCTAAGGAGATGCGCACGCGTTTGCCCGGCGCCGACCACGACTGCTGCGCGTAGCCGCCTTGCCGCAATGCGGTTCCGTTGTGCCGGTCCCGGATTCGCAGGTTGTCCGAAGTGCCGATGTACTGATTATCGAAGCCTTCGGAACGGACGCGCCGCGTGGACCAACCGGCTTCCAATGGGGCGTCCGCGAACCAGTACCAGACCAGGTTGCCGTTTCCGGTCCATTCCCCGTAGTGGCCGCCGCCGAGCGGGCGCCGGTCGCGGTTGTTGTTGTCGTACTTTTCGCGCAAGAAAGCGCCGTTTGCGGATACGAGGAGCTTGGCGGAGGCGGTATACCGCCATCCGGCGCGCGCCAGCATGGGCCGGTAGTCGGCAAAGAACAGCGTGTTGACGCCTGAGCGGGCCTTACTTTTGGAACGGTCGTAATCGGTGACGCCCGCATAGAACTGTAGCGTGGCTTGATGGCGGCTGGTCAGGTCGTAGGTGAGCCGCGACTCGCCGTCGATGAAGGCCACAGCCTGCGCGGGGTCGTCGGTGAGCTTGCGTGCGATGTATTGCGCATAGCTTTTTCGGAAGCTCAGCAGCCACGAGCCGCGGCGCTTGGGATCCAGAGGACCTTCGCCCAGCAGATGCGTTTGGGCCACGCTGGCGGCGACGCGGAAGGAAGGACGCGTGCGGCTTCCTTCGCGGGTTCTGACGTCGAGGACGGCGCCGGTGCGGTCCATATAGCGCACGGGGAAGGCGATCGGCATCAGCGATAGGCTCTCGATGGAATCACCGTTGAGGATGGAGATGGAGCCGGAATCCCGGATGCCCTGGATGGTGTGGAAGGGCGCGTGCATAAGGATGTCGTCCAGATAGAAGCCGATGGCGGAGTACGGCGCGCCGTAGATGCTGAACTGGCTGTAGTAGTCGTTGTTGGCCTTCACTCCGGGCAGGCTTTGGACGGCGCGGATGGGGTCGTTCACGAGGACCGATCCGAGGTTTTTGATTTCGGCATCGGAGAGATTCAGTTCGGCAGGCGTGGCGACTTCGAACAGCTCGAACAGGTCGGCTTTCACCTCGACCGAATCGGTGCGCCGGAACGTGTCGGGGCTGAGAATCACTTGAAAGTCCTTATGCTCACCTTCAGCCAGAGAGAACGGGCGCTTGAGCAAGCGGTACCCCACGGTTTCCACGTGCAGCACGTAGTCGCCCGCCGGGACATCGGAGAAGGAGAACTTTCCTTGCCCGTCGGTGACCGTTTGGAACTCGGCGCCGAGGAGCTGCACCCGGACGCGGGCCAGAGGACCGCTGCCGCGTGCGTCGACCACCACGCCGGAGATCTCGCCCGCCCAGGTCAGGGCAACTGAAGTCAAGAATGCCAAAATAGCTCGCATGATTCACCTGATTCTGGCGCCATGATTGATCGACGGAACTTTCCCTTGCAGTCTTGCGTGTTGTCAAGCTTCGGGAGAGGAACAGCGCGCCGGAGCAGCGGCCAGGGAGGCCGGGGACCGTTAAATCTAACTCCTGGCGCTCGGCGCGGGGGAGGCTCGTGTGTCCGCGGATAAATCAATCGAATCGCCGCGGCATGCAAAGGAACTTGGGAAGCGTAGTCCAGGGCAACTCCGCATCGTGTCCGCACGTGTGTCCTCCACACCTTCACGCCTTGTCCACCCGCGGAAATCGTACAACGGCATCCTATTCTGGCGCAAGGGGGAGGAGGCCGGGGTGGACTGAACCCCGGTAGTGAGACAAAACGGGGGGTGGGGCCCGGGGGGCCGGGGGGGTACCGGGGGACAGCCTGGGGGTACCGGGGGACAGCCTGAAGTGAGCCCTTGGCGTATTTTCCAAGTGGACGGAGCTGTGTGTCCCCTTGACGAGAACTGGGGCGGAGGCTCGGCCGCCATACCTCATACCTAAACGGATGATTATATTGGTGGTTAGCGTCGGAGGCAAGCGCATCAGACGACTGACGACTGTGGTAGTAGCGGTTTCTCGATTGCGCGTCAGAGCGGCGGAAGAGCTGGCTGGACTCCGTTTGCTGCGGCGCCAACCCCGCGCAGGGCGCCCTCACGCAAGAAGAAGGAAGAGAAGGATTTGAGAAAACGATGATTAAAGCGACTGGTTGGGCGGGGGAAAAGGCGGTGGTCGGGCACCGAGGGAGCGGGTAAACCGCAAAAATCGCCAGGGGGACACACAGCTCCGTCCCCTTCGAAAATACGCCAAGGGCTCACTTCAGGCTGTCCCTGTTTGGGGCCTGTTTGGGGCCTTGGGGGAGTTTAGAATAGAGAATAGGCACGACGTGCCGTGGCGGCTGGCTTGCTTCAGCCGTTCCTCTAGCGAGGATGTTGAGAGCGTTTTAGGGGAAAGCCATATGAGACCAATCCTGAGTACGACCTTGGTATGTGTGTGTACGTTTACGTTCAGCGTCAGCGTATGGGCTCAGCCGGTGGCCGGTTCCGGAGTGGTTG
>Ga0272446_1003703_pt1 | contig 18917 bp, 17 predicted proteins | sample YNPCB0061_FD_194587 | JGI IMG/M metagenome (GOLD analysis project Ga0272446, IMG submission 194587) | Hot spring microbial mat communities from Yellowstone National Park, WY, United States - YNP-CB-006-1 | ecosystem: Environmental > Aquatic > Thermal springs > Hot (42-90C) > Sediment | place... | reverse complement strand
TGCCCCAGCGGGTAGTGAGGGCACTAACAGCCTTGTTAGCTTCTTTGGCAGCTTTGTTAGCTTCTTTAGCCGCTTGAGTAGCTTCCGCTACTGTTTGTTCAAGTTTAGCAATGCGAGCATCCGCTTCGGTAGCCCGTTTATCCGCTTCAGCCGCCCGCTTATCCGCTTCAGCAGCACGCCGATCGTATTCTGCCCTGGATGCAGCCAGTTCCAATTGGGAGCGCTCGAATAGTTTGTAAATGTCCTCGATCGTGATGGGTTGGCTCATTTCTTTTTCCTTTTTTCTTATTTTACCAAGCAGCAGGCACAAAGTCTGGTGCATTTACGATCGTGACTGTATCACCACTAGGACGAATGACAAATAATCCTTTCTTTTCGGCATACCGATCGATGCCTTCGTTTATTTCAATTCCTGCTACTGCGCCAAAAGCCCGATATTGACTGTAATGGGGAAAAGATAACTTGAAGCGTTTTAGTTTGTCGATGAACTCATCTACATCATCTTTAGAAAGACGTGATTTGCATTCAACCAGAACAACGTCACTATCATCCACGGCAAAGATGTCAATTTCCATAGCAAAGCCTTGTTTTTTTGTTCTCATGCGGGGATGGAGTTCTTTGACATCAATCCCCCGTTGTTGGAATAAATCAATTACCGCAGGCTCTACCAACTCTTCTACAAATCTGCCCCAGCGGGTCGTAAGGGCACTGACAGCTTTGTTTGTCTCTTCTACTGTTTTTTCTAGCTTGGCAATGCGAGCATCAGCCTCGGCAGCCCGTTTATCGGCTTCAGCAGCCCGTTTATCGGCTTCAGCGGCACGCCGATCGTATTCTGCCCTCGATGCAGCAAGTTCCGCTTGAGAGCGCTCGAATAGTTTGTAAATGTCCTCGATCGTGATGGGTTGGGTCATAGGTTTGTTCCATAAGATTTAATTTGACTTTAATACTTTAATAATGATACTCAAGAAGAAAAGAAGTAGAGAAACTCTTCTCTGCCAGTAAATTAAATTGAAAAGGTCTTAAACAAAGACGAATCTGGTATTTAGTAAAGTAACGACTCCAGTGAGAGTAGCAATACTAATCCCTCCTCATATGTTGCATCTGAGCTTTTCAATATTTAGCAATCATCCGTTTTTCTCGATCGAGTTTGTCTATTTTGAACTTTATTGTGGACGGAAGACCTGAACTTCTTCAGGATTGCATTCTAAAAAACTGCCGCCGATCAAATCAATGCAATAGGGAATGGCAGGAAAAACAGCGGACAAACATTCCCCGATCGATTTTGGCTTGCCTGGCAAATTAACAATCAAAGTTTTTCCTCTAATGCCGGCGGTCTGCCTCGACAAAATAGCCGTAGGCACCGATCGTAAAGAAACACTACGCATCAGTTCCCCAAAACCAGGGAGCAATTTATCACAAACCCCGATCGTTGCTTCGGGTGTGACATCCCTGGGGGCGGGTCCCGTCCCCCCCGTTGTCACAATTAGGCAACATCCCGCCTCAGCCATAGCGATCAAGTGCTTTTCAATTACCTCCCGATCGTCGGGAATAACTTCATACAATGCTTCCCAAGATGAAATCAAATAACGATCGAGAATTTCTTTGATCGCTTTGCCGGAAATGTCTTCATAAATTCCCTGACTTGCCCGATCGGAAACCGTCAGAATACCAATCTTAATCATGGCTCCGGTCTGGCAGAGAGACGGGCTGATTCCGATAAACTCGGTACATCAATAACAAAGAGCCGACAAAATAAGCCGAACCGATCGTGCCCTTCAGTAATGCGCTTGGAATTTGGCTAAAAGTTTCTGGTGTGGCTGCCCCCCCCAAACTCAAGTAGCTGGTCACCCAGAGGGCAAACAAGACTAGGGATACCTTTGCTGTTTCCTTGACTACCCCATCCTGGTCTCGGAGCAGGCTAATCACTGAGGGGACTGCCCCAAACACCGGTAGCAAGCAAAAATAAGCCCTAATCTTGCGATTGTCCATTATGCCATCACCAACTCGGGGCGCTTGCTATGGCGGATTTGCTCGATCGCTTGGCTGTAGTCCGGTGCCTTAAATACTGCCGAACCCGCCACGATCGCATTAGCCCCTACCTCTAACACCTGCCAGGTATTGTTGCCCTTCAAACCGCCATCCACTTCAATCCAGGGATCAAGCCCCCGGTCATCGCACATCTGGCGCAGTTTGGCAATTTTAGAAACCACTTGGGGAATAAAGCTCTGCCCCCCAAACCCCGGATTAACACTCATAATCAATACAAGGTCACAGAGTTCTAACACATACTCAATCAAACTGAGGGGAGTAGAAGGATTTAAGGAAACCCCCGCCATTTTGCCTAACTCCTTAATTTGTGCCAGGTTGCGATGGAGATGGGGACAGGCATTATGTTCGGCATGGACAGTAATAATATCTGCTCCCGCCTTGGCAAAGTCAGGCACATACTTTTCTGGCTCCACAATCATCAGGTGGACATCGAGGGGTTTAGTGGTAACCGGGCGGATCGCTTCTACTACTAAAGGACCGATCGTGATGTTAGGGACAAACCGACCATCCATCACATCCACATGAATCCAATCCGCACCCGCTGCATCGACATTTCTAATTTCTTCCCCTAAACGACTAAAATCCGCTGACAAAATCGAGGGAGCAATAACTGTTTGTTTTTGAGCCATGACCAAGACCGCTTAATATTTTTTTTATATTACCATTCTGACTATGACCAGGAACAAAAAAATCGGTGATCTGGGGGAAAATCTAGTCAAAGACTATCTCTTGTCTTTGGGTTACGAAATTATCGCCCAAAAATGGCATTGCCCTTGGGGAGAAATTGACCTAATCGCTACCCAGCCTGGTTGGTTGGTCTTTGTGGAGGTCAAAACCCGATCGGTTCTTAACTGGGATGAAGGAGGGCTACTTGCCATTTCTTCGGCTAAACAAAGGAAACTCCGCCTGACGGCGCAGGCTTTTTTAGAAGACTACAACGATCGGGGCAGCGCAAGCCGCTTTGATGTCGCCCTTGTAGAACATAAACAAGGAAATTATCAAATTGTGACTTATCTGGCGGGGGCATTTGATGCTTCCTTTGACAGTTAAGAGATATTTTCCTTCCAATGTAGTGATCCTCATAAATTTTAGGGCAAGGCTCCTAATTTGGCAGTGGGAACCCAAAGGTTTTAAGGTTATGATAGAAGCCTAGTTAAACAAACAACTATGGCACGCAGAAGACCGGCTAATTTTGCCACTACTCCCCCCAAAGACGATACCAGTCTTAAAATTGCTATTGCCGGGGCGATATTTGTCTTGGGGATTGGCATTGGTGTAGCCATCAGTACTCTCAATCCTACGGTCAGAACTGTTGATGTCACGCGCTTAGAATTCTTAGCTGGGCAATTTTGTACCAACTTTGGCTATGCTGCCGTAGTCACCACCAATCGGATTTATGTCACCCTCAATCCCTACAATGTCTATGTCAGCCAATCGGACTCCGAGCCTGGTTGCGTAGTTTTACCAAACAACTGGAATCAACTCCAACAAAGGCAGTTAATTACCAGCGATGATGTCCAGCGTTGTCGGGCAAGACTCAATACCTTTGGCTATGCCGGTAATATTGATGACCCCGAAAAACTAAAAGTAGATTGCATCTACGAAAGCAAAGATGCCCAAGCCGCCTTTACTCCGCCTACCCCACCCCCCCAACCATGAGCTTACCGATCGTTGCTATTATTGGTCGCCCCAATGTGGGTAAGTCTACCCTGATGAATCGAGTAACGGGGGAGCAGACTGCGATCGTGTTTGATGAACCAGGCATTACCAGGGATCGTACCTACAGAAGGGCATTTTGGGGTGCCCATGAATTTATGGTGGTAGATACGGGGGGCTTGATCTTTGATGATGACTCCGCCTTTTTACCCCAAATTCGGCAACAAGCAATGGCAGCGATCGCTGAATCCACCGTAGTAATTTTTGTGGTAGATGGACAGGAGGGGCTTACCACCGCCGATACCGAAATTGCGGAATGGTTGCGCCATCAGGCTGTGCCCGTTTTGTTGGCGGTCAATAAGTGCGAATCAGAGAGTTTTGGGCTTTCCCAAGCGGCTGAGTTCTGGCAACTGGGGCTGGGGGAACCCCTACCGATTTCTAGTATTCATGGGGTAGGCACCGGCGAACTGATGGATGCCCTAGTGCAGTTCCTCCCCGATCCCGCTACGGTAACAGAGGAAGGAGAAGAAACCCGCATTGCCATCATCGGTCGTCCCAATGTGGGCAAATCCAGTCTGTTAAATGCCTTTACGGGGGAAGAGCGGGCGATCGTCAGCCCCATTGCCGGCACTACCAGGGATGCGATCGATATGGTAGTAACCAGGGGAGAAAAACGCTACCGTTTGATTGATACAGCGGGCATCCGGCGCAAAAAGAATGTGGAATATGGGGCGGAATTTTTTAGTATAAATCGTGCTTTCAAAGCCATTCGCCGATCGGATGTCGTGCTATTAGTTATAGATGCCCAGGATGGAGTCACCGAGCAGGACCAGAAGCTGGCGGGGCGCATCCATGAAGAGGGAAGAGGTTGTATTATTGTGGTTAATAAATGGGACTTAATCGAAAAAGATTCCCATACAATTTATGACTATACAAGGTCGATTAAGAATGATCTATTGTTTGTTGATTTTGCCCCGATCGTTTTTGTTAGTGCCCTGACCGGTCAACGGGTGCCCAAAATTTTAGACCTAGTAGATAATGTCGCCGAGCAACACCAACGGCGGGTATCCACGGCGGTGTTAAATGAGGTACTCACCGAGGCAGTCTCCTGGCATAGCCCCCCTGTATCTAGGAGTGGCAGACAGGGCAAAATTTATTACTGCACTCAAGTTGCTACTGCCCCCCCCGCCATTGTGTTATTTGTGAATGAACCCGATCGGTTTAATGATACCTACCGCCGCTACATTGAAAATCAACTCCGTAAATCCCTCGGCTTTGAAGGTACTCCCCTCAAATTGATGTGGCGGGGTAAAAAAGTAAGAGAAATGGAACGATCAGCGAATCGAGCTACCAAAGTTTAGTTAAAGAAGATCAATATCATGGGATTTGCACAGCATATTCGGGTTTTAGCTCTGGGAATGATTCGAGACCAAGATAGGTTGTTTGTATCCGAGGGCATCGATCGGGTCAAGAATCAAAAATTCTATCGCTTTTTAGGGGGCGGCGTAGACTTTGGCGAACCCAGTGCTGCTGCGCTAGAAAGGGAATTTCAAGAAGAACTAGGGGCAGAACTAAAAGATATTAACTACCTCGGTTGTTTAGAAAATATTTTTACTTTCGATGGCAACAAAGGACATGAAATTATTCAACTTTATCGTTGTAGTTTTGTTGACGATCGGTTTTATCAGCTATCAGAATTGACCTTTGCCGAAGGAGAAAGAAAGAAGCGCGCCCTCTGGCTGCCCGTTGATACTTTCCGCCGGGGTGAGCTTATCCTCTACCCCGATGGCATTTTGGCTTACTGCTAATTATTCTTCACTAGGCACCGTAACCTGGGAAATACCCGCCATTACCCGCAGATTCTGACATCGAACCAACTCCCTGAACTCCGGTACCTGCCTGCCCTCTAGTCTGGCAGCGGCTTGGATACCCTCCAATAAACTACGGGCTGCCACAACATCTGTGTAACCACGGCGCTGGGCAATGCGGATTGCTTCACTGTCAGACTCAATTTGCACTTTTGTCCCCTTGTGCTCCCGATCGATTTGTTTAATAGCAATAGCTGTCAACAACACCGCTACGGCTATGCTCCCTATGTCCCCCTCGATCGTTTCCCAGAGGAAGCCCCCCAAGGCAAATAGCCCCACTAACTGATAGGTGCCCCACCGCAACCATCTGGACTGTTGTCGCCATGCCACCTCCCCCAAAAACAATAAATCCCGCTGATTAACCGTTAAGCTAGACCAGAGGCGGAAATTAATCCGGACTTGGGTGTCTTGCTGCCAGGGCAGAATAGGAGTGCTAGTCAAGACTTGGGGCTGATCAGGTCTTTGAGTAACGATCGTGTGCATCCGCCAAGAAGCGGGCAATAAATCCAGTAAACGGTTAATTTCACTACTAGGATGTGTAACAGAATCCATACAAATTAGGAGGGCTAGGTAATCAATTGTTGCATTTTCTATAGAAATACATCATTGCCTTTCGATCCTGGGGCAAATAGGTCAAAATTGCCTCAGCGACCTGCAACTTACCATGAAATTGTCTCACACCATTACCCCCGAAACCGATACCCGCACTCGGATTTTACAGTCTGCCCAGACCCTCTTTGCTGCTCAAGGTTTTGATGGTACTACAACCAAGGACCTAGCCAACCATGCCGGGGTAGCAGAAGGCACTCTATTTCGTTACTTCAACAACAAGAAGGCAATTTTAGTCGAAGTAGCAACCCAAGGCTGGGTCAAAATTTTAACCGACCTCCTCACCGAACTAAGTGAAATGGGCAGTTACAAAGCTATCGCTCAAATGATGTTCCGGCGGATGATCAATATGCAGGAAAACCATGAATTGATGAAGGTCTGTTTTATGGAAGCCCAGTTTCATCCAGAATTACGGGATAAAATCCAGGCAGATGTAATCGGGAAAATGACCGAAATTGCCGAAGTTTATTTTACCGAAGCGATCGAGAAAGGCATATATCGCAACTCCCTCGATCCTAAAGTTATTGCCAGGGTGTTTGTTGGTATGTTTGCCGTTGCCGGTTTTAGTAATCAAACTATGACGGGAGACCCAATGGAATTGCGCCCAATGGCAGAAGGTATTGCTGATATTTTCTTAAATGGTGTGTTGATCAAACGTACTAAAGAATCCTAAGGAGATCATTCTATAAAATTTAAGAACAGACTGATGGTTGAGGCTTGCATTAGTTCTATAATAAGCTAAGCTAGTAAATCCTGGATTAAATTAGGAACTGCCTGACCCCATGAGTAGAGTGAGAATATATGACCTAGCAAGGGAATTACATCTGGATAATAAAGATGTAATGGCAATCTGTGAAGAACATGGCATCCCTCTCAAAAGTCATAGCAGTACCATTACGGAAGAAGAAGCAAGCCAGGTCAGAGCCTCTGCCCAAGCCGGCAATCGCCCCAGTAAGAACAAGCCTACCCGATCGAAGGAAGAGGTGGCTAAGCCCCAAATTGTGACTGTCTCTAAGCCTAAACTGGTGGCGGTGCCCCCCAAGCCGGAATCCCCCGTCATTGCCACAAAAGCACCCACTAAGCCCGAACCGCCAGTCAAATCCGCCCCCCCAGTAATTGCTAGTCCCCCTGCTAAGCCGGAACCGCCAGTAGCAAAGGCACCAGCCAAGCCCGAACCCCCCACTAAGTCGGAAGCCGTAGTAGTTCCTAAGCCGCCCGTCAAGCCAGAGGTAATTAAACCAAAGCCCGAACCAGAAGCGCCCCCTAAACCCCAAATTAAGAAGCCCGAACCCCCCGCCCTCCGTAACCCTCCCCCCAAACCTGGAGCAGCAAAGCCCGCTCCTCCCGTCCGAGTCCAGAAACCAAAGCCGCCGGTTCCCGTTACTGCCAAGCGTCCTACTCCTCCTAAGGGTGACCTCCTGATTGAGCGGGGCATTAGTCCCCCTAAAGTGCTGGAGGCAATCAAGCCCGTCCGTCCGGAGCCGGAACCCCCCAGCCCGCCCCCTATCCCTACCTTTGATGAACTGCCCCTCCGTTCCCGTCCCAGCAAAAAACAAAAAACTAAGATCGAAGAAAACGAAACGGCTGAACTGGAGAAGGCAAAGCGTAGTGCCAAGTTGCGCCGCTTCTATGAGGTTGAGGAGATTGATGAAGAAGAACTCCTCGAAGAAATGGAGGACGGGGAGGTAACTACCAAATTGTCTCTGGCGCGCCCGACTAACCGGATGCCCAAGCAGGCAATCAACAAGCCCAGTAGCAATATTGCCAGGGGAGATGGTAGCAAAGGCAACAAGCGAAATCAGCGGGACCGTCGCCAGGCTGTTGCGCCTACGATCGAGAAAGCCACCACGATCGAGTTATCTGATAGTATTGCCCTGCCGGAATTAGCCCAGCGCTTGGTAGTAGGGGAGACGGATATTATCCGTATTCTCTTTACTAAAGGGATGATGGTCAACATTAACCAAGCCCTAGACCTAGAGACTGCCAAGATGGTCTGTACCGAGCTGGGGGTGACCGTCAAGGCACCGGAAGTGAGTTCGGCAGCGACCAAGACGGAAATGCTGGAGATGGAAGACTTAGAAAATCTCCATCGTCGTCCCCCCGTCGTCACGATTATGGGGCACGTAGACCATGGCAAAACTTCGCTCCTCGATGCGATTCGTAAAACAAAAGTAGCCCAGGGAGAGGCGGGGGGCATTACCCAGCATATAGGTGCCTACCATGTGGAGGTGGAGCAGGATAACCAGTCCCAAACGATCGTGTTTTTGGATACGCCTGGTCACGAAGCCTTTACGGCAATGCGGGCAAGGGGGGCAAAGGTGACTGATATTGCTATTCTGGTCGTGGCAGCGGATGATGGGGTGCAGCCCCAAACGATCGAGGCAATTAGCCATGCCCAAGCAGCGAAGGTGCCTATTCTAGTGGCGATCAATAAAATTGATAAACCGGAAGCCCAGCCCGATCGGATTCGCCAAGAGCTGACGGAATATGGACTGGTAGATGAAGCCTGGGGCGGCGAAACCGTCATGGTGCCCGTAAGTGCCTTGCGGGGAGACAACCTGGATACCCTCCTAGAGATGATCCTCCTTTTGGCGGAAGTAGAAGACCTCAACGCCAACCCCGATCGACCGGCGAAGGGCACAATCATCGAAGCCCATATGGATAAGGCAAGGGGGGCAGTCGCTACGTTCCTAGTGCAGAATGGCACCCTCCGCGTAGGGGATGTGGTGTTAGCCGGTGCCGTATTTGGCAAAGTCCGCGCCATGATCAATGACCGGGGAGAGCGGGTAGAAGAAGCCCTGCCCTCCTTCCCAGTAGAGGTACTAGGTCTGGGGGAACTGCCCCAAGCAGGAGATGAGTTTGAAGTCTTTACTGATGAAAAACAAGCCCGCGCCCTGGCTGCCGAACGGGCAACTTCCTCCCGCCTCAACCGTATTCAGCAATCCCTTTCTTCCCGCAGGGTGACTTTGGGGACAGTTTCTGCTCAGGCACAGGAAGGACAGCTCAAGGAGCTAAATATTATTCTCAAGGGGGATGTCCAGGGTTCCGTAGAAGCGATCGTTGGTTCCCTGGCTCAATTACCCCAGCAGGAAGTGCAACTCAGGGTGTTATTAGCCAATGTGGGGGAAGTCAGTGAAAACGATGTTGCCCTAGCAGCCGCTAGTAATGCGGTTATTCTGGGCTTTAACACCACCCTTGCCCCTGGTGCCAGACAAGCGGCAGATGAACTAGGGGTAGACATTCGAGACTACAACATCATTTACAACCTGCTTGAGGATGTCCAGGGTGCGATGGAAGGACTCCTAGAGCCAGAATTAGTCGAAGAACCCCTTGGGCAGGCGGAGGTCAGACAGGTGTTTGCTCTTTCTAAGGGGGTGGTAGCCGGTTGTTATGTCCAGTCTGGAAAGTTAGTCCGCAACTGTAATATCAGAGTGAACCGGAAAGGCAAACTAACCTATGAAGGGGGGCTAGATTCTCTCAGACGGATGAAAGACGATGTCAAAGAGGTGGCTAGTGGCTTTGAATGTGGTGTATCAGTCAACAAGTTTGGGGATTGGGAGGAAGGAGACATCATTGAAGCATTCCGCATGGTGACTAAAAGACGTAGTTTGACTGTCTAGTAGCACAAATTTCCGATTTCCAAATTATCCGATCGCCAAAGACAGAATAGACCAATGACCCCGCAACGTACAGAAACCGACTCTATGGGCACCCGATCGATCGGGGATGAATTTTACTATGGCATTCAAACCATCAGAGCGTTAGAGAATTTTCCGATCAGCGGCATTAAGCCCGACCCCCTCTATGTAGATGCCTGTATTTGGCTTAAAAAAGCGGCTGCCAGAGTGAATGGGCAGCTTGGTTGTCTGCCCCAAGAGTTAGTTAGTCCGATCGAGGCGGTCTGTGATGAAATTTTAGGGGGTAGGCTGAGGGACCAGTTTGTGGTGGATGTCTATCAGGCGGGGGCGGGGACCTCCCACCATATGAATATCAATGAAGTGATTGCTAACCGTGCCCTAGAGCTTTTAGGGGAAGCCAAAGGCAGATACGATCGGGTTAGTCCTAACGATCATGTCAACTACGGACAATCTACCAATGATGTCATACCGACGGCAATTCGCTTAGGGGCGCTCCTTAGTTTGCAAAAATATCTTTTCCCTGGACTTAAGGCAGTTGTGGAAACTCTCCAAGCCAAAGGGAAGGAATTTGAAAATATTATTAAATCCGGTCGCACCCATCTCCAGGATGGGGTACCCGTGCGGCTAGGGGATGAATTTTATGCCTATGGGGCAATTATGGCAAAACATACCGCCCGGTTGGTGCAGTCCCAGACCGAGCTACTAGAAATTGGTTTGGGGGGTAGCGCCTGCGGCACCGGACTAAATAATCATCCCCAGTATCCCCAAAGGGTGGCAGCGGAACTAGCCAGACTGACGGGCTTCCAGTTCCGATCGGCGGAAAACCTGATGGCAGCCATGCAGAGTATGGCACCCTTTGTTCAACTTTCGGGGGGGCTACGGAACCTAGCGCAGGATGTGAACAAAATGGCAAACGACCTCCGCCTATTAGATTCGGGTCCTAAGACCGGCTTAAAAGAAATCCAGCTACCCCCAGTCCAGCCCGGTTCATCGATCATGCCAGGCAAATATAACCCTGTGATTGCCGAAATGACTAATATGGTCTGCTTTCAGGTCATGGGTTTAGATAGTGCTATTCTTTTGGCAGCCCAAGCTGGTCAACTAGAACTAAATGTGATGATGCCTCTAATTGCTTACAACCTGCTCCATAGCATTAAAATTTTGGGCAATTGTTTACAGGTATTGACCGATCGGTGTTTGCAGGGTATAACCGCCGATTCCCAGCGATGTTTAGCTTATGGCGAGGGGACTTTAGCCCTAGTGACAGCCCTCAATCCCTACTTGGGCTACTTAAAATGCGCTGAAATCGCTAAGGAATCCTTGAGTTCTGGGAAGTCTTTTCGAGAAATAATTTTAGAACAACAACTAATGCCCCCAGAGCAGTTAGAACAGGTCTTAAACCTAGCCCAAATGAGCCGTCCCCATCAATAAAAACAGAGACCTACTACTTGTACCTTTTTCATTTGAATTGGGCAATAGTTTGATACTCTCCTATTTTTTCAGTGGGATGGGAGTAAGCCGAAATGATTTAGTCCGTCTAAAATAGCCCAGGCATAGGCTTGAGCAGAAAGAAAAATATTAGAAGAAGGGTTTTGTTGATACCAATCCAGTAGTTCAGGCTGGGCATTTTTAACAATTACACCAAGGAAGCCATGCTCATACATACTAATATCATTACCAGAATCACCGCAGACTAGAGTGGGTAAGTTTGTAATGCCTAATTGTTGTTTGAGCCATAAAATTCCTAGCCCTTTGTTCGCATGAATCGGTACTATATCTAGGTTGTTTTTACTACTAAAAATGATGTTGCAGTTCAAACCAAAATTTAATAGTCTAGTTTGAATTTGATTGATGGTTAATTTATGATCTTCTCCTAATAAATTGAAACTTAATTTCCAGGGGTTCTGCTCCCGATCGGATTGGCTTTGTAAACCAGGAAAATTATCCAAAGCTCTAGCAACTTTGTCCCGATCCCAACCCCGATCGATATGATTTTGCCAGCCCAGTTCGGGATAGCTACGATGGTAAATAATGGTACCTACACTGGCAACTAAGTAATCTGGTGTTAGTAAACTCTGATGGGTTAGTAACTGAAAAAATCCCATGAGATGGGCAACAGAGTCAAAACTTCTACCAGTAGCATAAATCAAATAAAACTGATCTCTTAACTCCAATAGGTGTTCATTGAGACTGAGGGTAGCATCATTTTCACCAATTAAAGTATTGTCTAAATCAGTCACTAAAATAAATCGTTTCATTGAGATAAAAAATCTTCGCCTAAACGATGTATTTTAATGAAATTTGTATCCTGGCTAGCTAACAGGGAACTACCACCCACAATTAAGATTTGATCTCCATCACAGGCAACATTCTCAGCACATAATCTGCTTTCTACCTGTTTTACTAATGGTCCGATCGATTCCACTAAAAGGGGTATAACTCCCCACAATAGGTTCAAGCGATAAAAGATCGATGCTTGGGTTGTTACTCCATAAACGGGGGTGCGGAGTCGTTCAGCTGCCAGTAAACGGGCACTATAACTGTTAAAGACAACAATTGCTTTGGGGGTTAAAATCTCCTCGATCGTGTGGATCGCCTCACAAATGGCATGGGTAGTATCCTTAGTTTCGGGCGGGTCATTGACGGGATGATAGACCGCCTCAATTTCCCTGGCAATTTTGACCATCATTTCTACCGCCTGGACTGGGTATTTACCCACTGCTGATTCTCCCGACAGCATAATGGCATCGGTGCCGTCCAGGATCGCATTTGCCACATCGCTTGCTTCGGCACGGGTAGGGCGGGCATTTTCGATCATGCTCTCCAGCATTTGGGTTGCCGTAATGACGGGGATGCCATGGCGGTTACATTTTTTGATAATCGCTTTTTGAGCAAGAGGGACTTTTTCGGGGCTTAGTTCTACTCCTAGATCACCCCTGGCTACCATGATGCCGTCTGCAATAGCAATGATCTCATCGAGATGGGCTAGGGCTTGGGGCTTCTCGATTTTGGCAATCACAGGCACATCATACCCCAGTCCCTGGATCGTCTCCTTGAGGGCTGCAATATCCCTAGCCTGGCGGACAAAGCTCAGGGACACCCAATCTACACCCTGGGATAGACCAAACTCTAGGTCGGCAAAATCTTTGGGGGTCATGGAGGGCAGACTTATTTCAATATCCGGCAGATTGACTCCCTTACGGCTTTTGAGGATGCCCCCCCTCACCACCCGACAAATGGTAGATTCATTTCTAACTTCTAGGACTACCAATTCCAGCAGACCATCATCGAGGAGGACGCGATTCCCCGATCGGGCTTCTTGGGACAGGAGGGCATAATCGATCGGGATAGTCTGGGGAGCATTTTGCCAGAGTTGGAGGGGCAGGAGTGCTAGTTCTTGACCTACTTCTAGGGTGAGGGGCTGGGGTAAGTTACCTACCCTGATTTTGGGTCCCTGGAGGTCTTGGAGGAGGGCAATAGGGGCAGAGAGTTCTTGGGCAATCTGTCTAAAGGTGGCTACGGTATGGGCATGGTCTTCGTAGGAACCGTGGGAGAAATTCAACCTTGCTACGGACAAACCCGCCTTAATTAGAGTACGGATAGTTTCTGGATTATTGCTAGCAGGTCCGATCGTGGCAACAATTTTTGTGCGTTGGGGCAACATAAAAAACCTTGACTCACAGGCTCATTATAGAACCGATCGGTATAATTAACTATTAAAGAAATCCTCTCTTTCTCTAAATGGATAGGCTTTTTCTCTATTTCCTGTAAGATCGAAAACTATCACAGTTTAGGAGACTTCTTTGCCTAACAACCTACCGATCGTAGCTGTTTTAGATTTTGGTTCCCAATATTCCGAATTGATTGCCCGTCGCATTCGAGAAACCCAAGTCTATTCGGAAGTTATGCCCTACACTACTACCGCCCAGCGCCTGTTAGAACTCGCTCCCAAGGGCATTATTCTATCGGGGGGACCCAACTCGGTCTATGAAGAGAATGCTCCCATCTGTACCCCCCAAATCTGGTCCTTGGGCATTCCCATTTTAGGGGTGTGCTACGGTATGCAGTTAATGGTGCAGAGCCTCGGCGGAAAGGTCGTAAAATCCGATCGGGGTGAATATGGCAAAGCCCCCCTGACCATCGACGATCCAACGGATTTACTAACCAATGTAGAAGATGGCTCCATCATGTGGATGAGTCATGGCGACTCGGTGTTAGAACTGCCAGAGGGTTTTAGCCAACTAGCCCACACTGCCAATACTCCCTATGCTGCGATTGCCCATCCGGAGCGGCAATTGTACGGCGTGCAGTTCCACCCAGAAGTCCATCACTCGGTGGGGGGGATGGCATTACTACGGAACTTTATCTACCATATCTGCGGTTGTGAACCAACTTGGACAACGGATGCCTTCATCGAAGAAGCGATCGAGGATGTCCGCAACCAAGTAAAAGACCGTAGGGTTTTGCTGGCTCTTTCCGGCGGGGTAGATTCTTCGACCCTGGCATTTCTGCTCCATCGTGCCATTGGGGACAACTTAACCTGTATGTTCATCGATCAGGGTTTTATGCGTAAGCAGGAACCAGAACGCCTAGTCAAGCTATTTCGTGAGCAGTTTCATATCCCCGTTGTCTATGTCGATGCCACCGATCGGTTTATCGCTAAACTGAAGGGAGTGACCGATCCAGAAGAGAAACGCAAGTTGATCGGTTATGAATTCATCAAAGTCTTTGAAGAAGAATCCCTCCGCCTTGGTCCCTTTGACTTTTTAGCCCAGGGCACTCTTTATCCCGATGTGATCGAATCCGCTGGCACCAATGTCGATCCGATTACAGGGAAGCGGGTAGCGGTCAAAATCAAAAGCCATCACAATGTGGGGGGACTGCCCCCTAATCTCCAGTTCGTCTTGGTAGAACCTCTCCGCAAGCTATTTAAGGATGAAGTGCGTCGCGCTGGCAAAGCTCTGGGCTTACCCGATGAGATTGTCCGCCGTCAACCCTTCCCTGGTCCTGGTCTAGCCATCCGCATTATTGGGGAAGTGACTCCCGATCGATTAGAGATTTTGCGGGATGCGGACATGATTTTAAGACAGGAGATCAACCGATCGGGGCTTTACGATCAACTATGGCAGGCATTTGCCGTCCTATTGCCCACTATCCGCACCGTAGGGGTGATGGGAGACCAACGCACCTATGCCTACCCGGTAGTGTTGCGCTTTGTTACCAGTGAGGACGGGATGACCGCTGATTGGGCAAAGGTACCCTACCCCATCTTGGAAACTATCTCGAATCGGATTGTCAACGAAGTGCCCGGCATCAATCGGGTCGTGGTCGATATTACCTCCAAACCACCAGGCACGATCGAGTGGGAATAATCGGCGATGGGCTAAAATAAGAAAATCCTGAATTGAGAAGAATAGCTCACCTATGTCAGTCGGTCTGCGCGAACTTGTCCATCCCTTCCTGCGTCAACTTGCCGACCGCATTGAATTTTTATGGCAGCATTACCTAGACCTTTCCCCCTATGAGATGCCCCCTGGCTTGGGCTATGTAGAAGGTGCCCTGGAAGGAGAAAGACTAACGATCGAGAACCTCTGTTATCAAACTCCCCAATTTCGCAAACTTCATTTAGAACTAGCCCATCTCAATCAGGGGCTAGACATCCTTCATTGTGTAATGTTTCCCCGATCGGATTATTCTCTACCCATCTTTGGCACAGACCTGGTAGGCAGTAAGACCGGCGTTATTAGTGCAGCAATTGTTGATCTTTCGCCGGTAAATCCCGATCGGTCTTTGCCCCTCTGCTATCAAAGAAAGTTGAGCCAGTTATCACCCCTAGAACTATCAGAATCGAGGGCTTTACCGGAATGGGGGGATATTTTTTCGGACTATTGTTTATTTGCCCGGCTGTCGAATGAACAAGAAGGCGAAAAGTTCTTACAAAGAGTAGAAGACTACCTAAGACTCCATTGTGAAATTGCTAGGGAAACCAATCCCCTCCAGTCCCTTCAGGAGATAGACCATATCCGATCGGGGCAACTGAACTACTGTCTTAAACAACAACAAAACGATAAAACCCGTCGCGTTTTAGAAAAATCCTTCGGCACTGAATGGACAGAACGCTACATGACCACAATGTTGTTTGATTTGCCGGTCAATTCTTTGATTTAAGCAATACTGCGGCGTTTGCGAGTTTCTTTTAGGGAAGTGCCTAAATGTTTTAAGCCAGATTTGATCAGTTGTTGCTCTAAAACTAAGAAAAATCTGCGCCGATCGGCGCTTGTAACTACCGCTTGGTTATGTGCTTCTGCTAAGGCAATGGGATAGCCATAGCCCTTTTTTACCTGCGAAAGAACGATCGATAATGCCAGACGGCGTAATTCGGGATTGAGGGCAGTCCATTGGGGCATTTCAATTCTTGCCATCTCTTGCCCCGTATGGAGATAGGCAACATAGATTTGATGGTCGCCGTATTCTGCCAAAATAGAAGCCCGACTCTGCCATAACCCACTAACATAACCAGGATTCAGACATTTTTGCCAGAGGGTGCCGTCCCGGAGGGGGTGGAGCCTGCTACAGGGAGCCTCTTCGAGGGTTAAATGACCGCAGTGTTTTTGGCATTGGGGCGTAGAATAGGGGCAAATTAGGAGGCGCAAAAAGTTGGTCATCTCCACCGATCGGGGGGCGCTGATATAGCCCACTAGGGGGATATTCCTTTCTGCTAGCCTGTCCCAACATTCCAGGATGGGGGCTAGAAATTCCCGTCTTGCCTCTTGGGGATAGGTTTCTAGGTGCCAGTGAATCAAAGAGCCATCCTCTAGTGCCAAAAGGGGCGTAGTGCGATTCTGGCTGAGGCATAGCTCCGTCAGGTTTTTTACTTCTGCCACGCGGCGCTGAAGTCCCATCCATTCTTCCGTGCTGATCCCCCACTGGCGGGCTTTGTAGAGGTCTGTTCCTTTGTAATAAATTTCCGGGATGCTATCCAACATCGGATATTCCGCTGTGCCGTAATGTAATAACACCCTGCCCACATTGATTAAATAGCAGTAAGCAATTTCATGGCGACTAGGCGCAATCTGGGAGCCATCCGTCGCTACTACACTATGGTTATCGCGGCACGGCTCTACTAAAATAGGCTCAAGGTTCCCTACAGGTGTGGCACAACTAAAACTCAAACCCGATCGGTGGGCATCAAACATGGTTAAAAGTTCTGCTTGACGATCTTGTAATTCATCTAAAAGAGTTAAAGCCCAATCGCTTTTGCGAGAAAGATGACCAGCTTCTTCTGCTAACTGGGAAGACATACCCGCCATCTGGCTACTGAGTTTATCAAAATTAAGCATAAAAGAGCAGTATTTATCTCTCAGTATTTTAGAATCAACAAAGTAAAGACGCAAGACTTTTGTTATTATATCGATCGGTTTTTCTGTCTTTCTCCTACCCTCCTAATAGTCAAACCTTGAGGAAACCACTACAAAATTGCGAATGCCCGTCATCTACAAATAAAAGCAGAGACCAGAAACATACCCCAAACTGCCTGAACAGAGCATCATCGTTATTCTGCAAGATTAAGACATAAGTCAAAAGCAAGGAGAAGCATTACTTACTTAAAGACTTAAAGATTTCTTGACTTCTTCTGTTATCTGCGCCATCCTCCCTATAGTTTATTGTCTTGAGCGGGTCAACCTGTGGTAGAGAATTATCTTTGGCTTGATTTTGTGATGATTCTGGTGGGGAATGAGCATCAATTTTGTTTTGTTCTACAATCATAATACTAATTAGAGTCTCAATTAAATAATAATAGTATTTTCTGAGAAGCACCTAAAATAATTTTCGTGAAAGAGTTTTGTTGTAATCCATGACATCATTACTAAACTGAAACTCCATGAGGTTCTAATTGGCTAGTCTGGATGGCAGTTAAAATTAAAAAATAAAGAGGGATAAAAATGAAAGTCACGATCGTAGGAATTGGGGAAGATGGCATCGCTGGTTTGACTAATAGCACCCGATCGGTCATTGCTTCTGCCGATATTTTGGTAGGAGGAGAGCGTCATCTAGCTATGGTAGAAACAACAGGAAAGACTATCATCCTCTGGCAGAAGCCCATCTCAAAAACGATCGATGAAATTAAGAACTATACCGATCGGGCAGTCTGTGTTTTAGCGAGTGGAGACCCCATGTGGTATGGCATAGGCAAAATGATCTTACAAGCAATACCAGAAGCCTTGGTCATTCCTGCTCTTTCATCTTTTAGTCTTGCCTGTAGTCGTTTGGGTTGGTCGATGGAAGATGTAGACCAACTTAGTTTATGTGGCAGACCCGTCTCTTTATTGACCAGTTATCTTGCACCAGGCAGACACTTATTGGTTCTTGGTAGTGATCAAAATACTGTCTATCAAATAGGAGAATTACTCAAACAAACTAACTATGACTCTAGCCGTCTTACTATTCTTTCAAACTTGGGAGGAGAAAAAGAAAGAATTATTTCTCTATCTTTATCAGAAGCAAGAGGAGAATTTCCTGCTCTGAGTGTAATTGCGATCGAATGTCTTAGTAATGGCTTGCCCCTCTGCCGCTCCCGCCTGCCTGGATTACCCGATCGTGCCTATCGCCATGACGGGCAGCTAACTAAATCCCAAGTGCGTGCCATCACCCTAGCTGCCCTTGCCCCAGCCCCTGGAGAGCTATTGTGGGATATAGGGGCGGGCTGTGGTTCCATCAGTATTGAATGGTTGCGTTCCCATCCCCTCTGTCGAGCCATTGCGATCGAGCCTACCAGAATAGACTATATTGCGGAAAATGCCCAAGCTCTGGGGGTGCCCCATCTCCAAATTGTCCAGGGTAAAGCACCCGAAGCCCTCGATGGTCTACCAACACCCCAAGCTATTTTTATCGGCGGCGGTATTACTACTCCAAATTTGGTGGAAATCTGTTGGCAAAGTCTGCCCACCTACGGCAGATTGATCGCTAATGCAGTTACTTTAGAAAGTCAGGCATTAGTTTATCGTTGGCAACAACAATTAGGCGGCACATTAACAAGAATTAGCATCGAAAATGCTGAACCGATCGGTAACTTTAGGATATGGAAATCCCAAGCCCC
>Ga0272446_1003702_pt1 | contig 18924 bp, 10 predicted proteins | sample YNPCB0061_FD_194587 | JGI IMG/M metagenome (GOLD analysis project Ga0272446, IMG submission 194587) | Hot spring microbial mat communities from Yellowstone National Park, WY, United States - YNP-CB-006-1 | ecosystem: Environmental > Aquatic > Thermal springs > Hot (42-90C) > Sediment | place... | reverse complement strand
ACCTATCCCTGACGGAACGATTCAGGCGGGGTTCGTATCAGAACTTTTTGGGCAGCCCGGCCTGCCTTAGTATGCCATTGGCCGTATGACGGGACTTGATGGTGCTGTCAACGGGAAAGTAGTGGTTGGTGATGGGGCTGTACCAGATCTCATGATCACCCTTGCCCTGTCGGTGAAAGCGGCAACCCGCCTCTGCCAGGAGTTTCTTGAGTTCGCGGGCGTAGTCGGCCATTAGCTGTAGGCTAGTTCACGCTCGGCCATCAGGGTAAAGGTGCCTTTGCCGCGGCCAGGGCCAAGGTTTAGCTCGACCAACTCGGGAACCAAGACCTTAAGCTTCTCCAGCAGCGCCTCCACAGTGTCGGCCTCGGCCACCAGACCGGGCAGATCGTTGCTCTCAGCCACCCAGACCTTGGCTTCATCGTCCCAGATTGCGTGCACGTGGAACTGCATATCTCCAGTTTAGCAGAGAACTGCTGGGTCTATTTCGCGTACTCCACCGCCCGGCTCTCCCGCACCACCGTGACCTGCACCTGGCCGGGGTAGTTCATGTCGCGCTCGATGCGCCCGGCAATCTCGCGAGCCAGCAGGGTGGCTTTGGCATCGCTGATGCGGTCGGGCTTGACGATGACCCGTACCTCGCGCCCGGCCTGCACCGCGAAGGCGTTGTCCACACCGGGGAAGGAAAGGGCGATGCGCTCGAGCTGCTCCAGGCGCTGGATGTACTCTTCCAGGCTCTCGCGCCGCGCGCCAGGCCGGGCCGCGCTGATGGCGTCGGCAGCGGCGGCCAGCACCGAGTAGAGGGTCTCGCCGTTTTCGGGGTCGTGGTGGTGGGCGATGGCGTCGATGACCTCTTTGGGTTCGCCAAAGCGCGAGGCCAGGGTGATGCCAATCTCCACGTGGGTGCCCTCGATCTCGCGGTCTACCGACTTGCCCAGGTCGTGCAGCAGCCCGGCCCGGCGGCCCAAAGCAGCGTCCAGGCCCAGCTCGGCGGCCATGATGCCGGTCAGGTGGGCCACCTGTACCGAGTGCTTGAGCACGTTCTGACCATACGAGGAGCGGAAGTGCAGCCGGCCCAGAAGCTGCACCAGCCCCGGCTTGAGGCCCACCACCCCGGCCTCGAGGGCAGCCTCCTCGCCGCGCTCGTAGATGAAGGTTTTCATCTCGTTTTTGGCCTTCTCCACCACCTCCTCGATGCGGCTGGGGTGGATGCGGCCATCGGCCACGAGCTGCTCGAGGGCCATTTTGGCAATCTCGCGGCGCATGGGGTTGAAGCTGGACAAGAGCACCGCTTCGGGGGTGTCGTCAATGATCAAGTCTACCCCGGTGAGGGCCTCGAAGGTGCGGATATTGCGGCCTTCGCGCCCGATGATGCGGCCCTTCATGGCATCGGAGGGGATGGGCACCACCGAGACGGCCAGCGCAGCGGCGGTCTCGGAGGCCTGGCGCTGGGCGGCCTGGGCCAGCAGCTTCTGAGCTTCGCGCTTGACCTCGAGCCGGATGCGCTCGAGGTTGGCCTTAACCCGCAAGGCCTTTTCTTCTTCCAGCTCGGCGTCCAGCCGCGACAAGAGCAGGCGCTGGGCCTCCTCCCGGCTCATCCCGGCTACCTCCTGGAGCCTGAGGTCAATCTGCCGTTCGCGCTGGGCCAGCTCGGCCTGGCGGGCCTCGAGGGCCTTTTCCAGAGCGTCGAGCTTTTCTTCCTGCTCGTCGAGTTTGGCGGCTCGGGCATCGAGCTGTTCGCCCCGCCTTGCCAGCCGCTCGGTCTCGCGTTTGAGCTCCTCGCGTTCGGCCCGGCTGGCCTGTAGATCGGCTTGCAGGCGTTCGCGCTCGGCCTGGATGGAGGCGCGCTCGCTCGTCAGGGCCTCACGCTCGGCCTGCAGACTGGCTTGCAGGCGCTCGCGCTCTTCCCGGAGCTGCTGACGCAGGCGTTCTTCACCTTGCTGACGCAGGCGCTCGAGCTCGGCCTGGGTGCTCTGCCGCAGGCTATACACCTCACTCTGGGCGCTTTGCCGTAGGCTCTGGGCCTCGGCACGGGCGGTCTCGAGCAGGGCCTGGGCCTGGGTCTGGGCCTGCTCGAGGGCAGCCTGGGCCTGGCGACGGGCGGCTTCCAGGGTTTTCTGGGCTTCGTGGCGGGCGGCCTCGAGCTCGCTTTTGCTAACGTCGGTCTGGCGGTTGATGCGCTGCAACAGCACCACCACCACCACCGCCAGCACAATCACGATTAGTGTGAGAATCAAGTCCAGGGGATTAAAAACCATCAGTACCTCCAGGGGTTGCAAGGAGGTTCCCACAGTTTCAGGTCTGATTGGCGATTGGCTAAATACGTTTGTTGACTTTCTTAGGCACACCCCTGCGCAAAACGGTTCCTGCTCCCCGCCGGTATACCAGGCTGGGTTGTTTTGTATAACCTGCCCCGCACACCCAGTGCAGCAGAGATAAGAACCGTGACCAGATTTGCCCAAGTCCCACGCCAAACCAGAGGTAGACCATTACCAAGCTCTACACCAAGCTGCCCCTTGACCCGGTGAGATACCACCGGGCATATTCTCAGAACAATGGCTTCCTGGCCCTTCATACTGGGAGAACCCCACCTAGCAAGCAGTTTATGCCTCGGCAACTACCTCAGAAGACGCCTCGTCCTCTGCGGGGGCTGCCAATACCGATAGCTTACCAGCTTGGGCCAAAACTTTCTCGCGTATCTCCTGAACCAGCCGCGGCTCGCCCTTAAGGAACTCGGCGGCTTTCTCCTTGCCCTGGCCCAGCCGGGTTTCGCCATAGGAAAGCCAGGACCCCGATTTATCAATCACCTCAGTGGCGATGGCCACCGTTACCAGGTCGGCCAGCGGGTCAATGCCCTTGCCGAAGTACAGCTCGATCTCGTGCTCGCGGAAGGGCGGGGCCAGCTTGTTCTTGGTTACCTTGACCCGCACCCGGTTGCCCACCGCATCGTTGCCCGACTTGATAGGCTGGCCCTGCTTACGCACATCCAGCCGCACCGAGGCATAAAACTTGAGGGCCCGCCCGCCGGGGGTGGTCTCGGGGTTGCCGTACATAACCCCTACCTTTTCCCGAATTTGGTTGATGAAGATGGCGGCAGTGTTGCTTTTGGAAAGCGCCGCCGTGAGCTTGCGCAGGGCCTGGCTCATCAAGCGGGCCTGGATACCCACAAAGGCGTCGCCCATCTGCCCCTCGATCTCGGCCTGGGGTACCAGCGCCGCTACTGAGTCAATCACGATCACGTCGATGGCGCCCGAGCGGGTCAGAAGCTCCACAATTTCCAGGGCCTGCTCGCCGGTGTCGGGCTGGGAGACCAAGAGGTCGTCGATGTTGACCCCCAGGCTTTTGGCATAGGTGGGGTCGAGGGCGTGCTCGGCGTCCACAAAGGCTGCTACCCCTCCCGCCTGCTGGGCCTGGGCGATGATGGAGAGGGCCAGGGTAGTCTTGCCGCCCGACTCCGGCCCATAAATTTCGATAATCCGCCCTTTGGGAATTCCCCCGATGCCCAGGGCCATGTCCAGGCCCAGGCTTCCGGTGGAAATCACGTCCACTTGCTGCCGTGGGGCCTCGCCCAGGCGCATCACGGCCCCTTTGCCAAATTGCTTCTCGATGGATTTCAGGGCCCCTTCCAACGCTTTTTGCTTTTCTTTATCCATATATGCTCCTACTGCTAGATACCGTTCAACCTAACGGAAACTGCTCTAAAACGCGGTATTGCGAACCCGAGCGCTCCAGCTTTGACTCTACCAAGCATACTGCTTTGGCATGGAACCGAATATTCATCAGCAGGGGCCCCACGCGAGGGGCAGGGCCTTTCTTGCGGGCCAGGGTGAGGTGGGGCTTAAACGGCGCGGCCTTTAGGTCGGGTAGGGCTTGCTGCAATTCTTTGGCGAGGAGCTCGAGGCCTTCGCCACTGGCCTTGACAAACCAGACCCGGGGGGAGCCGCTGGGTGGGAAGTAGCCGGTGCCGCCCAGCTCCACCTCAAACGCCCTGACCCTGGCCGCGACTTCGCGCCCGATGCGGCGGAACTCCGGCAGGCGCTCGGGTGGCTGCTCGCCCAAAAAAAGCAGGGTGATGTGGAGCTGGTGGGGCGGGCTTGGCTTCCAGCCCCTGTAGCCCCGCAGCTTTTCCTGGGCTTGACTGAGGGCTGCTTGTACCTCGCGTGGGGGGAAGATGGCGTAAAAGAGCCTCACCTGAGCTCACCTACCAGAAAGGCCAGAGCGGCATGGGCTGCGCGCTGGCGCAACATCTCGCGGCTCGCTCCCGGCAAGCGGAAGTGCCTGGACTTCACGCCTTCCGGGCTGGCCAGGCCCACAAACAGGGTACCCACCGGCTGGCCCTCGAGCTCTTGGGGCCCGGCCACGCCGGTGGTCGAGAGGGCATAGCTCGCACCGAGCATATCGCGGGCGGCAGCGGCCATGGCCTCGGCAAAGGCCGACGAAACCACGCCGTGCTGGGCTGCGACCTCCGGGGGAATGGGGAGTTGCGACTTGGCCGCCGGGCTATAAAGCACCAGGCCCCCTAGGTAGTGTTGGGAGGCCCCCGAGACCCCCGTTAATAACGCACTCAAGACCCCCCCGGTCATGGACTCGAGGGTCGCCAGGGTGGCTTTTTGGCGCTCCAGCAGCTTTAAGGCCAGCGCAGGCAGGGTATCGCCGTCCTGTCCCCAGACCGCCTCACCCAGCAGGGGCCGAATCTGCGCGGCGAGCGCTTCTACCTGGCCTGGCTCACCCCGCACCACCAACGCCACCCCGTCCATCTTGGCGTAGGTGCCCACCTGGGCTTGCCCATTGCGCCTGAACAAGTCGCCCAGCAGCTCCACAATGCGCGACTCGCCCAGGCCAAAGGTTTTGAAGGTGAGCTGCCGGTAGGGTTTTTGCGGCAGCCCCAGCTTTGGCAGGACTTCGGCCCACATGGGCCGCCACTCGGCGGGTGGGCCGGGCAGGCAGATCAGGTCTTTGTCCTTTTGGTGCACCCACCAGCCGGGTGCAGTGCCCCTGGGGTTGGCAATCCAGCGGGCCGAGGGAATCTTCATGGCCTGTTTGCGGTTGACCTCGGGCATCTTCCAGCCCCTGGCTTCAAACAACTTTTCCAGCCACTCCAGCACCTCTTGGTCGAGCAAAAGCTCCTCGCCCAGGGCAGCGGCGATAGCTTCGCGGGTGATGTCGTCGGGGGTAGGGCCGAGGCCCCCCGAAAGCACCACCAGACGCGCCTTTCCCCAGGCCTGACGCACTTCCTGGGCCAGGGTTTCCAGGTTGTCGGCTACCCGCAGGGTGCGGTGTATCTCCACAGCATAGGGCTGAAGGCTGACGGCAATCTCCGAGGTGTTGGTGTCTACGGTTTCGCCGTACAGCAGTTCATCCCCCACGCCGATTATTTCTGCTATAGACATAATAACTCCTATACATTACAACAGTTTTTGAAAAAGGTCAAAGGCCTGCCCTTCCATCATACGAGCCGGTAGCGGGGCAGGGAAATCTTTTTAGCGCATGGGTAAGCCTGAAACTGTAGCCGACCAGCCCTCAATTTGCACCTGATCCCCCGGAGCCAGCTCTTTGCGCAGCAACGCCAGCGCGATGGCCCCGTGGGTAGGCGATTCGACCGAGGTACCGACCCGACCGACGGGCCGGCCCTCACGGAAGACCTCGGCCCCACTGGGGATTTCTTTCTGGCCCAGCAAGCCCATTAGCTGGTAGCGGGTGTTGCCCCGGGCCTCGAGCCGGGCCATAATCTCCTGCCCCAGGTAGCAGCCTTTCTTATAGCTGACCCGGCCCGCCAGGCCCACCTCCTGCGGCAGCTCGCCCAGGGCTTCCGGCAGATCGGCTACCCCGCGTTCGACCCGCCAGATGTGCCAGGCCTCGCGGCCCACCGGGGTGGCTCCAGCCTCCAGCAGCCGCTGGGCTAGCCGGGAGGCCTCGTAGGTGGGCACTAAAAGCCACAGGCCAAGCTCGTCGCGGGCCAGTGCCAGCTCTGGGTCTTTGCGCAGGCTCCAGCGTGGGGGGAGGGAAACAAGCTTTTGGGCTATGGCTTCGGCTTCTGGGCCTTGCAGACGCAGCAGCGACCAGGGCAGCTCTTCAATCTCTACCTGATCGAAGACGATGTATTTGCGGAAGCGGTTGGCCAGGGCTTGGGCGGTGGGCGAGCTAATCCAGAAGGATTCGCCTAAGTGCAGCACCAGGCCCAGGTGTTCAATCTGGCCCTTGGCGTTGAGGAAGAGGGTCTCGAGCCAGCCATCCCGCAGCATCGAGCGGATGTCGGAGGTGCACTGGTTGTGTAGAAAGCTGGTGCGGTCGGGGCCTTTGAGTTCCAGCAGACCGTACTCGCAGAAGTCCAGCAGCGCCGCACCGTGCTGGAGGGCCTCGAGCTCCGCTTCTACCTCGCCGTAGTTCCACGGGACTCTAAACCCGCCCTGGGTATGCCAGGTAACGTTCAACGACTCGTGTAAGTCTTGCAGCAGCACGTTACCAGTTTAAGGCCAAACCCGCTCAGGCTTCTGCAATGGGGATTGGTTTTTAGTTCACCTGCACCCGGTACACGAAGTACCCCCCCTGTCCCGGCAGCAGCGCGGGCGCACTGCCACCCCCCGGGAGGGGCGCGGTACTCAGGGTGCAGAGCGCAGCCAGGTTCAGGCTGAGGTTGCTCACGGGGCCCAGGTCGGGCCGCACCACCGTGCCATTGGGGCAGACCAGCTCCACCTCGCCGCTGCCGCCGTAGGCGTTTTGCACCAGGGTGGTGAAGAAGGGCACCGGGTCGAAGAGGATCACATTGAAGATGGGCTGGCTACCGATGTTCTGGTACTCGATGCGGTACTCCAGCACCTCGCCGGGGCGGCCCTGGGCGCTGCTGGCGAAGGGGGTGTTCTGGGTGTGGTTGCGCGCTTGCTTGGTAAGCCGCAGCTCGCCCCCGCGGATGACCGTGGTGGTGTCGGTAAGGCTACGGGGCTCTGCCACTGCGGGGTTGCTGGCCCAGGCCAGGCTCAGGCTAAAGGAAGCCAGATCCACCTGCCCCGGACTGACGCCAGCGGGTACGATCACCTGCACTTCAAGGCCACACCTCCGCAGGCTACCATCCGGCTGCCGGGGCCAGGTGGCGTCTACGCTGAAGGAAAGGGATAGCCCCTGGAAACCCTCGCCTGGGTCGTCAAAATCGCCGTCACAGTTTACATCGCGGCGCACCTGGTAGCCGAACTGGGTGGGTGCGAGCGAGAGGGTGACATTGCCCAGGGTGCCCGGCCTGAACTGGTGGGCATAGGTAATCACCCCTGGACTGGTGGCCTGCCCGGACTGGTCAGGGGAGAGCAGGGAGGGCCGCACCACCCCAAAGTTGCGCACATAGGTGGCACCGGCCAGGGTAGCCGCGGAACCCAGACTGACCACCGCGCCGGAGGAGGTGAGGCTGGTAGCATCGGCCCAGGAAGCAACCTGGCTGGCGACGCTGCCGTCATTACGCCCGGTGGCCGGACGGATGGGGTGGGAAAGGGTCACGCTGCCAAAGCTGGCGGGGATGTAAAGCTGGTAAAAACCGCTGCCGTCGGTGGTGGCGATGCGGGTGGAAGAGCCATCACCGGCGGTGACCATAACCCCACCCACTCCGCGCTCGCTGCCATCCTGCAGGGCGTTGTTCGCGTTCCCTCCGCCTTCCCCATCGTCGTAGAAGACCCGGCCTTCCACCCGGAACCCGTGGAAGAGGCCAAAGTCCTGACTTAGAACGTTTGTGCTGGAGACGGTCACGCTCCGGCTGCCCCCTGTGGGGTTGATGAAGAGCCAGCCCGAGGGCGGTGTGGGGGTGGTGTCGGCGGTGGAGGGGTTGTTGTCCAAAACCAGGGTGTAGCTGCCGGGGGCTACCCCGGTGAAGGTGTAGATCCCACTGCCCGCGGTTACGCTCTGCACGGCCACCACCGTGCTGCCCTGCACCAGCTTGACATACACCGTGGGTGCGCCCGACCAGTCCTCCCCGTCCTTGGCCCCGTTGGGCTGGCGGTCGTGGTAGACCTGGCCGCTTACGTTTACGCCGGTTACGCTCAGCACTGCGCTGGCTGGACTGGTGTTGCTGCCGTGGTTGGTCTGCAAGGCCCCCGCGGGCAGGGTGTTGGTGTAGCTGCCGGGGCTGCTGGCAGTAACGTTGACGCTCACCGTGCAGCTTGCGTTGGCCGGTATCTGGGCACCAGCGGCCAGGGTTAGGCTGCTGCCGCCTGGGGCTGCGCTCACACTGCCGCTGCCGCAGGTGGTGCTGGCCCCTGCCGGGCTGGCCACCACCACCCCAGCGGGCAGGTTGTCCACCAACGCAGCGCTCAGGGTGGCTGGGGTAGGGTTGGGGTTGGTCAGGGTGATGGTGAGGGTGCTGGTGCCGCCTACCGGAATGCTGGCCGGGGCAAAGGCTTTGCTCAGGGTGGGCGGGTTGGATACGGGGGAGTTGGCCGACACGCTGGCGGTCTGGTTGAAGCCGGTGCCCAGGGTCTGGCTGTTGTAGCTTATCTGGGCGGTGTTGGTGATGGTCTGGCCCGCAGCGGAGGGTAGCACCTGTACCCGGAAGCGCACACTGGCCCCCTCGGCAGGCAGAATCAACCCACCGCTCGAGGCGCTGGCCCCGGTTCCCAGCCGGAAGCGCACACAGGGCGCGCCCGAGAACTCGGGGCAGGAGGCGGCGTACTCGGCGATGTCGTCCCCGGCAGCGTCGGTAAAGGTGCCGGTGGGGGCTCCGGCGGCGTTGGTGAGCACCTGCAGACTGCCGGGCACATACTGGGTGTGGGTAGGGATGGGATCGCGCAGCACCACGTTGGTAGCGCCGTCGGCACCGGTGTTGCTGAAGCTGAGGGTATACTCCAGCACATCACCTGGCAAAACACTGCCGCCGTTCAGATCCTGGACGCTCTTGGTGAAGGTGGTGGTGAGGTCGGGTACAAAAACGTTAACTGCAAACGTGAGCACACCTGGAAGATAGGCATCCCCAGTGGTGACAAAGCTGATGATGGCGGAGGTCTGATTGTTGCCCAGGAGGCTGGTGCTCTGTACCCGGTCTATGTCGAAACCAAGCTGATCGATGTAGTTGGGGTTTTTGCTGCTAACGTGGCTCCCGATGTTGCTGATGGTGGAGTTGAAGAAGTTATCGGCGGGGTTGTTTGCATCGGATACATCGGTGGTGTTGAGCCGCAGGCGATCGCCGGTAATGCCTCTATCCCCCTCGTAGGCGACGGCTCCCAGCCGGGTGGTGACGGTGCCGGTGGCAGGGGTGAGGAATCCGGTGACGGTGGTGGTGACGGTGGTGGTTCCGGAGACACCCGCATACCCGTCGTAGACATGCAGGTGACGCAGGGGTTCGCTGCTGTGCTGATATACCACCACCAGACTCCAGCCTGCATAACGATCCGGGTTGTTGGGAGAACCCTGGACGTTGGCTGCCCAGTAGGTTCCGGACCCTGCAGCCTGCACCAGTGAGGTCACTTCGACATATCCCTGGTAGCGGATTCGGTTGGTTCCAGCCGTCAGCGAGTCGGTCTGTGTGGCGGTTAGTGAAACATAGGTAGAGCTGGCTGGGGTACGGAACAGAACGGTATTGGGGCTGGGCAAAGCTGGAGCTTCGGCGCCCCAGTAGAGCCCGGCCCAGAGCACGGTGGCCCCGGCGGGAAGGCTCAAATTGGCCGAGGAAGAGTTGAAGGTGGTGGTATCGCTGTCGGCGTCCACGTAAACCATGGTGTAGGCATTATTTTGGGCCTGGGTTCCGGTGGTCGTACCCGCTCTGGCCCCGGGGCACTGGGCACCGTTGGTACCGGTGGGGGAGCAGGTCATCAGGGTATTGCCAATGAGCACGATGTCACCCGTGGTGTTGGTCTGGTAGCGGGTCGTGAAAGGGCGTATGACCTGGGCCTGCACCAGTCCAAGAAGAATTACTATCAGTGGAATCAGAAGGCGTATCATCGGCTACCTCCGAAGATGTCCAGGCGCAGGTAGAGGCCGGGGGCGGTGTCGGGGGTGAGGCCCGCGAAGCCGCCAAAGGTGTAGCCTAGGTTGAACCACAGCCCTTCCACCAACCGCAGGCTGGCTTCCAGCGAGAAGGCAGTGGCGCTGCTTTGGGTGCCGGGCTGGAGCTGGTAGTAGGCGGCGGCCCCCAGGCCCAGCCAGTCGGTGAAGTAGTAGTTGGCGCCCAGGCCTAGCTGGTAGGTGTGGCCGGCGGGGTCGCTTAGCTTGAGGCGGTAGGCCAGGCTGGGGCGGAGCTGGAAGGCGAGGCCCGGGTGGTAGCTGGTGGCCAGGGCGCCCTCGAGGGTGGCTTCAGGCCCGCTCTGGAGGCGGTGGTAGGTCAGCAGCGAGACCTCGCGCCCGCGCAGGGCGTAGGCCAGGGTAAAGCGGCCCTCGAGGGTGGGGGCCACCTGGTAGTTGGCGTCCAGCGAGAGGGTTTGCTGTTCGTCGAGCTGCCCGGCGGCCCCGGCCCGCAGCACCAGCTTGGGCTGGCTGCCCAGGGCGGTCTCGGCCCCCAGGGTGGCGCTGAAGGCTTCGGTCTGGTAGCGCAGGGCCAGCCCAAAGGCGGCCTGGCTGCTGCCGGTGGCGAAGCTCTGCTCTAAGCCGGCGCTGGCGTTCAGGCTCCAGCGCTCGTCGAGGGGCAGGGGGGCCTCGAGGCCAAAGCGGGCCCGGTTGCCCTCGCCCGCTGCGCCCGGCAGTTGATAGGAAAGGGCCAGGTTGGCCCCGCCCAGCTTTTGCTTCAGCCCCAGGTTGCCCGAGAAGCCTAGACCCCAGGTCTGGACCAGGTCGGCCTCGGCGGAGAGGTTGGCGTCGAAGGCCAAGGTGGCCCGCAGGCGGGTGGAGGCCATCTGGGTCAGGCTGAAGGGCTGGGCGTGGGTCAGCTCGCTGTTGAGGGCGCCGCTACTGAGGCCCAGGCGCCCCAGGGCCGCCAGCGAGACGGTCTCCCAGGTGTAGCCCAGCCCGCCCCCTACCGAGAAGGCGGGGGAGAGACGGCGAGTGTAGAGCAGGCCGGTACGGTTGGCCTCGCCGGTCTGGTGTTCCAGGGAGATGCGGTCGGCTTCGCTGAGGCTGTAGGCCACCTGGGCCTGGCCCTGGAGCTTGCCCTCGTAGGTCAGGTTGGCGCTGGACTCGAGCGGGCCGTTTTTGCCGGAGAGCTCGAGGCCCAGCCGCTCGGCCGTCCCTCGGCTGTAGGTGGCCCGCAGGCCAAAGCCGGGCTGCTGATAGAGGGCCTCGGCCCCATAGCGCCAGCCACTGCCCGGCAGGTAGGCCGCTCCGGCGCCAATGCTGAAGTAGCCCAGCTTAAAGCGGGCCCCCGCCCCATAACCCAGCGCGCGGCTTCCGCCCAGGGGGGCATAGGTGACCTCGAGGCGCACCGGCTGGAAGTCGGGGGCGCTGGGCCAGAGGGGCCGGGAGAGGGTCAGGGTGCCGCTGGCAGCGTCCAGCACGTAGTCCTTAAGGCGCTCGAGGCGGGTTTGGCTGGCCCCAACCAGGAGCAGTACCTGCTCGCTGCCGGGTTCGGCAGGCCCGGAGAGCTTATAGAAGCGGGTGCCGTCGGGCACGATCACTTCGGTTTTGCTGCTGGCAGGCAGCCAGCCCGCAAAGCCTTGCAGGGTCAGGTCGCCGCGGGTTTCCAGGCGCAAAGCCGTGCCCTGGGGCAGTCCACTTAGGCCAAAGACGCCGAGCTGGTCGGCAAAGTAGCCGATGCTGAAGCCTTCCTGGTCGTAGCGCAGGGCCAGCGGGTCATCCGAGCGGAGGGGCAGCGTGGCTTCCCGGCCCGAGCCCGTTAGGGGGAAGCGTCCGGTGGGGTCGGGCAGCTCGCGCAGGCCGGTTTCTACCTGGGGCTGGCCCTGGTTGAAGCGGAGCGAGCCGTCCAGCGCCGCCCGCAGGGTTCCGCTGGCAAAGGGGCTTTCCAGGTAGCCCCGTCCCAGGCCAAACACCTGGAGGCTCTCGCCCAACTGCAGGCCCACGCTGCCCTGGAACTGCCATAGCTGGGTCTGGCGGCCCAGCACGAAGAACTCGGCCTGTTCCTTTATCTCCCCAAAGGTCAGCCGCAGGCGCAGTGGGGTGGGGGTGGCGGTGGGCTTGAAGCGCAGCCGGGCTACACCGTCTTGTAGGAGCACCTGATACCCCGACAACAGCGGGAAAGCGTCCGGTTCCAGGGGTTCGCCGGAGGTTTCTACCGTGAGCGGGCCGAAGCCCGAGGCCAGGCCCAGCCCGTCCACCGCCCGCACCTCTAGCTCCAGCGGGGTGCGGCCATCGGCCAGGAGGCGCACCGGGCGTACCTCCAGGCGGGTGGGGTTACCGGCCAGGAAGACCTCCACCCGATCCGAGCCCAGCGCGGTCTGTACTTCGATCAGGTTGCGGCCCGGCTGCAAGGGCAGGCCGTAGTACTCCAGGCGCTGAAAGCCGGCCTGGGTGTCGTAGGTGGCCTGACCAAGGTTTTTGGAGTCTACTTCCTGGCCGTTCAGGGTGAGGTGAACCTCGAGGCCGTAGGGGGCCTGCAGCACCACCCGCGCCTTGTCCGCGCGGAAAAGGGTGCCGGGCAGGGGCTCCTGGATAAAGCCGTCGCGCTGCTGGCTGATGATCGGTCGGGCTTTCTCCAGATCGGCAAAGCGTTGCTGGCCTTGCAGATAGACTTCCTGGTCGCCCACCTGGAGGGTCAGGGTGGGCTGGGCCAGCGGGCCCAGGGCCTCGCGGTGGCGCAGCTGGTAGGTGAGCTGCCCAGAGAAACCCTTGCTGCCTGGGCGATCCGCCACAAGCCGCACGGGAGGATGCCGCTCCTCCAACGCCACCCGCCCGCCTGGCAGCTCGAAGAAGAGGCGGCCCTGGTCGTCAATGCGCGGATCGGGCAGGGGGCGGCCATCCAGCCGGGCCGAGCCGGGCTCATAGGTCGCGCCTTCGGGGGGTAGGTGGGTAAGCAGCAGGCGGTCGTACTGGGCAATGTTTTCAACGGAAAAATCCAGGGTGACGGTGGAAAGCCGGTAGGGCTCCAGCACGGGCAGGGCCAGCAGGGTGGCTTTGGCGGGGAGGGAGGCCGGCGTGCTGCCTACAAAAGCCGTGACCTGGTTGTCCAGGGGGCCCACCCGTTCGGCCTGGGCTTCTAGCTCCAACTCGCGCACCTCGCCGGGTTGCAGGGTGAACTCCAAGCTTTCCGGTAACTCCATCCGCAGGCCCTCGGCGGGCGACTCCAGCAGGCGCAGGCTGAGGGGATGATCGGTGGGGTTACCCACCCGGATGATAAACACCGCTGGGTTGCCCACCACCACCCGCGCAGGTTCAACGGTTTTTTCCAGGCGCAGCAGGGTGCGCCTTAGGGTATCGGGCGCGCTAGGACTGCCTCCGCTGGACACCACCTGAGCCAGGAAAGCCCCCTCGGCAGGGGCGCCAAAGCGTACTTTGGCCCGGTAGGTGTGGGTCTGGCTCTTCCCCGGGGCCAGCGTGCCGCTGAACGCTGGGGCCTGGGCCACCTCGAGCCACTCGGGGTAGGTGTCCTGCAGGGTGTAGCTCAGGGGGGCCTGGCCGCTGTTGCGTACCACCAGGCGCACCTCCACCTCCTCCCCGGGCACCACCATGCGCTTGTCCAGCGAGCGCGAGAGCTCGGCCACCGGACGCAGCACCGCTACCTGGGCCTGGGCCTCGCGCAGGGTCTGGCCGCCCTCGCCCAAGAGGCGGGCGGTGTTGACCAGCACCGAGGGGGCCTCGAAGCTCACCCGGGCCCGCACTTCGAAGGTTTGCGCTGCACCTGCCGCCAGCTCAACAACCTGATCCAGCGCCTGCCCTTGCAGTCCGGGGGCCAGGTTGTCCTGGAGGCGCACCCGGCCCGGTTCGTCGCCGGTGTTTGCTACCCGCAGGCGCCAGACGGCCTCGCTGCCCACCGCGGCGCTTGGGGTGAGGGCTTCTTTGTGCAGGGTGAAGGTGGCGGGCTGGACAATCTTCAGTAGGGCTTGAGCTTGCTGTGCCCAGGGGCTCAGGGTGGCGGTGACCAGGGGCTCGGCCTTGCACAGGGCCCTGGCCCGCACCTGCAACACCGCCTCGCGGCCCTGGGCGATGGGCGAAACCAGGCGGGGGGCCTCGAGGGCTTCCAAACAGGGGGGTAGATCAAGCTCCAGATCGGCGGGTAGCAGGCGGGTAAAATCGGTGCTGGCCCGGGCCACCAGGGTGGTTTCCTCCCCTACCCGCAGGGTGTTGGGGCTGGCTGCAAGGGTGAGCTTGACCTCGGGATAAACCCTGAAGCGCACCTTCTGGGTCTTGCCTTCTTGTAGCACCACCGACCCCGGCCCTTCCACGCGGGCCCCGCTAAGCACCGGCGCAAGGCTATAGGTGCCTGCCTCCAGGCTCACTCGAGCCTGTCCCTGGCTTAGCGAAATGGCCTGCTCACCTACCCGTATAGGTAAATCAATGGGCCGCTCGCCGTCCGGCAGCACCAGCACGGCCTCCAGTTCCAGTTGGGCGGGCAGGACGGTGACGGGCGGAGACGCCAGCCGCTCCAGAATGTACCGGGCGCTGCCCCCGGCGCAACCAAAACGGGCCGAGGTTTCGTCCAGGTACTCGCCCCCCTCTACCTCCAGCCGCACCAGGCGGTAGCCCTCCGGCAGGGTGGATAGCCGCACAATGCGGACTTTGTCGCCCTCGAGGGCGATGGGCACTTCCAGGGGCCGGCCCTCTACATCCACCGCGCTTGCGCTAACGGGCCGGGGGGCCACCACCCGGAAGGCCTCTCGCTCGACCTCCATACAGGCGTCCACGCGAAAGCCGATGGTGTTGGAGTACTGGTGGGCGGTTTTGGGCTGGCGGAAGCCAAAGGTAATCTGCCCTGGCTGGCGAATGTCGTAGTAGGCCCATTCGCGGTCGCCAGAGACATTGCGCGATTCGATGCGCCCGTCCGGGAGGCGCACCCGGCCTTCCATTTCCTGGGCTCCGTCCTCGTCGTAGAAGCCTACGCGTAGGGGCAGCACTTCGGGACTCACATCGAGCAAAAAGGGCTCCTGCCAGTCCTTGCCGCGGATGTTGCTGTACGAGGCCGAGCGCACATCATAAATCTGCAAAGTGGGGTCTATCAGCAGTTCGGCAGCCTGGGGCACGCTGGTCTGGATGCGGTAGAGGAAAGCATTTTTGCCCAACCCCAGCAGGCGGCTCTTGATCAGGTAAATGCCAGGCTGAACCTCGCCCCGAAAGAAGAGCACCCAGCGGTGGGGCTCTACCCCGAAGCGCTCTTCGGCCAGTACCCGACCATCCCGCAGCAGCGCGAACTCCGCGACGAGTTCGCCTTTTCCCTTGTCGTAGCGCTCGTCGCCCAGCTCTTCCTTTCCCTTGAGGGCGCTGCGGTAATCGTTGGGGTCGAAGCCAGGGGAGTAGATTTGCAGGTTCAGGAGGGTGGGTTTGTGTACTACAATGCTGGCCTGCAACTCCTGAATTTCCCAGCCGAGCTGGTCTCCGGGCACAATACCTTTCAGATCTGTGCGGGCCTGGCCCAGTGCCAGGCCAGCCAGTAGGCAGATCCAAAACCAGAGTGGGCGCATCATGGGTACCTCCAGCGCACCTGCGGGTCGGTCAGGTGGCCACCCGGCAGGTCGTAGGTGAGGGTCTCGCGACCCTGGAAGCGCTCAAACCGGAAAACCCGTTCGCCCCCGCCGGGCAGGGGATCGGTCAGGGTCAGCTCGGGCAGGGCTTCGCTCGAGCTGAGCGTCAGCACCACCCGTATCCCGCCCGGCAGTGGCAGCAGTTTTTTCTCGACCCGCAAGGGGCCAAACTCCAGGGTGGTCTCGCGTACGGCCTGGGCCAGGCCTCTAGGGCGCTCGAGGGGGAAGTCGCTTACGGTCAGGCCCTCCACCCGCACCCGGTGCCGGTAGCCATCCCCCTGAGCTTCGGGGTGGGGGAGGGGCGGGAAGGGGGCCGAGGCCGGATCCAGCATCACCTCAAACAACCCTCCGGCCAGGTTGCGGAAGCTGTAGCGGCCTTCGGCATCGGTCAGGGTCTGCAGGCCGTTGCTCAGCACCACCCGCGCGCCCGGCAGCGGCAGGTCGAGGCCAGCGGTATAGCGGCCATCGCGGTCGGTGTCCAGGAAGACCCGGCCCAAGAGGCTATGGGGCGGGGTGAAGACCCCCTGCTGCAACTGCACCACCGCTGAGGCCACCGCACTGGCTACCGCGGCGTTGCCACCACTGCTGCCAGTGGCCTGGGCGGTATTTCGCAGCTCAGGGCCTGCCCCGGCCCCAATGCGCATCTTGTAGCTAAACACTGCGCGACTACCGGGAGCAAGGGTCACGTTTTCCCAGGTAAGCTGGTTTCCTTGTAAAACCGGCTCGCTGGGGCTGGCGCTGCCCGGCACATAGACCAGGCCGGCCCCAGGGGTGTCCTCGAGGCGCACCGTGAGGGCCACCTGGCCCACGTTCACCACCGTCAGGGTGTAGGTCAGCAGATCGCCCACGCTGGCCCGTGCGGGCTGCACCTGCTTTTCCAGGAGCAGCATGGTGGCCTGTACGCGCAGGGTTACTGTATTGGAAAACAGCGGGTTGCTGAAGTCGCTGCCGCGCAGGCTAAAGCGGTTTGCGATGATGGCTGTGTTGATAGCGCCAGCAGCTACGCGGGCCTCCAGGGTCAGGGTGCGGGTGCTGCCTGCGGCCAGGGCCAGGTTCCAGCGCACCGTGCGGCTCGAGGGGGTATAGCTGCCGCCATCCGAAGCCGAGACGAACTCGAGGTTGGCGTCCAGCACATCCTCCACCACGACGTTGCTAAATGAGACAGGCAGGGGGTTTTCGATTTCCAGGGTGTAGACTACCCGCTCACCAGGGGTTACCTCGGGACCTACGCGGCTGCTCTTGCGCAGGGTAATCAAGGAAGGATCCAGAATCTGCGTCACCTGGTCGAGGGTGGGGTCGGTGCTGCCGGTAGCGCCTGAGCGGGCCAGCAGGGTAACGGTGAAGGGAGTGGTGCTTGCAGCTATCCCGGACAGGCAGGCCTGAAAGTTAAGGTCTGCCCCTGGGGGAAGGCTGACAGGAAGGGAGAGGATGCCACCACCCAGCGAACGGAAGTTCAGGCTGACCCCGCTGGGCAGCCCTGTTGCCTCCAAAGTGTAGGCATCGGGGGCGTTGCCTGTATTGCGCAGGGTGTGGCTAAAGCAGTAAGGCTGTCCGGCCAGCACCTGGGCGCTCTGCTGGTCGTCTGGGCCCACCGCCTGGGGGTTGTTCAGGGGCCCCAGGGCGTGGGCATACTGGGCTGCAAGTCGGATCTCGACGGTTGCTTGCGCGTCGTTGCTGGCAGACGAGACCGTCACCAGGTTGCGCCGGGGGCCCGGCGTGGTGCCTGTACCCACCCGCATCCGGAAGCTCAAAAGTGCCTCCTCGCCGGACTCGAGGCCATCCAGCACCAGCCGGATGCCCCGCACCTGGGCCTGGCTGCTGCTCCAGGTGCTGCCGTCGCTGTACTCGAGGCGGCCCTTGGCTGCGCTGGCCGAGCCCACCACATAGCTCAGGTCGCGCAGTTCGGGGGTGTCCAGCATGTCGGTTACGTAAATGGGCCCTTCGGCCCGGGCGTTGCCCAGGTTCCACACCCGGATGCTAAAGCCCACTTCCTGGCCTTCGCGAACCAGGGAGGTGTCCGCCGACTTCACCACGTTCAGCGCAGCCCCGCTGCCGATACTGATCCGGCTAAAGTTGTCGTCGTCGCGCCTTCCGTCGGGGCAGGTGGCCACCGGGCTGATATACAGGTCGCCAGAAGCCGAGGGCGGGGTTTGCAGGGCTAAAATCAGCCGGATTTCCTGATCGGCTGCCAGCGTTACGCTGTTCAGCTCGGCTTCACCCGGATCCAGCCTGCCGTTGGCGTTGACATCGTGATAAAACCGCACCGCGCTCGGTGCCCAGGGCGCACTGTTTTGCACCCAGCCCAGCGTGAAGGGAAAGCTCTGGTTGCCGCTATTGCGCAGCAAGTAGGCAAAGTAAACAAACCCACCCGCCGGTACAACCGCGTACTGGGCGGGGCTGCCAACGCTGCCGTTGGGGGTTAGGGCGGGCACACACACCGCCTGTACCACCGTTTCAACCACATTAGATAGATATGTCTCTCCATTTACAAATGCCAGGGCCTGGTTGCGAATGACCGTGCCGGCAGGAGCGGCGAAAGCTAGGTTTAGTAACAGAGCCAATGTCAGGCTCCACCCGATTCGCATTCCGACATACAGCTGTGCAGCTAATTTAGATTGAAATGGTGAGACTGGCATACGCTTCATCCGATGTTGTAGCAAGGTTGTGAAAAATTTGTGCGAGAGCCTACGCTTGTCCCGTACAGGCCTAATCGTAAACTCTCGCACAGCGTTTTATAGGTTATTTCCCACCCCCCAAATGGGGGTGGGATTAGGAACTTACTGAACCTGCACGCGGAAGGTGATGGTGATGGTCGCCGAGGGCGGCATCACATCAGCGCTGGTGATGTTGGTGTCGCCGTTGGTGTCCACCGCCACGTAAATCGAGCTGCCCGCGCTCAAGGTGGTGGGGGCGGTGGCGCTCCAGGTGGTGCCGTTGGTGGAGTACAGCACCGTGCCGCCGGTAAAGCCGCTGATGGTGGCGCTGACGCTCACAAAGTTGGTGTACGACGGCAGCGGGTCGGTGATCACCACCTGCGTAAGGTTACCCGTCCCGATGTTGCTGGCTACCACGGTGTACTCGATCACATCGCCGGGGAGGGCAGTGGCGGCATTGGCGTCCCGCACGGTGGTGCTGCTGCCCACGTAGCTCACGCCGCTCTTGGTCAGGCGCAGGTCGCCGCCCACCACGGTGGTGGTTTCCGAGGCGGTGTCGGTTGCGGTGGCGCTGCCCACGGTGCAGGTGGCAGTGACGGTGTTAACATCGGTGCGCCCGATGGGTTGTCCGGCGGGGGTCAGCACCCGCACGTAAATGGTCTGACTACCGCCGTTGGCCGCTACCGAGACCCCGCTCAGGCTGGCGCTCCAGGTGCTGCCGTCCAGCGAGTACTGGTAGGTCC
>Ga0272446_1003701_pt1 | contig 18924 bp, 8 predicted proteins | sample YNPCB0061_FD_194587 | JGI IMG/M metagenome (GOLD analysis project Ga0272446, IMG submission 194587) | Hot spring microbial mat communities from Yellowstone National Park, WY, United States - YNP-CB-006-1 | ecosystem: Environmental > Aquatic > Thermal springs > Hot (42-90C) > Sediment | place... | reverse complement strand
CGCAACTACATCCTGGCCCGTATTCCTCCCGGCGCGCCGGTAGCGGCAAGTAACGCGCTCCAACCACATCTAACCCATCGGTCGCAAGCGTTTGCCTTCCCCAATCCCTTTGTGCGCATCAACTATGTGAATCCTGATGGCGCGCCGCTCCCCCCACGCGTCGACTACATCGTTCATGATACCTACGGCATGGGCGCAAGTGGGGCAAACCGCGACCAGGAGTTGCTCCGTGAACTCGAACGACGCGGCCTCTACGCGATCGTTGTTCGTATTGGCACCGTCGTTCTTCTGCAACGCACGAACGCCTCGCTTCCGGAGTCATGCTTCGGTGAGGGCTGGCAAGCCGCAATCTGCCATGCACCGAAGTAAATCGCCGGTCGCTTCAATCATGCTCCAGCAACTCGATCACCGCTCCCAAGCGCGCCGTGCCATCCACATAGGCATAGCGCCCGCCGGTGTATTCGCCGCGCTGCACCAGCGATGCACCGTGCGCGGCCAGAATCGCAAGCTGTTCATTCATTCCCTTGATCTGAAAGGCAATATGGTGCAGACTCGGCCCGTGCGCGTCGAGACCGTCTTTCCAGGTGCTTGGCCCATCAATCGGTTCGATCAATTCGAGTGAGACCTGGCCCAGACGGAAAAACGCCAGTTTTGCGCGCGCCGGCGTTGGTGCGCCCCGATATTCGGTGTGAGCCTGTTCCAGCGGATCGGTGATCATAATCGGCGGCTTGGGCACACCGAGTAGCGCGGCCCAGGCACTGGCCGCGGCGTCAATATCCGGCACCGTTATTGCAACCTGAACGACGACGGTGCTGCCAAGGGTGGGCCATTCCATAGCCGTTGCTCCTCCCTGCTGACATGGCTGGTAATGAATGTGATTGTACCGCGTTCCGCTTATCCTGCACAGATACAGACTGTGTGGTATGATCAGCGCATAAGAGGAGTGCCATGTCAGGCTCAAGCATCAAAAATCCATACATCCGGATCGCGCTCCGGCGCGCCCAGGCCGGAACAGGATCGTCTGTCGTTTCTCTGGATCGGAGAACCGCAGTGCAACAGTTACCCGACTTGAACCATATTCTTGGCGAAATCCCATGGGCCCTGGTTGGCGCGATGGCTTTACGCGCGTATGCCCCTGAACGCACGACCCGGGACGTAGATATCATCATTCACGCTGATGACGAACACGCGGCGCGGGCGGCATTGATTCGCGCTGGTTATCGCATCGGCGAAACACTCATGATCGGCGGTTTTGCCGCTCATCCAGATGCCCAGGATGGTTATAGCATTGATGTATTGGTCAGTCACGAGGGCTGGTTGGAGCAGGCGTTGTTACAGCCATCGCGCGATCCGGCAGGCTTTCCGACATTACCACGCCGTTACCTCATCCTGATGAAACTCAAAGCCGGAAGAGCGCAAGATATCGCCGATATCACCCGCCTATTGCGCGGCACCACCGAAGCGGAACGCGCCGCAATCCGTGCTACGATCGTTCAATATGCCGCGGAGCTGCTTGAGGATTACACTGCGCTGGTAAGTCTGACTGATCTTGAATTCGGTCCGCCGCCACCAGAACCATGACCCAGCAAGCCACTTTGTTTCCACTTATGAGGTTTGTATGCAACTTCACTTTCTCCGCCTGACCGCGATACTGCTTCTCGGCATCTTTCTCGCCGCGTGCAGCATCACCACCCCGCCGCCGCCCGCGGCGGCGCCGGCCGCCGCGGATGCAACGACGGTCAAGCCGCCGGTTGCCGTGTCTGCGTCGGCCACCCCCGCACCTGCACCAACCACGGCACCTGCCCGCACGATCGCCGGCGGTGGAGTGGAACTCATCACTGGCGAGTTCAGCTACACCAATGATATCATTACTGTCTATTATGTCGAGCACGCAGTCGGGCTGATCGATCTCTATGGCTTCATCACGCGCGACGAGGAATGGGAACTCCCGGTCGAAAGCCAGGTACTCGGCCCGATGACCATTGACACCGCGCAGCAGCGTGGAACCTTCCGCCTGGCGTTGCCGGCACGGCCCGAGGGCGTTGCAACTGACGTTGACAACGACGCGCAGCAGGACACTGGCGTCCAGGTCTTCGTCATATCATACTGGCCGAACCTGTACGGCGGGCCGTTCTCCGAGGGTGACGACCGGAGCTACGGCTGGCCCAGTTACCTGGCATCCACCACCAACGACCCGGAAAATAACGATGAGATCACCGGCGGCAAACTGGTCGTCTGGGCCCCTGATGACGCCCAGCAATTCCCGACCGGGTTCGGACCCGACGGTTTGCTCTTCACCGCCGACGACCCGACTGGCCCGATTCCTGCGGGTTACTCGGTCATCGATCTCGATCAACAGCCATTTGCGATCATTCGTGATCGCGAGACGACGGTCACCCTCTATGAGCCGCCGGACTCGGCCATCAAGGATTATTCGGATCTCTCGTACACCGAAGCATTCGACACCATGTTCAAAAAGATCCGTGCAGAGTACGCATTCAACGGTATTGCCGGCAAGGAACCTGATTGGGATGCGGTGTACGCCGAACTGGCGCCGCGCGTGGCCGAGGCCGAACGCCGCCGCGACCGGCGCGCTTTCTTCCTGGCAATCCTCGACTTTACCAATGCCTTCCGCGACGGTCATGTCGGCGTCAGTTCACCACTGGAGGGGTCATTGTTCCGCGACCGAACCACCGGCGGCTACGGCTTTGCCATCAGGGAGCTTGACGATGGCCGCGCGCTGGTGGTTTTCGTGACGCGCGACGGGCCGGCGGATCGCGCCGGCATGCGCGTCGGTGCAGAGTTGATTGCCTTCGACGGCACACCGGTGAACGACGCGATCAGTGCCGTCGAACCGCTGGGTGGGCCATTTTCGACCGATTTTGCGTTACGCTACCAGCAAGCGCGGTACCTGCTGCGCGCCCCTGCGGGAACCGAAGTAACGGTCACCTTCGCCAACCCCGGCGGCCCACCACAGACGGTGACCCTGCGCGCCATTCAAGAAACCGACAGCTTCCGCGCCACGTCAATCTTCCAGCCACGCAACCCGGCGGCATTGCCGGTCGAGTTCGAATTGCGATCGTCCGGCGTGGGCTATATTCGCATCACTGATAACTATGACGACCTGCACCTGATCATCACCCTGTTCGAACGCGCGTTGCGCACCTTCGACGACCTGGAAGTTCCCGGCGTTATTATTGACATGCGCCAGAATGGTGGCGGCGCACCGCTGGGTCTGGCGGGATTCCTGACCGATCAGGATATTATCGTCGGTCAGGATGAATATTACAGTGAGGAAACCGGCAAATTTGAGGCGGAAGGCCCGATTGACCGAATCTTCCCCAACCAGAACCAGTATCGCTTCGACAAGATTGTGCTGCTCGTCGGTCAGGCCTGTTTCAGCGCATGCGAATACGAGTCGTATGGATTCAGCAAGGTCCCGGGGATGATTGTGGTGGGCGAGACGCCGACTGCCGGCGTGTATGCCGAAGTCTCGCGCGGGCAGTACCGCCTGCCGGATGATATCTCGTTGCAGGTGCCAACCGGGCGCACGATTCTACCTGATGGGACGCCATTGCTGGAGGGGGTCGGGGTCGTCCCGACGATTCGCATCCCGCGCACGGTCGAGACGGTGCTGGCCGAGGGGGATGTCGTGCTGGAACGGGCAGAGCAGGAGATTGTGGGGCGATGAGAATGCTGGCTCACCCTCACCGCAAATACTCGCTCACCTGGCGCACCCCGTCGGCGGCGCCATACCAGAGCAGGTATGCGACGATCGTGATGGTCAGTGCAATTCCGGCGCGGCCGCGGCGGCGCCAGAGCGCCAGCGCCACACCCGCGCCCAGGCACAGCGCCGGGTAGAGAAAGAGCGTCCAGCGCACCGGTTGGTCGCTGACCATGAGGGTGCCCAGGCTCAGCAGCGTGCCAATCCAGCACGCCGCCAGCACGCCGCCGAGATCGGCCTTGCGCGACCGCACGATCAGCACCGCGCCGGCCGCGCCCGCCGCCAGTATGAATGGCGATACCGGCGCGGCCGCGCCAAGAACCAGCCCTGCCACCCACCAGTTCAGTTTGTCGGGCAGCAGATCGCCGGGCGGGCAGATCACTCCCTGCGCGGCAAGTTCCTGCTGTGCAATACGCCGCGCGTCGGCAACGTAGCCGAATGCAGAGTAGAAGAGCGCCAGCGCAAGGATACCCGCAGCAACCATCGCAACGCCGTGCGTCCAGGCGAGACGGGCGCGAACGTGGCCATCATTCGCCTGCGCCGCCCACAACTGCAACGAGAGCCAGACCGCCAGCGCCGCGCCGGTGGAGAGGGCAACACCGCCATGGCTGAGCAGGATCATCGCCAGGAGTGCAGCGCTGGCCGTCGCCAGGCACCGTGAACCGTCGCGCGTGGCCAGCGTGAGCCAGATCAGCAACGGAGCAACAAGCGCCTGCGCCAGCAGATTCGCCATTTCACCAACCGAGTAGGAACGCAGCAGCGGCGGCGCGAGCGTATACAGCACCGCACTCACCAACGCCGCGCGCCGGCTCACTCCCACGCGCCGCAATAGCAACCAGAGCAGCGCCGTCGTCAGACTCTCAAGCAGCGCCGTACCACCGCGCACCAGCAACGTCAGCGCCTCGCGATCCGCGCCGCCGAGCAGTACGCCCGGCAGCAGCACCAGGTAGCCGCCCGGCGGGTAGGGCTGCGGCCCGGCGCCCGCGCGGCACGGCAACCCTTCGGTGAACAGGATCATGCCGCGCGCAACATCGGCCAGGTTGTTGACGTGCAATCCCAGATCGCTGGTGAGTGCATACGGATGCAGCATCCCACCCATACGTGCAATGAACGCAGTTGCCGTCAACCCTGCGGCTGCCGCTCCGTCCTCGCGCTGGATGGCGCGCAACCCCGCCTCGACCATTGCGGCAAGTGGGTACGCTGCCCACAGCAGACCGGTAACAATCGGTGCAAACACCGCCAGATCCATGCGGCGCGCAGCAAGCATCCAGGCGCCGAACGCTACAACCGCCAGCGCCAGGAGCAAGGCAAACCGGTCGCCGACCCTGCCCGGCGGCAGGGAGCGCCGGGCCAGCACGTACATCCCGATGATCGCTGCCGCCAGCGTGAGCAGCATCACCGGCGCCGGGCGGTAGGGTGCGGCACCTGCCGGCCCGGCCATAACGCGGAACACAACCAGCCCGAGGGTGCGCGGGTCCGCCGGTGCCACAAAGGGCGCCGTTTCCAGCATGACCTGCAGGTTCCCCACAGGATCGGCGTGAGCAAGTACGGCATATGTGCGCGGCCGGGCATCGATCTGGAGCGTGGCAGACATGGCACCGGTGCGCCAGACGCTTGCGATCGACCGACCATCCGGCCACCCGCTGGCGGCGGTCACATGCACCACCCACAGGTCGCCGCCGGCAGCCGGTAAGGTGATTGCCGCACGGTCAGTGGCCCAGCGGTAGGGCGGCGGCGCACCGGCGTGCCAGGGGCGGCCCGGCAGATCGGCAGGTTCCGCGTCGTTAAAACCGGTAAGAAACGGAGTATCGAAACCGCGCAGGCGCGATACGGCGTCGCCGCCAATATCGAGGCGCACCGGCGACGCTGCCTGGTAGGCAAGGGGCCAGAGGAACAGACCGGCACCCAGCGCAAGCCACAACGGCAGCGCACGTACAATCGCGCCGAGCCGTCGGAGTTCGGCGACAACCCGGCGCGCGGGAGAAAGATGAGCGGCGCTAGAATGCGAAGATACCCGGTTCAACGTGTAACGTTCAACGTTTCGGCGTTCAACATTCAACGTCCTAAGCATTGACATCAAGGACGACCCGCCCACGCACCTGGCCCGCCACGATTGCCTCGCACAGGTCAACCACCCGGCTGAGCGGCTCTACCTGTGTCATCCGGTCAAGCAGGGCAGGCGGCAGATCGCGCGCCAGGCGATCCCACGCCACGCGCCGACGTTCTGTGGGGCAGAGCACCGAGTCGATGCCAATCAGGCGTACACCGCGCAGAATAAACGGAAACACCGTTGTGGTCAATCCGACACCGCCGGCATTGCCGCACGCCGCCACCGCGCCGTGGGTCGCCGTCGCGCTCAGAGCGCGTGCCAGCGCATCACCACCCACCGTATCCACCACGCCGGCCCAGCGCTCCGACTCAAGCGGCCGGCCAGGTTTCATCAATTCTTCGCGTGGAATGATCGTTGCAGCGCCAAGCTCACGCAGGTAATCGTGCGTTTCGCTGCGCCCGGTTGATGCAGCGACACGGTAGCCGAGATGCGCCAGCACAGCAACGGCAACGCTGCCGACACCGCCAGCGGCGCCGGTCACCAGCACCTCGCCTGCACCCGGCGCCACACCAGCTTCTTCCAGCGCCATGACTGCCAGCATCGCGGTGAAACCTGCCGTTCCAATGGCCATCGAATGCAACAGTGCCATGCCATGCGGCAATGGAACCAGCCACTCCGACCTGACACGCGCCCGTTGCGCATACCCTCCCCAGTGCCGCTCGCCAATCCCCCAGCCGGTCAGCACGACCTGATCGCCGGGGCGATAGGCGGCACTGGCAGACTCAACGACCGCTCCTGCCAGGTCAATCCCCGGCACCATCGGGAAGAAACGCGAAATCTTACCCTTGCCGGTAATATTCAGGCCATCTTTGTAGTTCAGGCTGGAATATGCCACCTCCACCAGGGTATCGCCTTCCGGCAGATCTGCATTCGTCAACTGGCGAAACTCGGCATGGATCGTACCATCCACCCGGGTCAGCACAAGCGCTCTGAAGGTCTCCTGGCTCATAGGTCAACCCTTTCAGCATCGCACATTGAGCGTCGAACGTTCAACGCTCACCGTTTGTCCGGCAGCAGCGTATAATCAGGGAAGTTGCCATACAGCCGCTCACCTGGTGCACCGACGGTCACCGCCTCAACCAGATATTTCCCGCCGACGAAGCATCCCTTCCAGCTCTGGCCGAAGCCGCCGAATACCTCATCCCGATCGCCGCGCGATCGGATCGCATTGATGCCAACCTTGAACGCCCGAACTTCAGCGGCAATTTGCTGCGCCAGGCGCTCATTATCGCAGGCGACCGATGATACCAGACAGCCGTTGGAGATATTCATCTCACTGATCAATTCCTCAACGCTATCAACCACTACGATGGTATCAACCGGCCCGAATGGCTCATTATGATGCAGGCGCGCGCTACGCGGAACATTCAGTAGCGAAACCGGCGCCATATATGCCGAAATATCCTGATCCGGCAAAAAGTCGTGTTCAGAGAGCGTCCCGGCATACAGGCTGATTGCCCCACCGCCTGCTGCTTCACTGATCATGACCTGCAGCTCATCCACCTTCCGGCTATTGATCAGCGGGCCGAAATCAAGTGCCGGCAGTGGCGCATCCGGGCCGTCAACCAGCACCGGATTGCCAATCCGCAACGACTTCAGCACCGGCAGATACATATCAAGGAACTGTGGGAAGAGCTGGCGCTGCACCACAAAGCGAACATATGCAGTACAACGCTGCTTGCCATAATCGAAGCCACGCCGTAACTGCTTCGCGAGCACGTCCCACCGGGTGAACTGCCAGATCCCATAGGCGTTCACGCCCTCCATTTCCAGCATGTAGCGTTTCTCGCGATCATAGAGGCTTGCGGCAATGTCGCGTCCGTTCGTCTTCCCGCCGACGAACGCCAGACATGCGACTTCCGGCCCGCGCACCAGCGCCTCGGAGAGCTTGCCGCCCGACCCGCTGACCAGCGACACCGGCAGGCCACAGCGGCGCGCCAGGGCGAGTGATACGGTCAGCGCAAACAGGCCGCCATCGCTGGGGGTTTTGGCGATCACCGGATTACCGGCCAGCGTCTGCACCAGCATCGCGTGAATCAGCACCGAGAGAGGGTAGTTCCATGATGCAATATTCGAGATCAGGCCCAGTGGCCTGCGCCCTTCCATCATGGCAGGAATCTGCTCGACATACCACTCCACACCGCTGATGCAGCGATCGACATCAGTCATGGCCTGAGCGTGGGGCTTTCCGATCTCCCACATAAGGAGCCGCCCGATCAGGTCACGATGCTGGCGGAGCAGGCGAACACACGCATCAACGCGGCGTTGCCGCTCGGTAATATCGGTTGTTGACCAGGCGCCGAACTCGGCTGCTGCCGCTGCAACCGCCCGGCGCGCAGTCTCAAGGTCGATCATCGGAAAACTGCCCAGTGTTGTACCATCAACCGGTGAGAGAAACGGCTTCGGATGACCGGCATGGCCCCACTCGCCGGCAATCAAGTTCAGCGGATGGCCGGGGCCATCAAATGCTTCCGGAACGAGCGCGCTGGCCTGCTCCAGCAGGCGCGGCCATTCAACATCAGGGGCAATGATCTTGTGGGTGTTCATTATGATAACATCTCTCTCTGGTCAGAGCTACACCGTTTTCTGGCCTGCGGCAGCATGGACCTCCCGAGTCAAGGTGGCGCGGTGCGACGGTTTCGCCCGCCGCACCACAAAGCAGAGAAGCACCACGCTGCCGCAGGCAAGAAGGCCCGGCATGCAAGTGGGCTGTCAGGGCGACCGCGTCATCCGTGTCATTTCCAGGGGGGTACATGCCCATCCCCTCGGATGCGCTATGCCCTGAACGTATATCTTCGGCAGACCAGTGACAACAAAGGGCGCAGCGAACTGCGCCCTGGTGCCTATGCAGAACTATGTACCGACTAATCCAGCTTGCTCTCTTTGATACGCTGCACCAGGTCCGGAACATAGCGCGTCGATATGTTTCCTTCCCGAAACGGCGCATCTTCGAGCATCGCCAGCGTAAAGGGGATCGTGGTATAGATCCCGGTAATGACGAACTCGCGCAGGGCGCGCTGGAGGCGGTCGAGCGCTTCGTTGCGATCGGCGCCCCAGACGATCAACTTGGCCAGCAGCGAGTCGTAGAACCCGGGCGGCGAGTAACTGGCATACAGATGCGAGTCAACCCGTACGCCCGGCCCGCCGGGTGGCAGGTAGTACTCAATCTCGCCTGCCGACGGGAGAAAGTCACGATCGGGATCTTCCGCATTGATTCGCGCCTCGATCGCGTGCCCACGCATCACCACATCCGACTGGCGCACCGTCAGGTGTTCGCCGGCAGCGATCCGCAACTGCCACTTCACCAGATCGATACCCGTCACCATTTCCGTGACCGGGTGCTCGACCTGAATGCGCGTATTCATCTCGATAAAATAGAAATTACCGTCCGGATCCAGCAGGAACTCCATCGTACCGGCATTCACATACTTGATCGCGTGCACTCCTTTGAGCGCCGCCTCGCCCATGCGCGATCGCAGATCCTCAGAGACCGCTGGCGACGGTGCTTCTTCGACAATCTTCTGATGGCGGCGTTGCGACGAGCAATCGCGTTCGCCGAGGTGGATGGCATGGCCGTGACTATCGGCCAGCACCTGGATCTCAACATGGCGTACCCGGGGAAGATATTTCTCCATGAGAAGCGCGCCATTGCCAAACGCCGCTTCCGCCTCAGCTTTAGACGTCGGGTAGGCCTTGAGCAGTTCCGCTTCATTCTGCGCAACGCGCATACCGCGGCCACCGCCGCCACCTGAAGGCTTGAGCAATACCGGGTACCCAATCCGGCGCGCCACATCAATGGCTTCGTCCGCGGTCCGTAGTTCACCCGCCGAACCGGGCACCGTCGGCACACCTGCATCGCGCATCGTCTTGCGACCAAGGGCCTTGTCGCCCATCAGGCGAATCGCGGATGCATCAGGCCCGATGAACTTCAGCCGGTATTCGGCGCAGATTTCGGCAAAATACGAGTTTTCGGAAAGGAAGCCGTATCCAGGATGGATTGCGTCGCACCCGGTCATCAACGCAGCGCTGATCAGGGCCGATGGGTTGAGGTACGATCGCGCCGACGCCGCCGGACCAATGCACACAGCTTCGTCGGCCAGACGCACGGCCAGCGAATACTTATCGGCGTCACTGTACGCCACCACCGCACGGACACCGAGTTCGTGGCATGCCCGAACGATCCGCACGGCAATCTCGCCACGGTTGGCGATGAGTACTTTGTTGAACATGGCGCTTGTGTTGCCTTCGGCAGAGTGAAAGCTGCATCGGCGGCGCGGCTCATGTGCGGCTTGCACCCATCGGCATGATGAGATGCAAGCCGCCCTTGCCGGCATGTTCCGCAACCCCGGCTGCCGAACAACACCGCTCTGCCAGTATGCCCACACTGATTATCGTATGAGCATTATACTCGAACTTGCCCGTATCACCGAAGCTGCTCGGCCCACGCCTCGTACAACTCGTCCTTATCCTTGAGGCCCGGCCGCGGCAGGGCATGATTGACGATATAGGTCGCACCCTGGTGCCGATTTTCCCACATGGCCTGGTGCGCCTGCGGCAACTCCTGCCATTCCACCAGCGTCGGCTCAGTGATACTCAACAGACCGGCGCTGATCTCATCATTCAGCCGGACGATTTCGTACGCATTCGACAGGTGCGTCCCCCAGATATTGGCAGTCGGCATATAGATCCGGCGCTGACGCATCCAGACCTGTGGCGCGAAGAATGAGTAGCGCCGCCCGTCCATATTCTCGAAGTACACCACGCGGCCGGTAAACGGCTTGATCAGCATGACGCTGACCGCCAGCGAATCGTGGCCAGATCGCTCGATGATCAGGTCGGGGTAGCCGCGCGGATTGTCGTTGCTACGCAGGAACTGACCAACTGCCGAACCGAGCGGCTTGAAGGTGACATCATTGAACCGTCGCACAGCCGCTTTGAACCCCTGCAGATCGCCCTTCGCATCAGGCAGGGGCGGCATGGTTTCGGGCCACTCGAACTCCTCGCCGTAGCGGCGCTGCAATTCTTCCAGGCTCACGACACCCTTGAGCGAAGCGCCGAAGCCCAGGCTGAGCACAAACTCGCGCTGCGCATCAGTGTAGGTCACCACCACGATGCGCCCGCCCATCGCTCGCACCGACTCGATCGCTTCCAGCCCGATCTGATCGACCAGCGACACCTGGCGCCCATACGTCTCGGGAGTGGCGCCGGATTCATACCCTTCGTCTCCCTCGTACGACCGGTCATCAACGCCATAGTAGATCATCACCGCTTCACCGGCCCGCAACCCGGAGCGCCGTAACATATTAACCGGATCGGCAACCCCGGGCTTGCCCAGGAAGGTGAAGTGATAGCCGCTGGAGGCGCCATAGAAGGTGAGCGTCGGAATATGGCCATCACGCGGCTCACCGAGCAACTGGAAGCTGCGCGGGAATGCCGTTTCGCCGGCATGGGACACCGCATAATCCGCCAGGTGGCCACCATTCTGCGCGCGGAAGTCGTCGAGCAACGGGCGCCCGGCTGCTTCCCATGCCCCCCAGTGCGCCGGATCTTCCGGCACACGGGTGAAGATACCGGCGTAGCGCGGATCGCGGCGGTTGATCGTCCCCACAGCCCCGGCAGCGCGCACCACGGCGGCACGCTCCAGCGAACTGACCATACCGGTGACGTGCAGGCCGTTGCGCGCCGCTGAACGCGCCGCGTCAAGGCCGGTGCCAGTCGCTGCGCCTTCAACGAAGATCCGCTTACCGGATTGCACCTTGAGCGTGGTAAACAGTGCGCGGTAGATGGTTCCCAGGTTCAGCATATACGAACCGGCCGCCTCGAGCGTCAGATCCGGCAACAGCGGAAAGCATTGCGGCGCCTGGGCCAGCATAAACTGCTGATGCGAAGCATCCGGCGTATTGTATCCCTGGATAACAAAGTCGGCAGCCATTGGATCGAGGCCAACCATCGGCGACAACAGATTGTTCTGGCCCGAATAGATCGCCACCAGATCACCGACTTTGAGCCGTCCCTCGCGCTTCACTTCTTCGCCAACCGAGGCAATCAAGCCGATACCGCCCGAACCGGTGACGTGCCAGTCACGATCGTGTTCATCGAACTGGCTCACCGGTACACCGGTAATCGCCCAGATATCATTGAAGTTGACCTCAGACGCCAGGATGTAGAGCTGGACCTGAGTTGGACCAGGCTTCTCCACCGGAATAATGATCTGCTTCTCTGCCTCGGCCGGATCGCCGTGCAACGGCGCGCCGGTCACTTCGTCACGCACGGCGGCCATTGCATACTGTGCAACGGGTGTCGGCGTCACGCCGGGGAAGAAGGGCGAACCAATCGGGAGCAGCAGACCAGCATCTATCATGCGCTGCTCCTCCTCGGGTGTCAGATGGATGCGGCGACGGGTCGGCAATGGCGCACTGCGCTTATCTATAAATTCCTGGATACCAATCTTGCCTTCATCGGCAGCGACAACTGCCTCGGCAAACAGGCGCGCTTCACGTTCGAGGCCGGCGGGCAACCCGCGTGTATAACCGGTGCGTAGCGCGTCAATAATCCGTTCAATCGCCCTGGCGCGCCCGGCGCCGCGCGCCTGCATGAGAATGCGCTCAATCAGCGGGTCGCGGAGCGTCATCTCCAGCTGGCGGGCCATATCCGGGTCAGGCGCTTCCCACTGTGCCGTCAGCTCACGACGTACTGCATACCCCTCAGCCAATCCGGGCCACAGGCCCTCGCCGGCGGTTGCCGGATCGTGGAACGGCGAGAAGAAGGTGGTCGGGTCATCCGAGGTATTCGGGATGACCCGCGGTCCCGCCGGCGCGCCGTTTCGATCGGCCAGGATCATCTCGCGTGCCATCCTGGCTGCGAGGGTCAGGGCATCCTGGTTACCGTGCGCCACCGCATCCACCAGGCCGATTTCGTAGGCGCGCTCGGCATTCAGCGTGCGCCCGCCCATAATAATCATCAGCGCCTTGAGGAGCCCGGCCTCACCACGGCGGCTGTAGAGCAGGCGTGGCAACCGCTGCGTACCGCCGTACCCCGGCAGCAGGCGCAGATTGATTTCAGGCTGGCCGAACTCCGCGTGCAGATCAGCGATACGGTAGTGACAGGCGAGCGCAAACTCCATACCGCCGCCGAGCGCCACGCCATTGATCGCCGCGATGCACGGCTTCGCCATCGTCTCGATCTTGCGGAACGCCAGGTGCGCATTATTCGGCAGTGCCAGTGCATCCTCAACCGTGTGCGTCTCTTCCAGCAGTTGCTTGATATCCGCACCCGCGACAAAACTCTTTGTGCCGCTGCCGGTAAAGATGATGGCCGCCACATCCTCGCGTCGCGCCAGGTGATCGACAATCGTGTTCAACTCGTCGAGCGCGCGCTCATTGAGCGCATTGACCGGCGGGTTGGTGACGGTCACAATCGCGAGGCGCAGGTTCCGTGCCAGCGGCGCAACACCAGCGGCCTTCCCGCCCGCGCCAGCAACCTGTTCGCGTATGGCATGGTATTCAATGCGGAAGTAGCGATACCGCTCAAAGATCCGCTGCTCCTCGGCCATGCGCTGCTTACGTTTCCACTCGTCGATCTTGTGGGCAATCTCGGCCAGTGACTCAGGATTACGCAGCGTGGTTGTGTCGCCCAGTGGCTCATCAAGCATCATGTTGCGCAGGAAACGCCGCATATACTTGCCGGAACGCGTCTCCGGGAAGGCACTGACCTCGATATAATCCTCCGGCACGCTTACGACACCCTTCTCATTGCGTACCAGTTCGTTCAGGCGCCGACGATCTTCGCCGCTCAACTTGCGCCCCGGCACCGTCAGAATAAACGCCACCGGCGTCAATCCCTTTTCGCGATGCGGTGCGCCAACCACGATACAGTTGCCGACGGGCGAGTCCGGCGTGATGATTTTGTCGCGCAGGATGGCGCCTTCGATCTCCTCGGTTCCCATACGGTGACCGGATACATTGATCACGTCGTCGGAGCGTCCATGTAGCGTGAAGGAGCCATCGGCATACTTCATGGCGAAATCACCCTGGACATAAGCCCATTCGCCATGCGGGCCACGCTTCCAGTAGGTCTTGACAAAGCGCTCGGCATCACCACGCCACACCCGCACCTGTTGCGCCGAAGGAGCGCCTTGATACGCCGCGACATACGCCTCAAACCCCTCGGGATCACCCCAGATCGTCCGTGTCAGGTAAGGGTAGGGCGCCGTAATGACGATCTCGCCCTTTTCTTCGTAATCCGCGCTGCGGTACACCCCTGCGGTTTCACCCCCCGCCTCGCGCCCATCACCTTCCAGCACCCACACATCGCCGGCGATCCAGGGCAAGGGATAGGTGTGCGCGTCGGGGCGCAGCGGATAATCATCGTTACCGTAAAAGTGGGTCCAGACGATGCCGCCATGCTCGGTGGCCCAGTATGAATTGATATACTGCGGCGACATCAGTTCCATGCCGAATTGCTGCACCGCAGGGCTGACCGGCTCAGCACAGAAGGTGCACACGCGCAGCGACGCCATATCGTACTGGCGCGCGTCGGCTGTACTCTGCGGATCGGTCATCACCGTCTTGAGGAACGTGACACCGGCCTTGAAAATCTTTACACCATACCGCTCAATAATGCTGGCAAAGCGTCCCGCCGAGGGGAACACCGGCGAACCTTCGGTAATAATGCCGGTGCAGCGCGTCGCCAGCGTGGCGCAGATCATGTAGCTCTGACCGGTGATCCAGCCAGGGTCGGCGACCACATAGATGGTATCGCCTGGTTCGGCGTCAAAGCTCACCTTCATCGTATAGGCGACACCGGCGACATAACCGCCATGCACATGGATGACACCCTTCGGCTTACCGGTGCTACCGGAGGTGTAGATGATGAACATGGGGTATTCCGCATCGAGCGGTTCTGCACGACTGGTGGCATAGAGCGCGTGCACAAAATCTCGCGTCGGCAGTTTGAGCAATTCCTGCTCATTATTCACCGCGACCCCTGCCGCACGCGCATTCGCCAGAATCGTCTCCAGCGCCCTGGCGGCCAGTTCGTGACTCCAGCGGTCGCGCTCCGGGCGCCACAGAATATCCTGGGCCGTATGGCGCACAACGACCACCGCATCCACGCGTGGCGGCGTATTGACCAGCGCCTGGGCCACAGCAGTACGCGCGCGCGACTGCGTCAGCGCATCAATGCCGGTCAGGCTCTCGATCGCCCGCCCAACCGCGCGCATAGCATCGCTGCGCTCAATCGTAATATCATCCTTCAGCGCCTCGCGCACCTGAGCCAGGATCGCCTCGGTCTGCTTCGGCAAGAGCAACGCCACACCCGGCGCTGCGGCGTGCTTCCCGCCATTCAGCGCAGAGGCGATAATATCAAGTGCAACCTCGACCGGCACAAACTTGTCAAGCGCCTGGTCGGTATACTGCTCCTTGTAGGGCACCACCTGCGCATTACGATACGCCCCATCGCTGGTGATCACCACGCGTGCGCCGGCATTGTGGATACGATCGCTGAGGGTCTTGTCGGAGAATCCTCCGAACACCGGCGTATAAATGATACCCAGGCGCTTGGCAGCCTCAATATAGTAGATCTGCTCCATGATATTGGGCATGTTCAGAGCAATGCGGTCGCCCTGTTTCAACCCCAGATCACGTAGCACCTGCGCCGCCTTGACCACTTCCAGCAGCAACTGCTTACGTGTTACCGCGAAACTGACGACCGGGCCGCCACGCCCATTGTTGAGCGACGAGTCCCAGCGGTCGCCCTCAAAATAGAGTGCCACCTCATCGCCATGGCCCATCAGCACATGGCGATCGACCTCATTAAAGCAGGCGTTGGTCAACCCACCTTCGAACCAGCGGTAGAACGGCGGGTCATCACCATTGAAGGCGCACTCCCACGGCTCATGATCGGCGCCATACGGAACATCAACCGGCGCGCCATCACTATGGCGCAGCCCTGTCCAGCAACCAGCCTCCGTATCCCACGTAATCCACGCGCCTAGCTCGCGATCGAACCAGTGAATAGCTTCACGGGCGATTGCGCCATGAAATGCACCCGGGTCGGCCAGCGCGGCCTGGCGCTGCGCCTCCCAGTCGGCGCGAGTGCGCACCGGGTTGGCACGCGGTGGACGAAGAGCAGATTCGATGGTGGCCATAGGTTCTTCTCCTGATCAAGATCCCTGGTATGACAGATGGGGCGAAGCGCCTGCTGCACCCCCGGCACGCTGCTGCTATTTCGACCGGGCGAATGGTCGCGATATCTCTGCGTCGCACCGATACCGTCACACGGTAATTGCATTGCCGCGATAGATACGCGCACGATAACGGCTCTCGAGCGGCGTCGGCAACGGCGCACTGGTCAGCAGCACCGCATTGACGAAACGCTGCAACTCCTCTTCTTCTTCCGCGGCGTTGCGTGGCTCTTCACTACGCGCCCGGCGGGTGAGATCCACCTGGTTGACCGGCACATGCGGCACGGTACGCTCGCTCTCGGCGCCAGCCGTCGCAGTCAGAGCGTGCAGCGTCGTCTTTATGAAGTTCCCCAGTGCAAACTCCTCTGCCGTCGAACGCGCCGATGTCGGCGGAGTGACCAGCGTCAGGTTCGCTCCCTCAATCAGGCCCACCTTGCGCACAACGCGGAAATGATGGGTCAGGTGGTGCTCCACAAACTGCTCGAACTCCTCGGTAGTCAGCACATCGCTCCAGTCGCCGTTGCGCGCACTCAACGGACGGTGCGGCAGCGGGCGGAACGGCATGCAGATCACCGGTCCGGGCCGGCCATACTCGGCCATCGCCCGGTCGATTCCACCTTCAATGTCGCCACCAGTCGGTAGAGCTACGAAGCACCCGGCGGCTTCATAATCTGCAAGCTCGGCGGCCATTGTCGCAGCCGCCTGTTCCGTTTCGGTCAACAGCACAACTCGCGCCGCCCGATACTCCTCCAGAAAGGTTCGTGCCAGCAGCAGCACGTGTTGCCGCATATGTTCACCTATCAGGTAAACGATGCTACCTTCCAGGCGATCGAGCCGTTGCTGCCCTGGCTTACCGAACAACTCACCTTCGGTGACGGTGCGTTCAAAGCGCAGCCCTCCCGAGGGATGGAACGTCTCACCCGTCACGTTCCGATCGGCGAGGTAAAACACCGTCGCCAGCGCCACGTCAAACTCGGTCGGCATACGCTGCAGGTGCAGCATGCCGAGCACACCATCACGCACCTTCACCGCCTCACGCTCAATCTGCACTTCAGCGAAGAACGGCTCAGGCGGTTCGACAGCCAGCGAATACCGGTCGCCTGCGGCAATGTAGCCACCCGTCTCCAGGCGCTGGATCAACTTGCGCGCGATGGTCGCATTCATCAGATAGGATTGCGAACTCCCCGCAGGATCGCCCGTCTCATGCAACATTGTTGCGAGCCGGCGCAGGGGCGCCGCCATTGTCGGGCTGCTCGCAATCACCTGCACATTGTTCCCGAACAACTCCGGCAGCACGTCGGCCAGCACGGCTCCCTCGTGGCGCGCGGCAAGCAATGCGGCGAACAGCTCATTCAGCCGTTTGTTCTCAAGAATGAGCCGGCCACGCCGCATAAACAGGCCCGGTCGGCTACCAGCGCCCTTGAGACGTTCACCTTCCACCGGCCCGGGCGCAATGGCATTGATCTGGATCTCCGGCCCCAGAAAGCGCGCCAGGCTTTCGACCATCGCGCGCTGCCCGGCTTTGCTCACCGCATAATCCGACCGGTTCGGGTAGGGAATAGCGACATACTTTTCGCCGCCGAAATAGGATGATACATTGAGCACATACGCGCCGCCACTCGCCTTCATTTGCGGCGCAAGCCGGCGCAACAGCGCATAATTGCTCACCAGATTGGCGCGCAGCGTGTGGCGCCAGCCCGTGAGCGGCATATCAATCGCCATCTCTTCAGCGCCGGCGATACCTGCGTTATTGATCAAGTAATCAACCTTGCCGAACACGCGCAACGTATGGGTGACCAGACGCTCCAGCCCATCGAGATCAGCCACATCGCAACCAGGGAAAATAGCAACGCGCGAGTCGGCGTCGGGATAGCTGGCGTCACGCACCTCGCGCACAATCGAGGCCCTCGTCTGCTCCAGTTGATCGGCGCTCCGCGCCGCCAGCATCACGTGGGCACCAGACAGCGCCAGCAAGCGCCCGATCTGCGCGCCGATACCCGCACTACCGCCGGTAATCAGGGCCACCTTGCCCATATGCAGACCAAACAGGCTCTCGGCCCAGCCAAACCCTTGATTGTGCACACCAATCGTGCCGACGATCTCATCGGGCAGATACAGATTGATCTCAGCCACCCGGCGGTCACTCCCGAGCAACTTGGCCGCCCAGGCACAGGCGAAATCGAGGTTGGCCGGCTCGGCGTTCACATAGCGAATCAACTGATTGGCCCACACTGCCGCGTGCCGTGGCGCGGTGGCCCTGCGATCTTCCGCCGGCGAATGCGCATGCAGCACCGGTGCCTCACCAAAGCGCGCCAGATTCAGCGCATCAAGCTCGCTCTCATGGCGCCAGACCCGCACCAGTTGCTCAATCGCCGCGCGCAGGATATCGGCATAGCGATTACCGCGCTGATCGTCCGGGTTACTGATGAACAGCACACGATGCGCGCCCGCGCCTGCCGGATGTTCTTCCCAGAACCGTGCCAGTTCGCGTGCCAGCGCCACCGTCCCCACCACTTCCTGCTGCAGGAAGCGATCAATCACGGCATCTTCCACATCTATCAGGCTTTCCGTCGGCGCGTGGCGGCTCATGCCAGGCAGGATGGCAACGTGATGGATCGCGCCGAGTTCTGCATGCAACTGCTCCAGGGTACGCGCCGCAGCGCGCGGATCGAGCGGATCGAGCAGCAGCAGGCGCGTCTCGGCAACCACAGCCGGGCGGCCATACATATCAGGGGCAAGGGCGTGGCGTGGTTCGCGCAGCAACGCTGCCGTGCGATCGATCGCGCGCGGGTCGCGAAACGCCACCGCGACCGTGGCACGGCAGGCGCGCAGCGAGTCGGCCAGGGCAATGGCATCATCGGCCTGGTCACCGGCGCAGATCAGAATCACCTTACCGGTCGCATCAAC
>Ga0272446_1003700_pt1 | contig 18936 bp, 15 predicted proteins | sample YNPCB0061_FD_194587 | JGI IMG/M metagenome (GOLD analysis project Ga0272446, IMG submission 194587) | Hot spring microbial mat communities from Yellowstone National Park, WY, United States - YNP-CB-006-1 | ecosystem: Environmental > Aquatic > Thermal springs > Hot (42-90C) > Sediment | place... | reverse complement strand
TTCGTCGTGTCGCGGAAGCCGATGATCTCGACCTCGTCGCCGACCTTGATGATCCCGCGCTCCACGCGACCCGTCACCACCGTGCCGCGGCCCGAGATCGTGAACACGTCCTCGACCGGCATCAGGAACGGCTTGTCCAGCGCGCGCACAGGCTCCGGAATGAACGTGTCCAGCGCCTCGAGCAGCTTGTCGATCGCGGGCGTCCCGAGCGGCGACGTGTCGCCCTCGAGCGCCTTGAGCGCCGACCCGCGGATGATCGGCGTGTCGTCGCCGGGGAACTTGTACTTCGACAGAAGCTCGCGAACCTCGAGCTCGACCAGGTCCAGCAGCTCCTGGTCCCCCGCGCCGATCATGTCGACCTTGTTCAGGAAGACCACGATCGACGGAACGCCGACCTGACGCGCCAAAAGGATGTGCTCACGCGTCTGCGGCATCGGGCCGTCCGGCGCCGAGACCACGAGGATCGCGCCGTCCATCTGCGCCGCGCCCGTGATCATGTTCTTGATGTAGTCCGCGTGGCCGGGGCAGTCGACGTGCGCGTAGTGCCGCTTGTCCGACTCGTACTCCACGTGCGCCGTCGAGATCGTGATCCCGCGCTCGCGCTCCTCCGGAGCCTTGTCGATCTGGTCGTACGCCATGAACTGCGCACGCCCCTTCGTCGCGCAGTGCTTCGTGATCGCGGCCGTGAGCGTCGTCTTGCCATGATCGACGTGACCGATGGTGCCGACGTTCACGTGGGGCTTGTTGCGGACGAATTTCTCCTTCGACATCTGGCTCTTTCTCCTGGGCCTAGACCCTTTGGACAATCCCGTCGCTGATGGCGGCGGGCACCGGCGCGTAGCTCGAGAATTCCATCGTATAGGTGGCTCGCCCCTGCGACGCCGAGCGCAGCTCGGTGGCGTAGCCGAACATCGTCGACAGCGGCACTTCGGCGGTGATCGTCTGGATGCCCGTCGAGGCGTCCATTCCCATCACACGACCGCGCCGCGCATTCAAGTCCCCAATCACCGAACCGAGGTACTCCTCGGGGGCGACGACCTCGACCTTCATGATCGGCTCGAGGAGGATGGGCCCCGCCTTGCGCGCGGCCTCGCGCAGGCACAGCGACGCGGCGACCTCGAAGGCCATCGCCGAGGAGTCGACCTCGTGGAAGCTCCCGTCGAGGAGCGTCACCTTGACGTCGACGATCGGGAACCCGGCGAGGACGCCGCGCTCGCACGAGCCGCGCACACCCTTCTCGATCGCCGGGATGAACTCCTTCGGGATGACGCCGCCGGTGATCTCGTTGATGAACTCGATCCCCTTGCCGCGGCCGTTCGGCTCGAGGCGCAGCTTGACGTGGCCGTACTGGCCGTGGCCGCCCGTCTGCTTGATGTGGCGGTACTCCTCGACGACAGTCTCGCTGATCGACTCGCGGTAGGCGACCTGCGGCTTACCGACGTTCGCCTCGACTTTGAACTCGCGGCGCATGCGGTCGACGATGATCTCGAGGTGGAGCTCGCCCATCCCCGAGATGATCGTCTGGCCGGTCTCGTCGTCGGTGTGGACGCGGAAGGTCGGATCCTCGACGGCGAGGCGCGAGAGCGCGACGCCCATCTTGTCCTGGTCGGCCTTCGTCTTCGGCTCGATCGCCTGCGAGATGACCGGGTTGGCGAACTGCATGCTCTCGAGGAGGATCGGCGCCTTCTCGTCGCACAGCGTGTCGCCCGTCGTCGTCACGCGGAGGCCGACCGCGGCGGCGATGTTGCCCGCCGAGATGTCCTTGATGTCCTCGCGCTTGTTGGCGTGCATGCGCAGGAGCCGCCCGATGCGCTCGCGCTTGCCCTTGGTCGCGTTGAACACCGTCGAGCCCGCCTCGAGGCGGCCCGAGTAGACCCGGAAGTAGGTCAGCTGACCGACGAACGGGTCGTTCATGATCTTGAAGGCGAGCGCGGCGAACGGCTGGTCGGCGGCGGCCCTGCGCTCGATCGGCTTCTCCGAGCTGGGCTCGGTGCCCTGCACCGGCGGGATGTCGACCGGCGACGGGAGGTAGTGCACCACCGCGTCGAGGAGCGGCTGGACGCCCTTGTTGCGGAACGCGGTCCCGCAGACGACCGGCACCGCGCGCATCGCGACGGTGGCGCGGCGGAGCGCAGCGCGGATCTCGTCGGCGGTGACGTCACCCGCGGTGAGCACGCGCTCCATGAAGGCGTCGTCGACATCCGACAGCGCCTCGATCATCGCCTCGCGCGCGGTCTTGGCCTCGTCGAGGAGCTCGTCCGGAATCTCACCGACGGCGAAGGTCGTCCCACGATCGTCGGCGCCATCCTCCTCGGGCTCCGGCCAGGTGACGGCCTTCATCTCGACGAGATCGATGACGCCCTCGAAGGTATCCTCGGCGCCGATGGGGAGCTGCACCGCGATCGGCGACGCCTTCAGGCGCTCGCGAATTTGTGTCAAGCAGCGCGCGAAGTCGGCGCCCACGCGGTCCATCTTGTTGACGAACGCGATGCGCGGGACGCGGTAGCGGTTGGCCTGACGCCACACCGTCTCCGACTGCGGCTGCACGCCGGCGACGGCGCAGAACACGGCCACGGCCCCGTCGAGGACGCGCAGGCTGCGCTCGACCTCGACGGTGAAGTCGACGTGACCGGGGGTGTCGATGATGTTGATGCGGTTGTCGAGCCAGAAGCAGGTCGTCGCGGCGGAGGTGATGGTGATGCCGCGCTCCTGCTCCTGCTCCATCCAGTCCATGGTCGCGGCGCCCTCGTGGACCTCGCCGATCTTGTAGTTGACCCCGGTGTAAAACAGGATCCGCTCCGTCGTCGTGGTTTTACCCGCGTCGATGTGAGCCATGATCCCGATGTTCCGGGTCTGTGTGAGGGCGTACTCGCGTGCCATGGTCGTGGAGCCCTCGACGCCGCGCGCGGCGTCGAGCGACTACCTCATCATTTCCGTCGGGAGGAACGCTGTAGGCGGGTGCTTCAGGGAGGGTGACCGTCACCGCCTTGCGGAGGGGACGCTCATCGTCGCTGAGAGCGATCGCGCTACGACTTCACTGCGTTCGAACCCTATGTCTCCAAACAGTCGAGGCGGCCGGCTCGAATCGGTCGAGCGGGCCGCCTCGGAGTCCGTGTTACCAGCGGTAGTGGGCGAAGGCCTTGTTCGCCTCGGCCATCTTGTGAACGTCCTCGCGCTTCTTCACCGCGTTGCCACGGTTCTGAGCGGCGTCGAGGATCTCACCGGCGAGCTTCTCGACCATCGTCTTCTCGCCGCGATCGCGCGAGTAGAGGACCAGCCAGCGCATCCCGAGCGCCGTCGAGCGCTCCGGGCGGACGTCGACGGGGACCTGGTAGGTCGACCCACCGACGCGGCGGCTCTTCACCTCGAGCTTCGGCTTCACGTTGTTCAGCGCGAGGTCGAAGACCTTGAGGGCCTCCTGCTTCGAGCGCTGCTCGACGAGGTCGAAGGCGCCGTAGACGATGCCCTCGGCGATCGACTTCTTGCCGTTCACCATGACGGTGTTCATGAACTTCGTCAGGCGCTTGCGGACGTCGAGCGGAGCGTCGGTGTACTTCGGATCCGGCAGGACGTCGCGCTTCGGAACTTCACCCTTACGAGGCATTTCTGTCTATCCTTATTACTTGGGCCGCTTGGCGCCGTACTTCGAGCGCCCCTGACGACGATTGGCGACGCCAGCCGTGTCGAGGGTGCCGCGGATGATGTGATAACGGACGCCCGGGAGGTCCTTCACACGGCCGCCGCGAATGAGGCACACCGAGTGCTCCTGCAGGTTGTGCCCCTCACCCGGGATGTACGTGGTGACCTCCATCCCGTTGGTGAGGCGAACGCGGGCGACCTTGCGGAGGGCCGAGTTCGGCTTCTTCGGCGTGGTCGTGTAGACGCGGGTGCAGACGCCGCGCTTCTGGGGGCAGGCCTTCAGCGCGGGCGAAGCGGTCTTGCGCTTCTGCTTGTCGCGCCCGAACTTCACGAGCTGGTTAATCGTCGGCATCGATCTCTCTACGTTGATTTCTCGACGGAGACACCATCCCCGTCCCCGTTTGAAGCCTCGGCATTCTACTGGCGAAGCCCCCCCTGTCAAGCACATTCCGGTGAGCATCCTGCGGGGTTGATCGCGCGGGTGCGCCAACATGGCACAGATCGGCGGCTCGTGGAGTCACCGGGTGTTTCGGCGGCGTTTCCGTCCCCGACGGTGTGGGTCCGAGGGGCCGGAGGATCCGGCCGGGATCGGCTCGAAGGGCGACAAGGAGACCCGCGTCGTCATCAAGAGCGCGGCGGCCTACCGGACCTTCTTCGGTCACGCGGCGCCGCGCGACGTCGACTTCAGCACCGACTACGTCTTCTTCTACAGCGCCGGCGTGAAGTCGACCGGCGGCTTCACCGCCTCCGTCGAGGACGTGTGGCGCTCGCGCAGCGGCTACACCATCTTCTTCGCGACGAAGCTCGAGGCGCCCGGCGCCGGCTGCTTCGTCACCGAGGCGCTCTCGAAGCCGTTCGTGCTCGTGAAGTTCAAGAAGCAGCCGCAGGCGGGGGCGTTCCGCACGCAGCACGAGAGCGTGACGAACGACTGCAACGTGAACCCCTGCGCGACGGTGCTCTGCGCTCCGGGCACCCAGTGCGTGGTGCACGAGGTCCAGTGCATCCGCGCGCCCTGCCCGCCGATCGCGTCATGTGAGCCGATCCAGGTGACCGGGCCGTTCTGCGGCGGCATCGCCGGGATCCGCTGCCCGGGGCTCGGGCAGTGCGTCGACAATCCGAACGACGGCTGCGATCCCGCCCGCGGTGGCGCGGACTGCGGCGGCGTGTGCGAGTGCACCGCGATGGCGAAGTGCGCGGCGGGGCAGATCTTCGATCGCACGCCGGAGGTCTGCTCGTGCGTGCCGGATCCGTCGCTGAACCCGTGCGCGGCGGTGCGCTGCGCGGCGGGGACGCGCTGCGAGAACGTCGGCGGCAGCGCGCAGTGCGTGTCGGACGGCTCGCTCAAGTGCGGCAAGAACACCTGCGCCTCGGGCCAGGTGTGCTGCAACGCGAGCTGCGGCATCTGCACCGCGCCGGGGAACTTCTGCATCCAGCTCGCCTGCACGAACTAATTCTCGTCTAGCAGGATTCACTCGGGAGTCCGCCCGCGCAGCTGCGCGAGGCGGGCTCTCTGCGTTTTGGGGTGCTGCGCGGGAAACGGCTCCTTCGAGAGGATGACGAACTCGACGCGGCGGTTCTTGTCCTGCCCCTCGGGGGTGCGCTCGTCGGCGATCGGGCGCGACGGCCCGAAGCCCTGCGCGTCCATGCGACCGCGGTCGATGCCCCTGCCGGCGAGGAAGGCGCGCACGGCCTCGGCGCGGAGCTGCGAGAGCTGCTGGTTGTGGTCGAGCGAGCCGCGCGCGTCGGTGTGGCCCTCGACGCGGACGCGCATGTCGGGGCGCGACCGCAGGGCGTCGGCGACCTCGTCGAGGAGCGGGTGCGACGCCGGCAGTCTTGTCGTCCTTCACGACGATGAGCTTCGGCAGCTGCACGTCGCAGACGAGATCGGGCATCGCCACCGGCGCGCCGTTCACCGCGAAGCCGTTCATCTTCAGCGTCGCGCGCATCGGCACCTTGCCCATCATGTACTCGACGTGGAGGTCGTGCTCCTCGGCGGGCTTGACGACGTAGGGCTTGCCGGCGCCCGTCCACACGCTCACCTCGCGCGACTTGGCGCGCCCATCGGCGAACGCGGCGAGGATCTGGTTGCGGTCCATCGTGAGGACGCCGCCCGTGCCGTTGTGCACCTTGAGCTTCACCCACAGCTTCCCGTCCCAGCCGAGGTGGATGGATTTCACGTTCACGGAAATTCCCTTGTGCGAAAACGGCGCGGCATAGAACTGCGTGTCCGCGCGCGCCGCCGACGGCGCGACGGCGGAAACGGCGAAGGCGGCGAAGGCGGCGAGGCGGGCGAGGGCGTGCATGGTCGTTCTCCTCCAGGCTCCAGCCGGGAGAGACCGCGCGTCGCCGTTTCTTGCGGAAAAAAGAAGGCCCCGCGCGGGCGAACCCGGCGGGGCCTTTCGTGTCTAGCGCGAAACGAAGGCTACTCGTCGCCGAGCGCCATCGCCTCCGGGATCTCGCGCGTCACGGGCGGCGGCATCGGGAGGTCCTCCTCCGCCGGCGCCTCGACGTTGAGCGACATCCGCTTGTAGGCCGCGAGGCCGGTACCCGCCGGGATCAGGCGGCCCATGATGACGTTCTCCTTGAGACCGCGGAGATAGTCGATCTTGCCGCAGATGGCCGCCTCGGTGAGCACCTTCGTCGTCTCCTGGAACGACGACGCCGAGATGAACGACTCGGTCGACAGCGACGCCTTGGTGATGCCGAGGAGCAGCGGCTCGCCCTTGGCGGGCGTCTTGCCCTTCGCCATCGCCTTCTCGTTCTCCTCCTCGAAGATGTGACGCTCGACCTGCTCGTCGACGAGGAAGTTGGTGTCGCCCACATCGACGACGCGCGTGCGGCGGAGCATCTGACGCACGATGACCTCGATGTGCTTGTCGTTGATCTTGACGCCCTGGAGTCGGTAGACCTCCTGGACCTCGTCGACGAGGTACTTGGCGAGGGCCTTCTCGCCGAGGACCTTGAGGATGTCGTGCGGGTTCGCCGCGCCGTCCATCAGCGGCTCGCCGGCGCGCACGCGGTCACCCTCGCGCACCGCGAGGTGCTTGCCCTTCGAGATCAGGTACTCCTTCGGCTCGCCGACCTCGGGGGTGATGATGACCTTGCGCTTGCCCTTCGTGTCCTTGCCGAACGACACGACGCCGTCGATCTCGGAGATGACCGCGTGCTCCTTCGGCTTGCGGGCCTCGAAGAGCTCGGCGACGCGCGGAAGACCGCCGGTGATGTCCTTGGTCTTCGTCGTCTCGCGCGGGATCTTGGCGATGACGTCACCCGCCTCGACGGTGTCCCCGTCGCCGACGTAGATGTTCGCGCCGACCGGGAGGAAGTACCGCGCCTCCTGGTTCGAGCCCGGGATCTTCTTGGTCTTCCCGTGCTCGTCCTTCAGCGAGATGCGGGGACGCGTGTCGGCGTCCTTCGACTCGATGATGACCTTGCGCGAGAGGCCGGTGACCTCGTCGAGCTGCTCCTGCATCGTGACCTGGTCGATGATGTCGCCGTACTTGATGACACCAGCGACCTCGGTGACGATCGGCATCGAGAACGGATCCCACTCCGACATGAGCTGCTTCGCCGCGACCTTCTCGCCGTCGCGCACGAGGAGCTTCGCGCCGTAGGTGAGCTGGTAGCGCTCACGCTCGCGGCCCGCGTCGTCGGTGAGCACGAGCTCACCGTGACGGTTCATGACGACGAGATAGCCTTCCTTCTCGACGAAGTGCACGTTCTCGAGGCGGACGATGCCCTCGTTGCGGCTCTCGAGCTGCGACTGCTCCGTACGGACCTGACCGATACCACCGATGTGGAACGTACGCATCGTCAGCTGCGTGCCCGGCTCACCGATCGACTGGGCCGCGATGACGCCGACGGCCTCGCCGATGTTGACGATGTAGCCGCGCGCGAGGTCACGACCGTAGCAGTGCACGCAGATGCCGCGACGGGTCTGGCAGGTGAGCACCGAGCGGATCTTGACCTTGTCGATGCCGGCCGCGTCGATCTTCTTGACGCGATCCTCGTCGATCTCCTCGTTCTGCGCGACGAGCACCTCGCCCGTGTAGGGATCGACGATGTCCTCAAGCGCCGTGCGGCCGAGGATGCGGTCGCCGAGCTGCTCGATGATCTCGCCGCCCTCGACGAGCGGGGTCATCTCGATGCCCTCCATCGTGCCGCAGTCGTAGTCCGCGATGATCGCGTCCTGCGCCACGTCGACGAGACGGCGGGTCAGGTAGCCCGAGTTCGCCGTCTTGAGCGCCGTGTCGGCGAGACCCTTACGGGCGCCGTGCGTCGAGATGAAGTACTGGAGCACCGTAAGGCCTTCACGGAAGTTCGTCGTGATCGGCGTCTCGATGATCTCGCCCGAGGGCTTGGCCATGAGGCCACGCATACCCGCCAGCTGCTTGATCTGCTGGGTCGAGCCACGCGCGCCCGAGTCGGCCATGATGAAGATCGGGTTGAAGGACGGAGCCTTCTTCTCCTCGCCGGTCTCCTCGTTGGAGAAGACCTCCGAGCCGATCTCGTCCATCATTTCCTTGGCGATCTTCTCGGCGACCTGGGCCCAGATGTCGACGACCTTGTTGTAGCGCTCGCCGTCGGTGATGAGGCCCTCGGTGTACTGCTCCTCGATCTCGGCGACCTCCTTCTGGGCCGCATCGAGCTCGCGCTTCTTGGCCGCCGGGATCTGCATGTCATCGATGCAGATCGAGATGCCGGCCATCGTCGCGTACTTGTACCCGAGCGAGCGGAGCGCGTCGGCGAGGAGGACCGTCTTCTTCTGGCCGCCCTGGCGGTAGCAGGAGTCGATGAGGTCCGCGAGCTGCTTCTTGCCCTGCACGCGGTTCACCAGCTTGAACGGCACACCCTCCGGAACGACCTCCCACAGGAGGATGCGGCCGACCGTCGTGTCGGCGATGAAGGTCTGGCCCGTCTCGTCGGTGATGCGGACCTTGATCTTCGCCTGGAGGTCGACCTCGCCGTGATCGAAGGCCATGCGGACCTCGGTCGGCGACGCGTAGACGCCCTGCGGACGCTCACCCTTCTTGAGCTGCTCCTTGGTGAGCTCGCGGTACTCGCCCTTCGCGTACATGCGATCGCGCGTCATGTAGTAAAGGCCGAGGACGATGTCCTGCGACGGGATGATGATGGGCTTGCCGTGCGCCGGGCTCAGGATGTTGTTGGTCGACATCATGAGGACGCGGGCTTCCATCTGCGCCTCGATCGACAGCGGCACGTGGACCGCCATCTGATCGCCGTCGAAGTCGGCGTTGAACGCCGCGCAGACGAGCGGGTGCATCTGGATCGCCTTGCCCTCGATGAGGACCGGCTCGAACGCCTGGATGCCGAGGCGGTGCAGCGTCGGGGCGCGGTTGAGGAGCACCGGGTGCTCCTTGATCACGTCCTCGAGGATGTCCCACACCTCGGGACGCTCCTTCTCGACCATCTTCTTCGCCGACTTGATGGTCGTGACGAGGCCGCGCTCCTCGAGCTTGTTGTAGATGAACGGCTTGAAGAGCTCGAGCGCCATCTTCTTCGGCAGGCCGCACTGGTGCAGGCGCAGCTCGGGACCGACGACGATGACCGAGCGGCCCGAGTAGTCGACGCGCTTGCCGAGGAGGTTCTGGCGGAAGCGGCCCTGCTTGCCCTTCAGCATGTCCGAGAGCGACTTCAGCGGGCGCTTGTTCGGGCCCGTGATGGTCTTGCCGCGGCGGCCGTTGTCGAACAGCGCGTCGACGGCCTCCTGGAGCATGCGCTTCTCGTTGCGGATGATGATCTCCGGAGCGTTGAGCTCCTGGAGCCGCTTGAGACGGTTGTTGCGGTTGATGACGCGACGATAGAGATCGTTGAGATCCGACGTCGCGAAGCGGCCGCCGTCGAGCGGAACGAGCGGGCGGAGATCCGGCGGAATGACCGGGATCACCGTCAGCATCATCCACGCCGGCTTGTTCTCCGACTGATTGAACGCCTCGACGACCTTCAGGCGCTTGGCGATCTTCTTCCGCTTCGCCTCCGACGTGGCGTCGCGCATCTCGTTGCGCAGCTGGTCGGCGAGCTCGGGGATGTTGATCTGCGTCAGCAGCGACTGGATCGCCTCGGCGCCCATACCCGCCTGGAACGCCTCGTCGCCCATCTCCTCGACGAGCTTGGCGTAGCGCTCCTCGGTGAGGAGCTCGCCCTTCTGGAGGCCCGACTGCTTCGGGTCGACGACGACGTACGACTCGCAGTAGAGGACCTTCTCGAGCTCCTTGAGCGTGATGTCGAGGAGGTTGCCGATGCGCGACGGCAGCGACTTCAGGAACCAGATGTGGGCGACGGGCGTCGCGAGCGTGATGTGCCCGAGGCGCTCACGGCGCACCTTCGACTGAATGACCTCGACGCCGCACTTCTCGCAGACGACGCCACGGTGCTTCATGCGCTTGTACTTGCCGCAGTTGCACTCGTAGTCCTTCACCGGCCCGAAGATCTTTGCGCAGAAGAGACCGTCCCGCTCCGGCTTGAAGGTGCGGTAGTTGATCGTCTCCGGCTTCTTCACTTCACCGTGGGACCACTCCTTCTCGATCTTGTCCGGCGGCGCGAGGCTGATCCGGATCGCGCTGAACGAGAGCGGGTCCTTCGGCTTCTCGAAGAAGTTGAAGATGTCCTTCACGTGGAGACTCCTTTGAATTCCTACTTGGGGAGGCAGCCCGGCACGTCTGCCAGGCAGTCCTGAATCTTGTTGCATTCCTTCCCGAGGCAGTCGGCGGTCTTCTGCCGAATCTCGGGACCGTTTTTGCAAAGGTCGTCGAACGCGCGGTCTTGATCGGCGTAGGCGCCCTTCATCGCGTCACAGTTCTTCTTGCAGGTCGCTGCGGCGTCGTCGCTGTAGGCACCACAGCGACGATTCGCCTCGCACTGCATGTTGCACAGGTCCGAAGACCCGGGCGCGCCGCACCCGGCGAGCCAGAGGCCCGCGACGAGTGCGGCGACTGCGACGGAGGAGCGGGCGATCATCGTCGCGATCAGGCCCCCATCTTGGCCGCGACTTCGCGGGCCATCTGCTGGACGGTCGACACCGGCTCCTGCTCCCGGCGCGGCGCGTTCGGATCCTCGATGAGCTCCACGTTGAGGCAGAGCGACTGGAGCTCCTTCAGGAGCACGTTGAACGACTCCGGCAGACCGCTCTCGAGCGTGTGCTCGCCCTTCACGATCGCCTCGTACATCCGCGTGCGGCCGACGACGTCGTCGGACTTCACCGTCAGGAACTCCTGGAGACCGTAGGCGGCGCCGTACGCCTCCATCGCCCACACCTCCATCTCACCGAGACGCTGGCCACCGAACTGCGCCTTGCCGCCGAGCGGCTGCTGGGTGACGAGCGAGTACGGCCCGATGGAGCGCGCGTGGATCTTGTCGTCGACGAGGTGGTGGAGCTTGAGCATGTACATCACGCCCACCGTCACGTCGTGCGCGAACGCCTCGCCGGTCTTGCCGTCAAAGAGCGTGCGCTGCCCGTCGGTCGGGAGCCCCGCCATCGTGAGCGCCGCCTTGATCTCGTCCTCCTTGGCGCCGTCGAAGACCGGCGTCGCCATGTGGACACCACGGCGGAGCTTCTCGGCGAACTTGACGACGTCCTCCTCGTCGAGCGCGTCGATGAACTGGTGCGCCTGCTCGGTCGTGTAGATCTTCTTCAGCTTGTCGCGGAGCACCTTCGCGTCGTAGTGCGTGCGGAGGTACGCGTCGATCTGACCGCCGAGCGCCTTCGCGGCACCGCCGAGGTGGCACTCGAGGATCTGACCGACGTTCATGCGCGACGGAACGCCGAGCGGGTTGAGCACGATGTCGACGGGCGTCCCGTCCTCGAGGAACGGCATGTCCTCCTCGGGGAGGATGCGCGAGACGACACCCTTGTTGCCGTGGCGACCGGCCATCTTGTCGCCGACGGAGAGCTTGCGCTTGATGGCGACGTAGACCTTCACCATCTTGATGACGCCCGGCGGAAGCTCGTCACCCTTGGTGATCTTCGCGATCTTGTCCCTGTACAGCGACTCGATCGAGTGGATGTCGTCCTCGAGGCGCTGCGCGAGCTGCTGCAGCTTCTCCTCGGTCTTGCCACCACCCTCGACGAGCTGGAGCTCGTGGTAGTAGCGGACCGGGATCTCGTCGATCGCCTCGTTGGTCAGCTTGATGCCCTTGGCGGCGAGGACCTTGCCCTTGTCGTCGACCAGGCGCGACGCGGTCGTCTTCCCGAGGAGGAGACGGCGCATCTTCTGGTGGTACGAGTCGGAGATGATCTTGATCTCATCACGCTGGTCGGTGATGAGCTTCTCCTTCTCGGCGTCCTCGATGTCCTTGGTGCGCTCGTCCTTCTCGGTGCCCTTGCGCGAGAAGACCTTGGCGTTGATGACGATGCCCTGAACGCCCGGCGGCACGCGCAGCGAGCTGTCGCGGACGTCGCCCGCCTTCTCGCCGAAGATCGCGCGGAGGAGCTTCTCCTCGGGGCTGAGCTGCGTCTCCCCCTTCGGCGTGATCTTGCCGACGAGGATGTCGCCCGGCTTCACCTCGGCGCCGATGCGCACGATGCCCGACTCGTCGAGGTCCTTGAGGGCCTCCTCGCCGACGTTCGGGATGTCGCGCGTCACCTCCTCCTTGCCGAGTTTGGTGTCGCGCGCGACGCACTCGAACTCCTCGATGTGGATCGACGTGTAGATGTCGTCCTTCACGAGGCGCTCGGAGATGAGGATCGAGTCCTCGAAGTTGTACCCACCCCACGGCATGAACGCGACCATCACGTTCTGGCCGAGGGCGAGCTCACCCTCCTCCGTCGCCGGCCCGTCGGCGATGACGTCGCCGGGGCGCACCTTGTCGCCGCGCTGAACGATCGGCTTCTGGTTGATGCAGGTGTTCTGGTTCGAGCGCTGGAACTTGATCAGCGAGTAGATGTCCGGCTTCGCCGAGAGCGGATCCGACTGCTCGTTCTCGACGGGGCGGACGACGATGCGGGCCGCGTCGACCGACTCGACGACACCCTCGCGCTTGGCCACGAGCGTGACGCCCGAGTCGCGCGCGACGATGCCCTCCATACCGGTGCCGATGAGCGGAGCCGCCGTCTTGATGAGCGGCACCGCCTGGCGCTGCATGTTCGAACCCATGAGGGCGCGGTTCGCGTCGTCGTTCTCGAGGAACGGAATCAGCGACGCAGCGACGGACACCAGCTGGTTCGGCGACACGTCCATGAGGTTGATCTCCTCACTCTTGGACGTGACGATGTCGCCGTTGTGCCGGGCCGAGACCATCGGGACGGTGATGTTGTTCTTCTTGTCCGTACCGGTGATCGACTGCGCGATGTAGTGACCCTCCTCCTGGAGGGCCGAGTAGAACTCGACCTGATCGGTGACCTCGCCCGAGTCGACCTTGCGGTACGGGGTCTCGATGAAGCCGAACTCGTTCACGCGCGCATAGGTCGACAGCGACGCGATGAGGCCGATGTTCGGACCTTCCGGCGTCTCGATCGGGCAGATGCGGCCGTAGTGCGTCGGGTGGACGTCGCGCACTTCGAAGCCGGCGCGCTCACGCGTGAGACCGCCGGGCCCGAGCGCCGAGAGGCGACGCTTGTGCGTGACCTCCGACAGCGGGTTCGTCTGGTCCATGAACTGCGAGAGCTGCGACGACCCGAAGTACTCCTTCACCACCGCCGAGACCGGCTTGGCGTTGATGAGGTCGTGCGGCATGAGCGTCTCGATCTCCTGAGACATGCTCATGCGCTCTTTGATGGCGCGCTCCATGCGCACGAGGCCGATGCGATACTGATTCTCCATCAGCTCGCCGACGGCGCGGACGCGACGGTTGCCGAGGTGATCGATGTCGTCGATCGACCCCTTGCCGTTCTTCAGATCGATGAGGTAGCGGACCGTCTCGAGGATGTCCCGCTTGGTGAGGACGGTGTTCTCGATCGGCTCGTCGATCTTGAACTTGTAGTTGAGCTTCAGCCGGCCGACCTTCGAGAGGTCGTAGCGCTCCGGGTTGAAGAACAGGTTGTTGAACAGCGTCGTCGCCGTCTCGGGCGTGGGCGGATCACCGGGGCGGAGCCGCCGGTAGATCTCCATGATCGCCTCGTCGGGGGACGAGAGCTTGTCGGCAATGAGCGTGTCGCGCAGGTACGAGCCGACGTTCAGGCCGTCGATGAAGAGGACCTTGAACTCGCTGATGCCGTGATCACGCAGCTCGTCGAGCTTGGCCTCGGTGACCTCCTCGTTGCACTGGAGGAGCACCTCGCCGGTGTTCTCGTCGATCACGTCGTGCGCGGCGACCTTGCCGACGACTTCCGACGTCTCCGCCGGGAGGCGGTTGATCTTCGAGTCCTGCAGCTTCTTGATCGCCGCCTTGGTGAACTTGCGGTTCTTCTTGACGAGCGTCTCGCGCGTGTCGGGGTGCTTGATGTCGCGCGTCGCACGCTGGCCAGGGAGCAGGTCGAACTCGACGGACTTGTCGTACTTCTTGCCCGGGAGCAGGTACACCGTCTCCGTCGCGTAGAAGTAGTTCAGCAGGTCCTCGGTCGAGTACCCAAGCGCACGCAGGAGAACCGTCGCGTGCAGCTTGCGGCGACGGTCGATGCGCACATAGAGGATGTCCTTCGGGTCGAACTCGAAGTCGAGCCACGACCCGCGGTACGGAATCACGCGCGCCGAGTAGAGGAGCTTGCCCGACGAGTGCGTCTTGCCCTTGTCGTGATCGTAGAAGACGCCCGGCGAACGGTGGAGCTGCGAGACGACGACGCGCTCCGTGCCGTTGATGATGAAGGTCCCGTTCTCCGTCATGAGCGGGATCTCGCCGAAGTAGACCTCCTGCTCCTTGACGTCGCGGATCGACTGGGAGCCGGTCTCCTCGTTCGTGTCCCACACGACGAGACGGATCACGACCTTGATGGGAGCCGCGAACGTCATGCCGCGCTGGCGGCACTCATCGACGTCGTACTTCGGCTTATCGAGGTTGTACGAGACGAACTCGAGCGACGAGGTCTCGGAGAAGTCCTTGATCGGGAAGACCGACTTGAACACCCCCTGCAGCCCGACATCCTCCCGCTGATCCATCGGGATGTCCTTCTGCAGGAACTTCTCGTAGGACTGCTTCTGGATGTCGATCAGGTTCGGAATATCGATGATCTTGTTGATCTTCGCGTAGTTCTTCCGAACCCGGAAGTTGTTCTGAATCACAGAACCCATTCAGACCCCTTGTCCTCGAAGTGCCCGTGAAGCTCGCTCGGGCGATGGTGCGCCGTGTCGATCGTCGGCAACAGCAACGGCCCGCCAGGAGACACGTCTCCCGCGAGCCGTTGCAGCCAGCCCTTCTACCGCAATTTCAAGTGAACGCAAGCGCGCCAGTATGTTTGTTCGACCCTGGGCGCCCGCGTCCGTCGTTACTTGATCTCGACAGTGCCACCCGCCTCAGCGACCTTCTTCTTGATGTTCTCCGCGTCGTCCTTCGACACGCCGGCCTTGATCTCCTTCGGCGCGCCGTCGACGAGGTCCTTGGCCTCCTTGAGGCCGAGGTTGGTGATCTCGCGGATCGCCTTGATCACCTGAATCTTGTTGCTGCCGGCATCCTTGAGGATGACGGTGAACTCCGTCTGAGCAGCCGGGGCCTCGGCGCCACCGCCGCCCGCCGCCGGGCCGGCGCCAACCGCGCCCGCGACCGCGACCGGAGCCGCCTTGACGCCCCACTTCTCCTCCAGCTTCTTGGTGAGGTCAGCGATCTGCATGACCGTGAGGCTGGAGAGCTGCTCGATGATCTGATCCATGTTCACGTCGGCCATTTTCCGTTCTCCGTCAGTTCCGTCTCACCGGCTTTTTGTCTAGCAGCGCGGTGAAATGTCGTTATCGAACCGTTTATGAAACCCGCTGAATCGCGTTTCCGTCCTACTGGCCCGAAGCCGCGCGCTCTTTCGCGGCCAGCAGGTACATGAAGCTCTGGGTGCCCGCGTTGATGGTGCGGACAAGGTCCGTCGCCGGGGCCATGAACGTCGCGAGCAGCTTCGCCCGGAGCTCATCCTTGCCCGGCATCGTGGCGAGGCCCTCGACGCCCTTCACGTCGAGGACGGTGCCCTCGAAGTAGCCGCCCTTCAGGACGAACTTCTCCTGATCCTTGGCCAGCTTGGTGGCGACCTTCGCCGGCGCCGACGGGCTCTCGTACGAGAAGATGACGGCCGTCGGGCCCTCGAGCTGCGCCGACAGGCCCTCCATCTTGGTGCCCTTGATGGCGAGCTTGACGAGCGTGTTCTTGTAGACCTTGTACTCGCACTGAACCTTGCGGAACTCGTCGCGCATCGCCGTCACGGTAGGGACGTCGATACCGCGATAGTCCGCCAGGATCAGCGACGCGGTGCGAGCGAGCTTTTCCTTCAGCTCGCTGACCTGCGCTTCTTTCGTGGCGCGATCCATCGTTTCAACTCCTGTCTCGGCAGGCGATTAAGCCCCTTCGTTGCGACCGAAGGCGAGCTCCTGCTGTCTGCGAAGGAGAAGGTCCGTCGGAATGACGGAGCTACTCAGACGCTGCGTGAATCTGGAATTACGCTTCGGCGAACTTGGCGGTGACCTCGTTCACGTCGATCTTGATTCCGGGGCTCATCGTCGTCGACACGCCGATCGAGCGCACGTACGCGCCCTTCGCGGTCGACGGCTTGAGCTTCTGGATGAGCTCGAGCAGCGCCCACGCGTTGTCGCGGAGCTTGGCCGAGCCGAACGAGATCTTCCCGATGCGGGCGTGAACGATGCCGGCCTTCTCGGCCTTGAACTCGACGCGGCCACCCTTGAGCTCGCGGACGGCCTTGCCGACGTCCGTCGTCACGGTGCCGACCTTCGGGTTCGGCATGAGGCCACGCGGACCGAGGACGCGACCGAGCTTACCGACGAGACCCATGAGGTCCGGGGTGGCGACGGCGCTGTCGAACTCGAGCCAGTTCTCCTTCTGGATGCGGTCGACGAGGTCCTCGGCACCGACGGCGTCGGCCCCGGCCTCAGTGGCCTCCTTCGCCTTGTCGCCCTTGGCGAACACGACGACGCGCACCGTCTTGCCGGTGCCGTGGGGGAGGTTGACCGCGCCACGGACCATCTGGTCCGCGTGCTTCGGATCGACGCCGAGGCGGATCGCGAGATCGACGCTCTCGTCGAACTTCTCCGAGATCTTCAGCTTCGGGAGGAGGTCGAACGCCTCATCCATCGAGTACTTCTTCTCGGGGTTGACGAGCGCCTTCGCCTTCTCGAACTTCTTGCCGGCCATATTCGTGAGTCCTTGGTTAACCGACGACTTCGAGGCCCATCGAACGAGCCGCACCCTCGATGGTGCGGATCGCCGACTCGAGGCTGGTCGTGTTGAGGTCGGGCAGCTTCATCTGGGCGATGTCGCGGACCTGCTTCGCGGTCACCTTGCCGACCTTGTTCTTGTTCGGCGTCCCCGAGCCCTTCTCGATCCCGGCGGCCTTCTTGAGGAGGACGGCCGCGGGCGGCGTCTTCGTGATGAAGGTGAACGACCGGTCGCTGTAGACGGTGATGACGACGGGGATGATCAGCCCGTCGGCCGCCTGGGCCTGGGTCTTGGCGTTGAAGCTCTTGCAGAACTCCATGATGTTGACGCCGTGCTGACCGAGCGCCGGGCCGACCGGCGGCGACGGATTCGCCTTGCCCGCCGGAACCTGCAACTTGATGAGACCCGTAACCTTCTTCATCGGAAGCTCCCTACCGCTCGGTCGCTATGACGCACCCCGAGGAGCAGCGTTATTGAACCAACTCGCAGAAAATTGCAAGCGGAAAAGTGACGATCCCCTCGGTCGACGAAATGCGAGCGACCCTTCCGGGGGTTCAGGTGTACCTGGCGTGTGTCCTTAGGCTTTTTCGACCTGCGCGAAGTCGAGCTCGACCGGAGTGGGCCGGCCGAAGATGCTGATGAGGACGCGAACCTTCTGCTTGTCGGGCTTCACCTCTTCGACGATGCCCGAGAAGTTCGAGAAGTGACCATCGATGACGCGGACGCTCTCGCCCTTGTCGAACGACACGCGGGGCTTCGGCTTCTGCGCCCCGTCGGTCATCTGCGCGTTGATGGCGGCGATCTCCGACTCCTTCACCGGCGTCGGGTGCTGACCGCCAAGGAAGCCGGTGATGCGCGGAGTGTTCTTGACCAGGTGGAAGGTCGCCTCGGTGACCTCCATCTGGACGAACATGTAGCCCGGGTAGAACTTCCGGGTGGTCGTCCGCTTTTGCCCCTTCACCATCTCGAGAACCGACTCAGTCGGGATGAGGATCTGCCCGAACTGGGCGTCCATCCCGTGCTGCTTGACGCGCTCCTGGAGAGAGAGACGCGCCTTGTTCTCGTGCCCCGAGTACGTGTGAACCACGTACCACTTCATCGCCATGACCTGCTCCACCTGCTGAACTGCCGGCTGACCCTGCATGATGCGGATTGAGACTCGCGCGCTCAGCCGTAGAGGAGGCGCGTGAACGTCGACCAGAAGCCGTCGATGAGGCCGAGGAAGATCGACGCGATGATCGTCGTGACCACGACGACGACGGTGGAGTTGAGCGTCTCCTTCCGGCTCGGCCAGCTGACCTTGCCGAGCTCCGTCGTGACCTCGCTCGCGAGGGTGAAGAGCTGCTCGTTCCGCCACGCGATGAACGTCACCACCGCAGCGACGAGGAACGCACCCGTGCCGACAGCGAAGCTGTTCGGCTTGCCGAAATAGGACCACGCCCACTCGCCAGACTTGGCGAGCAGCCACGCGAGGAGCACCCCCGCGACGGCGAACATGACGTGGACCCACTTCCTATCAGTCATCGGCTTCCTTGTTGACCTGGTTTCCGTGCGTAGCAGGCCAGGAGGGACTCGAACCCCCAACCCGCGGATTTGGAATCCGCTGCTCTAACCAATTCGAGCTACTGGCCTACAAGCGTGCGCGGTCCGACCCGGATTGATGTCACGCCGGGCAGGACCACGCAAGCATCAACTACTTCGTCTCTCGGTGATCCGTGTGCTTGCGGCACCGCGGGCAGTACTTCGAGAACTCGAGCTTGTCCGGGGTGGTGCGCTTGTTCTTGTTCGTGTGGTAATTGCGCTCTTTGCACTCCTTGCATTCCAGAGTGACGAGCGCCCGATTCCCGCGTGCCATGGTGCTTCTTCCCTCCTAGCTCGACAGACTACTCGAGGATCTTCGTGACGACGCCAGCGCCGACGGTACGGCCACCCTCGCGGATCGCGAAGCGGAGACCTTCCTCCGCCGCGATCGGCGTGATCAGCTCCACGTCGATGTTGATGTTGTCGCCCGGCATCACCATCTCCACGCCCTCGGGC